>Ga0187862_10000166_pt1 | contig 76836 bp, 65 predicted proteins | sample June2016WEW_10_1_FD_133003 | JGI IMG/M metagenome (GOLD analysis project Ga0187862, IMG submission 133003) | Peatland microbial communities from SPRUCE experiment site at the Marcell Experimental Forest, Minnesota, USA - June2016WEW_10_150 | ecosystem: Environmental > Terrestrial > Soil >... | reverse complement strand
GTTTGCGCCCGCCTCGCGCATCGCAGCCACCGCTTGCAGGCTCGATCCTCCGGTAGTGATCGTATCGTCGATCACGGCGGTCTTCAGGCCGGGCTTGAACGCGCCCTCGATGATTTGTTGCAGGCCGTGCTGCTTGGTTTCCTTGCGCACGAAAAACCCGCGAAGATTGACGCCGGCGCGATGCGCCGCTGCCATCACCGCGTCAGTCACGGGCAACGCGCCGACCGCCATGCCGCCGATTTGTTCGACGCCCGCCGCCGCCGCGAGTTCCAGCACCAGTTCTCCGGCCAGGTACGCGCCACGCGGAAGGTACAGCGTGCGTTTGCAATCTACGTAGTAGTTAGACGCGCGTCCCGATGAGAGCGTGAGCTGGCGCTCGAAATACGACTCCCGGGCGAGCATCGCAAGCAGTTCGCGGCGTTCTTCGGATCTCATAATTGAAGGGTGATCTTAACGGATGTAACGCGGGGTACAAGAGCGGTATAATAAATGTCATCCTGTTGATAGCGTCAAACACGCCCGGACGGAACCCTGACCGAATAGCTCCAGCTCAATGGATCGTGTTAGGGTTCGCCGGGCAGCAAAGGAGAGGCATCGCTGTCGCCACGAGTTCCGCAACTCGGGCGCCATGCGACCATCAGTGATTAGCAACAACTCACCCCGTGTAATCGGAACCGGCACCGCGTTACCCGACAACTACGTCGATCAGGAACAACTGAGCTCGCGCCTGCGGGAGCTATGGGAGAAGCGCTATTCGGATCTGCGCCGCTTCGACAAAATCCAGGGCGCGCTCGGAATCACCGGGCGCCATCTTGCCCTGCCCATCGAGGAATACATCCCGCTCGACACCTTCGCCAAGACCAACGACGCGTGGCTGCGCGTTGCGCCCGAAATCGGAGCCGTGGCGGCTGAACTCGCGCTCGAACGCGCCGGCCTGAAGCCTCGCGACGTCGATCATTTATTCTTCGTCACCGTCACCGGCATCGCCGTTCCAAGCATCGACACTCGCGTCATCAGCGCGCTTGGGATGCGCAAGGAAATCAAGCGCACTCCGATCTTCGGGCTCGGATGCGTGGCGGGAGCGGCCGGCACGGCGCGAGCGGCAGACTACATCCGCGCGTACCCGTCGGAAGTCGCGATGCTGCTGTCGGTCGAGTTGTGCTCGCTCACGCTGCAACGCGAGGATCTTTCGATAGCCAACGTTATCGCGTCCGGGCTGTTCGGCGACGGCGCCGCCGCGATGCTGATAGGCGGCGATACCCCGGCGGCTACCGGCCCGCAGGTAATCGCGACGCGTTCACTCGTCTTTCCAAACACCGAAGAGATTCTCGGCTGGGAGATCGTGGACAGCGGCTTCAAAATCGTTCTGTCGTCGAAGCTCACCGACCTCGTCCGCGCCAATATCCTCGACGAAGTTGATTCATTCCTTGCCACGCAACAAATCGACCGCTCGGATATCCGCCACTGGATCGCGCACGCCGGCGGCCCCAAGGTGCTCGAGACCCTCGAGGGCGCGCTGGCTCTCCCCGAGGCCGCGCTGGCGCGTTCGTGGCGCTCGCTGCAATCGGTCGGAAATCTCTCGTCCGCGTCGGTGATGTTCATTCTCGACGAATTGCTGGAAGACAACGCCGCAGCTCCCGGCGACTACGGCCTGATCATCGGGATGGGCCCCGGGTTCTCGGTCGAGCTGGTTCTTCTGAAGTGGTGATCTTGCTTACGTGGTGATCTCGCTTCGCACCTACCTGCTGATCCTCGCGATCCTGGTCGTCGAGCGGGTTTTCGAGATCGATCGCGCGCGCCGCAACGCGCGCCGTGCGTTCCAGCACGGTGCTGTCGAAGTCGGGCAGGCGCACTATCGCGTGATGGTCGTATTTCACGCGCTGTTCATCGTGTCATGCGCAGCCGAGGCGGCGTTTTTTCCGCACGCATTTGCGCCCGCGGTGGCGTGGCTAGCGCTGTCGGCTGAAATCGTCGCGCAAGCGCTTCGCTACTGGGCAGTTGCAACTCTCGGCGATCGATGGAACACGCGAATCATCGTGAGTCCCGACCGCGCCCCCGCGACCGATGGACCCTATCGCTTCATGCGCCATCCCAACTATCTTGCGGTCGTCATCGAGATCGCGGCCGTGCCGATGATCGGCGGCGCGATCTTCACGGCGATCGCGTTCTCGATAGGCAACGCTCTGATTCTCGCCGTGCGAATTCCGGCCGAGGAACGCGCGATGGGCGGACGATACGCCGACGCGCTCGGCTCGCGCCGCCGTTTTTTCCCCGGCTTGCGGCACGGCTAGACAGCGCCAGGATCATTCGGTGTTTTTCGCACCGTTCCTCTTTTTCTACGCGATCGTCGCTGTGCTATTGGCGTGAGCGCGGAAATTTACGCCGGTTTGAACTTCACCAGCGTGTGCTCCGGTGTCACGTCGTCGAAGAATACTTCGACCGGCATCTCGACGCGCACATCCTCCGGCGGCGCCACGATATTGCTCGTCATGCGCGGCCCCTCGGCCAGCTCGACGATCGCCAGCACGTACGGCGCGTCGGAAAACGCCCGGCTCGACGCTCGCCGCACGACCGTAAAGCTGTACACCTTGCCGCGCCCGCTCATGCGTTCCCACGCAAGCTTGTCCGAGAAGCATTTTGGGCATCGATCGCGCGGATAGTAGATGAAAGCGCGGCACGCGCCGCAGCGCTGAAGCGTCAGCTCATGGCGCCGCGCCGCCTCCCAGAACGGCCGGCTGGTTGGCGATGGCTTCGGAAGCGGTTTGTAGTACTCGCTCATGATCTGCGCTCCAGCACCAGACTTGACTGCTCGCTCATGATTCCGCCGTTGCCGTTGACGTAGCCGAGCGCCGCGCCCTTTACCTGGCGCTCGCCGCCGCGTCCCATCAGCTGCCTTATCGCTTCCGTCACGTGACTCATGCCGCCCGCCAGCCCCGCCTGGCCGAACGACAATTGCCCGCCGTGCGTGTTGCATGGAAAGTCGCCCGCGTACGTCAGGTCGTGCTCCATCACGAACGGCCCGCCCTGCCCCTTTTTGCAAAAGCCCGCGTCCTCGAGCGTGACGATCACGGTAATCGTGTAGCAGTCGTAGGGACATGCGATGTCCATGTCCTTCGGTTGCAGACCCGCCATCTTGAACGCGGCGGCCGCCGCAGGCTTGATCGGCGATTCGGTGATCGACGGCGCATACGTGATCGTCGAATGATTGGCGTACTCGCCCGCCCCCAGCAGCCATATCGGCGGATTCTTTGCGCCCTTGGCCAGCTCGGGCGACGCGACAATTATCGCTGCGCCGCCGCTCACCGGGCTTACGATTTCATATAGATGAAGCGGATCGACGATCATCCGCGAGTTCAGCACGTCGTCGATCGTGAGCGCCTTGTCATTAAATGTCGCCAGCGGATTCTTGAGCGCGCTGGTTCGCTGATCGACCGCGACCTTCGCCATCTGCCGCGCCGTGGTGCCATATTCATGCATATGGCGACGGGCGATCATCGCGTAGCCGCAATTGGCGCCGATATTCCCGTATGGCGCCTCGAACTCGCGCTGCACCGATATCACCGGCGGGCGCTGGTCGCCGACCTTGTTCAAATCCGCGACGATGCACAACACCGCGCTGCACATTCCCGCGTCGATCGCCGCCGCCGCGCGCCAGATCATCCCAGCCGGACTCGCGCCGCCGATATCGACCTGGTTCAGCATCCGCACGTTCAGCCCCAGCACCTCGGCCGCGCTCGCCGGGTAAATCATCCCCGGGTCCGAAAACGGCACGCCGACCAGGAAGCCATCGATGTCTTTCTTCTCCAGCCCCGCGTCCGCGATCGCTTCGGCCGCCACCCGCGCCATCAGTCCGAGCGCGGTGAGGTCGCCGGGTTCCTTGACCGGTTTGAGTTCGCCAATTCCAATTGCCGCGGCTTTTCCCTTCAGGCTCAATTCGCATCCACCTCCCGCGTTTGCGTTTTCCAGTTCGCGCGTGGGCGCATCTCGATCACGATTACCACAAATCGCGGCTTGGGGGTCTGCCGCCCGCGCGGTTCAAATCGGTGAAAAAATCTTGTAGCTTGGTTGGTTCGAGGTGCTTTTAACCAAATGGCATTTATCATCTGTGACGACCATAACCTTGACGTCGAGGCCGACGGGATCGACAACGCCGTCGCGAAGCAGTTGATGCTGACCGACGCAAAACCGGGCGCAACCCCGATCGAAAAAGAGATCATCGAGTTCGGGATTAAACATCGCAACTGCAACATCCGGATTCTCGCCGGCTAGTTTTGGATCGCAGTCGAGTCCGCGACGCAATCGCCGGCTCGATTCCCGGCGCATCGCTTCCACACGCCCGCGCGCATTTTAATGTGTTCGATGTTGACCGGCTGACCGACCGGCAGATACACTGCCGGGGCGGGGTGGAGCAGTCTGGTAGCTCGCCGGGCTCATAACCCGGAGGTCGAAGGTTCAAATCCTTCCCCCGCAACCATCAAATCTGGAATCCAGGGAACATCAACATGTTGCGCGATCGCGCAACGCGCCCCCGCACTTCGAATGCGGGCCCTGGCACGGGCGTACTCTCTCTGCTACCATTACTCCTACCAATGGTAGGAACAATTCGCCGATGAGTGCCGCAAAACTTTCGGTATCGCTTCCTCGCTCACTAGCCGGATTCGTTGAGAACTATCGAAAAAGGCGGGGTTTGAAGAGCCGATCCCAGGTCTTCGAGGAAGCACTCAAGCTGCTCCGAAGCCGCGAGTTGGAAACTGCTTACCGCCAAGCGAACTCGGAATTCGACAAGGCCTGGGACACCCCGACTTCAGATGGGCTGTCCGATGAGACGTGGTGATATCTACTTCGCCGACTTAAGCCCAACTATCGGCACGGAGATAAACAAGCGCCGCCCGGTGCTCATCGTCAGTAACGAAGCGAATAACCGGGCCTCAAACACGGTGACCGTCCTGCCCATCACTTCCAACGTCAGCAGGATATATCCGTTTGAAATTGCACTGTCCCCTAAAGATAGTGGCCTGCCGAAGCCCTCGAAGGCTCAGGCGCAGCAGATCCGAACTATCTCCAAGGAACGAATCCGAGGCGCAGCGTTGGGCCGTCTCAATGCAACCGTTATGAGCAAAGCTGCAGACGCAATGCGGCTTCACCTTGATCTCTAGATCGCTTCGACCGGTCCTCGATCAAATCTGCAACCCAACAGGACGGGCACGCCGGCGATGCTGCGGTGCTGAATCTCAAAACTCTGGACTTCTTACCGCTTTTGGAGTTTTAGTAGCCACAGCCGCGCAAGTGCGGCCATCAGGGAGAGAAAAAAAATGGGACGCAAAGTATACGTCGTAGGCGTCGGCATGACCAAGTTCGAGAAGCCGGGTTCGCGGGCTTGGGACTATCCCGACATGGCGAAGGAATCCGGCACCAAGGCTTTGCAGGACGCCGGGATCGCCTACGAAAACATCGAGCAGGCGGTGGTCGGCTACTGCTACGGCGAATCGACTTGCGGCGAGCGCGCACTCTACGCACTCGGGATGACCGGCATCCCGATCTACAACGTCAACAACAACTGCTCGACCGGATCGACCGCGCTGTTCATGGCCAAGCAATTCGTCGAGGGCGGCATCGCGGACTGCGTGATGGCGCTCGGCTTCGAGAAGATGGAGAAGGGCTCGCTCGGCGCCAAGTACACGGACCGCACCAATCCGATGGACAAGCACATCACGCTAATGGCCGACCTGCGCGGCTTCGCGCCGGCGCCGCCGGCGGCGCAGATGTTCGGCAACGCCGGACGCGAGCACATGGATCGCTACGGCACGACCGCGTTGCAGTTCGCAAAAATCGGATGGAAGAACCACAAGCATTCGGTGAACAACCCTTACTCGCAATTCCAGGATGAGTATTCACTGGAAGGAATCCTCAGCGCGCCGATGGTGTATGAGCCGCTCACCAAGCTTCAGTGCTGCCCGACCTCCGACGGCTCGGGCGCGGCAATCCTGGCCAGCGCCGACTTCGTCAAGAAGCATGGCCTCGAGCACAAGGCCGTCGAGATTCTCGGGATGGCGATGGCGACCGACTTTGCCAGCACGTTTTCCGAGCGGAGTTGCATAAAGATGGTCGGCTCTGACCTGTCGAAGACCGCCGCGCATAAGGTCTATGAGCAAAGCGGTCTGGGACCCGAGAACGTCGACGTGGTCGAACTCCACGACTGCTTCTCGTGCAACGAACTGATCACTTATGAGGCGCTAGGGCTATGCCCCGAGGGCAAGGGCGGTGAATTTGTCGACGCGGGCGCCAACACCTACGGCGGCAAAGTGGTCGTGAATCCATCGGGCGGGCTGATTTCGAAGGGCCATCCCCTGGGCGCAACCGGCCTGGCGCAGTGCGCGGAACTCAACTGGCAATTGCGGGGCGAGGCAGCCAAGCGGCAGGTATCGGGCGCCAAGGTCGCCCTCCAGCACAATCTCGGACTTGGAGGCGCCGCGGTCGTCACGATGTATCGCCGCGCAAATCTGGCCTGAGTTCCGCGGCCCGCGCTCAACAACTATTAGCTCGCCATGATCGGGACCGACAGAAGGCTACCTATGCACACGAATGCGACAACCGTGGCGAAACGTCTGCTGGCTAGCGTAGCGATGGTCGCCCTCGTGGTGGGGGCATTTGCCCGCATCGCGCCGGCGGCTGAGCCAGACGTGGTTTACTTTAATGGCAAGGTTGTCACGCTCGATCCCGCAGGGTCGATAGTTAGCGCCGTTGCAGTCAAGGACGGCAAGATATTGAGCGTCGGCGCGACCGATGAGCTAAAGAAGCTTGCGGGGCCTTCAACTCGAATGGTGGACCTCGGTGGCAAGACCGTGGTGCCCGGATTGATCGATGCGCACTGCCACCCGATGGAATCCATCTATTTGAAAGAAGACTGGGTGGATGACCGCTACCCCGGGACCAAGTCAGTCAAGCAGGCGCTGGCTAACATAGCTAGCGCGGTAAAGAAGACGCCAAAGGGCACCTGGATTTGGGTCGCCTGCGCTTCAGCCAGTCAAAACAAGTTTGTCGAGAAGCGTATCCCGACCAAAGCTGAGCTTGATGCTGTGGCTCCCGATAACCCCCTGCTGCTCGCCAACGGCGGTCACATGGCCATGGTTAACTCTCTGGCTATAGAAAGGCTGGGCATCAAGAAGGGCACGAGGAGGCTCGCGCACGGCGGCTCGGTAATGCTCGACCAGGCCGGCGAACCTACCGGGGTGCTGACGGATGCCTTGGCGGATATACCGGACGACCCGACTCCGGCCGAGCTGGAGCGCTACTATACCAAAAACATCCAGGAGTTCTGGAATGCGAATGGGTTTACGTCGGTTCTAGCACTTACCCCCGCCAAGGCATTGCCTGTTCTCCAAGCGGTCGCGCAATTGCCAACCAAGCCCACCATTCGTTACACGATTTCGGTCTGGACATCGGCCGACGGCGAGGACATGCCCGAGGATTTGAGCAAGTTCGACATGCCAAAGGGTGTTGACCGGCAGTGGTATCGGTTCGCGGGGATAAAGGCATGGATAGACGGGGAAAATGACGCTCGCACAGGCTATATGTACGAGCCGTATGTTGGGCATTTCGATACCGACCCGCCCGGCAATAAGGGAATCTTGGTCACCGACCAGCCACACGCCGATAGGTTTGCGGCCATTGCCAACAAAGCCGGCGCGCTGTGCATGTTCCATTGTTCAGGCGATCGCGCCACTGACGTCGGCTTGAACGCTTACGAAAAGGTGATCAACTCGGGACGGCCCGAAACCATAATGCGGATCGAACACTTTGGGACGTTTCAGCTCACCGACGAGCAGTTGAAGCGCGCCAAAGAGATGAAAAAGCACGGTCTTTATATTTCAGCGCAGCCGGTGTGGTTGCTGGATCTAGTCAAATCGAACTTCGACAACATGGGCGCAAAACGCGCAGATACCGGCTTTCGCTACCGCGCAATGATTGACGCCGGGCTCGAACCGGCCGGGAGCACTGATTTAACCGGGATCTACCTCGAGAATATCAACCCGTTTCTCGGCATATGGGCTTCAGTGACCCGTCACTCGGACATGGGTGTGTTCCATCCCGAGCAGGCAATCTCCGTTACCGAAGCAATTAAGATGTGGACGCTTTGGGCGGCCAAGGCGATGGGAGAGGCTCAGGTCAAGGGCTCGCTCGAGCCCGGAAAATACGCCGATATGGTCGTGCTATCGGACGATATTTTCACGATGCCGCCGGAAGGCCTCAAGGAGGTCAAGCCGCTCAAAACGATTGTAGGCGGGGAAGTGGTTTACACGGCGAAGTAGCAGCAAAGGCGCCAAGGTCGCCCTCCAGCACAATCTCGGGCTGGGAGGAGCCGCGGTCGTCACGATGTATCGCCGCGCAAATCTGGCCTGAGTTTCGCGCGCGTTCAACCCGCGCCGAGATGAGACCGCAACATTCCGATCGCCGCCAACGCGAACAACGCGACGTCCATCGACGCGTGCGCGAGCATTGAGGCTTCCAGTCCGCGGCGCAAGTATAGGCGCCCGAACACGACGCCCTCCCACGTCTGCGGCATCACCAAGCCGCCGATCAGAAATTTCGACGTGCTATGGAACAGCGCCCCGGCCACCGGTATCAGGTGAATTATTCCGAACAGGTAGCCTTGGGCAATCGTGATTATCCAAAGCGCGCGGCGTCCCGGGTAGCCGCTTGAGTCGCGCGATATCAGCCGCGCGATCCATCCGAAGATCGCATACATCACCAGTCGAAACTGGATCTCCTCGCTAACCGCAGCCGCGATTGCGACCGAGGCTCCGACGATCGCGATACGGCCCGGCGCCACCGTCAGCATCGGCGGCTTCGGAAGGCTGATGCCGGCGCCGCCGCGCGCAATAAAAACCAGCGGCACGATCACAATCACCAGCACGCCCGCGCCTGCCGCCGCGGCCAGCATCGCGTAGCCGATCGAAACTCTCGCCAGGCTGCGAATTGAGAAATGGATTTTCGCGCCCGCGATCTTTGCCGCGATCAGCGGCGCACCGGGCAACCCGAGCTGTCCGTTGATTCGAAGCGCTACCGGTACCAGCGATGCGAGCACGAGAGTGACGCCGAGGAACGGGATCACGCGCCAGATTTCCGATCCGTCGATCGGCTTAATCGCCATCGCGAGCGGATACTCGGCCGCCGCGCCGGCTATCGCCAGCGCGATCAGCAGCGCCGACTCGCGCCGCCACGCCGAGTGAGGCGCCCGCGCGCCGCCGGAGCCATCGACGGACGGCTCGATCACTTGATTGCCGGGATAAATTTGGGGATGTCCTTCGACGGCTTCATCTTCCACCTGGGCTTGCGCTTCTCGACAAACGCGCTGACGCCTTCGTACGCGTCCGGCTGCTTGCCGGCCCACACGAACGCCTTCGTATCTACAGCCTGCGCCTTCTCCGCCTCGGGCTCCGCGAGCAGTGCGTAGATTAGCCGCTTGGTTATCGCGACCGACACCGGCGCCGTATTACGGGCGATATCGAGCGCCATCTCGCGCACCTTCGCCATGAACTCAGCGTCGGGCCATACGTGACTCACGATTCCGAATTCGAGCGCCTCGCGCGCGCTGATTATCCGCCCGGTCATCAGCAGTTCGTTGGCCTTGGCCAGTCCGATCATTCGCGGGACGGTCCACAGGCTGAGCGCCTCCGGAGTTATTCCGCGCCGCACGAACACGAATCCGATTCGCGCGCTCTCGGCCGCGACGCGGATGTCCCATTGCATCGGCAGCGTGATTCCCATTCCGACCGCCGGCCCGTTGATCGCCGCGATGATCGGTTTGCGCACGTTCCACGGCCGAATCGCAGGCGCCGGCCGCTGGCGGCGCTCCGCGCGCGCGTCGGCGTCAAACGTGTTGCCGCCGCCCGACAGATCCGCGCCCGCGCTGAACGCACGGCCTGCGCCGGTGACGACGATCACGCGGACCTCGTCATCCTTGTCGTATTCGGCAAAGGCCGCGTAAAGCTCCGCGGCCATCGTGCCCGAGAATGCGTTGAGTTTCTCGGGGCGATTGAGCGTGATAGTCGCGACGCCGTCTTTGACTTCCTTCAAAACGTGTCCACTGGCCATGTGATTTGCTCCATGCGCGGGCGCTTCTCGATTCCTCGTCTCCGTTAAGACTTCAGCTGCTTCTTCGCGCCCGGACTTTGTGTTGTTACTTCGAATCGAACATAGTCGAAACCCGAGGCCGCTGGCGAATGGAATGCTTCGTTTACGTTCTAGGTAGTTCCGGCCCAGACGGATGTCGAACCTACGTAGGATGGACCAACGATCTCGATCGACGCCTCGCTCAGCACAACGCCGGGAAAGGCGCGCGATCAACGCGCGGCCGCGTTTGGTTCTTGCTGTATGCCGAGCGTCACGCGTCGCGCGAACAAGCGATGAGCCGTGAATGGCACCTGAAACGCAACCGCGCTTTCCGAAAATGCCTGACGCAATACGGCCAAGGTAGCGCGGCGGATTCTATTTCCTGAAATCGATCGGTTGCGGGCAGGTGGGGTTTGCGCCGCGTCCCGGCGTGGCTAGCGCGCCTCGGCGCGGTCGCAAAACCCGCCGCCCACGCGATTCTATCCTTGAGAACTATTTTGTTTCCTGCTCAGATGCCCGTTGAGGTCTGGCACGTCGGAGGAGTTCAGAGATGAAAGAGTTACCGGGGCGATATCGGGATTTCAGACGGCAATTTCCCGCAATCAGTGGAGCCTACGACGATCTCGGACGTATGATCGCCGAGGCGGGCCCGCTCGACGAAAAGCATAGCCAGCTCATCAAGCTCGCGATGGCGGTCGCATCCGGACAGGAGGGCGCGGTCCATTCGCATGCCCGGCGCGCGCTGGAGGCAGGCGCCAAACCCGAAGAAATCCGGCAAGTCGCGCTGCTCGGCATGACCACGGTCGGGTTTCCGCGGATCATGGCGGGTCTGTCGTGGATCGATGACGTGCTGAAGAGCGGCCTCGGAGGCAAACGCAAGGCGCGCCGGCAGGGAGCCGCGTAAGCTTATGGACTTCGAATTGAACGAAGAGCAGCGGATGTTCCGGGACAGCTTGCGGAAATTCCTCGACGCGGAGGTCCGCCCGCTCGACGATCGGTGGGGCGACATCGAGATGACCGCCGAGCGCGCCAAGCCGCTGCTCAAGATGCTCATACCGTGGGGCTATGCGGACGCCGAAGGAATCCTTGCCGGCGGCTCCGACCCGATCATCGGATGCGTCCAGAGCGAAGAACTGTCGGCGACTTTTCCGGGCCTGTCCGGGATGTCGGGGATAACCTCCGGCGCGGCCTCGCTGATTGCCGCCAGTGCGCATCCCGACCTGGCGCGGCGGCTGGTTGCGCCGCTCTCTCACGCCGATCTGATCGGATGTATCGCGACCACTGAGCCCGAGGCGGGTTCCGATCCGTCGGGGATCCGAAGCCGAGCCGAGCGCAAGGGCGACCATTGGGTAATCAACGGCGCGAAGACCTGGATCAGCAACGGGAGCGTCGCCGACATCGCGGTGGTGCTGGCGCAGACCGATCCCGCCAAAGGGCCCTTGGGATTCCGCCATTTCGTAATTGACCGGCGGGAGTCTCCGTTCGACAGCCGCGAGATCCAGACGATCGGGCTGCGCTCCTTTCCCACCTCGGAAATGTTCTTCAACGATGTGGAAGTGCCGGAAACCAATGTGCTCGGCGGATGGAGCAGCGAAAACGTGTCGCCGGAACGCGCTTTCCAGCGTACGCTTGCGTTGTTTTCGCATGCGCGCGCGGGCACCGGGATGATGGCGGTCGGGATCGCGCGCCGCGCCTACGAAATCGCGCTTAAATACGTGCAGATACGAAAACAGTTCGGCAAGGAAATCATCCGCCATCAGCTGGTCGCCGCGATGGTTGCCGAGATGGCCACCGAGATCGACGCGGCGCGCCTGCTATGCAATCGCGCCTATCTTGCGCTGCGGCGCGGACGCGCGGACGTGGAAGCCTCGATGGCGAAATGGTATGCGACGGAAGCCGCGGTCAAAGTCGCGTCGACCGCGATCCAGTGCATGGGGGCGAATGGACTCGCCACCGAAAACCGGGTCGAGCGATGCCTGCGTGACGCACGGATGCTGACCATGCCGGACGGAACAACCCAGATTCAAAAGCTGATCATCGGCCGCGCGTTGACCGGGAAATCGGCGATTCGATGAAGGAGCAGACCATGGCGGGCGGAATACTCGATCTGAAGGGCCGCATCGGTCTGGTGACCGGCGCGGGACAGGGCGTCGGAAGGCAAATCGCGCTGCATCTGGCCGCCAACGGCGCGGGCGGCGTGGTGGTGAATGACTATTACGAGGAACGCGCGAAGGCGGTCGCCACGGAAGTGGAAAAGCTCGGATGCAAGGCGCTCGCCTCCCGTTGCGACGTGACCGATTTCGCTGGCGTGATGGGCGCGTTCGAGCAGGCCGTGCGCGCGTTGGGCCGGGTCGACATCCTGGTCAACAACGCCGGCAATTACGGACCCGATCCGCGCAACATTTCTCGCAAGCCGTTCTGGGAGCAGTCGCCAAACGAATGGCAGGCTGCCCTGCAGACCAATTTCTTCGGCGTGCTGAACTGCACCCGCGCGGCGCTGCCCGGCATGATCGAGCGCGGTTACGGACGGATCGTCACGGTGATTTCCGACGCGGGCCGGGTCGGCGAGCCCAACCTGGAAATATATTCCGGCGCCAAGGCAGGGGCGGCAGGATTCATCCGCGCGATCGCCAAGGATGTGGGCCGCTATTCAATCACCGCGAACTGCGTGGCGCTCGGCACCACGCGCACGCCGACGACCGCGCGCATGCTCGAGGTGGAAGAGTACACGAAAAAAGTGCTGCGCCATTACCCGATTCGGCGCTTGGGCGAGCCGGAAGACGCGGCCAACATGGTCCTGTTCCTCGCCTCCGATGCGTCGAGCTGGATGACGGGGCAGACGATTCCCGTAAATGGCGGCTACTCATTCGCGGTTTAGGCTCCAACAGGGTGTTGAAAAATTGGGGTCAATCGTAGTTTTCGATTTCAAGCACTTCAACACCCTGCGTGAAAACTGTCTTCTTACCTACAACATCTCCCCCTTTGGGGGAGACAAGAGAGAGGGAGCAGGCGTTGAAAATTACTTTTTCAACAGCCTGCTAAGCGTACGCAAAACCAGTTCCATTTCCAGCGCACTGTAGCCGCCGCGCGCAGCTTTCAGGTTAGCCCGGTTTGCCGGAAGCGTGAAACAAACTTATCCTCTACTCCGTGGATTTCAGGCGCCGAGATTCTGAAGTCTATTCACAGAGGGGGGACCATGTTTGGGATAAGCCCTAATATGCATCGAGTTCTGGCTGTGGTGGCGACGGCGACCGCAGTGGCCGGCTTCGGGTGCCAAACCGGCAGCAGTCCTGTCACATCCGGACCAGGAGGCCGCCAAGAGCCTGCCGCGGTGGTCGTCATCAGCGACGCACCGGCCGAGTTCATGCCGAGCGCGCTGACGATACGGGCGGGAGACACCGTGGAATGGAGAAACACCGGCGGCATCGCCCACAGCGTCGAGTTCGTTGGCGAGGCTGCTCCCGAGGGCGCGGCATCATCGCAGTCGGGAATCATCGCGCCTAATGAAATCTACACTTACACCTTCAAGGCGCCCGGCACTTACACATACGTCTGCCAGTTCCATGTGATCAACGGAATGATCGGCAAGGTCGTCGTGCTTGCCGACGAACCGGCCTCTGCAACCACCGCCGACACTCGCTAGACGGCGCTCACGTGCCCGCGATCACTCCGGCAGATTCAACTGCTTTGCGAGGCGACGGAGTTCCTCCTTGCGGCCCGGAAGCGGCGCCGGCGCTTGCAGCACCTTGGATTTCTTCAGTTCCTCGACGACTTTAGGATCGCGCGGGAACGGATTTCCGTACTTGCCGAGGAAGTACTGCTCCTCGAACGGAGGCCGCGGCCGCTGCCCGCCCGCTTCGCGAGACTCGAGCGAGTAACCGATGTTGAGCTGGTAGAGCGGGAACCAATCCGCCGGCGGCTTGGTGATCGCGCCGATGATAGGTGCGGCGAACGCGGTAAGGCACGCACCGAGCCCTTGTTCGTACGCCATCAGCAGGCCCTGGCACGCCGCGATGCCGCAATCGAAAGCGGCCATGGTCGGATAGTGCGGCGATTCGGTCATCGGCTTGAGGATATACGGATACACGACCTCATCGACGAACTTGACGCTCCAGCCGTGGGTCGAAGCGATGACATTTGCATTGACTAACTCTTTGAGACGGGCGCCCTTGACCCGATTCACGACGCCGAGGTCGGCATAGAAGTAGATATGCACCGGGGCGAGTTCGATAACGATGGCCTGCACGGGGTTCTTCAGCTTCTCGAGTTCGGCCTTCGGTATGTCGTCGCGTTTGACGACGATTGCGCGAAGCCAGTGCGCGTTGACGGCGCATGAAGCGACCAGGCAGGCCTCCAGAATTTTCTGAATCTTTTCCTGTTCGACGGGTCGCTTGGGATCGAAAAAGCGAATCGAACGTCGCGTGCCGATTAATTCCTGAAATTCCATTGTCCCTCCTCGGGTCGCGGAAGTTGTACCGCCATTGCGCCGCCTCGATGGCGGCTGGTTCATGCCGGCGTGCGTGTTCGTTCGACCTTGATGCCTGCCTGCTCGCGATCCCACGCGCCTGCGACGCCCCGCGCCTTCAGGGCCGCATATTGGATTCGCTGAGTGCCGGTCTTGGGAAGCTCGTCGATAAATTCGATGAATCGAGGCACCGCATAGTAGGCCATCCGGTCGCGGCAAAACTCGATGAGATCTTCGGGGCGAAGTTTCGCGTCGGGCGCCAGCACGACCGCGATCTTGACTTCATCCTCACCGAGTTCTGACGGCACCGCATAGGCCGCCGACTCCAGCACTGCGGGATGCTGATTAACGACGGTCTCGATCTCCCAGGCGGAAATGTTCTCGCCGCGGCGCCGGATCGACGCCTTCTTGCGTCCGCAGAAATAATAGAAACCGTCCTCGTCGGTCCTGGCGAGATCGCCCGAATGAAACCATCCGTTGCGGTATGCGTCCGCGGTCGCATCGGGAAGCTTGTGATAATGACTTAGCTGCCCCTTGGGATGACGGAAAACGAGCTCGCCAATCTTGCCCGCCGGGAGCGGATTGTCGTTGTCGTCAACCACGCGAAACTCTACCTCGCCGACCGGCTTGCCCATCGACCCGACCCGGTCAACGTCGTTCATAAGGAAACCCGGCGAATCGACCATTCCATAAACTTCGATGATTTTGACGCCGAAACGATCCTCGAATTCCTTCCACACCGATGGCGGACATGCTGCCGAGAGCACCACCCGCACTTCGTGCTTGCGATCGTCGGGTCGCGGCGGCTGCTTGAGCAGAATAGGAATCATGCCGCCCAGGGTGTTGAACTCGACCGCGTGGTACTTGCGGCATTCGTCCCAGAATCGCGACGCGCTGAAGCGCTCGGCGATCGCGAATTTGGCATCGAGCAGCATCGAGCCGAATCCCGAGATCATCAGCGCGTTGCCGTGAAACAGCGGCAGCGCCGTGTAGATGGTCTCGCCGGGACGCAGCTTGATGGCGCCCAGCACCGCCGCGAGCGCGGTAGTATCTCCGCCGCTGGCGATGACTCCCTTCGGGGGCCCGGTGGTGCCCGAGGTGTACATCATGTTGGCGCCACCGGCGCCTGAGCCGACATCGACGTCGGGCTCCCGATCGGGATGCGCCATCAGGGCATCCAGCGTCGTATCTACTCCCTTGCCGGTCTTGCCGTCGGCTACCACGGTAGCTTTCAGGCTCGGGAGCGAGTCCTTTACCGCCATCACCGAATCGCGCAGCAGCTCTTCGAAGATCACCGCCGCGGAGTCGGAGTCTGCGAGCACGTGATGCAATGTCACGCCGCGCTGCGAGGTGTTGACGGGAACGCTCACCGCGCCGATGAAACCGATCGCGAAGTGTATCCACAAAAATTCGGGGCGATTGCCCATCATGATCGCCACGCGGTCGCCGGGCGCGATGCCCAGAGCAAGCAAGCCGTTGGCGGCGCGATGAATATTATTCAACACCTGCTCCCACGAAAATTCCTGGTCTTTGAACTTGAGCCAGGTTTCGTGCGGATGCTGCTTCACGCGCAGCCTGATCAGCTGCTCAATCGCTCCCTGTGCACGCGCCATCTGCTACCTCCATCGCGACCGGCTAAATGCGACCGTAGCTGCTATGCGTGCCCGTGGCCATCGCTCTCGGCCAGGATGTGTCGCGCGCCAGCCAGGCTCAGGACCTCGTTGGTGCCGTCCTCGATTAGCGAGGCGCGCGCATCGCGGAACAACTTCTCGATCGGATATTCCTTGCTCAGTCCGTTGCCGCCGAAAATCTGCAAGGCGTCGTTGGCCACCTCGAACGAGGCCTGCGTGCAGAAGGTCTTCGCGGCGATCGCATGTTGCAGCGAAGGCGCCCCCGACGAGCTGTTGTAAACGGTGACCGCTCGCGACAACGCGCGGCATGCCTCGACCTTGGTGAACATTTCGAACAGGCGCTTCTGTACCAGCTGATGCTCACAGATGGGACGCCCGCCCTGGATGCGTTCCTTCGAGTAGTCCAGCGCAACCTCATATGCGGCGCGAGCAAGCCCGGTAAATGCGGTGGACATGCCGCCGTTGGCCATGGTCAGGGTCGCCATCGTCTGTTGCTCATAGGTATCGGAGTTCACGACCATGTAATGGCGCGGGATGCGCACGTTCTCGAAAAAGATCTCGCCCTGGTTGAGCGCGCGCTGCCCCATTTTGTTGAGCGGCTTGCCCTTCGACACTCCCGGCAGGTTCAGTGGAACCACTGCGACGCCGCCGCCGGACATTCCCGTCGCTGCACCAGGCGATCCGGGTTCGATCCTCAGATAGAGCGCCGCGTGAGTCGCGATGGTGCCGTTGGAAACCCACGCCGCCTTCTGGCCGCTGATGACGTAGGAGTCGCCTTCGGTACGCGCGACGACTTCGCCCTTCACCTTCGGATCGTGAAACTCGGGCGTGCCTACCATCAACTGATCGGATCCATGGTTGGGCTCGGTGATCGCCCAGCATCCTATGAACGCGGCTTCGCGGTCCTCGATGAACGGCTTCATGATGGTTTCGTACAGATCGGAATTGCCGCTGAGGCCGGCGATCATGGCCGGAAAACCCGCGACCCCGATTGCTATCGACAAATCAACCGATCCCCACGCCAGTTCCTCATGCAAGATGTGACTGCCGAGCGGATCGAGTCCCAGCCCGCCCAGCGCCACCGGGATTCCCGCCACATGATAGCCAAGGCCGTACGCCTTCTTCATAACCTGTCTCAGCGGGGAATTCGGCGCGATGACATCCTGGGGATCGGCCATCCGGTCGAGTTCGATCGCCGCCGGACGCATCACTTCTTTCGCGAAGCGATGAGCGGTCGTGCGAATCGACTCGTACTCTTTCGGGATCCCGATAGAGAGTTCACGGTAAGTATCCATCGGCCTGTCTTCTCCTCGCTATGCGGCTCGAGAGAGTCGCTGGTGCATAATTGATCGGTTTTGACTTTCGATAGGTGAGCATCGAACGTGCCATGCGTGCCCGCACCAGACTTCGCGCAAACGCGTTAGATGCTTTATCCGGCAATACAATCGGCGAGTCCAGATCGGATGGAGCGAAAAGGCTCACGTGGGTGCTTTCGATACAAATTGCCGAGCACGGTGGTGGATTTCTCGCCTGGAGGAGTACACAGAGAGAGTGTATCGAACTGATACAATGGCCGATGTAATATAAGGTTGGCTTCTGTTCTCCCGAAAGAGTATAGGAAGACACATAGGCGGTGACATCATGCGTACTCCCCTCGCCGATTCCTCAAGAGTTCTCGAAACCATCGATGAGCGCCTGAAGCGGAGTGGCATCAGCCGCCGCGCCTTCCTGAGGTTCTGCTCCTCCCTGATGATCGCCGCACCATTCGGCCTGGCGATCACCGATTTGAAAACGCCCGAGGCCGTCGCCCAGGTACTCGGCAAAGTTATTCGCCCGCCCGTGATCTGGCTTGAGTTTCAGGACTGCACCGGCTGCACCGAGACGCTGCTGCGGACTTCCCACCCGGGCGTGGACGATTTGATTCTGAACATCATCTCGCTCGAATACCACGAGACGTTAATGGCGGGTGCGGGCACGCAGGCCGAAGCAGCGCTCGCGCAGGCCATGCACGATTACGCCGGCAAGTACGTCTGCGTGGTCGAGGGCTCAATCCCCACTCGGGACAAGGGCGTCTATATGAAGGTGGCCGGGCGGCCAGCCACGGAAGTCCTCGCCGACGTGGCGGGAAAGGCTGCGGCCGTAATCGCCATCGGCTCCTGCGCTTCCTGGGGAGGGATTCCCTCGGCCGATCCGAATCCAACCGGTGCGGTCGGCGTCGCCGATCTCCTGCCACAAAAAACGATCGTAAACATCCCGGGATGTCCACCCAATCCCTACACGCTGCTCGGGGTAGTCCTGCAATTTGCCGAATCCGGCACGCTGCCTGAACTCGATGCGCAACGGCGTCCGAAGTTCGCGTTTGATCGCAACATTCATGACCAATGCCCGCGACGAGCGCACTTTGATGCCGGCCGCTTCGTAAAACAATACGGCGACCATGGCCACCGCGAAGGCTGGTGTCTGTATAAGATGGGCTGCAAGGGTCCTGACACACACGCAGGATGCTCGACGCGGCATTTCAACGAGATTCCCGACGTGTGGCCAATCGGTATCGGCGCGCCCTGCGTTGGATGTACCGAGAAAAGCATCGCGTTCCGCGTCCCGATGTTCCAGACCGTGAAGATCCACGAGGTGACACCGCCCGACACCTACGCACCGATCTACACGCCGCAGGGCAACATCAGTCCGGTGGCCACCGGTGTGGCCGGCCTCATCGGCGGCGCTCTGGTCGGTGCAGGTTTCATGGCGTCGAGAAAACTGGGCTCGGCCGGCGATTCCGAGTCGGAATCGAAACCTAAGAAGGAGTAGTCCCGTGGGCATATCCAGACGCTCCGCCCTCAAGGTTATGGCCGCCGCCACCGCGACCATGGTGGGCACTACACTCGGCGTGCATCAGACGCAGGCCGCAGCGGTCGTGCCCCGACCCGACGCGGTGGGGATGTTGTACGACGCCACGCGCTGCATCGGCTGCAAGGCATGCATGGTGGCGTGCAACGAAGCCAACGACGTGACGCCGGACACCAGTGCGTCCGGCGGTCTGTGGGACATGCCGCTCGACCTTAACGAGCACGCCAAGAACATCATCAAGCTCTACCGGGATCCGGCCACCGGCGCACAGTCATTCGTCAAACGGCAGTGCATGCATTGCCTCGATCCGGCGTGCGTCGGCGCCTGCATGCTGGGCGCGATGAAGAAAGGCGACAAGGGCATCGTGTCCTACGATCCGGATCTCTGCATCGGCTGCCGGTACTGCGAGATGGGCTGCCCGTTCAACGTCCCCAAGTTCGAATGGTCCAAGGCCATCCCGAAACTGGTCAAGTGCGAGCTGTGCCGACACCGCAGCCAGGGTCCGGCGTGCTGCGAGGTGTGCCCGGTGGGCGCAGTCATCTACGGGAAGCGCACCGATCTCCTTGCTGATGCACATCAACGGCTCGCACAGAATCCCGGCCGCTATGTGCCGAAGGTGTACGGCGAGCACGAAGCGGGCGGCACGCAAGTGCTGTATCTGGCGCACGTCGACTTCGAGAAGCTCGGCCTGCCGGCGTACAGCGACGAGCCGGTGCCGAGGCGCGTGCGGACGATTCAGGACACCATTTACAAAGGCTTCGTAGCCCCGGTGGCATTGTACGGCTTGCTCGCGGCGGTGATGCTGCGCAACCGCGAGAAGCCCGACAGCACGAAGCGCGAGGATGGCCAACCATGAACGCCCACGATCGTCCGCAACCGCTCGGCGGAACCATCTTCACTCGACCGGTGCTGGCGCTCGCGGTCTTCGCGGGGATGGCCGGCCTGCTCATCGTCTGGCGGTTCATTGTTGGCCTGGGTGCGAGCACCGCGCTCAACGACGGCTACCCATGGGGTCTGTGGATCGCGTTCGACGTAGTCACCGGCACCGCGTTGAGCTGTGGCGGCTACGCGGTGGCGTTGCTCGTGTACATCCTCAACCGCGGAAAGTATCACCCGCTCATGCGGCCCGCATTGGTCACCAGCGCCTTCGGCTATACCATCGCCGGCCTCTCGGTGGTGATCGATGTGGGCAGGCCGTGGATCGCCTACAAGCTGCCGTTCTTCTGGCATTGGAACTTGAACTCGGTGCTGCTCGAAGTGGCCTTGTGCATCATGACCTACACGGTCGTGCTGTGGCTCGAGCTGTCGCCGGCGTTCCTCGAGTGGGCGCGCACCAGCACCTGGTCCGCGTTCCGCCGGATCGGCAATTTCGGGCTCCCGGTGGCGGAAAAGAGCCTGCTGTGGCTTGCCGCGCTCGGCATGCTGCTGCCCACGATGCACCAGTCGTCGCTCGGGTCGCTGATGCTGCTGAGCGGGCCGCGGCTGCATCCACTGTGGAACACGTCGCTGCTCCCGCTGCTCTTCCTCCTTTCGTGTATTGCGATGGGGTTCGGGGCAGTCGTGATGGAGAGCGCGCTGTCCGCGAAATTTCTCGGCCGCAAATCCGAAACTGACATGCTCGCCGGACTCGGCTACGCGATGCTGCCGCTGCTTGGGCTGTACCTCGGCATTCGGCTGATTGATCTTGGCGTCCGCGGACAGTTCGGGCCGCTGTTTGCATTCGACATGTACAGCGTGATGTCGCTCATCGAGTTGGCGCTGTTCGCTGCGGCCGGGGTGATGCTGTTGACGGACCGCCAACGGCGCGACGCGGGCAACCTGTTCCGCGCCGCGATGTTGCTGGTGCTGGCCGGCGCGCTCTATCGCTTCGACGTCTTCCTCGTAGCCTTCCAGCCGGGCCCGAACTGGTCGTACTTTCCGAGCGTCACCGAGATCCTTGTGACCAGCGGGCTCGTGGCCGGCGAGATCGCCGGTTTCATCGTGCTCATTAAACTCTTCCCGATCATGGCCGGTGAGCCGCGAACCGCGGCGGCTTGACCAGAAGGAAAAACATTATGGCTCGCATCTCGATAGACCCGATAACTCGCATCGAAGGGCATCTGCGCATCGATGTCGAGGTCGATGGGGGCGCCGTGCAGAAAGCATGGGCGAGCTGCACCATGTGGCGCGGAATCGAGACGATTCTGCTCGGGCGCGATCCCCGCGAAGGCTGGGTTTTCACCCAGCGCTTCTGCGGAGTTTGCACCACGGTCCACGCCGTCGCCTCGGTGCGCGCCGTAGAGGATGCGCTCCAGCTCGAGATTCCGCCCAACGCGCAGTTCATTCGCAACCTGATTCTCATCGCGCACGCCCTGCACGATCACATCGTTCATTTCTATCAATTGTCCGCACTCGACTGGGTGGACGTCACGACCATCCCCAAGGCGAGTCCCACCCGCGCAGCCGTTATCGCAGACGGCGTCGGCGCCTGGGAGGGAAACTCCCGTCGCAGGCTCGAGGATGTTCAGAACAAGGTCAATGGCTTGATTGGGAGCGGCCAGCTCGGGATTTTCTCTCACGGCTACTGGGGCCATCCGGCGATGCACTTGAGCCCGGAACTGAACTTGATTCTGTTTGCTCACTATTTGCAGGCGCTGGAATTTCAGCGCAAAGCCTTGCAGGTGGTCGGAATTCTCGGCGGGAAAACTCCGCACATTCAGAATCTGGCTGTTGGCGGCGTGATGAACGCGATTAACTTGAACAGCCTCGCGACGATGAACATGGACCGGCTCGGGATGATCCAATCTCTGCTCCAGGATTTGATTCCGTTCGTGCAACAGGCCTATTTCGTCGATGCCTGCCTGCTCGCCGCCTCCTACCCCGAGTGGTTCCGCTATGGACGCGGCGCGGCGAATTATCTTGCCGTCCCTGACCTGCCGCTGGATGCAAAGGCCACGCAATTCGATCTTCCCGGCGGCGTTATCCTCAACGGGAATCTCGGTTCCGTGCGGACAATTCAAAATTGGAATGACCAGGCCCTCCGCTCTGCCGTTGCCGAGGATGTCACGCACGCGTGGTACCAGGGAGAAGGCCCGCAGCCTCCCTTTCAGGGCAAGACCGATCCCGACTACACCGACTTCCATGAGGACGGCAAGTACTCGTGGGTAAAAGCGCCGCGCTACGACGGTCACCCGATGGAGGTCGGTCCGCTTGCGAATGTTCTCGTAGGCTACGCCGCAGGCCATCCGCTCACGCGCAAATGGACCGACAACGCTTTCAAGAAAATTTCGTCGCTCCGTGGTCCGAATCTGACGCCGGATAATTTGCAATCGACAATGGGGCGGTACCTTGCCCGCGCGATCCGCTCGGCGATGCTCTCCGACCTGGCGCTCCAGCACTGCCGGTTGCTCACCGCCAACATTCTTAAAGGCGACGACACCACCTACAATCCTCCCGTATTCCCGCAATCCCAGATTACGGGCGTGGGCCTGCATGAAGCACCCCGTGGCACGCTTTCGCACTGGGTTGTCATCGACAAGGGGACCTTCTCCAACTATCAGGCGGTTGTGCCCAGCACCTGGAACGCCAGCCCCCGCGACCAGCAGGGCGTTCCCGGGCCGTACGAAAGTTCGCTCCTTGCAAACCCGGTGGCCGATCCGTCCAGGCCGCTGGAAGTACTCCGCACCGTCCACTCCTTCGATCCATGCATGGCGTGCGCGTGTCACACGTTCGATGCAAGCGGCCGCGAAATCGCTCAAGTGAAGGTGCTATGAGCACTCGTGCCGGCGGGATACCCGCGCGAACCCGCGTCGTCGGCATAGGTAACGTTCTTCTTGGCGATGACGGCTTTGGCCCATTGGCCGTGGAAATGTTCCGTAGCAGGTACGAATGCGGCTCGAACGTTGAAATTCTCGACCTCGGCACGCCTGGGTTCGATCTCGCGCCGTATTTGTACGCCGCGGACCTGGTCGTAATCGCAGATGCTGTTCATGCCCAGGAGAAGCCCGGCACGTTGTGCATCTACTGCGAAGACGATCTTCTGGCTCGCCGGGCCCAGCTTCGCCTGACGGCGCACGATCCGGGAGTTCGGGAATCTCTCGCGCGATTGAGGCTGACCGGTCACGCCCCGTCCGAACTCATCATCATAGGTGTCGTTCCCGAGTCGTGCGACCTGGGCAAGGGTTTTAGCCCCTCAGTGCTGAGCACCTCCTCGGTTGCTGTCGATAACATCGCTCGCTTGCTGGTGGAGCGCGGCGTCGATTGCCGGCGCCGGCATGCTCCGGTCCCGCCGAATTTCTGGTGGCTGTCTGGTGATGAGCAGTCTAAGTTTGTCGCATCACATTGAGCGATGAAGAAACCTGGGAACTGGTCGCCTATATGCTCTCGGTCGACGGGCCCGGGTTGAAGTGATGGACGCACCGCACCCAAGCTGTAATCTTGCGCCGCCCGGGGATCGCACCGAAGGCCGGCGGATTAGAATCGGGGGCACGGTTCAGGGGGTCGGATTTCGTCCTTGGGTGCATCGGCTCGCCGGCCGCGAACGCGTTCGCGGGCGGGTGTGGAACAGCTCGACGGGCGCCACGATCGAGGCGTTCGGCACAGCGCAGATGCTCGATAGATTCGTCCGCCTGCTTTCTGCCTCAGCACCACCAGCCGCGCGAATCGAGGGCATCGTTTGCGAAACGATTCCGCCCGAGCATCTCGAACGTTTCGAAATAGTCCAGAGCCGCCGCGGTGCCGAGCGTCGGCTTGCGATTCCGCCCGATATTGCGATTTGCGCCGATTGCTTGTCCGAAATTTTCGATCCAGCCGACCGCCGCTATCGCTACCCGTTCACCAACTGCACCAATTGCGGGCCGCGCTTCACCATCACGCGCGACATTCCCTACGATCGGCCGGCTACCACGATGGCGCGTTTTGCGATGTGCCCCGAGTGCCGTTGCGAGTACCAAGCCGTCGCCGATCGCCGCTTCCATGCCGAGCCGAACGCGTGTCCCCGGTGCGGCCCTGCTCTTAGCATCTTCGATCCGAGCGCTGATCAAACCGCGGCCGAGCCCGACGCGATTCGCGCCGCCGCTCGCGCGATCGCGGCGGGCCGGATTGTCGCAATCAAGGGAATTGGCGGGTTTCACCTCGCCTGCGATGCGACCAGTTCCGCCGCGGTGCGGCGCCTTCGCAGCCGCAAACGCCGCGAGCAAAAGCCGCTCGCCGTGATGGTGCGCGATCTCGCTGAGGCCCAACGCCTGGCGGATCTTACCCAAGCCGAAACTGCCGTCCTGGTCTCCAGCGAGCGGCCGATTGTTCTTGTCCGACGGCGCGACGACGCCGAACTCGCCGGCGAAATTGCGCCCGATAATCCGATGCTCGGGCTGATGCTTCCATACTCGCCGCTGCATCACTTGATCGTGGCTGAAGCCGGCCGCCCGCTCGTGATGACCTCGGGCAATCTGTCCGAGGAACCCATTGCCTATCGCAACGACGAGGCTATCGCGCGGCTCGGCGCGGTCGCCGACCTGTTCGTTTTGCACGACCGCGAGATCGTGACCCGATGCGACGACTCGGTCGTGCGAGTGCTTGCCGGGGCCCCCACCGTGATCCGCCGCTCGCGCGGTTATGTGCCGCGCGCGATCGCGCTCCCGCGAGCGTTCAGCCGTCCCGTGCTGGCGTGCGGAGCGCAGCTCAAGAATACGTTCTGCATCGGCGTCGGCGCCCGGGCGTATCTCGGGCCGCATATCGGCGACCTTGAAAATCTCGACACCTTCCAGTCGTTCGAGGAATCGATCGCGCGGATGGAGCGCTTTCTCGAGGTGAATCCCGAGGTCATCGCCCATGACCTGCATCCCGACTACCTTTCGACCTTGTATGCGCGCTCGCGCAGCGGCTTGGTCGCGGTGCAGGTTCAGCATCATCATGCGCACGTTGCCAGCGCGATGGCGGAGCACGGACTTACCGGCCCGGTGCTCGGCCTCGCGTTTGACGGAACCGGCTATGGAAGCGACGGCCACGCGTGGGGCGGTGAATTTCTGCTCGCGGATTTCGCCGGCTTCACGCGGCTTGCGACCTTTCGTCCGCTCGCGCTTGCCGGTGGCGATACTGCCATTCGAAAGGTGTGGCGGATCGCGCTTGCGATGCTCGATGACGCTTTCGCCGCGGCGGCGCCGCTCGATGACTTGGCGCTTTTCGCGGAGATCGCGCCGCGCGACTTGACCGTCGTGCGCCGGATGATCGCGACCCGATTCAATGCGCCGCTGGCGCACGGCCTCGGCCGCTACTTCGACGCCTTCGGCGCGCTGGTGCTGGGACTTACGCAGGCGAACTACGAGGGCCAGGTCGCGATGCGCCTGGAATGGGCAGCCGATTCGGCCGAACGCGCGCACTACCGCTTCGACGTCGATCGCAACTCGTCGCCATGGGAAATTGATCTGCGCCAGGCGGTGCGCGACGCGGTGCGCGATCTGCTGCGCGGTGTCGGCGCGGGCGTGATCGCGGCTCGCTTTCACAATACTCTTGTGTGCGCGGCCGCCGAGGTCGTGCGCGCGGCGTCGGCGAGCGTCGGGCGGGTGCCGATCGTGCTGACCGGCGGATGCTTCCAGAATGCGCGCCTTGCGGAAGGAATCGCCTCCGCGCTCGCGCGGAATTTCGACGTTTACACGCATCGTTCGGTTCCGCCCGGCGACGGCGGTATCGCACTGGGACAGGCGATGGTCGCCGACGCGCGCACGCGCGCAGGGGGTTCGATATGTGCCTAGGCGTTCCCGGCAAGGTGGTGTCGATCGATGGATTGCTGGCCACCGTCGATTTCTTCGGCATCCGCCGCAACGTGCGGCTCGATATCGTCGATGAGCCTGTCGAACCGGGCGATTACGTGATGAATCACGTCGGCTTTGCCATTTGCCGCATCCCGCCCGCTGAAGTAGACGAAACATTGGCGCTGTACGAGCACCTGCTGGCAGCAATCTCGAAAGAAGATCTGCTGGCCGCCGACATCCGGGCCGAGATCGGCCCGGCCGGCGAAAAGAAAAATGAGTGACATCGGCGGCAACCGGCTCCAGTTCCGCGATCCCGCGCGGGCGGCCGCGATGGCGGAAATGCTCGAGCGCCTGGTGCGGGAAATCGGCCGCGATCCCGTGTCCGTGATGCATGTGTGTGGCAGCCACGAGCAGGCGATCGCGCGCTTCGGATTGCGCGCGATCTTCCCGCGCCAGCTTGAAGTCATCATGGGCCCGGGATGCCCGGTCTGCGTGACCGACATGCCTGAAGTGGACGAGGCGGTCGCGCTGGCGGAAGATGGCGTGCGAATCGCCACGTACGGCGACATGCTCCGTGTGCCCGGGACTGCGCGATCGCTTGCCGACGCACAGGCCGCGGGCGCGAAGATCGATGTGGTGTACAGCGTGGCGCAGGCGGCGCAGCTCGCGGCGAAGCTCGACGAGGAGCTGGTCTTTTTCGCCAGCGGCTTCGAGACCACCGCCGTCGCGACAGCCGCGTTGATCCTGAGCGGACCGCCGGCAAACTTTTCGATACTCTCCGCACACAAGTACATCCCGCCGGTGATGGAAATCGTCGCCGAGATGCCGCAAACGCGCGTCGAGGGTTTCCTCGCTGCGGGGCACGCGGCGACGATCACCGGCTGCGCCATTTTCGAACGCTTCGTCGAGCGCCATGGGATTCCGGTGGTCGTGGCCGGCTTCGAACCGCTCGATATCCTGGCCGGGCTCGGCAAGCTGCTCGAACTAATCCGCGACCGCCGGGCCGAAGTTGCAAACATGTATCCGCGATGCGTCAGGCGCGAAGGCAACCTCCGCGCGCAGGAAGTGCTGTGGAAGGTGTTTCGGACTGTGGGCGGGCGATGGCGCGGAATCGCGCACGTTCCCAACGGCAACCTGCGCCTGCGCGATGAATGGTCGCACTTCGACGCGCGCCGGCGGTTCAAAATCGACGTGAGCAGGCTCTGGGAGTTTGCGCCGCCGAGCCTCGCGCAAAGCTGCATCTGCGGCGACATCATGGCGGGCATCGCGTCGCCGTCGGCCTGTACGCTGTTCAGCAAGGAATGCGTGCCCGACAATCCAGTTGGCGCGTGCATGGTCAGCAGCGAAGGCACCTGCCGGATCTGGCATCAGTACGGCGGGCAACTCGACCTGAGGGATTCATGAACGCGTCCGGAATTGCGCCTGACGCAAAGGTGATGCTCAAGCATGGCGCCGGCGGGCGCGCGATGCGCGAGCTGATCCAGCAGGTGTTCGTCGGCGATGCGAAAGCGCCGGCCGACGGCGGCATCGGACTTGCCGCCATGGACGACGGCGCGGCATTGCGCGTGGGCGATCAGTGGCTGGTGATGACGACTGATTCATATGTGGTCAAGCCACCGTTTTTCCCCGGCGGCGACATCGGCCGCCTCGCGGTGTCGGGCACGGTGAACGATCTGTCGATGATGGGCGCGACCGAGATCGCCGCGCTGACCTGCGCCGTGATTATCGAGGAGGGCTTCCCCCGCGCCGACCTGGAACGAATCAAGGCGTCGATCAGCGCCGCCTGCGCGGAGGCCGGAACCGCGATCGTTACCGGCGACACCAAGGTGATGGGCCGCGGCGAGATCGACGGAATCGTGCTCAATACAGCCGGCGTGGCCTTCACGCGCCGCCTCGTGCCCGACTGCGGGCTTGCGCTCGGCGACCAGATTATCGTGACCGGCACGATCGGAGATCACGGGCTCGCCGTGATGGCGCTGCGGCATTCGCTGGAGCTCGAAGGCGAGCTGCGCTCCGACGTTGCCCCGCTCAACGGCTTGATCAGGCGCGCGCTCGAGGCCGGTGGCGAGGGCGTGGTCGCGATGAAGGATCCGACCCGCGGCGGACTCGCCAGCACGCTGCACGAGATGGCCGCGAAGAGCCGCGTCGGTATCATGCTCAAGGCGTCCCGGATTCCGTTCAACACCAGTGTTCAGGCCACCGGTGAGCTGCTGGGGATCGATCCCATGCACGCGGCGAACGAGGGCAAAGCGGTGCTCGGAGTGCGCCCCGACGCGGCTGCGAGCGTGCTTGCGGCGCTGCGATCGCATCCGCTCGGAATGCGCGCCGAGATCGTCGGGAGCTGCGTCGCACAACGCCCGGGCTTTGTTATCCTCGACACCGGGTTTGGGCTGCGCCTGCTTACCGAGCCGGAGGGAGAGCTTTTGCCACGAATCTGCTGAGCGAATCCGGTGATGCAGCGATGAAGCATATCAAAGTGGAGCGCGACGACGGGATTGGCATCATCACGATCGACCGCGTCGAGCGGTTCAACTCGCTCGATGTCGCAACGGCGCAGGACCTGCGCAAGGCGGGCCTTCAGCTCGCGCGCGACGACGGCGTGCGCGCCGTTGTAATTCGTGGCGCTGGCGGAATCTTCTGCAGCGGCGCCGATCTGAAGTATATCCGCGCCGGCGGGGACGCCGCCGACCTGAGTTATCTCGCACCCAAAGCAGGCGGCGGCGGTGATGATCGCTACGGTGAACTGTTCAAGCAAATCCTCGAGTACATCCACAGCACCATCTCCGAGATCAAACGCGCGCCGAAGCCGTTTGTCGCAGCGGTGGACGGCGTCGCCGCCGCCGGCGGCTTCGGAATCGCGATGGCGTGCGATCTCGTGCTGGCCTCCGACCGCGCGAGCTTCGAATGGGCCTACAGCAAGACCGGCCTCACCGGCGCCGAGAGCTCGACGTTCTTTCTGCCCAAGCTCATCGGGCTTCGCCGCGCGATGGAAATGGTGCTGATGAATCCGCGGATCGATCCTCAACGCGCGCTGAGGATCGGACTCATCAACGAGGTCTATCCCGCGGCCCTGTTCGAGGCCGAGACGATGGCGGTTATGCGCCGGCTTGCCGACGGACCGACCGCCGCATACGCGGTCGCCAAGCGTCTCATCAACGAGGCGGCGGGCGTCGACCGGCTCGACTACCATCTTGACCGCGAACTCGAGAGCCTTGCCCGAATCGCGGACACCGGCGATTTCGCCGCGGGAATCGACGCGTTCTTTTCCAAACAGCCCCCGCGCTTCAACGGCAGGTAGGCGGTCCGCCGCGATGCACGAATATTCGATAGTAAGTGCGCTGCTCGAACGCGTTAGCGCCGAGGCGCGGGCGCACAACGCAACCTCGGTATATCGCCTCACACTGCGGATCGGCGACGGCGCCGGCGTCGAGCCCGATCTGTTGTCGAAGGCTTACGAACATTTTCGCGCCGGCACGATCTGCGCCCGCGCCGAACTCTGCATCGAGCCCGTCGCGGAGCGATGGGTTTGTCCCGTGTGCGGCCGAACCCTCGCACGCGGTGCAGTCCTGAGCTGTGAAGGATGCGGAATGCCGGCGCGCCTGATGTCAGGTGACGAAATCATACTCGAACGAATCGAAATGGAGGTGCCGTGATGTGCCAGGACTGCGGATGCGGTGACCCGGAGATCGTGCCGGTTGTAGTTCACGAACGCCTCCTGTCCGGCAACGACCGGGTTGCGCGCCATAACCGCGAGCATTTCGCCGCGCACGACGTGCTGGCAATCAACCTGATGGGCTCGCCCGGTTCTGGTAAGACCGCGATTCTGGAGGCCACGGCGCGAGCGCTCGCCTCGCGCCACCGGTTGGGCGCCGTGAGCGGCGACCTCGCCACCGATCGCGACGCCCAGCGGTTGCGCGCCGCGGGAATCCCGGCGGCGACGATCACCACCGGCTCCGCGTGCCATCTCGACGCCGAGATGGTGCATCGTGCGCTGCACGACTTCGCCCTCGACAGCCTCGACATCTTCGTCATCGAGAACGTGGGTAATCTCGTCTGCCCGGCGATTTACGATCTCGGCCAGACGCTCAACGTCGTCGCACTCTCCGTCACCGAGGGCGAAGACAAGCCGCTCAAGTACCCCGTGATGTTCCGCAACGCGCAAGCAGTGCTGCTGACCAAGATCGACCTGCTGCCTCATCTCGGCGGTGTGAGTCTCCAGATGTTCAACGATGCGCTTGCGCGAGTGATGCCGGAGCCGCGGACCTTTCCGGTCTCGGCGCTCACCGGCGAGGGAATGGATCGATGGCTGGAGTGGCTCGAAGCGAGCCGCCCTCGCGTGTGAAAATTCAGAATGCTCCGAAGGGCGCCGCTCGAAGAACAGCTCCGCGTCCGGGCCACCGCATCAGCGCGAACCGTCTCTGCAGGCAGCCGCACCGTCCGCAATAGAACCAGGCGCCCTGTCCGGCCGCGAAGGCTGGGCGGGGCGCCAACTTTGCACGGCAACAGGAATCAGAGAGTCGAAACGGAAGTCCGGGTTACGCGGTCGTGAAACTATCGTCAGTCTTGAGTTCCAGATGCGACCAGATAGATCGAGCCATCGGGCAGGCGATACACGTGGGTGTAGGGAGGCCATCCTTCGATGCTTTTGATCAATTGGGGCTCTCCCTCGATCGCCTCCAGGACTTCCTCCCAGTCTTCGACTTCAGCCTCCCCAACTCTGTGGTAACTGAAATCTCGCTCATACACCATGACACATTGGATCATCGACGGGACCTCGCTTGATCATCGGCATGGCCGCAATCCGCCTGTCAACCGAGGCGCATATCATTTAAAACGCGTTCTTTTGGCGAAACGGCGGCGAATGGCTAATCGCGCACGAACACGTTTCTGTGCCGGTCGATCTGACAACCAGAAAGGCGGACCTCCAGTCGAAGCTGCGGGATGAAAACGAAATCGCTGATCGCCGTTTACAGTGCATTGACCGATCGAGTCACCTTGCAGCTGTTCGGCGGGCTTCACCATCGCTACGAACGCCTCGCCGCAGCCCCGAATCTCACACCAGATGGATTTTTGCGCGCGGGCGCGGCGGGAGGCGCGGTCTCGAATGCCTGAGCCAGATGAAGCTGGGTTCGAAGGTTGTTCGCCCACTTCAATTGGTAAGATCGAGGCTGCGCGTTTGCTTGGCCCGGCAACCCGCCTCGATCGCCGTCAACGCAGATACCAGGGCACTTTGACGATCACGATTCGGTGCGTCCCCTGCGTCAGCAGGCGAGCCGCGATCGTCTGGGCGCGCTGGTTGTGAAGAAAATATTGGTACCAATGCCGTTCGACCAGCTCCGGGAGCAGCACCGCGATGGTGCGATCCGGGTTTTGCCGCTCGATCTCCAGGACATGATCGATGATCGGCTGCACCACGAATCGAAACGGTGACTTGAGCACCGTCAGCCGCGGGACGGTCTGCTTCGCCGCACGCGCCGGCTCTTCCACGCGCGACGGCCACACCCGCTTGAGCGAGTTGCTACTGTCTTCGCTTTCGATATGCAGCACTTCGACCTCGCGCGACAGCGTCATCGCGAACCGCAAGGCGCTCTCGGCGATCGAACTCCACTCGATGATCGGCACTATCACTATGGGTTCTTGCAAATTATCGAGCTTCAGATTGCCGGGCGCCGCAGTTTCCCGGTCGATTTTTCGATAATGGCGGCCGACCGCGAGCATCACGACCACCAGCGACGGCACCAGGATCACCACCATCCAGGCGCCGGCCATGAACTTGACGGTAGCCACGACCACTACCGTCACGGCAGTGGCGGCTGCGCCCAGCCCGTTCACCGCCATGCTGGCGCGCGCGCCGCGCCCCGGCTTCTTCCACCAATGCGCGACCATCCCGCTCTGCGACAGGGTGAAGGCCAGAAAGGCTCCGACTGCGAACAGCGGAATCAGCCGGTCGGTGACGCCGTCAAACACCAACAGCAGGACTCCGGATAAAATCGCCAGCAGCCAGATGCCCTCCGAGTAGACCAGCCGCCGCCCCTGGTTGCCGAATGAGCGAGGCAGATAGCCGTCCTCAGCCACCGCGCGGCAAAGTCTCGGGAAGTCGGCGAACGAAGTATTCGCAGACAGGCACAGCACCAGCAGAATCGAAACGATGCTTACCCAGTAAAAGATTCCCCGGCCAGCGACCGCGCCGATCAATTGAGATAGAACGCTCTGGTACTGTGAGGTCCCCGGTTCGGTCGCGCCGATACGGTAGGCATGGGCGAGGTAGGCGATGCCGAGCAGCAGCACCATCAGGATAACAATGATGATCGTGAGAGTGCGGCGCGCGGCCGGCACTACCGGCTCGCGAAACGCCTGAACGCCGTTGCTGACCGCCTCGACGCCCGTCATTGCGGTGCAGCCGCTGGCGAACGCGCGTAACAGCACCCACGCGCCCGCGGCTTCGGTGGCCTTGGCGAGATGCGCCGGGGAAACCACGGGATGCGGATGCCCACCCGCGGAAATCGTCGCCAGCACGCCCCAGAATACAACGGCGCCGAGAGTCAGTATAAAGGCGCAGGTCGGCAGCATGAACAGCGTGCCCGCCTCGCCGACGCCGCGCATATTCACGAAGGTCAGCAGAGTCAGAACGACCAAGCATAGCATGAGCGTGTAAGGCTGCAGCGCCGGTATGGCCGAGATCAACGCGCCGATGCCGGCCGAGATTCCGACCGCGACATTCAGCACGTAGTCGGTCATCAGCGCGGCCGCGGCCAACAGACTCGCGTTCGTGCCGAGGTTTGCGCGCGCGACCGTATAGGAGCCGCCGCCGCTGGGATAGGCCGCGATGGTCTGCCGGTAACTGATGTAGATGATGCCGAGCAGAATGGCGATCGCCACGGTGATCGGAAGGATGAACGTCAGTCCCGCGGCACCGAGCGGCAGCAGTACGGTTAGCGCCGCCTCGGGACCATATGCGGCGGAACTGAGCGCATCGAGTCCGAAGATCGGCACGCCGGTAGCTGTGCCGATACGCTGGCCGCCCGCCTCGTCGGAGGCAAGCCGGCGGCCAAGAATCGCGTCGATCAGTGACATTGCCTGGGCCGTGAGTTAGCGCGGGAGGGCACCCGGTTATCTTATGAGATAGCCCGTCCCACGCGAAACTCTCGATAAGGGACTAGTGGGACGCTGCCCTCAACCTTACTCAACCGTCCAAGCCCGACCGTTCTCTTTTGAAGATGGATCAATCGCGAGTCGATCTCTTGTGCGTCAGGCGTGGATGAAACCGCCTCACTTGCCAACAGAGATTTTGGCCGCGTCGCGCGCGCAAACGGCCGGAGAGTGGTTTTCTCCAGTGCCGCGCAGCATGCGAATGAACCCGCAGGTGCACGCTATTTCGCTGCTTCGAGCAGAGAATCCGCAGACACGGGAACTCTTTGGCGGAGGGAAGTCTTGCGAAATGATCACTCAATCGCGATAGTTTGCGGTCTCGGGCTTGGGTATCTGCCATAACTGGATGCATGACAGCACCAGCGTCACCAATCGGGGGCTTCTATGAATGATGACTCGACTGAATCGCGCGAAGCGCACGCTCTCCAGCCGGCCACCGCGATCGCATCTCATCTGGTGCGCGCTGACAAGGCCGACGAATATTTCAAGGCGCAGACTGCTATTACTGAAGCGGCCCGGAAGTTCCCTGGATTCGTCGGCACGGAAGTACTTAGCCCGATTCCCGGTCTGCAGGCAGAGTGGGTGGCGATTTTCCGTCTCGAATCCAACCAAGCGATGAAGCGATGGCTCGACAGTCCGGAGCGCGCGCAACTTACGGCGCGAATCGAGGCCTGTCTCTCGGAGCCCTCGCACACGTTGCTGCTCGCGAGCGATGATGACGCTGAACCGCCGGTCGCGATGGTTTTTACGCATCGCGTCCCCAAGGACAACGTGGAGGACTACCTGGCGTGGCGGCGCAAGGCGATCGATGCGCAGGCGCATTTCCCCGGCTATCTCGCGACCGAGTTTTTCAAGCCGCACGGCACGTTTCAGAATGAGTGGGTGGACATCGTGCGTTACGATTCCGTTGACCATCTCACTCATTGGATGGAGTCGAAAGAGCGGCAAGCGCTGCTCAAGGAACTCGAGCCGATCGTCGAAAGCATGCATGCGCATCGGGTGACGGGCCTCGAAGGATGGTTTGCGCTCAATCGCGGGCGCGCCGCGACGGTCAGCGGACCGCCGTCATGGAAGCAGGCGCTGGCGGTATTGTTCGCGCTCTATCCCACGGTCATGGTGCTGAGCTTTCTTAATCCGCTGATGCACAATTTGTCGTTCGCGGTTCAGATGCTGATCGGCAATATTCTTTCCGTCGCATTGCTTACATGGCTGGTCATGCCGCGGGTGAGCCAATTTCTGAATTTCTGGCTGGCAGCGCGCGTTCGCGATTGGAAGAACGAGGCGCTCGGGCTATTTGCGGTCGCAGCCGGCCTCGTCTTGTTTGTCCTCATATTTCAGGCCGTGTGACCGATTGTTGAATTTTTTCGGTGCGTGACAGCTTTCATCCGGCGACTGGTTGAAGATTTGCCCGTTTCTAGGTATGGATGCTGATGCGCAAATCTAAATTTCGTCTTCCCGCAGCGTTCGCCGTAACACTGATTGTCAGCTTCGCAATCGGCTGCCGCGCCAACGCCCAAAGCGCGTCCGATCAAAGCTTGCCCGATTACATGAACGTGATCGTCGGCAACGGCGCGCCCGCGGCCAAACCCCAGGTCGCCGAACAGAATGTGCTCGCGCTCGACATTGCGATGTTTGGCCTGTACGACGACGCGCAGGCGAAGTTTCAGAAAAATTTTCTCGCACAGCATCCCGTGATCATGGCCCTGTTCAGCAATCAGGGTGGGAAGCTCACGCTCTACCGGCCCGGCAAGCCGCCGTTGGACGCTCCGCAGGTCCCGATTCGCTATCAGGTTTACAAATCTGTGGGGCATTCGGCCCTGGCGGTGTTCGAGCTTGCAGCTTCTCACCTCGGTACCGTTTCCGATCAATCGTGGATGGGGCAGATGCGCGCCTTCCGTGCTTCGAACCAGACCGCGCTCGACAGTCTTGACGCGATCGACTTAAGCGCCGACGCGCGCGAGAACCAGCGCAAAATCCTCGAGGGCAATCTCAAGTTCATGGACCTATGCCTTAGCAAAGGCAGCTACACTTTCGCCGACATCCAGCAATACGCCCAGGAAGTGAAGCCTTTCCTCGCCAAGGATGTTTGGCTGGGGGCGACGACGCAGGTTGAGCATTGGATGAAGGTGGTCAAGGACTGGAAAGAGATACTCGGCCCGGATTGGGATAAGACTTACGGGGTCAGCAATACACTCTATGTGGCGCGCCAGAACAACGTCCTATTCAGCGTGCTCGCCCAATTCTTCGGCAAGGACGCGATGAACACGCGCCTGTTTCTGTTCGAGACGTCGGCGTTCGTTACTACTCCCGAGCAAATGCTCGACGTGCTCATTCGGACCGTTGCCGATCGCTCGGTCGGCCAGGTGTTCTTCGGCAACTACTATCTCATGGACTACGAGCTGATGGGCGGCGATGGCCGTAAAGCGATACAAGCCGAGGATAAGAAGTACGGCGTTGCGGTGTTCCTGCCGCCAGCGGTGCCGTTCCATTCCACCGAATGGCCTTTCAGGATCGATCCGAGCCAGGGCGAAGGGCCCGCAACCATCGAAGATATCAAGTAGCCGTCGAGCCTAGAACAGGACCGTGAGCTGCGCCGTCATCGCGACCGCGCCGTGCGTGCGCGGACTCTCGCCAGGATTGGGAATGTAGCTGAGCACGGGCTCCAGGAAAGAGGCGCCTATCAGATGCATCTGGTAGTACGTCTGGAGGATGGCCTCGTTGCTGCGAAAGCCGTATCTCCGATTCAGCCACGACCAGGCCAGCCCCGTGCCGATTGAATCCACCGGCCGATGGGGTATCAGGCCGAAGCCGGTAAACCCAGTGCCGAAGAATTTGTTCGCGAGCATCGTGCGCGAGTCGTTGATGCCGAACTGGAAGAAGCCCGAGACACCGCTGTTGTCCACGCCGGCGTTTTGCCTCCACAGACGCTGCGAACCAAACGTATATAACCCTTCGGCTCCGCTCTGCATGGTGTTGGGACCGTACAGCTCGCCGGTTTGAGCCCATCCACCCGCGGCCAAATTCCCAATCAGTTTTTGATCGGTGAGACTCCAGGCGTAGCCAGCCTCGGCGATCGTGAAATAGTGTCCATCGAAGACCGGGTCCTCGCGCAGCCCTGTCTCTATGTGTCTAGCCAAAGCGCCGTCATAAAACGCGTAGGTGAGATAGAAATTTCTGGTCGGCGCGAGGTTCGCGGTTATTCCATACGCAGAATTGTAGTATCCCGGCGCTGCACCAATCAGCGTCGGGTTCTTGAAGATAGCCGTGTAAATGAGTCCCGTGACCGCCGGGATTTGGAGACTGGCATCTGCGGTGGGTACAGCCCGCGAGACGTTGTTGAAGTCATAGGTCGGCACCGTCTTGCCGACTCGAATCACGATCTTGCCGGCGAGCAGGATCTGCCGCCACCAGAGTTCGTACAGTTGGGTGCGAACCAGCGGCTTCGGTCCCGTCAGCCCGTCGTGTCCAGTGACGACGCCAGCCTTGGCGTTCGCGGCCTCGCCGTTGAGCTGGAGCAATTCCGCGTCGAGCGAGCCGCCGGGAATGCCAGCCAGCTTCTCGGCGTCCACGTTCAGGTTCAGCAGCAGCAGGCTGTCGAAGCTCCACGTCCGTGGCTTCACTCCGCCGGTGAACAGATAGTCCGCGTTACCGATCCACAAGCCGCCGACGCGAACTCCGGGAATATTGTCGAGTCCGATCAGCCGGCCCAGCAAACCCCTTCCGGGAATGATGTTGGCGGCGCCGGGGTTTGCGCTGATCGGCTGGAGCGTATCGCTGGAGAGCGCCCCCGCGATCGACGATGACGGCGTACTTGATGCGGCCGGGTTCGATGACGAAACTGCCTGCGGGACAGCGTCGGCGCCGGATGCGTCACGCGGCAAAGAAGACAGGAAGCTGATCGCGCACAGCATCCCCGCCGTGGCGAGCACCTGCCGGCTGAGAGAGCGCTTCATCTGACGCTCACGCGCCTTGGTTCTGGCTGCTCTCGAAAATGCGCCGGTAAATCCGATCGGGCGTCAGCGACGAGTCGTGGAAGCGGATGCCGGTAGCGTCAGTCAGCGCGTTGGCCAGCGCCGGCGCGATCGGATAGATCGGCGCTTCGCTCATGGACTTGGCGCCGAGCGGACCGAACGCGTCGTGCGTGTCGGCGAAAAAGATCTCGGTACGTTCCAGGGCGTCGGCATAAGCCGGAATGCGATAGTTGCGAAAGCTCGGATTGATCATGCGTCCGCTCTCATCGAAGACCATCTTTTCCTGGAGCGTCCAGCCAACCCCTTGTGCGACCGCGCCATCGATCTGCGCCCGACACTGCATAGGATTGATGATCACGCCGCCGTCGGCGCCGTGAACGCTCTGCAGGATGACGATTTCGCCGGTGATGCGATTGACCGCGATGCGAAAACCCTGCACCTGGAACGTGACGCTGCGCGGAGTTCCGTAAGCCTTGCGGACAACTTCCAGCGGACGTCCAGCCTTGCGCGACGCCGCGAACAAATCCGTCAGCGCAACGCGCGTGTCGTTGTAAAAGATGGCGTCGTGCTCGAGGCGGCAGGCGTCACGGCCGACGGAATAATTTTTCGAGGCGAAGGTCAGCATCCTGTCGCGCAGCGCTTCGGCCGCCATCCGCGCCGCGTTCCCCGCCACGACCGTGCCCGCGCTGGCGAACGCTCCCGTGTCGTAGCCGGTGCTATCGGTGTCGGATTGGATGACTCGCACGCGCGAGGCGGTGCTGTTGAGTACGCTGGACACGATTTGCCGATGAACTGTCGTGGTCCCATTGCCGAACTCGGCGGTGCCGATCGCGAGGTGATAATTGCCGTCTGCGCCAAGGCCGAGCCGCGCCTCCGAACGATGCTCCGTCGGCGGCACGGCGCCATGCATGGAAATCGCCATGCCACTGCCTTCGAGCCAGTCGGCGCCGGGCGGACGCTTGACGCCGTTGCCGCGCGTCATGGCGGCCTGCACGAGGTCGATGCACTGGTCGAGGCCGTAGCTGCCAAACTCGGTGTCAGAAGCGGCGTTGCTCTCGGCAATCATCGGGTCGTCGGGCTTGACCACGTTGAGGCGGCGAAATTCGTACGGGTCCATCTTCAGGCTGCGCGCCAGTTCGTCCATCGCGGACTCGACCGCGAAAATCGTCTGCGTCATTCCGTAACCGCGGATCGCGCCGGCCGGCACCATGTTGGTGTAAACGGTGTAGCCATCGACCTTCTTGTTGGGGCAGCGGTACACGGCGACCGCTTCGCCGCACGCGGCATACAGGGTTTCGCCGCCGTGATTGCCGTAGGCGCCGGTGTTGGAAACGACGCGCAACTCCATCGCCGTCAGAGTGCCATCGCGTCGCGCCCCGACTTTCATCATGACGCTCATCGGATGGCGCGTGGTCGCGGCGATAAATTCCTCTTCGCGGGTGAACTCGAGCTGGACCGGACGGCCGGTCTTCAAAGTGGCGAACGCGCAGATGTCTTCGGTCAGCACTTCCTGCTTGCCGCCGAAGCCGCCGCCCACGCGTTCGCAAAAGACGCGCACGCTGTCGGGCATGAGATCGAAAAGGTAGCAGAGCTTCTGCTTGGTGATGTGCGGCGTCTGGCTGCTGGTGCGGACGTTGAGCCGATCCTTGTCGAGCCACGTGATCGAGCCGTGCGTTTCGAGATGCGCGTGCTGGACGCGATGCGTGGTGTAAGTCCCCTCGTGGATCACGTCGGCCGCTTTGAATCCCGCCTCGACGTCGCCGACGTTGCCGTGGATTTCGAGCAGGATATTTTGCCCGGGGCGCCGGATACGGGACTCCGCGCCCTTGTCGTGAATGACGGGCGCGCCCTTGCTCATCGCTTCTTCGGGATCGAAGACCGCGGGCAGCAGCTCGTAATCGATCTCGATCTTGCGGCATCCCTCTTCCGCCGCTGCCTCGCTTTCCGCCACGACGGCGGCGACCCGCTGGCCGACGAAACGCACCACGTTGTCGAGGATGTAGGTGTCGTTGGGATCGACGTGATAGTCGTCGTGAGTGGCGGAGGTGAACAGGAGCCGCGGCACGTCCTCCCAAGTATACACCCCGCGGACGCCCGCAACGGCCAGGGCGGCATCCTTGCTAATCGCCACGATGCGCGCGTGGGCGTGCGGCGACCTCAGCAGTTTCAGATGCAGCAGGCCGTCGATCGCGGTGTCGAGGGTGTAGCGGACCTTGCCGGTGACGATCGCTTCCGCGGCTGGCGCCAGCAAGTCCGCGCCGCAAGACTTGCCGGGCTGGTCTTCCTCGACGGATTTGACGCCGTGGATCGCGTCTTCGATCGAGTGATAACCGGTGCATCGACAAAGATTGCCCTTGAGCGAGCGCGGCAGGTCCTTGATGTCTTCTTCGCGCAGGCTCGCGGCAGTCATGATCATGCCAGCGGTGCAGAAACCGCACTGGAAACCAGCGGCTTGCATGAACGCCTGTTGCATCGGATGCAGTTCCCCGTTCTGCGCGAGGCCCTCGATAGTGGTCACCTCGTGGCCGTCGGCGCGAAAGGCCGGGATCAGGCAGCTATGAACCGGGACGCCGTCGAGCCACACGGTGCAGGCGCCACAGTCGCCGGCGTCGCAACCTTTTTTGACTCCGAACCATCCCATCTCGCGCAGGAAAGTTCGCAGGCACTGGCCGGGCCGTGGCTCTTCCGAGAAAGTTTTGCCGTTGACGAGGTAACTCACGGCTGCACCTTGTTCGAGAGTTCGCGCCGAATCTCTTCCGCGAAATAAAAGGTCATGTGCTTCCGATACTCCGGCGTTCCATGAACGTCGTCAAAGAACTTCGGAATTTCACGCTCGAGCCGGGCGCGCAGACCGTCCGCGTCGGGAAGTTTCGGAAACTTGAGCCGATGCGGCCGCTCGGTCGAAGCGGAAACCGTCAGCATGAAGACTCCGTCCTGCGGCTCCAGCGTGCCGGCCAGCAGCGCGGTCGATCGCCCCAGATGAGTCAGCGATACTCGACGGAAGCAGGTTCGCTTGCGCAGAGCGGAGGCCGGCAGGTCGATACTTCTGAGCAAATCGCCCGGCTGCAACACATTCTTATGGTTGCCGGTGACGAAATCCTCTACCGCCACGCGACGCTCGCCGCCATCGCGATTCAGGATCCTGCAAATGCCCTCGAGCGCGACGGTCAGCGAAATCATCGGACCCGCGGGCAACGACATGCAGACGTTGCCGCCAACGGTGGCCGTGTTCCAGATTTTGAACGACGAAAGGAACGCGCGGCAGCATTCACCAATCAATGGCGCGGCGGTCCAATCCGCCGGTGCGGTCAAGGCGACGAGCTTGGCGATCTGGCAAGTGGCGGCAATCTCGAGGCCTTGTTCACTGACGGTCAACGGCTGCCAGCCGAGGCCCTGCAGATCGATCAGACGGCGCAGATGAGGCTGCGGCTCGGAGAACAGCCAAGTGCCTCCCGCGAGCCATGCGTCTCCCTCGCGCCAATCGATCGTTGCGTCCACAGGATTCGGACGCGCAATCTCCCCGATGGTATTTAAGTCCACGCAATTCCCCCGCACGGACGTGTCGAGCAGTAACTTCTTGTCGGTTTTTTGACTACCGGCAGTAGTTGACGCCTGCCTTCAGTCGCGTGAGGCGGCACTTCTAAGTACTGTACCCCGTCGTCACAATCAAGTTGGAGAGATTTGGCGCAATTGAGGAAGCGTCGAGGAGTTGATGCGGCAGTGGATTAGCTCCAAGATCGGGACGACTATCGACGAGGAAGATGGAGAGAGAGCCACATGAGACGAGATCTACTTAAATCCGTCTGTATTTTATCGTTTGCATTTCTAATTTGTTGCGCCGGACCGGCGATATCAACAAGTGCAGTGGCCGCCGACCCGATCAAGATTGGCGCGGTGCTGCCGTTCTCGGGCGGCGTAGAGCTTTACGGGATACAAGCAAAGCTCGGCCTTGACCTTGCTGCGAAGGAAATAAACGCCGGCGGTGGCATCCTCGGCCAGCCGCTGAAGGTCATCTACGAAGACGACCAAACCGATCCGGCGGTAGCGGTGAAGGCGACGCGCAAGCTGATCGAGCGCGACGGCGTGCTAGCCGTGGTCGGGCCAATCACCTCGAGAAACTTAAATGCAATCAAGCCTACGATCGAGCGCATGAAAACCCCGCTGCTCTATGCCACCAACTACGAGGGAGGCGCATGCAGTCGCTATATTTTCTCGTTCAGTAGCGTTCCCAATCAGGAGCTCGCCCAACTGCTGCCCTATATGAACCAGACCTTCGGCAACACCTACTACATGCTTGGAGCCGACCATGCCTGGCCGCATAAGATGTTCGAGGATGCGCAGCCAATCATCCTGGGGCTCGGCGGCCACATTCTTGGCAAGGAGTTCACCACTGGAAGGGAAACGGATTTCACCCCTCTGATCGGACGGATCGTCGCGACCAAGGCGAAGGTTCTGTTGTTCGCGCTGAAGGGCGATGGCTTAAGCTTCATCCCGCAGGCGCATGACCTCGGACTCCTCAATGACGTCACTGTCGCCTTCCTCGGCTTGTCTGAGACCGACCTCCCCGCCTTCGGTGGCAAGGGTCAGAACATGTTCGTTGTCGTGCCGTTCGTCGCCTCGAGCGACATGCCATCAGTCAAGGCGTTTGTCGCCAAGGTCAAGGCCGAAGCCGGCGCCGGTGCTATAGTCTCGAACTACGTGATGACGCACTACGACGCCCTGATTGCGATGAAGGCGGCACTCGAGAAGGCCGGTAAAGTCGACAAAGAAGCTATGATCAACGCGCTGGAAGGGCTGGCGATCCAATCACCCACAGGAGCAGTGACGATCGGCAAGAACCACCACGTGACGATGAATATGTTTCTTGCCAAGACTGAGGGGCCCGGTCTCGTTACTGTCCGTGCGCTAGGCGAGATCGCGCCGGAGCCTGGCTGTAAGTCAGATGAATAAGCATACAGTGCTACACGCGTCACTCATCCTTTGCGTGCTGTTTGGGATCCCTCATCTCGCTTGTGCGAGAGAGTTGAGCTACGGGTGCTCGGAGCCGCAATTGGAGGTGACGTTCGCGGTGAAAGACCGTCACTATACAGGGACGGTGAGTTGCGGAAATCTCTTTCTCCAATCGGACATACCCACCGCTCCCGTGGTCCGATGGAAAAGAGCTGATGCGACAAAATTCTATACCCTGATGATGCTTGACCTCGATGGAAATGCCAATGGATCCTGGCCGGACCCGGTTGCTGCGGGAGAGAATGCTCCCGTGCGGCATTGGATCGCGGGAAACATTCCCGGTGATCTGCTGCGCGGCACCGGATACGTGGAGTCCGGGAGTGATTCGGCAATCAAAAGGATGAGTGTCCTGCAACCATATCGCGCTCCCCACATCCCAGTGGTTTCGGATCGATACGGCATTTACTTGTTCGAACAGACCAAAAGAATCGACTTTGCAGCTTTGTTCGGACCTATAACGAACTTCGACTACTCCACCTTTCTCGATACTTATCAGCTAGGAGACCCCAAAGCTTCGAACTTCTTTGTGGCGATATACACGTCTGAATCACCGTTTTCTGGAAAACCCTTCCATGGGAACGATGTTTCCGGACTCTGGCATCAGGGCTATGGGAAAGGGAACCTCGCTCCGTCTCATCAATGATTTTGGACAGTGTTGATGCCGAGTTCGGTCTATACCGTCAGCACTCAAATGAGGACGTGCCTTCTGATCGTTAGAGCAGGATTCCCTTCTTCAGCGCACGCTCCTTCATGATCGCGAAGAACACCGGCACCAATATCAGGACGTGAATCGTCGAGGTGATCATTCCGCCGACGATTGGCGCGGCGATGGGCTTCATCACGTCGGAGCCGATCCCGCTCCCCCACAGAATCGGCGCGAGACTGAGCATCACGACGGCAACGGTCATCAGCTTGGGTCGAAGCCGCTGGACTGCACCCTCGATCACCGCCAACTCGATGTCCCCATGCGCGAGATCGCCGGCAGCGATGCGACGATTCAGAGCTTCGTGAAGATAAATCACCATGACGACGCCGGTCTCGACGGCGATGCCGAACAACGCGATGTACCCGACCCACACGGCAACGCTGAAATTGAAGCCCATCATGTACTGGAGCAGCAGCCCGCCGGTCATCGCGTACACGGTCGGAAGGATCAGAACGATCGCTTCAGTCGCCGACTGGAAGAGCATGTACAGCAGGACGAAGATCAGACCGAAAACGATCGGCAGGATGACCGTCAAGCGCTTTCGCGCGCGCAGTTGGAACTCATACTCTCCCGACCAATTCACAGTGTATCCGGCGGGCAGATGCAGATGCCGATCGAGCACCCGCTGCGCGTTGTTGACGTAGCTGCCGTAGTCCGAGGTAGCCAGGTCCACATAGACGTAGCCGGTCAGCAACCCGTCTTCATCACGTATCATTGACGGCCCCGGGCCCAGGCTGATACTCGCGATTTCGCCGAGCGGGATCTGCGCTCCGGTCGGCGTCATGATCAATATTCGACGAAGTGCGTTCAGGTCGTTGCGATAATCCGCGAGATAGCGAACGTTTATCGAGTAGCGCTCGCGCCCTTCCACGGTGTTCGCGATATTCTCGCCGCCCATCCCGGAGCTGACCGCCCGCTGAACGTCTCCTACCGTCAGGCCATACCGCGCGGCGACGGCGCGATCGACATTAACGTTGATGTAGAATCCTTGAGAAACCCGTTCGGCGAAAATTCCCCGCGTGCCCGCAACGGGACCGAGTATTTCTTCGATCTGAGAACCTATCTGCTGAATCCGCTCGACGTCGGGACCCTGAATTTTGAGTCCGACGGGAGTTTTGATCCCGGTCAGCTCCATGTCGAGCCGGTTCTCGACCGGCATCGTCCAGGAGTTCGACAAGCCGGGGAAATGCAGTCGGTCATCCATCTCGGCAACCAACTGATCGTAAGTCATGCCCTTTCGCCATTGCTCGCGCGGCTTGAGCATGATCGTCGTGTCGTACATATCCAGCGGTGCATTGTCGGTCGCGCTATCCGACCGTCCTACGGTGCCGAACACACTCTCGACCTCGGGAAACGTGCGGATGATCTGATCCTGCTTCTGCATCAGATTTACCGCCGACGTGATCGAAATCCCGGGCAGCGCAGTAGGCATGTAGAGACTTGATCCCTCATACAGCGGCGGCATGAACTGACTGCCGATCTTGAAGAGCAGCGGAATCGTGAGCAGCAGGAAAATAACGTTGGCGGCAATCGTCAGCGCGCGATGATGCAGGCACCATCGGATCACTGGAAGATAAATGGCCTGGAAGAAGCGCGAGATGGGATTGTTCTCCTCGGGGCGCAGCCGTTTGCCACGGATGAAGAGGACCATCAGCACCGGTACCACGGTGATCGCGAGAACTGAGGAGAACGCAATCGCGAAAGACTTGGTGTAAGCCAGCGGCCGGAACATCCGTCCCTCTTGCGATTCGAGCAGGAACACCGGCAGGAATGAGACGACGATGATGATCAGCGAGAAGAAAATCGGGCGGCCGACTTGCTTCGCGGCCGACAGCAGAATTCGCTGCCGTTCGAGTCCGGAAACCGACTCGCCTTTCTGCGACGCCTCGTGCTGTGCCTCCGACAAGTGCCGGTACCCGTTTTCGACCATTACGATCGAAGCGTCGACCAGCACGCCTATCGCCAGCGCCAACCCGCCCAAGGACATGATGTTGGAGCTGATCTGCAAATAGTACATCGGGATAAACGTCGCGATGACCGCGATCGGCAGCGCAAGAATCGGGATCAGCGCCGAGCGCAAATGAAAGAGGAAAACGATGATCACCAGGCTGACGATGATGGCCTCTTCGAGCAGATCGCGTTTCAGCGTGTTGATTGATTCCTGAATTAGTCCCGAGCGGTCGTAGCCGGCGACGATTTCGACTCCCGCGGGCAGAGTCTTTCGAATCTGTGCAAGCTTTTGCTTGACCCCGTCGATGACGGTGAGAGCGTTCTGCCCGTAACGCATCACGACTATGCCGCCGACCGTCTCTCCGTCGCCGTTCCATTCAGCGGCGCCCTCGCGAAGATCGGGGCCCAGACTTACCACGCCCAGGTCCTTTATAAGCACCGGGGTGCCGTTGTTGGTCGCAACAGAAACTTCTTCCAGGTCTCCAACCGAATGGACGTAGCCGAGGCCGCGGATCATGTAGTCCGCTCCCGACATCTCGAGGACGCGTCCGCCGACTTCGCCGTTACTGTCGCGGATTTTGTCGATCACCGTCTCCAGCGGGACCTTGAGCGCCAGCAACCGATTGGGATCGAGCTTGACCTGGTACTGCCTGACGAAGCCGCCGATAGTGGCGACTTCCGAAACCCCCGGCACAGTTTCGAGCGCATAGCGCACGTTCCAATCCTGCAAGCTGCGAAGGTCGGCGAGACTGTGAAGATGACTCTTATCGACCAGAGCGTATTCGTACACCCAGCCCGCGCCGGTAGCGTCGGGGCCGATCGCGGGATTCACGCCCGCCGGCAGCTTGCCGGCTATCTGCTGGAGGTATTCCAGCACGCGGCTGCGCGCCCAATAGATGTCGGTGCCGTCTTCGAACACGACGAACACATATGAATCGCTGGGCATCGTCTGCGCTCGGACTGCCTTCACATGCGGCGCAGCAAGCATCGCTGTGACGATCGGATAGGTCACCTGATCCTCGATAAGATTGGGCGGCTGCCCCATCCATTCGGTGTGTATGATCACCTGAACATCGGAGATGTCCGGCAGCGCATCGAGCGGGATCCGATCGAGTGACCAAACACCCGCGAGTACCAGCGCAATCACACCGGCAAACAGGATGAAGCGGTTCGCATTACACCAGTCGATAGTTCTCTCGATCATCCTTCTTTCCTCACATCGCCATGTTGCCGCTTGCTGATACGTCCTTCTGCATGGTCGCGATCGTATGACCTCCCTTGGACGCGGCGATCGTCAGGCTCCAGGTGCCACCGCTAAGCAGTTCGATATTTGCGGTATAGGCGCCGTTGCCCTGATCGTCTGCGACGGCTTGCGCGCGCATCGCGGCCATTCCCATCGCCGGCATTGCAGCCATGTAGAATGACACCGTCACTTTCGCGCCCGAGATCGGGGCGCCTTTGGAATCGCGGAGCGTGACGATCACCTTGTTGTGGCCGCGCACGAGAGGATTGGGATCGCTCGTGAACGCGATGCTTGCCTGGGGGACAGGCTCGGCCGCTTGTTCAACCGGATTCGCGCCGACGACCTCCGCAGCCGGCGCGAATGCGCCGGCGGCGGCCTGGAGCTGGCTTTCCGAGTCGATCAGGAAATTGGCGGAACTGACGATCTGCTGACCCGGCGCGAGTCCCTTGAGCACGATGAACACACCGCCGGCGTGCGCTCCCAGCTCGACCTCGGCGGGAGTGAGATAACCGTCACCGCGATCGATAAAGGCGACATTGTGCGTGCCCGTTCGTAGAACCGCAGTGTCCGGAATGACCGTTTGCTCGCCCATCGGCAGGTCCAACGCGACGTGCGCGAACATCCCCGGAAGCAGCCGGCCCTTCGGGTTGTTGAGCTCGCATCGCACTTTGGCGGTGCGGGTCATCGGATCGATCTGCGGCCAGATGAAATCGACGCGCCCATCGAAGTTCGTACCCGGATAAGCGTCCACGGTAACGGTTGCACGATCGCCGGGATGGACCTTTCCGATCTCATCCTGAAACACTGCCGCATAGATCCACACTTTCGACAGATCGGTGATCGTGAACAGGCGCGTGTCAGGTTGCACGTACATGTTGGGCAGCGCGTTGCGCTCGACGATGTAACCGCTCATGGGCGAATCGATCTCGACCGCGCGGCGCACGGTGCGCTCGCGTTCCAAGCGTGCGATCTCGCGCGGCGACACTCCCCAGAGCTTGAGACGCTCCGCGGCGGAATCGACCAGCGATGCGGCGTCGGTGGTCACATCGGCGACCGAGCTGTCTTCGACGCGCTTGCGGGCATCGACGGCGAGCAGATATTCGTTCTCGGTGCTGACGAGGTCCGGGCTGTAGATCGTGAACAACGGCTGGCCGCGGCGGACGTACTGATAAGTGGAATTCGCGAACACCTGCTCGATCCATCCGGCGAAACGCGTTTGCACGTAGCCTTGCAGTCGTTCGTCGGTCTCGATGCTGCCGGCGGTCTCGAGGCGATCGCTTACGTCCTTTCGCACCACGGTCGCGAACTTCAGCCCGATCAATTGCCGGCGCTCCGGCGCGATCCGGATTGGCGCCAGCGAGGAATCGGCTGCGTATGCGATTGGCGCCGCGAGGATGAGAAGGGACGCCAGGATCAAAAGGACTATGCTGAGCCGCGATTGCAATGAGTTGTAATTCATCTTTGGTCACCGATAACCTGCTGGATTTTGGCGATCGCGATTTCGTGGTCGGTCAGGCTGCGGTAGTACTCCTGCCGGAGGTTCTGTAAATCGAGAACCGACGAGAGCAGCGTCTGGAAATCGACTTTGCCGACTCGATACGCAGCCATCGCCGAGGCCTCCGACGTTTCGGCCTGCGGTAACAGGCCATCGCGATAAATCGACATCGTTCGCTCCGCGGTGCGCATCGCAACCAAACTGCTTTCCGCAACGGACGAAACCTGAAGCTGAGTCGCACGGGTCTGCTCGCGCGCCGACGCGGCTTCAAGCGCGGCCTGCTCGATCGCGGGCGTTTGCTTGCGCCAGAAATAGAGCGGAACCTTCGCGCCCAGATTCAGCATGTAGTAGTCGCGAAATCCGGGGCCGGTTTTTTGGTACGAGTAGCCGACCGTGAAGTCCGGCCAGTAGCCCTGATGCGCCAGTTTCAATGCTTCCGTGCTGCGCGTCTCCATCGCACGATCCGCTGCGAGTTCCGGGGAACCGGCGTCGCTGAGCCGCGCAAGCTCGGCCGTATCGAGCTGCAGATGGGTCGCTTCGACCGCGCCGATTTCGATATTCGGCGAGTCGGGATCGCGCCCGAGGATCTGCTTGAGCTCGAGCTGTGCCTGGTCTTCCTCCTGATGGTGCATCGCGTGCTCCTTGAGGATCTCGGTGGTCTGAAGCTGCGCCTTGATCAGGTCCTGCTGGAGACCCTGTCCCAGGCGATACCTGGTTTCTATGATCTGCTGGATCTGTCTCAGCTCCTCCTGGTTGCGACCGAGAATCGCCAGCGTCCTGGCGTGATAGGAAAGCTCGAAGTAGACCTCCTTGACCTTTTCCTCGACATCACGCTCCGCAGCTTCATAGCGGCGCCTGGCGTACTCGGCATCTTTTTCGGCCTCGGATTTTTGCAAGCGAAGCTTGCCCGGACCCGGGATGTCCTGCGAGACACCGAAGCCGGTGTAATAAAAATCGCTGCTCTCGTAGCCGGAGAAGGGCTGCGGACTGCCAACCGTGAAATGCTGGAGCGACACTTGTGGATCGGGGATCGTCGCCGCCTGAATGGGGACCTTCGTTTGTGCCTGCCAATGGCTCCGCGCCGCGAGCACGATAGGGCTGCGGGAAAGGGCCTCGTTGACCAGCGCTCGCAGTCGATCCGAACTGATGGATGTCTCAGTGCCGCGTCCCGGTTGAGCGACATCCTGCGCCGTCGCCAGAGCGGGAATGTCATCGGCGCGTGCTGGCGACACAAGGCCGATCAGAATTGCGATCGCGATCAGGGCTGCGAATGAATTTCGCGCCGCTATGCGGCGAATGCTTGCATATGACATTTCACAAAAATCCAACCTTCCAGCCGCGATCGATCGCGGCGCTGATGCGCATCCGCAGGTTTTCTTGAAACCCCGCGTCTCTATCTGCCGATCATATCGGCAAATGTCTTTCCCAATTGTTGCGAGCGAGTAGCGCGCAAGCGTAAGCGGCGGATGCGAAGCATCCACGCTTCAACTCACGTGCTTAAGGGAGGCTCAGATCTGACGGGAACAGAGAAGCGCTAACGAAAGGAGGCGACCGGGCGGCGAGTACCCACAAGTGATGACGCTACTTCGCGCGTGCGAAATCGCAGTTATCACCGCGGTGACCGGCAGGCTCCCGACCGAGTCGAAATGCTGCGCGCCTCGCACTTGATTAGTCGCTCTGTCTGGAACGGCTGGCGCTCGGCAGCAGCTCGGCTGATTTACAGGAGCGCTCTTCGAGCCATTCGCGCAACCTGCCATAGTGGGGCACGCCATCGCCGACGGCACACTCGTGCTTTGCGGAAGCAGCAGGGCGATCAGAATTATGGCCAGAAAGCGCACGACCACCACCATAACCGGACTGTTCAGCTTGTGCAATCTGCTCCATATCCAGGGACCTGATGGCAGTTCCACAGAGGGCGCGATTCAAGTTAGGTACACCAGTGTAACCGCCGCAGATCGGGCATCGCTGCCATCCAGCTGCCAGTCTGTGTCGAATTCCAACTCACGCGGCAGCTGGGGTCTTAAATAATCCATAGCAATGCTGTTGCCACCGGTAGGAGTCGAAGCACGCGTGCGGTAGCGCGGGTGCGCCGCTCCGCTGCGCCGGTGTCGCCCCTGTCAGTCCGGTGTGACAGCGATATTGGTTGTAGAACACCTTGTAGTCCTCGAGCTTGCGTTCGAGGTCGCTCTGGTTCCAAAAACAGATCCGATCCAGATACTCGCGCCGGATGGTTCCGATCGGCCGCTCGACGAAAGTATGCGAACGGGGCGTTGCGGGAATGCTCTTGATCTCATCGACTTCGAGTATCCGAAGGTTCGCTCGCCAGCGATGAAAGCGAAACAGCGGATCATGATCCGAGGATAGATGCCTCGGCAGAGTCTGCCGCGCGATCGCGCGATTGAACATCCGGCAGACTCGGATGCCATCGAGATTGGCAGGCGCGACGCCGAAGCCGACGATCCGACGGGTGTATATGTCCATCACCACCATGACCCAATAGCTCTTGAGCAAAATTGATTCAGTGCGGAAGAGATCGACACTCCACAGACGGTCTCTGGCCTGTCCGATTACCGAGAGCCAGGACGGGCGACCGCCGTCAGGTCCCGGTCGATAGTCGCGGATGAGGATGCGCCGGACGACATCCTTGTTGAGCTCGATGCCGAAGGCATTCGAGATTTGCTCGGCGATCTTGCGGCAGCCGAAGTATGGGTTGCGCCGTTTCATCTCGACCACCGCGTCGATCTTGCCCAAGCGTCTGGGCGACACCAGCAGCGTACAGAATCCAAGAATCACTCGATCCCACGAGGTTAAATTCGGACTCCGGCGCTTCGAGCGCTTCATGATCAGCAACTGGTATTTGACGGCCAGCGATTCAGCCGCGACCGCCCGAACCCCGCCGGGACGGGCCAGCCGCGCCAGGGTCACCAGCAGGTGAGCAAACAGCCTGAACCACAACGTCATGCGGCGCCGGAGTTTAACGCTCTCCCACCGATTCGCGAGCCTGCGCTACGCGACCGTCCTGTGCCAGAATCAGCAATTCGCCACACACAGGTCCGCCCATGCCCGAATTTGCCGCCATCTCCAATTTGTAGGTAAATACTACAGACTGTGTGGCGGATGACGCAGTCCGATGCGAACCGCTCTCCCCGTCAACCGGTTGACGGTTGACAAGGCGGTTGACACTTGAGCGGCGGTTGACGCATGGTGGTTGACGCGCATGACCAAATTCCTAAAACGCTGTTATTTTCCGTTCGAGTCACTCTTGCTCCCGCTCGCGCGGACTAAGACTTTGAGAAGGAACAGCGGCGGTGACTCGTAGAACTCCAGATTTGTCGGCGCATTCAGGGTTTTTAGCAGGCACGGCCGTCACCGAGCATCCGACCGCAGCCTGGCTCTCGCGCCAGGTAACCGAAGCCTTCCCGTGGGACACCGCTCCGCGCTACCTGCTGCGAGACCGCGACACGTCGTACGGGGGATGCTTTCAGGAGCGGGCTCGGGTTATGGGGATCACGCAGGTCGTTACGGCGCCACGCTCGCCGTGGCAGAACGCATACGTCGAGCGCGTGATCGGTTCAATTCGCCGCGAGTGTTTGGATCACATCGTGATCTTTAACGAACGCCATCTGCGCCGCGTCTTGTCCTCGTACGTGGAGTATTACCAACGCACCCGCACGCATCTTTCGCTCGACAAGGATTGTCTGGACCCGCGCCCGATCATGCCGCGCCGGATCGGAAAGGTGATCGCCATCCCGCAGGTCGGCGGCCTGCATCACCGCTACGAGCGTCTGGCCGCCTGATCTGTCCCTGATTCCTGCTCACCGATGGTTGCGAGCCGCCCGGTACGCCGTCGTGTGAAAATCTCTGTATCAGAGGCTTTTTTACCTCGATCCGTAATTGGTCGCCTTTGGTTCAGGTCGCAGCCCGGTTCATTCGATCGCATCAATTCGACAGCTATTATCGCAGCCGCTCAAATTCCGGTTCAGATGGAGCTTCTAGGAGGGACAGCACCGGAGAGTCTCAGTTTCGGCCGGCAGCAGCTCATTCATGCTCGCTTCTCTCTGTCGAGAACCGAGCCGGTGCGCTTCGCGTCATCGTCTGTGAGAAGAGCGTTCGTCAAAGACCCTGGCCTGCTCCCCAATTTCCAGCCAATCAGAAGTAGAGTCGGTCGTTATTTGATCCGCCCCGCGAAACTAGTACGACGGTTCCACGCGGCGAATTTGGCGGATGATCTAAACCGGTCGAAAGAATTCCGCCACTCTGACATTCAGCACCTTCGCCAGCTTCGTCATGGTCGCGAGCGAGGGACTGCGCTTGCCCCGAAGAATTTGGGACAAATGGCCTTTCGAAAAATCTGTTTCCAAGTAAAACCGATCCAGCGACCCGTACTTCTCGAGCACGAGTTGCTGCAAGCGTCGCCGGAACAGAGCTTCCTCGTCCACGGCGGGGAAGTAGCAAAATGGCGGCATCGTGGCGTTTGCAATTGCAAACGCCCGAAGCTACGTGTTCCCCGTCAGCACAAGTTGGACAGTTTAAGGCGATTGAGGAAGAGAGAGTTTTTGGCTCATCTTTAACCGCGGAAGGAGCGGAGAGATGAGATCGAAAATCGAGGCACAGTCGGATGAGGCGGAGAAGGCGGTACGCGACATCAGGCGGGCGACCCGCCGTCACTTGTCGGCTGAGGACAAGATCCGGATCGTGATCGCGGGCCTGCGCGGCGAGGACAGCGTGGCCGAGCTGTGCCGCAAGGAAGGGATCAACCAGAACCTCTACTATCGCTGGTCCAAGGACTTCCTGGAGGCGGGCAAGAAGCGGTTGGCCGGCGATACCGCGCGTGAAGCGACCAGCGACGAGGTCAAAGGGCTGCGGGCGGAGACTCAGCAGCTCAAGGAACTGCTGGCCGAGCTGATGATGGAGAACCGCCTGCTCAAAAAAAGCGTGCTGGCGGATGGGGAGTCCGATATATGAGGTACGCCGCGGACGAGAAGCTGGAGATCATCCGGCTGGTCGAGCAGTCGTCGTTGCCCGTGCGACGCACCCTGGAACAGCTCGGTATCCCGCGCTCCACCTTCTATTGCTGGTACGATCGCTATCGCAGCGGCCAGGCTGGAGGGCTGCAGGATCGCACGCCGGCGCCGCGGCGGGTGTGGAATAAGCTCCCGGCCGCAGTCACTCAGGCGGTGCTCGAGCTCGCGCTCAAGGAGCCGCAGTTGTCACCCCGGGAACTGGCGGTGTCGTTCGTCAACCGGCAGCAGTACTTCGTCTCGGAAGCTTCGGTGTACCGGCTCCTTAAGGCGCACGACCTGATCACCAGCCCGGCCTTCATCCTGCTCAAAGCTGCCGACACGTTCGCTGAGCCCACCACCGCCCCCAATCAACTCTGGCAGACCGATTTTACCTACCTGCGGGTGATTGGCTGGGGCTGGTTCTATCTGTCGACCGTGCTCGACGACTTCTCGCGCTACATCCTGGCCTGGAAGCTGTGCACCACCATGACCGCGACCGATGTTTCCGACACGCTGGCCATGGCTCTGCGCAGTTCCGGCTTGGAGCGGGTCCGCGTTCGGCATCGGCCACGTCTGCTGAGCGACAACGGGCCGTCGTACGTGTCAGCTCAACTCGGCTCCTGGCTCGCGCAGCACGGCATGATGCACACCCGAGGTAAGCCCTATCACCCGATGACCCAAGGCAAGATCGAACGCTACCACCGCTCGATGAAAAACCAGATCCTGCTCGAGAACTATTACCTGCCCGGTCAGCTCGAAGCGCGCCTGGCCGAGTTCGTCGACTACTATAACTCGCGCCGCTACCACGAGAGCCTCAACAACCTCACCCCGGCCGACGTCTACTTCGGCCGTGGTCCAACCGTTTTGTTGCGGAGGGAGAATGTCAAACTGAAAACCATCGAAGATCGACGCCGGCTGCATCTTGAGTTCGCAGCCAAAACTTCAACCCAGATGAGCCAGATCCTCTCTTAATTCCGATGCTAACTTGTCCAATAGGTTCTGACGACGTACAACTCAATCCGTGATCTTCCGAGGCTACGGCAGGACTCAGGAGAGGATCCATTTGACGAGGACGATTACAGATCCCCACGGAGTCGGCGCTGGGACGGCTGGGCGCCTGGAAGTCTCGCTCGCCACTTCCGCCGACACCCAGGCGCTTGGTAGAGGCGCGACACTGGCTACGACACTGTCGCCTTCGTGGCGAGCCGCCGCGCGCTCAATGTCACTCCACACGTCTCGCAGAATGAGCGTCGTCTTCGGCCGAGAGGAAGTGCAGAGCCTTCTTCGATTTGTTATTCGTAATAATCGCTTTCGAGTCTGAAGCTCGCCGCCGCACCTTTAAGGACGTCCAGAAGGCTTAGCACGATCGCGCCGAAGCGCTGATGCTAGCGCTGGGAAAGCCGCCGGCGGTATTTGAGCCGCGGCAGGTGAGCGCCTTGGAGGAGGGACATCCCTATTGGGGGTTCACGGAAGTGCCATACGACGACGAAGATGGAGTTTTTAGTAGCCACAAGGGGCCGCGGAACAAATCATCGGCATCTTGTCGGATAATTTGGCGCATTTTCCGGGTTATTGTAGTCAGACTGTACGTATCCTGAGGACGGGGCATGGTGCATAGCGCAGGAGTTTTTCAGCAGTGCCGCCGATCAAAAGATCAACTAGGTGAGTTCGTCCACGCATAGACATGACTATAAGGTCAACCTTGAGCTTGCCCACCAGCTCCCCGATTACTTCGTGAACGACGCCAAAGTGGAGTTCGGAACGGGATTTTGGGTAGAGCTGCATAGCTTCGTTCTCGAAACGCTTGAGCTCGACCGATGCCGTCTCGCCGTAATGCTCGAGCAATTTTGTGGGCTCATACCAACGCCCGACCCCGTAAGGTAACGGCTCAACTACGTGAACGAGCACCACTTCGGATTCGTGCTCGCGCGCCAATTCTATCGCGTATTTCAACGCCGCGAGCGAATGTTCGGAAAAGTCCGTAGGCACCAGAATCCGTTCTATTTTCATTGTTCTTCCTCAGACGAAGAAAAATGCTCAAGATTCATTGGAAAAAAGCCATCGAGTGCAAAACCGCGAAACAGAAAATCAGCAACAGGACCCCGGTGCCAAGGCCGATCCTTGCCCACTCGCGGCTCGTGATTCCCAGTCGGCTCGCGGCGACGATATTGGGTATGTTGCCGGTGACAAGCGCCCCTCCGCTGATCAGCAAACCGAGGAACGCCGCGCGCTGCTGATTCATACTCAGAGAGGGTGATATCTCCACGGCCGCCAGAGTCGAATTGTTGACGACTGCAGAAAGGGTGTTCATCCAAAACAGCAATCCCTCTGGAAGGCGATGGATGTACGCATCGACCACCGGCCTGAGCCCGCCCGAAAGTGCCACAAGTCCGGCGATAAAAACGTACACCTTGCCGGGACGAATTAACAGGACAGTCCACCACGAATCCTTTTCTTGAGTTGTATCCAGCGGCTCGCTGGAAGCGAACGGTAAAAACAAGATGGGAACCGCGGCGAGAATGACGCCGACAACAACGAATGGGCCGAGAAGATGAGTAAGGTACCAGAAGTCGGCGTGCAGAGAGCGGAGAACGACTGCAATACCGGGCATGCCCAAAGGCGTGAGGCCGGCGCCGAAGCCGATTGCGAAACACGCAAATACCGTCGCGGCAATTTCTGCCCATCGTTCACAACGAAGCAGGGAAACTGCTTCCACGAACACGAGGGCAGATACGACCGGAGTTATGAAGGCTGCAAGGAAGCCGAGTACGATCGCGAGACAGAAACAGAGAATCCGCGGGTCCAGCAGTCGGATTACCCGGCAAAGTACTTGATCGAGATAGTCCCTCAGAAGACGAAAAGTGGCGCCAAAAACCAAAACGGCCACCGTGAATGACAGAGGTTCAGTCAAGGCTGCCCGGACGAGCGTCGCGTCGAATTGTCGCATGACGCAGGCTGTCAGCACTCCGATCAGTAGGAAAAAAATCTCGGTGTTCCGTTCGATCGGCTTTACAAGGATTGGTCCTAGCAGGACCGCTAGGATCGTCAAGGATGTAAGGATCACTGTCATCATCTCCCCGCAACTAATACAGCAATGCAGCGTTCGTGCAATCACGAAAACATCAAGGTTTCTTCGCGGAGCGAACTGGAACGGGTGCGCCTTTGGCGCGCCAACTCCCAGTCTCCTAGTTTCGCGGTGGATCAGCTCAAATTACGGTCCAGACGGGATTGTTGGTAGGGACAGGGGTCAGATCTCGCTGTGATCTGTGTGCCTTTCCCGCCGTATACAACGGCGACGCGGTTCCCGGGGGAGCAGCCCGAAGAACTCTAGCAACTGCCAACCAAATTGTAACGCTTTGTAGAATGAAATGGCAGACTTTCAAAAATCGAATGTTTGGAAAACCCAACCGACCAAAACCTTCCAATCTGGCTTGAGGTTTCCGCGGGCATGGTTCCTGCTCGGTGTAAGGGTGGCGGCAACCAAACCAGACAGACGGACATGAAGAGAATAGAAGCAGTAGTGAAGCGCTCGGCCTTGGACGACTTTCACCGATGCGCCAGGCAGCTTGGAATCTTCGGATTTGACCTATCCGAGGACCGTACCAAGCGTCGGGACCATCAACGACTCGCTACCGCCGGCGAGTATGCTCCCGACGCCACGTCGAGGTTCAAAGTGGATTTCGCGGTCCTCGATGAAGAGACCAAGCCCACCGTTCACGCCGTTCTCGAATCGGTCCATCCTGAAAGCATCGCAATCTTTAAATTCGATCACGATACACAGCCGCAAACGTCAACGCGGCGCAATTCACCCCAAAAGTTCAAAAGTTTGCCTTAGGCGAAACGGCCAGCGAGGCTCGCTGGCTTGGAGTGAACCGGCGATGATCGGTCTGCACGAAATCCTTTATCGTCTCGCTGCTGGGACTCCTGGCGACGTCCTCGTCCAGCGGGCAGGCTGTAGCCCGTTCACGAGTTTTGCCTGATGGTCGGCCGTTCTTGTGGCGGGAATCGTGCCTGCCGCCGCCCAAGATATTCGTCGGTACCGGATCCCACGTGGCGATTTTCTCCCAGGCGATAGCCGGAGGCGCAGTGCTCGCAGTGGTTGCGCACGCGATGATTTGGAATCGATCCATGAGGGGGGATCGTTTGTTGTGCTGCCGACCGTCGCAGGCTTTCTGTTCGCGTTGCGGCTGGCACTGGCTCAGTCGTTCGTCTGATTGATAGGCCTCATTACCGGCAAGTCAATTGCCCGTGGCGCGTAAAGCCATGCTTGAACCGTCCGCCATCAGTTTGGCCGGGCTTCCAAAAGCACCCTACAATAAAGGCGACGCGTCCGATGAAGGTTCAACGTCAATGCTACCCGCCGATCGCACTATATGATACCGGTATCATCGGCGTGCCGAATCGAGTCCTCGCCTCGGCCTCAGCTCCTCAAAGGCTTATGCATCCGAAGACAAATAAGTTCGAACGCATTTCTCCTTTAACAAAGAGACACCGTTTTCCGGCGAGTGCAGCGTAATCAGCACTATCGGATCGCTGTCAAGTCCTCGGAGGAGTACGTCATCGCTAGGTTTGCGGATCCGAGTTCTCGGTATGCACAGCACAATACAGAGCTCAATCGAGACGATACCGTTTTCGCTGGTGCCACAGGGTCGAGATGCGGATGCCCAGGGTCGGCGCGGCCCTATCGCCCCTGCAAAGAGAAGCGGCGGGTCCGCTTGTTCGGACCCGCCGCCGGCGCATCGCTGCGCGATTAAGTGGTTTAGCTGCGCCGCCGCGCGTCAGAAGGCATAAATGAAGTTGGCGTCCAGGGTGTCCTGGCCGCGCCACAGATGCTGCGCGCCGGTCACAGGGTCGAAGCGATTGTTGTTGGTGAACACTTTCTCATCCGAATTGTCATGCCGGTATTCCAAACGTGCGAGGAGTCCCGTCACTTCGGGTATTTTGTAGCTCAACGTTTCGGTGATCTCCCACACCGTCTGGCCGGTGCCCGTCGTGCGCGCTCCGTCCTTGTCCTGGAAGAATTCGCCGCGAGTCGCCGACTCGAGCGAAGGGGTGAAGTCGTACACCAGGTACTGCGCCATTCCCTGCCACGACGCGCTGTGACCGTTGATCACCGGTCCTTCCTCGGACGCGTACAGGTATTCATTCTGAAGCGTCAGGTTGGGGATGAACGACGGCTTCCAGGTCGCGATCCCATCGATCGTGCCTAGATTCGAATTGGACTTGCCCAACAGGTTCGGCCCCCACATGCTGTTGACCACGAAGCTCAGCGACTTGTCCTTGTTGTTGAGTGTCAATGCGCCTTCATAGTTGGGACCGCCGTTGTTGAATGCTGCGGGATCATCCCATCCGTTGTTGAGGCCGGCCGTGGCAGAAACGTAATCGTTGAAGGTGTAGCCCGCGCGGATGCCCGTATGAGTCAGCGGTTCGCCCAGGGTAAACAGTAGGCCGCGACTCTCGTTGAAGTTCAGATTGTTGTACGTGTTGATCGTTTCCGCGCCCATCATCGTCACGAAACGCCCTGCCTGCAGGCTGACGCCCGATCCGATTGGTGCAGTATAAGTCAGGTAGTACTGCGTCGGATCGAACCATTGAGGACCAACGTGCGAGGTGTTCGAGTAGTGCGTAACCGCCGAAATCGAGTTCGCGACCTGGCCGAAGTTGAGATCGCTCACGAATCCGACCGTTCCATCGCGCTCGATATGCAGGTTGCCCTGCGTAAGCTGGAATCCGTCCTCGTCCCAGGCGCGGTACACGTTGACGTTGCCGTTCGGTTGATTGAAGTTATGCTCGTAGCCCGCATCCACCAGCGCGTGGACGCTGATGCCAAGGTTGTCCGACAGATCTTTCTTGATATCGCTGACATCCTTTTCGACCAGGCCGACGTGCTCGCCGATTGTGGCCGGCTTCGCGCCGGCCGTCGCTGGCACCGCGACCGTCATCGCCGCCTCTATCTTTTTGACCTCGCTGGTTGTGTCGTCGGTCTGCTTCTGCAGATTGCTCATCTGGCCAGACAGCGCGTCGAGCCGCTGCTGCTCGCTGGTGCTGGCGACGACGGTGGTTGTGGTGACCGTCTTGTGGTGATGTTTCGTCGTCGTCGTTTCTGCCCAGGCATTCGCGTTGCACAGCAATCCAATTACTGCGACGCCGGCAATCAGGTGAAGCCTGGCAGCGACCCGGGTCGTTCTTCTTCTGTTCACTCTCTCCTCCTCCGAAATGTGCCGCCTTCAGCCGCGGCTTTCTGCGCCCGCACGTAGCGGGCTACGGTGATGAACCGGCTGGCTTGGCTACAAGATTCATACGTAGGTTTCATCGATACTTCCCTGAAAGGCTTGAGTTGAGGCATTTGCCTGTGTCTCGAACCCTGCGATACACACATGTAACATCCTTGCCGGCCGCTATTGGCTCAATCGAGATGATACCGTTTCCGTTTGTGCCACAGGGTCGAGATGCAGATGCCTAGGGTCGCCGCCGCATCTTCGAGAGTTGGCGCCAATGCGAGCACGCGCCGGATGTGCTCCTGCTCGATCTGCTCGAGCGTGGATTGCTCGGGAAGGTTTCCGTTGCGCGGAGCGCTCGGTTGAAAAAGGATGTCGGGCAGATCTTCCTTGCGCAGCGTCGCGCCGCGGCTCAGCACGACTGCGCGCTCGACGGCATTGCGCAGTTCGCGGATGTTGCCCGGCCATGAATAGGCGACCAGAGTTTTGCGAGCTTCGTCCGAAAACTGCAATCCGATGCGGCTATTGCGAGCGGCAGTCTCGGCGAGAAACATTTCGGCGAGCGGCAAGATGTCTTCGGGCCGTTCGCGCAATGCGGGCACGCGGAGGCTGATGACATTCAATCTATAGTATAAGTCGCTGCGAAACCGCGCGGCGTTGATCTCCTGCGAAAGACTGCGGTTGGTTGCTGCGATGATACGGGCATCGACTTTGATGGTCTGCTCTCCGCCCACGCGTTCAAAACGCTCATCCTCCAAGAAACGGAGGAACTTGGATTGCAACCCGGGCGATAGCTCCGCGATTTCGTCGAGGAATACCGTACCGCCATTTGCCGCTTCAAGGCGCCCGGGCTTGTCTTTGATCGCACCCGTAAAAGAACCCTTCATGTGCCCGAAGAGCTCGCTTTCCAGCAGATGCTCCGAAAGCGTCGTGCAATTGACGATGACGAACGGCCGCTCGCGGCGTGAACTCCATTCGTGGATCTGCCGCGCGAGAACGTTCTTGCCGGTGCCGCTCTCCCCAGTAAGCAGGATTGTCGCGTCGCTCGACGCCGCAGCATGAGCAGTCTCTATCAGGGAGCGGAATTCATGGCTCCCGGTTGTTAGCAGCGGTACGCCATCGATCGAATTTCGAAGGGCTCGATTTGCGGTGCGCAGTTCCTTTACTTCGAGTGCACGGTCGACCACGTGCTGAATCTGATCGAGCGAGAATGGCTTGGTGACGTAGTCGTAAGCGCCGGCTTTCATCGCGGCCACAGCATTCTGGATCGTGCCGTACGCAGTCATCAGTATCACGATCGTGGTCGGAAATTTTGCTTTGATCGCGTTGAGCAGCTCGAGGCCGTTCATCTCGGCCATTCGCCAATCGCTCAGAACGAGATCGAACGCCCCATCGCGATCCATCAGGGCGAGCGCCTCGCGTCCGCTTTCGGCTATGGCAATCTCGTGCTCCCGTGAACCCAAGAAGTGCCCGAGGGTCTCGCGGATGTTTTTTTCATCGTCAACGACGAGGAGTTTTGCCATCTAGGTGCACCGCGCGTGAGGTAGCTGGATAACAAAGGTACTTCCTTTTGTGGAGGAATCGAGAAATATCCTGCCGCCGTGCGCTTCGACTATCTCTTTGGCTATGGCAAGGCTGAGTCCCGCGTATCCGTTGTCAAGCCCTTCCGGTTTCCATTGGGGACATTGTTCGAGGAGGACGTCGCGAAGCTCGATCGGTACTCCGCGCCCTGAATCGGAAACTGATATTCGTAGCGATTGTCCGTCCCGGCCAGCCGAGACCTCGACTGATCCGCCCTCCGGAGTGAAGCTGACCGCATTGGCGATTAGCCTCGATAGCACCCACGAGAGCTTCACCGGATCCCCGTAGCAGTCCAGGGCTCTCTCAACATGGGTCCTGAGCGCGACTTCCTTCTGTGCGGCCTGCAGCAAAAACTTTTTCGTAACCGAGGCCACGAGCCTGGCGAAATCAAACGTGACGCTCCGGACTGCGATCGAAGTGGTTTCATTGCGCGTGACGTTCAAAAGACCATCGGACAAATCGCGGATGCGAGCCAAATCCTCGACCACCGTCTCGATGATTTCATGCTGCTTCGGATCGGACGTTTTTCTCTGAAGCAATTCGATTGCGAGCGACAGCGATGTGAGCGGCGTTTTGAGTTCATTCGAAAGCGTGGCGATCAAGTTCGTGCGCGCGCTCTCCTTGTCACGAAGATAAGTCACGTCATGAAGAGTGATCATTGTGCCAAACGCAGCGCCACCATCGAGATCCAGCGGTGCGGCCTTCAACAGGTACGCATGATCGCGTCCGCGAACGTGCAGGATCACTTCTGCCTGCTGCTCACCCCTTGGATAGCCGAGGACGCGTTGCAGGGCGGCTCGGACATGCACGTAGTGACTATTGTTGCTTTCGAGGTCGTAGAACGAACGGCCGAGGATTTCGTGCCGGTCAATACCAAGTATCAGTGCGGCTTGCTCATTGAGATGGGTAACAACATCGTCGAGGTCTATCAGAATCGCTGCGACGTCGAGGGCATCCAGGATTGCCGCCGTCCTGCCATTTTCACCAATATTGGCTGTGGCATCCATAGAGGGAACCTAACCCAGTGCCAGCGGCCCCCCGGCGTTTGCGCCGGGAGCCGCCCTTCAGTTTATTCGGGCGGAAACGTGATTCTCTTTGTCGATGCCGCCGCCCACATGGACAGCGAGCACTGGACACGGCGCCTGTCGCAGGAGCCTTTCCGCCAGGCTTACCCGAATCCTCTCGAAGAATCCGTGGTGCGAGCGAGCTGCCACCACGATCAGGTCGACATTCAGCTTTCGGGCAAGCTCCGAGATGGCCTCGTGGAGGATACCGAAATGAACTTCGCCGGTGCACTTTGGATACAGGGCGACCGCACGCTTTGCTAACCGGGCGAGCTGGTTTCGGCCGTCCTCTGCGCAATGCTCCAGGAACTGAGTTGAATCTGACCAGCTGCCTGCTGCGTCCGGCAGGGGTTCGATGACGTGCACGAGTACAATCTCTGAATAGTGCTCACGCGCGAGGTCGATTGCGCGTTCGAGCGCTGCAAGCGAGCGCCGCGAAAAGTCAGTTGGTACCAGAATTCTTTCGATTTTCATCTTCGTATACCTCGGACTTGCGGCTTTAGCGTCTGATGCTAGTGCAGCGAGTCGAGGGCCAAGTTTAGCTTCAACACGTTTACCCCAGGCTCTCCGAAAAGCCCGAGCCAACGGCCGTGCGTATTGTCCTGAATAAGTTGGCGCACGGCGTCAGGGTTGACTGCGCGGGCCTTGGCGACGCGCTCGGCCTGCAGATCGGCGGCAGCAGGACTGATATCGGGATCGAGGCCGCTGCCCGAGGCAGTCACCAGATCGATCGGGACCTGGGAAGCCTGCACGCCTTCGCTCTGCGTCACATCCTTGATCCGCTTACCAACAGAGTCCATTAGAGCCTTGCTAGTAGGACCAAGATTGGAACCACCCGAGCTGGTTGCGTCATAGCCGTTGCCCGCCGCGGACGGCCGGCTATGGAAGTATTTGGCTGAAGCAAAGCTTTGGCCGATCAGCTCGGAGCCAACGATTGTGCTATCCTGCGCGAGAAGGCTCCCTTCGGCCTGGCGCGGAAACATCGCGTAACCAATGGCGGTCATCGCGACCGGATAAAGGAGGCCCAGGAGCAGCGTCAAAATGACGGTCATTCGAATGGAAATCCATAATTCACGCATCGCGATGGTCTCCTACGCAAGATGCAGCGACACAACGATTACGTCGATCAGTTTGATTCCGATGAAGGGAACGATGAGGCCGCCCACGCCGTAGATTAACAGGTTGCGAGTCAGAATTGCGGCGGCGCCCAGCGGACGGTATTGCACGCCGCGCAGAGCCAGAGGGATCAGCACAATGATGATTAGTGCGTTGAAGATAACCGCTGACAGAATAGCGCTCTGCGGATTGTTGAGGTGCATGATATTAAGCGCCTGCAATTCCGGATACGCAAGCAGGAACATCGCCGGTATGATCGCGAAGTACTTGGCTACGTCGTTGGCTATCGAGAAAGTGGTCAGCGCTCCGCGTGTGATTAGCAACTGTTTTCCGATTTCGACCACTTCCATGATCTTGGTCGGGTTCGAGTCGAGATCGACCATGTTACCGGCTTCGCGCGCCGCCTGAGTGCCGGCATTCATGGCGATTCCAACATCAGCCTGTGCCAGTGCTGGAGCGTCATTGGTGCCGTCACCGATCATCGCGACCAGCTTGCCCTGGGCTTGCTCCTCGCGAATGAGCCGCAGTTTGGTCTCGGGTGTGGCTTCGGCCTGGAACTCATCTACGCCGGACTCGTGAGCAATCGCGGCCGCCGTGAGCGGATTGTCGCCAGTGATCATGACGGTCTTCAGGCCCATTGCCCGAAGCCGCGCGAAGCGCTCACGGATACCTTCTTTGATAACGTCCTTGAGATGGATGACACCGAGAACGCTAGAGTTTTCGGCGACGACCAATGGAGTGCCGCCGCTCCGTGCGATTCGCTCAACGATTCCCGCCAGCTCCGCAGGCAGCGTGCCGCCATTACCCTCGACAAACTTGACGACCTGGTCCGTCGCACCCTTGCGGATTCGCCGACCGTTCAGATCAACGCCGCTCATCCGCGTCGTCGCCGAGAACGGGATGAACTGCGCTTCCTTGTCGGCGAATTCGCGTCCGCGCAGATTGAAGTCACGTTTGGCCAATGCAGTGATGGAGCGGCCCTCCGCTGTTTCGTCCGCGAGCGAGGCGAGTTGGGCCGCGTCGGCGAGCCGCTCGACTGGCACTTCGAGCATGGGTATGAACTCGGTTGCCATCCGATTACCGAGAGTGATAGTGCCGGTCTTGTCCAGGAGCAAGGTGTCTACATCGCCCGCCGCTTCGACCGCGCGCCCCGACATCGCGAGCACATTATGTTGTACGAGCCGATCCATGCCGGCGATGCCGATGGCCGAGAGCAATCCGCCAATAGTCGTCGGGATCAAGCAGACCAGCAGCGCCACCAGGACTGGTAGCGACAGTATAGTGCCACCATAGAGCGCAAAGGGCTGCAGGCTTACACAAACCAGTATGAATACTAGAGTCAACCCCGCGAGAAGAATGCTAAGTGCGATCTCATTGGGCGTTCGCTGGCGCTCCGCGCCTTCGACGAGGGCAATCATCCGGTCGAGGAAAGTCTCGCCGGGATTAGCGGTAATTCGAACCTTGATCCAGTCGGAAATCACGGTGGTTCCACCGGTGACGGCGCTGCGATCACCTCCACTTTCCCGGATAACCGGAGCGGATTCGCCAGTGATTGACGCTTCATTCACCGCGGCGATTCCTTCAATGACTTCGCCGTCGCCCGGTATTACCTCGCTGGCTTCGACCCGAACGATGTTGCCACGTCGCAACGCCGTCGCAGGAACGATTTGAATCTCGCCGCTCGCCGTAACGAGCTTGGCCTTGGTTTCGGTGCGGGTTTTGCGCAGGTTGTCAGCCTGTGCCTTGCCGCGCCCTTCGGCCATAGCCTCGGCGAAGTTGGCGAACAGCACGGTGAACCATAGCCAAATCGCGATCTGGAATTCGAAACCCGCCAGGCTGCTTCGGGCGCCGAAGAAATCGCGGACGAGAATAATCGTCACCGCCAATGCGGTGACCTCGACCACAAACATCACGGGGTTTCGGATCTGGACGCGCGGGTCGAGCTTTCGCAACGAGTCACCCAGCGCGACTCGGACTATGTTGCGATCCCAAAGAGAAGGTACTTTTCGATCACTCATGGATATTCTTCCGTCGTCCTAGTAGAGGTGTCCCGCCATCATCGCCAGGTGTTCGACAACTGGGCCGAGAGCCCAGCTGGCAAAGAAGGTCAGAGCGCCAACGATCAATACGACCGCGATCAGCAGAACCACAAACACGCTTCCGTTAGTAGGAAATGTGCCGGCGCTCTCTGGTACCGCTTTCTTGTGTACTAGTGAACCGGCGATAGCCAGCACCGGAATCATCATCATGAACCGCCCGAAGAGCATCACGAACCCGAGAGTCCAGTTGTAAAAAGGCGTATTAGCACTCAGGCCCGCGAATGCAGATCCGTTGTTTGCGGCACAGGAGCTGTAGGCGTACAAAATTTCAGAAAAGCCGTGTGGTCCCGGATTCGCAATTCCAGCAAGTCCCAATTTGTTGGTGGCTGCTACAGCCGTTGGCAGAAGTATTACCGCGGGAAAGATTAGGATATAGAGCATCGCCAATTTCATTTCTCGAGATTGAATCTTCTTGCCTAAATACTCCGGCGTCCGGCCCACCATCAGACCGGCGATGAAAACGGTCAGCACCGCCATCACGATCATGCCGGCGAGACCGGTTCCTACTCCCCCGAAGACGACTTCTCCCAAGTGCAAATTCAGCAGCGGCACCAGTCCACCTAGTGGGGTGAAGCTGTCATGCATGGAGTTAACCGATCCGTTCGATGCGTCCGTGGTGGCCGTCGCCCAGATCGCGGAATCGACGATTCCAAAGCGGACCTCCTTGCCCTCCATATTACCGCCGCTCTGGGTTGCGGTTGCGGATTGATCGATACCCAGCTTCGCAAACTGAGGGTTGCCACGCTGTTCGCTCCAGTTCGCGACTGTTACGCCCATCAAGAAAAGCAATCCCATCGCGGCAAACAGCGCCCAGCCCTGCCGCCTGTCTCCTGCCATTTTTCCAAAGGTATGAGTCAAGCCTGCGCCCAGCGCGAAAAGCGCGAGCATTTCAAGCAAATCGGTCAGTCCAGTAGGATTTTCATAAGGATGAGCTGAATTGGCGTTATAAAAACCTCCGCCATTGGTGCCGAGCTGCTTGATCGCGATCTGCGACGCCACAGGACCCTGGGCAATCGTCTGAGTGGCATGCTCAAGAGTCTTAACTTGCGTGTACGCGCTGAAGTTCTGAGGGACTCCTTGCCAGATCAGAATCAGCGTGAACACCACGCAGATAGGCACGAGAACCCACAGGGTTGCTCTGGTCAGATCGTACCAAAAGTTTCCGAGAGTTTTCATCTCCCGACGCACAAAGCCGCGAATCACCGCGATCGCGAGGGCAAGACCTGCCGCTGCCGAGACGAAGTTGTGGAAGGCGAGCCCAGCCATCTGAGTCAGATAGCTCATCGTTGTCTCAGGGGTGTAGCTCTGCCAGTTGGTATTGGTGATAAAGCTAGCCGCAGTATTGAACGACGAATCGGTCGAAATTGCGCCTAGCCCTTGCGGATTAAGTGGCAGCAAACCCTGCAAACGCTGGAGTGCGTATAACACTACCATTCCGACCAGGCTAAAAAGTAACAGCGATGTCGCGTATTCGATCCAGGTCTGCTCCGTCGCTGGTTCAACGCCGCACAGCCGATAGATAAACCGCTCTGCAGGCACAAGTACCGGATCCAGGAAAGTGCGCTCTCCCGCGAACACCCTCGCCATGTAAAGGCCGAGCGGAACGCTGATCGCGATAATGATCAGGGAGAAGAGCGCGATCTGAATGATTGCATTTGAATTCATGGTTCGATTGGTCCTGTCACAACTTCTCAGGATGTAACATCGCGTAAACCAGATAGACTGTCAGCGCGACAGCGCATATCAACCCCAAGAAATTCTCTGCGTTCATAGACTCTCGCATCCTTGTACGTAGGCGAGCGCGATCAGGAAAAACACCACCGTCGAAATCAATACGATTATGTCCATCATGTGTGATTCCTTACCTTTCTGGAATTTTTGAAATGAAAATTGGCCGGTTCAGTCCCGTGATCAGTTTCCCTTTCCTTACGAATGTTCTCCGAAGGAGTACAGAGCAAGGGCTGTGCCTAACAAATTAGCCGTGTGTTTCCTTCTGGAATGGCGGAAGCGGAGCCCAAAGCTATCAAAATGAAAAGCCTGCGAAACTTCATTTTGCATTGCCGGGCGGCAAGCTAGAGAGGACGAATCGGAATCGCGGATCTCGATGGGCGCCCTAGGTGAGAGTTTGCACGTACAAGCGGACCTCATTCCCCATATTACCCGAGGTCCGCTTTGTGGGTCTATTGCGGCTGCCCGTATTTGTTTCTCAGTTCGAGGTTGAGCTGAAGCACGTTGACGAACTTCTCACCGAAGAGCCCGCCGAACGGGGCTCCCGCGTTGGCTTCGACCATCTGCTCAATCTCGCTGCGAACCTGTTTCGGATCGCGCTTGGTATCGGCAGCCCACTTCTGGGAAATGCGATCCAATTGATACTCGGCGTTCTGCAAACTGATATGAGGATCGAGACCCGAGCCTGACGCCATTACCATGTCGGCCGGGACATCCTGCAGGGGTGCATCGGCATGCTCCTGACGCCACATGTCGAAGAAGATCGACTGGATATCCGAACCCTGATTAACGGGCTCAATTGCGGTAGTTGTTTTTCCGCCAGCGCCTTGGTGAGTAACGGCCGAGGGGAACTTGCCAGGGTTCTCTTTCGAGAACGTTTCGAAAAAGAGCACCGCCAGATCAGCGGCCTTTGGATCCGGCGTGCCGGGATTGTCCTTCTTCCACTTAGATACTTCGTTCGGATGCTTCTTGGTCCAGTCGTCAACGTATGCGGCGTGTGTCGGATCGGCACTCACCCAGCCTGTCGCGAGTTCATTGTGAGCATCGTCCCACTGCGCGACGATGTGCGGCTGTCCGCCGAACTTGTCCTGCTGAAACCAGGCCTCAATATCCGGCGCAATCTGCTGACCCTTTTTCGGGCCGTCGCTGTATACCACGATCGGACCAAGCGAACGCGCGACACGATCGCGCAGAGCGTAGTTCGAAGCGGAAAGGTTCGAGGGTGCCGACGCCGATGCGTCGTATGACGCCGCCGACGGCCGCGGCTGAAAATACTCATCCTTGGTGAACGGCTGCGCGATGAGCACCGAGCCGACCGGCTTCCCATCCGGGCCATTGACGATGCTGCCGTTGGCCTGGAAGGGGAAGAAAACCTGCCCAATCGCCCAGAGCACCGCCGGGTAGATTATGCAGACCGTCGGAACGACGAACAGGAATAGCAATAAACTCTTCGAAAAATAGCGTGACATGGCTTTACCTCTCGATGCCTCCCATTAAGAGATCAGGTGTGCTGCGACCATGATCATGTCGATCAGCTTGATTGCGACGAATGGCAGAATGACACCGCCCAAACCCCAAACCAGCAGGTTTCTACGCAGCAGCGCATCGGCACCCAGTGGGCGATAGCGCACTCCGCGCAGAGCGACCGGAATGAGTAGCGGAATGACTATCGCGTTGAAGATGACCGCCGAAAGAATAGCCGATGTCGGTGAATGCAGGTGCATGACATCCATCGCCTTCAGCCATGGTAGCGTCCCGGCGAATAGCGCAGGCACGATCGCAAAGTATTTCGCGACGTCGTTGGCGATCGAGAAGGTAGTCAACGCTCCTCGCGTCATCAGCAGCTGCTTGCCGATCTCAACGATCTCCAGCAACTTGGTCGGGTTGCTGTCGAGGTCGACCATGTTGCCAGCTTCTTTGGCGGCCTGAGTGCCCGAGTTCATCGCAAGGCCAACGTCGGCCTGAGCCAGCGCCGGCGCGTCGTTGGTGCCGTCACCAATCATCGCGACGAGCTTGCCGTCGGCCTGCTCCTTGCGGATGTAAGCGAGTTTCGATTCGGGCGTGCACTGCGCTACGAAGTCATCGACTCCTGCCCTCTTCGCGATCGTCGCGGCGGTGAGCGGATTGTCGCCCGTGATCATGACGCTGTGCACGCCCATCCGGCGCAGGCGTTCCAGGCGCTCGCTGATGCCGGTCTTCAGAACATCTGAGAGTACGACGACGCCGACGATATTGGCGCCATCGGCGACAGCGAGCGGGGTAGCCCCCTGAGAGCCGATCTCTTCGACTGTGGGCTGTAGATCAGCTGGAACGGTCCCGCCTTGACGTTCTACGAAGCGGATTACCGCGTCCGGCGCGCCTTTGCGGATTTGGCGGCCATCAGGAAGATTGACACCGCTCATGCGGGTTTGCGCGGAAAATGCAACGAACTCGGCGCCCTTCGGAGCCGTTACATCCGCTGGAGTTCCGCCATGGTCGAAATGGAGTTTGACGATGGTCTTTCCCTCGGGCGTTTCATCGGCGATCGAGGCAAGTGCAGCGAGACGTCCGACCTGTATAGCAGCGTATTTCCCGACGGACACAAAATCAGTCGCGTGCCGATTACCCATCGTGATCGTGCCGGTCTTGTCGAGCAGCACGATATCGATATCACCTGCGGTCTCAACCGCTTTGCCGCTCTTGGCCAGAATGTTCGCCTGAAGGGCACGGTCCATGCCGGCGATTCCGATCGCGGCCAGCAAAGCACCGATCGTTGTCGGAATCAGGCATACGAGCAGCGCCACCAGGGTGGGAACGTCCGTGCCGAGGCTCTTCAGCGGTTCTGTGATTCCGAGATAGCCCATCATATAGATCTCGGCATTGAGCGCCATTGGCCACAGTGGCACGACAACGATTAGGAAGATTAGCGTGAAGGCGGTGAGCACCAGGCTCAGTGCGATTTCGTTTGGCGTGCGCTGACGAACCGCGCCTTCGACGAGAGCAATCATGCGATCGAGGAACGACTCTCCTGTGGCGGCCGTAATCTTGATGATTATCCGGTCAGAAAGAACGCGCGTCCCGCCCGTCACGCCCGAACGATCGCCGCCTGATTCGCGGATAACGGGGGCTGACTCGCCGGTTATCGCGGACTCATCGACTGACGCGAAGCCTTCAATAATCTCGCCGTCACCGGGGATGATCTGGCCAGCCTCGACCACGACCCGGTCGCCGGGGTTCAGATCGGCGGACGAAACCTCCTCGATAAAATCCTTGCCCTTGAGCCTATAGGCGGGAGTGTCCTTGCGCGCCTTGCGCAGTGACTCCGCCTGGGCACGCCCGCGAGCTTCGGCGAGCGCGGTAGCGAAATTTGCGAACAGCACCGTCAGCCACAACCAGAAGTCCAGTGCAATGAAATAGCTGATCGGAACCTGGCTCACCGATTGACTAAGAACCGCCTGTATGATGAACAGGAGCGTTAATACCGAGCCGATTTCGACGACAAACATGACAGGATTGCGCCACTGAACGTCGGGCCGCAGCATCAGGAATGCATCCTTGATCGCCGGCCACATATGCTCCGGCGCGAACAGAGCCTGGGCTCGCGATCGTCGCGGCGGCACGGGCGGCTGAGGCACGATATTCAGTTCGGGTGGCATAGGTATGTTCCTTACAGCTTCCATTTTCGAGACTTCCTCGATTCAGTACTTCTTGTCTAGCGATCCATCTATGCGCCTGGCGCATCCGACCCAAAGGCGGATTCCTCTAGAACCATTCCGGGCGAACCAGTGCTACGGTCAGGTACACGAAGAGAAAGACACAGGCGGCGGCGGTGACGTAGATCATGACTAACCTCGTTGATTTAGATTTGCTCGCAGGCGTAGAGGAAGGCGAAGCATAGTCCCAACACCGCGATGCCGAGCCCGAAAGTAAGCGGTATCCAAGTCCAAAGATCCATAGTGCGTGCCTCCAAAAATGATCCGTCCGTCTGAGCCTAAATCGTTGATACGAGACAATTCGCTATCCACCAAAGGGCAGCGGTCCGAGATGTTCCGCGACGGGGCCGAGTGCCGCAACCGGCAGGAATAGCAGCGCACCCAGGATCACAATCGTGCCCGTCAAAAGGAAGGCAAACGTCGGTGTATCGTCACGCATGGTCCCTAACCCGAACGGCGCAGCCTTCTTCGCGCCCATGCCCGCAGCGAGTGCGATAGGAGCGATAATCGGAATAAAACGGCTAAGGCAGATGACTATGACCGTCGCGATATCCCATGGACGGCTCGTCGGGGCCGGGCTGGGATTGTCGTTAAGACCCCAGGTATCGCCGAGACCTTCGAAGCCCGAACCGTTGTTGGCGGACGCCGATGAGAACTCGTACATTATCTCGGAGAATCCGTGGGGTCCCGGATTGAACTCGGCCTTCTGCCCCCAGCTAGTAGCCGCAAAAATACCGGTCGGCCACAGAATCATGATCGGATGAATCAGCAGACCGATCATCGCGAGCTTCATCTCCCGGCCGCCGATCTTTTTGCCTAGATACTCCGGCGTGCGACCGACCATCTGCCCGGCGACGAACACACCGATGATCAGAAAGACGAGCATGTTGATCATGCCGACGCCCTTGCCGCCATAGATGCAGTTCACCCACATGCCTGCCATAGGCGAGATAGCGGCCATCGGGTTGAGGCTGTCGTGGGCGCAGTTGACGGCGCCGCAGGTGACGTCCACGGTCATCGCGGCAAAGGTCGCGCCTGCCGAGGTTCCGAAGCGCAGCTCTTTGCTCTCGAGATTTCCCAGATGTTGATCTACCGGGAGCCCTGCGACCGCCGGCAAGACCACAGGTTTCTTCCCACTGGCAGTGGCGATCTCGAAATGTCGTTCTTGGGGATGGGCCGTGATACCGGGATTGGGCTTGTAGGTATCGAAATAGACCGTCCAGACGACCGTGCCGATCATCAGCCCCATCATGACAGAAAATATGACCCAGGCGTGTTTCAATTTGTGGAGCATCCGCCCGTACATTAGGACGAGCGCCATTGGGAACAGCATCATCGCGACGCTTTCGAGAAAATTGGTAAGCGCCGTTGGATTCTCGAACGGATGTGCTGAGTTGGCGCCAAAGAATCCGCCTCCGTTGGTCCCGAGCTGTTTCATCGGAATGAACGCGGCGAGAGGGCCGACGACGATTGTCTGCTGCTTCGCCTGGCCACTATCGGTCGTTCCCATCGCCGCCGGTTCCAGCGTGGGCACAATGTGCGCGGACTTGAAGGTCATCGGCATGCCCTGCTGGAGGCAGATCAGTGAAAAGACAAAGCCGACAGGCAGGAACATGTAAATCATGACGCGCCACATGTCGAGAAAGAATGAGCCGACCTTGTCGGGTCCAAAGCGAAGGGCCCTGATGATCGCAGCAAGGGCACAAAAGCCGATCGATGCCGAGAAAAAGAAATTCGCGATCATCACGAAGATCTGGGAGAAATTGGAGAAGTGAACGTCACCTGACCAGTGCTGGAGGTCGGTATTGGTACTTAACGACATCGCGGCGTGGGCCATCGTCGTCGGCGCCAACATCCCACGGTGCAATTCATTGAGCGGCATCCACGGCTGAATCGCCATGATCACATAGCTGTACGTGAACAGGAGAGCGTTGAAGACGAGCAACGCTACCGTGTATTGCTTCCAATTCAGATTGCCAGTGTCGAGTCGATCCTCGAACCACTTCAGGAAGCCCGGAGCTTTGTACTCACCATTCATGATCCAGGCGAGATAACGGCTGAGTGGAATAGCAAGCAGAGCGGTTGTTAGCAGCATCGAGATTGGGAGCAACCACATATTCATTCTTTCCTCTCGTGGGCCGTCTTATTGGCCCAGTCTCGATCCCCTGAAGCAAGATGTGTGCTCCCCAAGAAGTCAAATAGAATATGGGCAATAAGTAACCGCAATTCCCGCCGAGATGCCTTGATCGCATGCGGTTGCTAAAGTGCTGGTCAACCTCGTTTGATCGCAATTAAAAATTAAATGTCGGAAGTAAGAGTGCGACACGAATACAATGCCGCGTGCTCGCCTTTTGTAGCCAATGGCAAGGTCGGCATCTATCGCAGATTTCGATCGAATGTAGACGCTGAAATGTTAGATTCTGTTGGGTAAGGTCATTTGTCGGAGGATCGAATATCATTCACCTTATTCTGGTGATACTCGCCTCGATCGAAATAGAGGACAAGCCCAACCAACGCAAAGAGCAGTAATAGACCAACAGGCATAACCACCACCTATCTTCGATCGCAGGTGCGGCCCATCCTGCGCAGGGTCCGATCTAGAGTCGCGATCCGCGCGGCCGGAACCATGCTCGCCGTAGTCACTCAATCACTGCGCAATCAGCGCGCGGGGGCCGATGCCGGAGGGTTTGGAACAGCAGCGATACGAGTCGAGCGAGCGGCGGCCTCACCAGTCACAACGACTGGATGATCTAACCTGAGGATGGCGACACTTTCTGGACGAACACTCTCGATCAATTCCCGCGCTATTTGCGTAGCGGCATCGTCCGCAACTGTGAGGTCGATCTTGAGACGCTCGACCAGGTCGAGGACGAACTCGCGACCGCGGTAATGCCGCTGGCGTTCACGGCTGAAGGAACCCGGCAGGCGCCGAATTTCAGTCACGTCGAAGTCGGACAAGTTCAAGGCTTTGGCGGCTTCCGTGAAGCGGTCGAGAGTATCGACATCGATTACTAATTCGATTCTTTTCATCTTCGCACTCAGGTTTGGCCGACCAGCGATTCGGCACGTCGTCTGAGAGTAAATGCATGGCGCGTGCCGAGGAAAAAACCCTGTTCTCAAAAGGATTTCCTTAAGCCGTTCGCGTGCAGAACAATTAATTTTTAAACGAGGCGAGTTTTAATTTTGAAATGTCCCGCCGCCGAACCCGTCCGAATACAAAGCGCAAAAGCGGAAATCCTGAAGGCTTGCACGGCTTTTCTATGGACCCAATCTGGTGCGCCATCGCGACCGCCTCTGGCGCAAGGATTGCTTTAGCATGAAGTCAATGATTTGAGGCGTGTGAGCAGAAGCCATGAAAGCAACCATGACGCTGCGTCGTATTTTTTCTTCTATTAGGTTCATAGCGCCTGTTGCGAAAATTGGTATGCAGATGCCGTTGCTAGTTTCAACGAATGGTTACCGCGAGTTCTATCGAATGCATAACTCGGTAAGGCCCCAATACTCTGGTAGCGCTTTTTCGCCAGAAGAGATGAAGCATAACTTTGCGACCCTAGCGCTCAAGAAGCCCGGCTTCTTTGCACACCGGCCGTATATCCATCTGTGCGTGCGATGCCGCCAGATGTTTCTGGTCAATGAGCACCGCGGCTCGATCGTAGCGATCGATCGCAATCGAAATCCGTTGGCGGAGCCAGAAAACTCAAGACAGGTTGAGACGTTTGCTGAAGGCCCATGCCCGGCGTCAAGGTACCTTCGCAATTCCCCCGACCGCGTCTACCAGCCACGGTCAAATCGAGCATGGTGAAGCTTCGCTTGTTGAGGGCTTTGGTTTCGCTCTGCCCGGAGTTTACAGGACCCAGGGATATTGGAATCGCCAGCAAGAGAGCTCAGGCCATGCTCGCGACTACGCCTCAAGAACTTCGTTTCTAGCAGTCTCACCGCAATATGGCTCGACGAAGCATATGAAGTCGAATCGAGAAATTCAGACGCGCCTCATGACGCCCCTCTTTGGCGCGAAGGTGGACGAGATCTCATCTATGCAAGTGCATCCATTCGATCGCTACACCACGCACGAGAACACCATTGGTGGAAGTGTGCCATCGTCCGCGACGCCGGAAGGCGCGTCTCGCACCAGGCGGAAGATGGCCTTCACCGCGGAGGAAACACGCCATCACTTCGCGATTGAGGCCCTTGAGAAACCTGGGTCCTTCCGCCCACAGCCGTATCTATCTACTTGCGTTCGGTGCAGATGGATTTTTCGGATCAATGATTCGCGCGGTTCGATCATTGCCTTGGACGGGTTGGGCAGGCGTCTACCCGAACCCGAGAATTCCAAACGCATAGTCACCTTTCACCGAGGACCATGTCCTGCCTTTCCAGTCTTCGAGTACCTGATCCCTGAGATTGAGCGCGAAAGTCGACCTGATCGCTATCTCTCGAGATTTGTCGACGCGTTATGCAGTTTCGCTAAAAGCAGAGGTCGAGGCCATCGTCGCGCGGAGCAAACGGCGGCTTCTTAGCACTTGTCAAATTCAAGAACAAAAATGCGTCGGCCGAGTTTCGCCGTCAGGCGTCATTTCATATTGAAATGAGCTGAATCGGGCGATTTGAAATGTCGGTGCTGTCCGCCCAAAAAACTCCTTGGCAGCTCTGATGATTGCAGGCGGCACGCTTGATGCTGAGTTGGAAGGTATGTCCGGCATCACCTCCTCCCAATCGTGTTTGCGAGCCGACTCGATGGCGCAGCCGAATGCGAAGCTGGCCGGGAGTGACCGCAGAAATCACCTCCGGGCGGTCGTTCAAACTCCGGATGGATCAACGAAGACGGCGGTGATGGCCTGCCTAACTGCCCGTAGTTCCGGTAACAGCGAACTGTTGCGCAAGGCCTCCGCGGCGGCGCGCGAACATGGCGCCGAGTTCTATGCGGTCATCGCCAATTCGCCGCACCCCCGATTTGGAAAGGCTCAGGTTCGTGAGCTGATCGACGACATAATCCTTGCCGGATACTTAGGCGCGAAGATCGTACGGCTCGAATCGTCCGACGTGGTCGGCGAGCTACTTCAGTTAGCACGGCAATTAAACGTAGGCCGGATCTTCATTACTCGGGACCGCCGGACTCTGTTCTCTCGACTATTTGGGCGCACGGTTTATTCCGATCTGCTGAGCTGCGGCGAAGGCTTCCGCATCGACGTTGTCGGGTTTGAACGCAGGAACTGATCAATGGGCGAGTTCCTAGTTGTGGACGAAACGCTTGAAGATCCGAGTGGTCTGATGCCGCGCACACCGGGCGAGGTCGTCCCGTTGCTCGAATCGAACGACTCCGTGATGCGACGATTGCTGGAGAAGGCGCAGCGCGCCGCCACCAGCGACGCAACGATTCTTCTCACCGGCGAGAGCGGTACCGGCAAGCACGTTCTTGCGCATCAGATCCATCGATGGAGTCTTCGCGCGGAATGTCCTTTCGTGACCATCAACTGTACCACTCATTCTGAACATCTTCTCGAGAGCGAGTTGTTCGGCCATACGCGCGGTGCTTTCGACGGCGCAATCAAAGACACGCCCGGACTCCTCGAAGCTGCGCACGGTGGATCCATCTTCCTAGATGAAATTGCAGATCTGTCTGCACCCCTTCAGACCAAACTTTTGCACTTCATCAAGGAACAGACGTTCGAAAGGATGGGGAGTGAAAACACGATAACAGTCGACACTCGAATCATCGCCGCGTCGAACCAGGACCTGGTTTCGGAAGTTGCGGCACGACGATTCCGCGAGGATCTGTACTATCGACTTGGCGTGATCACTTTGCGAGTTCCCGCCTTGAGCGAGCGTCCGGGCGACGTTCTGCCCTTGACGATTCGAATACTTGCCGGCTCCACCGTCCGTAACCACCGTCCGAATCTGCGTCTTTCTTCCGAAACATCATCGGCCCTGGTGCGTTATCGATGGCCAGGAAATATCCGCGAGTTGCGCAATGTCATCGAGCGCGCGGTCGTTCTGTGCCCGAGCGACGTTGTGACACCTGAGTATCTGCCTGACCTGCTTTATAACGACCCACGCTCGACCGCTGCCCCATCGACAAGTCTCGATGACATCGAGCGCGAACATATCATCCGCGTGATGGCTGAAAGCCCGACGCTTGAAATCGCAGCAAACAAGCTGCGAATCAATGTCTCGACGCTGTGGCGCAGGCGCAAACGCTACGGACTCAGTTCAACTCTCGATAACCTGAAAAACTAGCGAGCTTCATCTACCGAGATTTCTTCGGAGAGCCTGGGGTAAACGTTTTGAAGCTGAACTTGGCCCTCGACGCACTGCACTAAGGCCAAGCTGAGACTTTGAGGCCGCATGTGTGAGGGGATACGAAGATGAAAACAGAAAGAATTCTGATGGTTACCGACTTTTCGCGGCGCTCACTCGCGGCGCTCGAGCGTACAATCGATCTCGCGCGTGAGCACGACTCCGAGATCGTACTCGTGCACGTCATTGAGTCCTTGCCGTACGGGGTAGGCCACTCGTCAGATCCAACGAAGCTCCTGGAGCATCTAGCAGAGGATGCCCGAAACAAGCTTGCGGGGTTCGCGAAGCGCGCGCTCAGCCTATACCCGAAATGCACCAGCGAACTCCATTTCGGTATCGTCCACCAAGTCATCTCGGAACTTGCCCGAAAGCTGAACGCCGATCTCATCGTGGTGGCGGCCCGCTCGCAGCGCGGACTGCTCGAAAGGATCCTGGGGGGCTTGGCGGAAAAGCTGATGCGCCAAGCGCCGTGTCCAGTGCTCGCTGTTCAGGTCGACGGCGGCGGCGAGAAGGAAAATCACGCGGCATCAGCCTGAACGTTGGGGAACTGAGGGGCCAGGTCCATTCTCTTGCTCAGGAGAGGGCCGTTTTTCCTGTTTCCTTTCCTCCACGCGCTAGGGAACCTCTGCACAAGTCGATCGATATAGGTAGATCGATATAGGTAGAATGAAGTTGATCGATGGATGGGTGCGGAGGTGGAGTGATGAGTGAGCAGCGGACGTTCGCTTCGATG
>Ga0187862_10000165_pt1 | contig 77011 bp, 82 predicted proteins | sample June2016WEW_10_1_FD_133003 | JGI IMG/M metagenome (GOLD analysis project Ga0187862, IMG submission 133003) | Peatland microbial communities from SPRUCE experiment site at the Marcell Experimental Forest, Minnesota, USA - June2016WEW_10_150 | ecosystem: Environmental > Terrestrial > Soil >... | reverse complement strand
CGCCCATCGTCCAAGAATCGGCCTGCCCACCATGCGTTCTCCCCGAGAGCCCCTGTCCCGGTCCCCCGACCCTAACGGCCAGAGCCAGAACAACAACCCTCGAGAGCCATTTTCATGCCCCGACAAGGGCCAGCGACCGGGGGTCCACGGCGGACGACGGCCCGTCTGCGATTGCGAGCGCGCACGGTCACCGCGCGCCGGCGCTGCTCAGCAGCACGGATGGCAACGCGATGCGCTGGCGTCGTGAGCACCCGCGCGGCTGAAGCAGGACGCGCCCGCCGGCCCACCGCGAGTCCCGCAAATCGCCAAGAGCGCGACTCGCGACTTCCCTACGGCGTCGATTGCTGCCAGCGGCCCTGCCTGCCGCGCGTTGCGAGACTGGGCCGCGTGGCTTCAAAATGGCCGTGCGGCCATCAATGCAGGCCTGGGCACCAGATGAAAGACAACATCCACCCAACGCTGGGCCGGATCACGGGATGCTCCTCAGATTCGATCACAAGAATTCCCCACCTTGGCTAGGGCGTAGGCACTGCGCGCGCGGGGTTCGACGTAGGCGAGTTCTGTAGGAACGAGCCGGAGTCGATCCCCGCGCGCGGGCGCGGTCTGTCTGGGGGCCCCCTCACCGTCATCGGTTCTTGAGGCCATGACGAGCGAGAGGGACCGGTGGGGATGCTCACAGAGGAGAACGACGTGGAGATACATGCTTTGGCTGCGCGCGGGTGGAATCAGTCGGCGATCAGCCGTCACACGGGCCGGGACCGCAAGACAGTCCGGAAGTACCTCGCCGCTGGCGGGGTGTCGTCGCGGGAGAGGGCGGCGAGTTGCTTGGAGCCGTTCCGCGGCTATATCGCGGCGAGGTTCGTCGATGACCCGCACCTGCCGGCGGTCACGTTGCTCGAGGAGCTGACCGCGGCCGGGTTCGACCGCTCCTATCCGACGTTGGTCAGGGAGTTGCGCCGCACAGGGCTGCGGCCGGTGTGCCTGGTCTGCCAGCAGCGACGCGGGAACGCTCCGACGACCGAGATTGACCATCCCGCTGGTGAGGAGATCCAGTGGGACTGGCTGGAGCTCCCCGACACGCCGTGGGGTCAGCCGGCCTACGTGCTGGTCGGGGCGCTATCGCACTCGGGCCGGTTCCGCGCGATGTTCTGCGAGCAGATGACGTTCGGGTACCTGGCCGGCGCGGCGCACGAGGTCCTGGTCGGCTTGGGCGGCAGCAGCCTGGTGTGGCGGGTCGACCGGATGGCGACCGCGGTGATCCCCGGCACCGACCGGCTGAACCCGCAGTTCGCGCAGCTCGCGAAGCATTACGGCGTTGACGTCGCGGTCTGCCCGGCGCACCGTCCGCAGCGCAAGGGCGTGGTCGAGGCGGCGATCAAGTTCATCGCCGGCCGCTGGTGGCGGACCGCCAGGGTCGGCTCGATGCTGGAGGCTCAGCAGTCGCTCGACGTGTTCACCGCGAACGTGTCCGACCGGCGTGGCCGGCGTGGGAGCACCGTCGGCGAGCTCGGCTCCAGCGAGCCGTTGCGGTCGCTGCCCGCGCTGGCGTTCCCGGCCGAGATCGTCGTCGACCGGGTCGCGTCGCGCAGCGCGCTGATCGTGTTCGAGACCAACCACTACAGCGTCCCGCCGGGCTACGCCGGCCAGCGGCTCGTCCTCCGCGCGCGCGTCGGCGAGCCGCACCTGCGGATCGTGACTGCCACTGGGATTCAGGTCGCGACCCATCGACGCGCCCCGGCCGGCGCCGAGCAGACAGTCCGCACCAGCGAGCACGCCACACAGCTGGAGCGGGCCGTCCTTGACGCGTTCACGACCCAGACCTCCTGTCGGCGCAAGACCAACCGTCCGCCTGGAGACGGGGCGCTCGCCGAGCTCGCCAAGCTCCACGGCCAGAGCACCGTGGTCTCGCCGGTCGTGTCGCTGAGCGACTACGCCGCTCTGGCGGAGGTGGCGTGCTGATGAGCGCCGACACGATCTACCAACAGCTCCGCTCACATCTCGCCTACCTGAAGCTCGCGGCCGCGGCCGACGCGCTCGCGCCGGCGCTCGAGGCCGCCGAGCGGGAGAAGCCCGGCTACACCCAGTTCCTGCACGACCTCCTCCAGGTCGAGGTCGCCGCGAGCGAGCAGCGCCGCCTCGACGGCCGGATGCGGTTCGCGAAGCTCCCCGCGCACAAGACGCTCGAGCAGTTCGACTTCGACGCGCAACCCACCCTCGATCGACGGCTCGTCGAGGATCTCGCGACACTCCGGTTCGTCGAGGAGAAATCCAACTGCCTGCTGATCGGACCGCCCGGCGTCGGCAAGACACACCTCGCGATCGCGCTCGGCCACTGCGCCGTGCACGCCGGCTACCGCGTCTACTACACCACCGCTGCCGACCTCGTCGCCCGCACCAGCCGCGCCGCGATGGACGGCCGGTGGGCGAACACGATGCGATTATGGGCCGGACCACAGGTCCTGATCGTCGACGAGCTCGGCTATCTCCCGATGCCCGGCGAAGCTGCCAGCCACCTATTTCAGGTCATCAGCCGCCGCTACGAACACGGCAGCATCATCCTGACTACCAACCGAGGGATCGCTGACTGGGGCCAGATCTTCGAGGACACCACGGTCGCGACCGCCGTCCTCGACCGGCTCCTGCACCACGCCAGCGTGCTCTCCGTGACTGGCGATAGCTACCGCATGCGCCGCCACCGCGACGCCATCGCCGCGCTCCGGCCCGCCCTCACCGGCCTCCAACAGGGAGGGGAATTCCCGTGATCACACCTGAGGAATTCCCGTGATCCTTGACACGGTTGCCGCGTCGTCCGGCCCGGCTCTCTACTGCGAATCTGCTCCCTGCTACGCCCCGCACCAGTTCCGGGTCGCGTATGGCATCCAGCCGTTGCTGGACAGAGGGATCGACGGCCGTGGCGAGACGGTGACGGTCCTTGTCCCTGTCCCACGCCCTCACGAGGAAGCCAGTGATATCCGTCAGGATTTGGAGAGCTTTGACAGCACGTTCCGGCTGCCCGCCGCGCGGATCGAGGTCGTGAGGAGCCTCGCCGGCTCAGCCTCGCCGTGGCAGGCGACCGGCGAGGAGGTCACGGACACCGAGTTCGTGCACGCGGTCGCCCCTGCCGCCACGCTGCGGGTGGTCCTTTTCCCATCCAACTGGGGGGCGAGCGCCGCGAACGCGACCGCGGACATGCTCGCCGGGCTGCGGCTCGTTGTCTCCGACACCGACGTGGCTTCGATCAGCTTCAGTTTGGGAGAACACTATTTCACTGCCGCTCAGGTGGCCGAGATGCACTCCATACTGCTGGCGGCGGCCGCTCATCACGTCACGGTGATCGCCAGCTCCGGCAACGGAGGCGAGTTCAGCGTCAATCGCTTCAATCGGGGCATGCCGGTCAAGGAGGTCAGCCTCCCGTCCTCCGACCCGCTCGTGCTGGGCGTTGGCGGCACCACACTCACCGCGAATCGCTCGACCGGCGCCTACATCGGCGAGAGCGCCTGGAGCGATTCGGGTGGCGGCTTCAGCCACCTGTATGCCCGTCCCGCCTATCAGGATGGCGTCCCGGGGATCTCGAAGACGAGGGGCGTGCCCGACGTGGCCGGTGATGCTGAAGAAGGCGGCATGGCGCGGGTCGAAACCGAGGGTGGCGTGGCATCCCTCACATCGCCCGGCGGCACCAGCGACTCCGCGCCGCTATGGGGTGGGCTCGTTGCGCTGGCCGACCAGTACGCGCATCACGACCTCGGCTTCGTTAACCCCACCATCTACCGCATCGGCCGCAGCTCCAGCTACCACAAAGCATTTCACGACGTTACGACCGGTACCAACGGCTATCCGGTCGCTCCCGGATGGAACCCGGTAACGGGCTGGGGAACCCCAAACGCGCAGGTGCTCATCCCGCTGCTGGCGGGCTTCACCAACCGCAGCAAGACATAACAGGATCATGCAGCCGCCCGGCGTGTCAGCGCCGGGCGAGCGCTAGGCCTTCTTGACCGCCAGATGGCTCCCCCGTCTCCCCTGGCCGCCGTCCGGCCGTCCCTGCCGTCATCTACCGTGAAGCGATGCCGCGCCAGCTCGACGCCCGCAGCTACGGACGCGTCTTCGATGAGGTCGCCGAGGACTATGACCGGCATCGCCCGACCTACCCGGACGTACTCGTCGACCGGGCGTGCGAGGGCATCGGCCCCGGCGCCGCGGTGCTCGAGATCGGCTGCGGCACGGGGCAGCTCACGCGCAGCCTGCTGGCCCGTGGGCTGCGGGTGACAGCCGTGGAGCCGGGCCAGCAACTGATCGTGCGGGCTCGCGATCGGTTGCACGGCGTCGGCGACGTGCAGTTCGTCAACGCGCGCCTGGAGGACGCCTCGCTGCCGCGTGCTCGGTACTCGGCGGTGTTCTCGGCGTCCGCGATCCATTGGATCGATCCGGATGTGGGCTGGCGCAAGGCGGCCGACGCGCTGGTGGACGGCGGGAGCCTTGCTCTGGTCTCGTACTTCGGGCTCGACGATCCCCACAGCGCCGACGATCAGCAGGCGCTGCGTGCCGCCATGACGACGATTGCGCCCGAACTTGCCGCCGATTGGCCTACCTACCGCGACCTCGCCGGCACCCTCGCCGGCGTTGCGGCCCGGCGCGACAACCTCTCGGAGGTGTGGGCGTGGCTGGGGGGCTATGAGATCGCGCGGGGGTATGCGGCAGACCTGTTTGATGAAGCGCAGGTCGCCGCGGTGCCGATGCAGCTGGAGCACACCGCTGACGAGCTCAACGCTCTGCTGGGCACCATGTCGTTCTGGGCAGGCCTCTCACTCCGGCAGCGCGACGCTCTCGTCGCCGAAAACCAAGCCTTCTACCAGCGGCTCGAACGGCCGATCCGCTCTGGCGCAGTCGCCTGCCTGGTAGTGGCACGGCGCCGGCCCCGCAGCTAACCAGTCAGCGTGTTACTGCTCGACTCGCCGTCTGATCGACGTCAGCATGCGCATCACGACGATCACGTGGCCACCGGTGCCGATCACGATCCGTTTGTAGACGCAGCCGCGAGCACCCGGGAAGGTGGCCTTCGTCTCGGCAGTCAACCGGCTCGCGTAGCCGGAGCCGACGGGCTCTATACGCAGCGTCAGCGAGTAGCGCGCGAAGCGGTGCTCGCCGGTGAGCACGATCAGCGACGGCTGTTCGGCCCGCGCGACGCGAAAGCCGACGATCGTCTCGGGCACATCCCGTCCCGGCGGCGGCGCCTCGACGTACGGGCAGCCGCCCAAGCGAGTCGCATAGGGGCCGAGCGGCCCCATGCCGGCGCCGAAGCGGCGCAGGGTGTGCTCGACGATCTCATCCCACACGCGCCCGGCCGGTGCTTGCACCTCGATCGAGTGTGCGTCGATATACGGCAGCTCGTCGGCTGCCAGAACCGGCGCGCTCATTGCTCGCTCGCCGGCTCGGTCCAGAAGTCGCGTGCCAGCGAGCGCCGGTCCCGCCAGCGCTCGCCGCCGGTGACGAAGCTCACGATGCCGCTGGACTGGTCGGCGTCGGGCACGGCCCAGGCGCCGTTGACCGCGCCCGTCAGGCCCGCGGACAGCGCCTCGAAGCACTGGGCGGTGTGCAGGTCGGCCTCGGCCCCCTTGTCGATGATCAGCTTCAGCTGGCGCACCGCCTGCTGGTTCTTGGACAGAAGCACCTGTACGAGCGCGTCGACCTCGGCCCCCAGCCGCTCGGTGTCCACCACGCGGTTCCACAGACCGAGCTCGACCGCGCGGGCGGCTGGGTACAGCGCGCCCAGCAGGTTGACCTCCTTGGCCATGCGCCGTCCGACGAGGCGCGTCAGGCGCGTGGTGCCGCCCCATCCCGGCGTGATGCCGACATCCACCTCTGGCATGCCCCAGCGCGCACGCGCGGCGGCCACCACGAAGTCACACGCCATCGTGATCTCCAGGCCGCCTCCCACCGCGAAGCCGTCGACGGCGGCGACCGTGACCTTGTCGAGGTCGGCGAGCATGTCGGCCATCCGCTGGTAGCCGCGCACGCGTCGCACGATCTCGTTCGCGTCGCCCCACTGGCCCATCTCGGTGATGTCGTCGCCCGCGCAGAAGGTCCCGCCAGCGCCCTGGATGACCAGCACCTTCACGGTCGTCGCGTCCCGTACGAGCTCGAGCGCCGCTGTCAGCTCCTCGGAGAGCCGCATCGACAGCGCGTTGTGGCGCTCGGGGCGGTTCAGCGTGATGCGCGCCACCGGGCCGTCCTGCTCGTACACAAGCTGCTCGAACTCTGCCGGACCCTCAACGGCCCGGATCGTCGTCTTGCGCGCTGCGACCGTGGAGGTGGGGTCGTCGATCACATACAGCCAGCTGCCATCGTGCTGGCGGCGCGCCACCTCCGTGCTCGAACTCTCGAAGCTCGCCTCTCCCCCCTCGCCGGTCCCCAGCCGCAATTGCCAGTCGCCGGACATCAGCGCTATGTCGCCGACGACCATCGTGCGGCTGTGCGTGGGCGTTATGCGCGGCGTCATCGCCAGCAGCTGCTCCAGGCGCTCACGGATCGCCTGTTTGCCGGCGGCAGCCACGCCGTCCGGCCCCACCAGCGTTGCCCTGTCCTCGTATAGCGCGATCAGTCCCTCGATGTCGCCGGCGCTCGCGCGCTCGGCGAACAGATGAGGCAGCTGTGCGGGGTCGCTGACGCTCATCGGTTCTCCTCTCTGGTCGAGCCGTCTTTGCCGGGCCCGGCGGCGATGCGCTCACCGCCAAGGGGAGCCACATAGTAGTCTTTTGCCACTAGTCTTACAACAAAACTATTTGGGGATTGAAACTAGTTGCCATCGAAGAACCACACCGAAGAGGAGCTCGCGAAGACCGCCGCCGCCCAGCAGGCGCTCGCGCTGCTCGCTGACCGCTGGAGCTTTCTGATCATCCGCGAGGCTTACCGGGGCGTCCACCGCTACGGACAGCTGCAGCGCAACCTCGGGATCGCACGCAACGTGCTCGCCGAGCGGCTCTCCAAGCTCGTCCAGCACGGCCTGCTCGAGCGCGTGCGTTACCGCACCGACCCCGATTGGTACGAGTACCGGCTGACCCAACGTGGCCTCGACCTCTACCCCGCGATCCTCGCGTTCTTCCGCTGGGCGGATACACACTACGGCGATCCCGATCGCCCGGCCATACGCATCCGCCACCGCGCCTGCGACAAGCTCACGCGACCACTGCTCGTGTGCTCCGAGTGCCGCCAGCCGATCGGCGCGCAGGACATCGAAGTGATCGACTGAGGCCGAGCGCGATCTCACATGGATGAGGGGTGAGCGTCGAGCAGTTGTCGGGTGCCTGCCCTTGAATCGATCCTCGGTCGAGTGAGACGGTACGGAATCAGCGACGAGCTCTGTGGGCGATCACAGGTTCGCTCTCTCGTGCGCCGCCAGCCACTGCCCGAAATCGCGCGCGACGATCCGCTCGTCGTGGACTCCGACGGCCTTCGGGGACGCCAGCCAGACGATTGCCGGCCCCATGATCGACGGGTCGAGCAGGTTGCCCCGGAGCTCGTCTGCCATCTCGTCGGGGATCATCCCGGTGGCGGTCGCCCCGCCGGGCAGCAAGATGTTGGCGGTAACCGGCGTGTCGGCCAGGTCGGCGGCCATCACCCGTGCCAGCGCCTCCACGGCGGCGCCGGAGGGACCGTAGGGGACGAAGCCGCGGCGAGTCATCGTCTGCTCGCTCATCGAGATCGTCACCACCTGTCCGCCGCCGGCGCTCAGCATGCGCGGCACCACCGCCCGAGCGACCATGAACGCCCCGGTCACCTTCGTCTCCAGCACGTCGCGAAAGCCGGCAGGCGCCACCTCCCAGAACGGCTGCGGCTCGGTCATGAAACGCGGATTGACGGTCCGCATCCCGATCCCGGCGTTGTTGACGAGCAGATCGAGGCCGTCCAGCATCCTGTAGGCGCTGTCGACCGCCGCCGACACCGAGGCCTGGTCGCGGACGTCGAGCTCGATGCCCACGGCCCCGGCGCCCAGCTCCGCGGCAGTGCTCCGCGCCCGTTCCGCGTCGCGGCTTGTCAGCGCCACCCGGCCGCCCGCCTGCACGAGCGCTTCGGCCATCGCCCGGCCCAGGCCGCTGGTGCCGCCGGTCACCAGGACACGGGTGTCGCTCAGCTGCGCCATCGAAGGCTCAGCCTAGCTCGCCGATACGGAAGCTCCGCGGGAAGCCGAGCTGCGTCAGGCGCTTGGAGCCAGTCCACGCGGCTGCCGGCCCCGAGCGCAGCTGCCGCGTGCGCTCGACGTCAACCGGCAGCAGGCGTGATCACCACGCCCCGGTCGCCGTACGGGATGCGTTTGCCGCGCGCGATGCCGGCGATCGTGCCGAGCGCCTTGGTGATCTTCGTCTGGAAGCCGTACTTGGCCACCACCCTCTTTTTGATCGCCTCAAGCTCGCTGCCCGTGACCAGGCGCGCCGTCGCGTCGATCGCCTCGGTGCCCTCCCGCACGCGGCCGCGCGCGTCGCACGGCTGCACCGTCACGCGCGCGGTGTGCGCGAGCCGCTTGGCCTTGCCCGAGCCCGAGCTCGTCCAGAAGCCGACCGCGCCGTCGTCGAGGCTCACCGCCCACACCGGCGTGGACACGGGCGTGCCGTCACGCCGGAACGTCGTCAGCAGGATGTACTTCTCATCGCCCAGCGCCACGCTCACAGACTAGCGCCGAGCGGCCGGCGCGAGTCGTGCCTCAGCCGAAGCTCACGGGGCCGCTCTGCACGACCGGGCAGGCCCTGGCGCTGCTCGCGCTGGTCGAGCACGTTGATGACGCGCTCGAGAATTCGCTTTCCGGCGAGAACAGGTCGAGCACGAGCCGGTTCTCGCTGGGGTCAAACGCGGTCGCGTTGATGCCGTCGTTGCGGAGCGAGCCGCTCGGCGCCCACGATACGGCGCTCGTCGCCAGGCCGGGGAGCGCGATCTGCTCGAGCTTCGACGCCACCGGCGGAACGATCCCCGCCTGGGAGTACAGGAACGCGTATATGAAGCCGCTGCTCAGGGTCACGCCATCGAAGTACTGCTCGGAGTCATCGATCGGGTTGGAGTCCGAGCTGATCTGCGCGATCAGCTGCGGCGCCGTGGCGCCTTCGTCGAGCCAGATCTCCGAGATCCCCACGTTCGAGCTCGACGGTGCCACCGCCTCGCTGAATGCGACCTGTCCTGCGCTCGCGCTGATGTCGTCGATCGCCGCGCCGTCGGGGGTCGGGACCCGCAGCGCGTGTGCCGAGCCGCCGCTGAGTGGCGCGGTCTCTACGCGGGCGGGCTGGTTTTCGTGCGCCGTGTTGGGCTGCACCGCGAACGCGACCACGCCTTTCGTGGCGGCGCCGATGCTCGTGTCCGCCGGCGCCGCCGCGATCTCGTGTGCCGCGCCGCCGCTGAGTCGCGCCCACCAAAGCCGGCAGCCGTCGGTGCCGGCGCTGCCGACGCGGCCGCTCGCGAACGGCGAGTGCGGGCAGCGCGAGTAGACGACGATCGCGCTGCCGCTGGCGCTGGTCCCGAGCTTGACGCCGTCGATCCAGCCGACCGCGGAGGTTGCGCTGAGGGCGCGGTTGTGTCCGCCGCTGCGCACGACGATCTCGAAGCGATGCCCGGAGCCGGACGCGCTCGCCCAGGCGATCACGCCGCCCGCGGCGGACACGGTGCTGGGGAACGCCGGCGTCGCAAGGCGCGCGGCGACGCCGAGCGCTTCGGCCTGCGCCGCCGCCACGGGGATGCTCAACAGCGCCGCGAGCAGCAGCGCCGCGCGCGTGGCACGCGCCCGCAGTGCTGCCGGCAGTCCCCCTCGACGATCGATCCGCAGAGAATAATCGCTCGGGAGGACCTCAACCGAGGCCCGCGCGACCGCGACGCGCTCTACGCCGGCGCCGGCGCCGCAAGCGCCGCGTACACGCCCTGCTCGAAGCCCGCCGCGGTGGCCACGATCCGCGCGTCGAAGAACGGCAGCACCTGCGTCAGCTGCGCGCCCGCGACGCCCGCAGCGCGGTCGATCCAGTAGTAGCAGTTGAACAGGCCCGCCCAGTCGCCCGTCCCGGCGCTGCGCATCCCCGGGATGTCCTGCAGCACCAGATGGAAGCCGAGGCCCCAGCCCTGCGCGAGCGGAAAGGCGGGGATGTCGTTGCACAGCTCGGGGATCGCCGTATGGATCGCGCCCGGCAGCGCCGCTCCCGCGAGCTGGTCGCTGAATGCGAGCTCCACCGTCTCCGGCGCCAGGATCCGCTCGCCGTCGAGCTCGCCGCCGCGCAGCAGCGCGCGCATGAAGCGCAGGTAGTCCGGCCCGGTCGCGTACGCGCCGCTGCCGCCCGCCGCGAACTCCGGCTCGGGGAACTCGAAGGCACTGACGATCAGCTCGCCCTCCGGCGTGCGCTGGTGCAGCGTCATCAGCCGCTCGGCCTGCGCCTCGCTCGGCTTGAAGCTCGCGTCGCGCATCTGCAGCGGCGCGAAGATGTGCTCCGCGCAGTAGCTCGCCAGGTCGCTGGCGCTGACCGCCTCGACCACCTGCCCGAGCCAGTCGGTGCTCGTGCCGTATTCCCAGCGCGTGCCCGGATCGGCGACCAGCGGCACCTCCAGCACCGCCAGCCGGCCGCTCATCACGTCGGGGGTGCCCGTGAGCTCGTGGTAGCGCAGGATGTCCGCGTTGGCGAACGAGTAGCCGAGGCCCGAGGTGTGCGTCAGCAGCTCGCGTATGCTCGCTTGGCGCGCCGGCGGGCGCAGCCTCGGCTCCTCGCCGTCGAAGCCCTCGAGCACCTGCAACTCGGCGAACGCCGGCAGCACGTCGGCGACCGGCTGCTCGAGCTCGAGCAGACCCTGCTCGATCAGCTGCAGCGCGGCGACGCTCGTGAACGCCTTCGTCATCGACGCCAGCGCGAGCACCGTGTCCGTCTTTACGGGGTCCTCCGCGTCGACGCTCAAGCGCCCGAACGCGCCCTCGTACAGCGTTCCGTCGCGATCGCCCGCCACCGCCACCACGCCCGGCAGCGACCCGTCCCGCACCGCTCGCTCCAACAGCTCGTCGGTCTGGCCCCAGGACGACACGCACGCAGACTACACCCGCCGCGCCTGCGCGCGGCGCTCGCGCTCGAGCCTCCGGGGCTCAAGGTTCCCCACGCCCCGCTCGATGAGGTCATGAGCTCAGGCGTCCCTTGAAAATATATTTTGGCATGCCATAATCTCTTTTCATGGCCACCAAGGATCACGTGCGAACCCCCGCCGTCGAGGACTACTCCAAGGCGATCTTCACGCTCGAATCCCGCGGCGATGAGCCGGTTTCTACCAACGCCCTGGCCGAGCGTCTGGACATCACCCCCGGCTCGGTCTCCGCGATGCTCAGGCGCCTGGACGAGCTCGGCGTGATCACGCACGTCCCCTACCGGGGTGTGCGCCTGACCGACGACGGACGCCGCATCGCGCTCGAGGTCATCCGCCACCACCGTCTGCTCGAGAGCTACCTCGCCGACGCGCTCGGCATGCCCTGGGATCGCGTGCACGACGAGGCCGAGGTGCTCGAGCACGTGCTCTCCGAGGACCTCGAGCAGCTGATCGCAGCCAAGCTCGGGCACCCCACCGTCGATCCCCACGGCGACCCGATTCCCAGCGCCGAGCTCGAGCTCGACGAGCGCACGACCGAACGCATGGAGAGCCTGCAGCCGGGCGACGAGGGCCTGTTCGTGCGCGTGTCGGACTCCGACCCGGAGATGCTGCGCTACCTCGCCGAGCGCGGCATCGCGCCCGGCGACCGCTTCGCCGTGCGCGATCGACAGCCGTTCGGCGGCCCCCTGTTCGTGCAGTTCGGCGAGCGCGAGCACGCGATCGGCGGCCAGCTCGCCGGAGCCATGCGCGTCGAGCTCGAGCGCTCGGCCGGGCAGCCCGCCTCGCCGGGCGGGCGGGAGGCGCCCCGTTGAGCAGCCCCGAGATCACCGCCTCCCCCTCCCCTCTGCTGCGCCAGCCGCAGCTCACCGACGAGGACACCGCACGCTCGTACGACCGCTCGCGCGTGCACCACGCGCGCCGGCACCGCAAACGCTGGCACCTGATGTGGCTGCTCGTCGGGCCGGGGATCCTCGCGATGCTCGGCGAGAACGACGGGCCGAGCATGATCGCCTACGCCTCCGACGGCGCGCAGTACGGGCTCGGGTTCTTCGTGCCGTTCATCCCGATCCTGTTCGCGATGGCATACGTATGCCAGGAGATGTGCATGCGCGTCGGCGCCGTCACTCACCGCGGCTACGGCGAGCTCGTGCTGCAGCGCTACGGGCGCGTATGGGGCTGGTTCGGGGCGGGCGACCTGACGCTCACCAACCTGGTGACGCTGGTCGCCGAGTTCGTCGCGATCCGCGTCGGGCTCGCCTACTTCCACCTCGGCGCCGGCGTCGCCGTCGTGCTCGGGCTCGCACTCGTCGTGTTCACGCTCAGCGGCGGGCGCTACTGGCGCTGGGAGCGCATCGTGCTCGGCCTGGCCGCGTTCAACGGCCTGTTCCTGCTCGCGGCGATCCTCGTCAAGCCCGACGTGGGAGCCGTCGCGAGCTCGTTCGACTTCACGCCGTTTCCCGGCGGTGGCTTCAACACGCTGCTGCTGCTGCTCGCCTCCACGATCGGCGCGACCGTCACCCCGTGGATGATCTTCTTCCAGCAGAGCGCGTCCGCCGACAAGGGCATGACGCCCTCCGACGTTCGCCACGGCCGCTACGACACCGCGCTCGGCGCCGTGCTCGCCGCGATCTTCGGGGTCGGCGCGCTGGTCGCCGGGGCCGCGCTGCTCACGCACAACGGGTCGGGCATCCAGGGGTTCGCGCCCAACGCCGGGTTCCCGCAGGCGCTCAAGCACGTCGCCGGCTCCGCCGCCGGGACCGTGTTCGCACTCGGGCTGATCGAGGCCGGAGCCGTCGCGATCCTCACGATCTCCGCCAGCACCGCCTACGCCGCCGGCGAATGCATCGGCGCCTCCCACAGCTTCAACAGCTCGCCGCGCGGCGCCGCCGTCTTCTACGCCGCGAACATCGGCGTCGCGCTGCTCGCCGCGGTCGTGATCCTGATCCCCGGCGCGCCGCTGCTGTCGATCGCGCTCAACGCCAACGTGCTCGCCACAGTGCTCTTGCCCGTCAGCCTCGTGCTGATGCTGATGCTCGCCAACGACAAGGGCCTGATGGGCACGTGGGCGAACAAGCGCTCGACAAACGCGATCGGGATCGCGGTGATCGCATTCGTCGGAGTCTGCGGCGCCGCCTACGGCATCGACTCCTTCCTGCAGAGCGTCCACCTGATCGGCTCATGAGCACCAGGACCCCCATCACCCGCGCCGCGCACGCGAGCCCCGCGATCCCCGCCGAGCAGGTCCCGGAGGGCGCCGAGGACGAGCTGATCATGCACCTCGAGCGCGATCAGCTCGTCGTCGAGACGTCGCGGCCCGTGCCGCGCGCGCCGCTCAGCGCGCGCGCCAACGCGGGCCTGTGGGCGCTGCGCGTGTTCGTCGTGCTTGTCAGCCTGATGGTGATCTACACGTTCATCGCGCAGCTGCGCTGAGGCGGCGCCGCAGCGAGCGGCGCGCGAGGCACGCTGTGGGCGCGGCCCTCAGTTGACGAGCAGCCGCACGATCGCGAACACCCCCACGACCACGATCACCGCCCGCAGCGCGTCCGGCGACAGCCGGCGCCCGTAGCGCGCGCCGAGCTGCGCACCGACGATCGACGCGCACGCGATGATCGCCGCCGGGCCCCAGTCGACGTGCGCGGCAAACGCGAAGTACAGGCCCGCCACGCCGTTGACGAGCCCCGCGAGCACGTTCTTGAGGGCGTTCGTGCGCTGCAGACCCTGTGCCAGCGCGACGCCGAGGATCGCGAGCAGCAGGATGCCCTGCGCCGCCCCGAAGTAGCCGCCGTAGACGCCCGTCAGGTAGACCGCGAACGGCACCAGCTTCGCGCCGCGACGCTCGAGGTCGATCTCGCGCCTGAGCAGCCACGCCGCGATCCGCGGCTGCAGCACCGTCAGCACCAGCGCGAGCGCGATGAACACCGGCACGATCGCCTTGAAGGCGGACGCCGGCAGCACCAGCAGCAGCACCGCCCCGGTGATGCCGCCCGCCACTGACATCGTGCCGAAGCGCAGCACGCGCCCGCGCTGCCCCGCGAGCTCGCGCCGGTAGCCGAACGCGCCCGACGCCGAGCCGGGCACGAGGCCGATCGTGTTCGACACGTTCGCGGTCACCGGCGCGTAGCCGAACGCCAGCAGCACCGGGAACGTGATCAGCGTGCCGCTGCCGACGAGCGTGTTGATCGCACCCGCCGCCAGGCCCGCGAACGCGATCCCCACGATTTCGCCGAGGCTCATCTCACGTCAACCTGAAGCGAGCCGTGGCTCTACCGTTCCTGGCATGGACGTCGAGAAGGCTATCCGCACGCGCCGCACGCACAAGGCGTTCTCCGCCGAGCCGGTTGACGCCGCCGTGCTCGACGAGCTGTTCGAGCTGGCGCGCTGGGCGCCCAACCACCACCTCACGAACCCGTGGCGCTTTCGCGTCCTCGGCGAGCGCACGCGCGAGCGCCTGATGCGCCTGGCCGAGTCCGAGCAGGCCGGCTCCGCGGTCAAGCTGGCGCGCGCGCCCACGCTCGTGGCCGTCACCGCGCAGCAGAGCGGCGATCCGGCGCAGGACCGCGAGGACCTGCTCGCGACCGCCGTCGCGGCCTATCTCGTGCTGCTCGGCGCGCACGACCGCGGTCTCGCCGGCTACTGGCGCACCGTCCCCCTGCTCGACGATCCCCGCGGCCGTGAGATCCTCGGCCTGGCGCCCGAGCAGACGCCCGTCGGGCTGCTGTACCTCGGCTCGCCGGTGCAGGAGCAGCGCGTGCCCGAGCGCGCGCCGATCGCCGACGTCGTCACCTACCTGGACTGAAGCTCGTGCGCGCTCGCGCGCGGCGCTTGCGTGCGCTTGCCCGCGCGCTACTGTCCCTGCCTTGAGCGCCCTGCAGGAAGCCGCGCACACGCTGTGGCCGCCGCCTGGCGACCGCCACGGGCCGTTGATGCCGATGATGATCGCGCTGACGTTCCTCACCGGCGTCGTCGATGCCGCCAGCTACCTGAGGTTCGGGCACGTGTTCGTCGCGAACATGACCGGCAACATCGTCTTCCTGGGATTCGCGATCGCGGGCGCGCACGGCGTCTCCGGCGTCACCTCGATCGTCGCGCTCGGCGCCTTCCTCGTGGGCGCGCTCGCGGGCGGACGTCTGAGCGCGGGCAACGCCGAGCATCGCGGCCACATGCTGCGCGCCGCGAGCGTGCTCCAGGGGGCGCTGATCGCGATCGCGCTGATCCTCGCGCTGGCGGTCGGCGAGCCGCTCCACAGCGGCAGCCGCTACGCGCTGCTCGTGCCGATGGCCCTCGCCATGGGCGTGCAGAACGCCACCGCGCAGCGCCTGGCCGTACCGGAGCTGACCACCACGGTGCTGACGCGCACGCTCACCGGCCTCAGCTTCGAAGCCCGTCTCGCGGGCGGGCCCGGATCCAAGCTCGGGCGCCGGGGGCTGGCGATCGCGGCGATGCTGCTCGGCGCCGTCACCGGCGGACTGCTCGTCGTGCACGTCACGATCGCAGCAGCGCTCGCCGTGGCCGCTGCGATCGTGGTCGCTGTCGGGCTTGCCGTGCACGTCGTAGCGCGCCCCGACGCTCCCTGGATCAGGGCCTGAGCGTCCGTCGCGAGCGGCGGCAGACGCGCAGCGCGAGTGCCAGATCTGCTGCAGTTTTCGCGATGTTCATGCGTTAGCCTCTGTTTATATGAGACGCGGGCTGCTCCTCGTGCTGGTGGTCCTGGCCGTCGCAGCCGTCGCGGTGGTGACGCTCGGCACCCGCGCTCACAGCGTCGGAACGCTGCTCGGCTCACACTCCGTCGTCGACGCCGCAGCGGCCTCGCCCCTACCCCCCACACAGCTCGTGGCGCTGCCCGAGCGCGTGATCGCCAACGGCAGCGCGCCGCTCGCCGTGGCGCTCTCGGCACCCGTCGCCCCCACCTCGCCGCCGCCGACGATCAGCCCCAACGTCGCCGGCACGTGGAGCATCGTCGGCGACTCCGACGTCTTCACACCCGCGTCTACGCTCGCGCCCTGCTCCAGCTACTCGCTGACCGTGTGGGCGCGCACCAGCTCGACCGGTCACACCGCGCTCGGGCACAAGCACACGATCGGACTGCGGGTCGCATGTCCGCCGATCGCCGGCCTGCAGCAGGCGCTCGCGCGCCTCGGCTATCTGGGGGCGAAGCTCCACCCCCGCTACGTCGTGCACATCGCGGCCGCCGCCGAGACCCGCCGCGAAGCCGCCGAACACGCCTTTCACCCGCCGCACGGCGCGCTCGTGCCCGACCCACGCGACGCGCCGCCCGTCGACATGGGGCACCTCGACGCGACCACGCGCGGCGGGCTCGAGGTCTACCAGGAGGACCGCGGCCTGGAAGCTACTGGCGAACCGAACCGCGCGACCTGGGCGTCTTTGCTCTACGACGAGACCCACTACAGGCGCGATCCGATCTCCTACACCTGGGTGTCCGTATCCGAGTCGCTGCCCGAGACGCTCGAGGTTCACCGCGGCGACCGCGTCGTCTTCACCACCCCCGTCAACACCGGCGTGCCCGGCGCGGAAACCGAACTCGGCATCTTCCCGATCTACGCCCGCTACGTGTCCACCACGATGAGCGGCACCGACGTCGACGGCACCAAATACGTCGTTCCCGACGTGCCCTGGGTCAACTACTTCAACGGCGGCGACGCCGTGCACGGCTACCCGCGCGAATCCTACGGTTTCCCGCAGTCGAACGGGTGTGTTGAGTTGCCGATCGAAGCCGCGCACACCGTCTTCGGGATGCTCGCGGTCGGCGACATCGTCGAGGTCAAAGGCTGAGGGTTCTGAGGACCTGGCCAGGTCGGCGCCAAGCGGGCCTTCAGCCCCAGCGGAGTGGGTTCGACTCCCACCAGGTCCATAGTGGAGTTGCGCACACCCTGGCGTCCGCGACGCCGCCGAGCGTGGTATAACCGGGTCATACCGATGAAGACGGCGATCTCCCTCCCGGACGACACCTTCCACCGCGTTGACCGCGCCGCGAAGCAGCTCGGCATGTCGCGAAGCGAGTTCTTCGCTCGCGCTGCTGAGAGCTGGCTCGCCGCGCTCGAGGACGGTGACACCACTGAGGCGATCAATCGGGCGCTTCGTGGAGTCCCCGCTGACCACGAGTTCACTGACGCTGCAGCCGCAGCTCTGGCCGCCGACACCACCACCACCTGATGGTGAGAGGCGAGCTGTGGTGGGCGGACCTCGGTCTGCCGCGAGGGTCGGCTCCTGCGCTCAAACGACCCGTGCTGATCGTTAGCGCCGACCAGTACAACCGCTCAGAGCTGCGTACGGTCACTGTCGTGGTGCTCACCAGCAACGTGCGGCTCGCCGCGCTCCCTGGCAACGTTGCCGTGTCGGCCGACTTGATCGGTGTCGAGGAGGATTCGGTGGCCAACGTCACCCAAGTCGCGACAATCGATCGGCTCGCGCTCGAGCAGCAGATTGGCGCGATGCCTGATTGGTTGATGGCGCAGGTCGACGCCGGCCTCGAGCGCGCGCTGGCGCTCGGCCGCCCGCATTAGCAGGTGGCCGAGAGGCTAACCGCCGAGCTCGTCAGAGCCATCCTCGCTAGGTGGGAAGCCTCCCTCCGGCTCGCCGAGCTTTCGGGCGCGCACTCCCTGATAGACATCGACCGGCGTATAGGACATGACCGCATTCAGTAGGTCTTCAAAGAATCGCGGGAGAGCCAGCGAGGGCGCCGGATCTTCGACTGAGCTCAGGTTAAGCGTCTCGTCATCCCACTCAGCCACGAGCAGGACCGTCGCGTCGAACGGCCCATCGGGGCGACGCAGGCGCGCCAGCAGGTCGCGAAGAAGCTCGTAGGCGCCGCCCTCAAAGACGTTCGAGCGGACGAGATACGCAAAGCCCATCGCCGCCAGTGGATAACGATCGCGCAGGTTGTGCGCCTCGCCAATCGCCTCCTCGTAGCGGTTGTTCTTGTTGTTGAGGTAGCTGGAGAACTGAGTCTTGCCCGATACCAAGACGTCAGGCCCTCTCAACCAATCCGAGAGCACCACGGCATCCACCTGCTTCTTGTAGAAGCGCCCGAGTACGTTCGTCTCTGAGCCGCCCAGCTTGACGCTGGCCAAGCGCATGATTGCCGAGCGCAGTGGCGCGGGCTTCAGCCTCTGCGACGTGAATGCCTCGTACTCATCCAACACGGTTACGAGATGTTCGATGGCTCCCTCGACACCATTCATCTCGGGAGGCATGGCCCGTGGCATCCGCAGCCGCGGGAACACCGTGCTTGGATCAAAGCCTGCGCGTCGCAGCTCGTGAGCGACGTAAGCGTCGAGCGACTTCGCGACTCGACCCGACTGCTGGCTCTGAGCATGGCCCTGTTCGATGGGGACGGCGAGAAGCGAGCGGAGGATCGCGTAGTCCGGAACATACACCCGCTCGTCCTCGTGTGAACCCAGTGGATGCGTCCACGGGGCGAGGCTGCGATCGGCGTCCCGCAGAAGCGGATCGAGTTCGGCTAGGACATCAGGTTTTGGCGGTCGGGCCATGCGACTCATTTTGGCGAGTGCGACGGACGCGCAACAGCATCGCCGCGTCACGTATGGCCACGACATCATCGTTGCTGAGGCCGAGTGCCCCCTTTAGCAGCACCTGGTCGACCTCGGCCACCACGCTCCACCACTCGCCGCGCCTCAGGGCCGTATCCAGATTGTGGCTGCGCTTCGCGAGCGTTGTCCATGCCTTTTCGAGGTCTGCTGGTCCCGGCACGGGCAGACCGGCCGCCTCGCTCGGCTCCATCTTGAGGATGCCGCCGCCGTATGCGCGACCCATGATCTCAGCCCCCAGCATCGTCAGCGAGTTGAGCGCGAGCAACGGCAGCGCCCTGCGGGTTTCTGCCGGAACGCCATCCCTGAGCCGTATACCCAGCATCGAATTGACGAAGGTTGTCTTCGCGGCGTTCGTGATCAGCCGCGGATAGCGATGGGACATGTATGTGAAGAACAGATCAGGCACAGGGACCACGGGCGGCCGCCACCACGGATCCCGCACCGTGCACTTGTAAGCATCGGGCACCTTGCGTTGGCGACCGTAATCGAGATATGCCGCCAGTCCGTTGCTGTGAGCCTTCTTGTCGGGGTGCAGCAGCCACACGCGTTGGCCTGAGAGCTTGAGCTCGTTCCATTGAGCGCGGGAGAAGGAAAGGCCCTTCAGATGCCTGGTGCCTGGTGGGCTGACGCGCTTGAGGTGGGTCTCGGCGATGCCGTACTTCAGCCGTGTGACCTCAGAGAGCGCGAAGAAGTCGTTGGCGCCTGTGACTGTTCCGAGCGTCGGTGCTCCGTACTCGTCGAGTCTCGTCATTCGTGCAGTCGCCGACCTGAACAGCTGGCGCGCATCGAACGACAGCGCCAGGTCGCTCCACTTGCCCTCGGCAGCGGGTGTGGCGCCGATCGGGTCCAGCGGGTGCACGTCGGCGAGGTCATCGGCGCCATTGACGTGGAACAGGCAGAACGAATCGCAAGGGCCGGTGCCATGCGCGACGAGCAGAACGACTTTCTCGTCGGCTCCATGAAACTGGAGCTGCTCGAACATCACGAGATTGACGACCGCGAATCGCCGGCGTAGCCACGTTCGGATCGGCTCGGCGTACCCGACCGTCAGCAACTCTGCCGGGAGCACCATCGCGAGGCGGCCGGTCGGGCGCAGGAACGCGGAGGCGTGCACCAGAGTCGCCGCCCACGACGATGCCAGGCCGGAGAGGCGAACGCCTTGCTCGAACGCGGCTGCTACCGAGCGTTTTCGTGTATGGCCGCGATGCTCTTGATATCGGACGAACGGCGGATTGCCGATGACGGCATCTTGCCAGCCGACACGGTCCCCGATCTGTGCAGGAGTCGACAGCTCGAAGAAGTCCGAGCGAACGAGGTTGGCACCGGCACCCGCCAGGTTGAGCAGCGCGCCCGACGCGTCCAGCGATGGCTGGTGCAGGTCGACCCCGGTCAGCTGCTTCGTGATCGCCTCCTGAGACGCTCCCATGGCTTCAAGACGTTCGGCGGCCGCGAGAAGGAAGACGGCCTCTCCGCACGTCGGATCGAGGATGCGCGCATCTGAGGAGCGAATAGCCCAGCGGCTGAGGAACTCCGCGATCGGCGGAGGCGTGAAGAATGCGCCCCGGGCCTTTCGGAGGGCCGCAGGGTCCGCCGATCGCAGCGCCATGGGAGCAGCCTACCGGGACGGCCGGACGGGAACATCTGTTCGTATCCCGCGCCGTCGCCGGCTCGTCAGGGCCATGCGGGCGTCGCAACGAGACGTCGATCGCCGGCTCCGCCGCCGCCGCCACTACTTCACCGTCAACGTCCCTTCCATCCCGGCCATGCGGTGTCCGGGCACCGAGCAGAAGAACTTGTAGGTTCCGGCTTTGAGTTCGAGCGTCAGCAGCTTCGTGCCGCCCTGGAACGTCGGCGTCGCGCCGACGACCTTGCCGGCGGAGGATTCGATCGTCACGTTGTGGCCGAGCGGCGACATGTTCGTGAAGTCGATCGAGACCTTCCCTGCGCTGGCTGTCAGCGATGTCTTGTTGTACTTGAGCTGACCTTCGGCGTTGGCTTCGAGGCTCAGCGCGCCGCTCGAGGTGCTCGCCGTGCTCGAGGTGCTCGTCGTGGTCGCGGGCGTGCTCGCGGTCGTCGCGGGGGTCGTGGAGGAGCTGCCGCAGCCGGCCAGCGCGAGCAGGCCAACGGCCAGAGTCACAGCTGAAAGCGTGGGCATGGAGTGCGTCTTTGCTCGGCCTTGCGCTAGGAAACTCACGAGTCAGGTCCTCCATCGATAGGGATCGTCAGCCGTAAGGACACCGCCACCGGCGGATCCTTCCCGAGGGGCGCCGCGAACGGCGCGAACTCTAGCCGCTTCGCGGGCTGCGCTACGCGGGTTGTGCCTCCTGCTGAGCGGTGCTCGCGTCGGCGTCCGCCTCGGCCGGAGGCAGCGGCGCGGCGGCTGCCGCCACGTGCGCCACGAGCGCGCCCAGCGCGCCGGTGAGCAGCGCCGCGAGCGCCCAGCGGGAGCCCGAGCGCTCGCGCCCGCGCACCGCGTCCAACGAGAGCCCGCCGGGCCCGGCCTCGACGAGCAGCAGCGCGGCGGCGATCAGCACCACGTTGTACTCGTAGCCGCCTTTGTTCAGCCACGGGCCGTTCTTACCGTGCACGGTCTCGATCGCGGTGAGCATCGTCGCAGTCAGCACCGAGGCCGCCAACGGCGTCGCCAGCCCGGCCGCGAGCAGCGCGCCGCCGCCGGCCTCGGCCGCTCCGGCCGCGATCGCGTTCGCCTTGCCCGGGCGCAGCCCGAGTTGCTCGAAGCTCTTCGCCGTCGCCTCCAGCCCGTGGCCGTCGAACCAGCCGAACAGCTTCTGGGTTCCGTGCCCAATGAAGAACCCCCCTACCGAAAGACGCAGCAGCAGTCGTCCAATCTTCATCTCAAAGCCCTTTCTCTATTGCTCACTGATATGCGTACAGGCCTACGGCGCCGCCGGCACTACCACGAGCGGGCCGTCGCTCGCCGGCAGCTCGCTCGTCTCGAACGAGCTCTGCGCGAGCCGCTCCACGTGGGCGGAGCGCTCGAGGAAGGCGTCGGCGGTCTCGAGGAAGCCGATGCGCGGCGTGCGGTAATGCATTGGCACCACCCAACGGGGCGACAGCCGCTCGACGATCGCCGCGGCCTGCTCGGCGCCGATCGTCGGCCCGCCGCCGACGGGCAAGATCAGCAGATCCACCTGGCCGATCGCCGCCGCCTGCTCATCGCGCAGGGCCCTCTGGCCGAAGTCGCCGAAGTGACATACGCGCAGGCCGTCGAGCTCGAACGCGAAGATCGTGTTCGGCCCGCGAGCGGTTCCGGCCTGCTCGTCGTGCTCGGAGGCGATCGCCGTGACCTCGCCCAGCGGCGACTCCAGGGTGCCAGCCGTCGAGCGCAGGATGGTGGGATCGCCGCCGATCGCCTCCACGCCGTTGTGGTCCATGTGCTCGTGTGTCACCAGCAGCAGCTCCGCCTCCACACCCTCGATCGGCGGGTAGTCGAACTGCATCCCGCGGCTCGCCGCCATCGCCGACATGTCCGCGAACGGGTCGATCGCGACGGTGTGCTCCCCGGCGCTCAGATGAAATGCGGACTGCCCGTACCACTCAACGCGCATGCTGCTCCTCTGCTGTCGTAGTTCGCGCGAGCTCTCTCGCAAGCTCTCTCGCGCCTGGCTCGAATCGCGGCTGCTCGCTGCGCTGCGCAGCCGCTCGGGCCGGCTGCGCGGACGCCGGCTCGACATAGTGATACTTGCCGCCGCGCAGCAGCGACGCGCCGGCCGCCACCAGGCAGGCGAGGATCGCGAACAGGAACGCCTCATGCAGCCCCGTGCTGAACGGTGCGGAGATCAGGTGTGGGAAGAACGAGCGGCCGGTGAGCGTCGCGCGACCGGCGGCCGACAGCGAGCCCAGCACGTGCGTGCCGAGCAGGTGTTCGATCGGGTTGTAGCCGAGGAACGCCGCGAACAGCACCGACACCGGCGGTGTGTGCGCGGCGCCGCTCGCCGCGGTCGCCGAGACGCCGTGGGCCTCGAGCCCGGCGCTCAGCGTGTGCGGCAGGTTCGACGCCAGCCCGAGGATCATCAGCGTGAAGAACACGCCGATCGAGAGCACCTGCGCGGAGTTCTGGAAGGTCTGGTTCATGCCGCCGCCGGCGCCGCGGTGCTGCGGCGGCAGGCTGTTCATCACCGCCGCCCGGTTGGGCGAGGCGAACATGCCCATCGAGATGCCGACCATCGCGAGCACCAGCGCGAACAGCGGGAACGGAAAGTCGATCGGCAGCAACGTCAGCAGGAAGAAGCTGAGCGCCGAGCCGAGCATCCCGCCCGTCGCGAACCAGCGCGCGCCGAAGCGGTCGGACAGGTATCCGGAGGTCGGGCCGGCGACGAGCATGCCGAGCGTCAGTGGCAGCATGTAGATGCCCGCCCACAGTGGCGTTTCGGTGAAGTCGTAGCCGTGCTGGGGCAGCCAGATGCCCTGCAGCCAGATGATCAGCATGAACATCAGCCCGCCCCGCGCGACTGCCGAGAGGAACGTCGACAGCGTCCCGAACGTGAACGCGCGGATGCGAAACAGCGGCAGGCGGAACATCGGCTCGGCGACACGGCTCTCGATCGCCGCGAACGCGGCCAGGCACGCCACGCCTGCGCCGAGCAGCCCGAGCACCCGCGGACTGCCCCAGCCAGTCGCATCGCCGCCGTATGGCCGGATGCCGTACGTGACCGACACCATGATCAAGATCAGCCCGAGCGCGAACGTGACGTTGCCCCACCAGTCCACGCGCGCGCGTTTGGGCGTGCTGCGCTCCTCGAGCTTCAGGTACGCCCAGACCGTGCCGAACAGGCCCACCGGCACGGAGATCAGGAACACCAGCCGCCAGTCGATCGGTCCCAGCAGCCCGCCGAGGATCAGCCCCACGAACATGCCGCTGACGCCCACGATGTTGTTGATGCCGAGCGCCATGCCGCGCTGGTTGGCCGGGAACGCGTCGGTGATGATCGCCGCCGCGTTGGCCAGCAGGAACGCCGCGCCGATCCCCTGCACGATGCGAAAGGCGATCAGATACGTGGCCCCGGCGCGCCCGTTGAGCCAGTCCACGGTCAGCACCAGCGAGGCGAGCGTGTAGATGACGAAGCCGAGGTTGTACATCTTGACCCGCCCGTACATGTCGCCGAGGCGGCCGAGGCTCACGATCAGCACGCTCGTCACGACCAGGAAGCCGAGAATCATCCACAGCAGGTAGAAGCTGTTGGCCGGGACCAGCGGATCGAGGTGGATGCCTCTGAAGATGTCCGGCATCGCGATCAGCGTGATCGAGCCGTCCAGCGTCGCCAGCAGCACCCCCAGCGTGACGTTCGACAGCGCGATCCACTTGTAGCGATCCGAGCTTCCCGAACGTGGAGTGCGCGCGCCCGCGTTCATGGTCGCCTGGATGCCCGCCGCGTTCGCCACCTACGCATATATACAGGAAAACTGAGCAGTTTCCCTGCTCTTCTCGCTATATAGTCTGCGAGGCCGTGGGCAAGGGCGTAGACACCACTCGCCTGGCGAGCGAGCTGCGCATGGTGCTCGGTCACCTGATGCGCCGGCTGCGCGCCGAGCATCGCTTCTCGCTGTCGCAGGGCGCCGTGCTCGGACGCCTGGACCGCGAAGGCACGCGCTCGATCGGCGATCTGGCGGTCGCCGAGCGCGTGCGCCCGCAGTCGATGACGCAGACCGTCAGCGACCTCGAGGCCGACGGTCTGATCGCGCGCCGCGCCGACCCCGCCGACGGGCGGCGGATGCTCGTCGAGCTGACCGAGCAGGGACTGCAGACGCTCGAACAGGACCGCCGCCAGCGCGAGGGATGGCTCGCGCGCGCGATCGCCGAGGACCTCTCCCCCGAGGAGCAGCAGGTGCTGATGCAGGCGCTCGCGCTGCTGCGGCGCCTGGCCGAGGATTGACCGGTCAGTATTCGTCGCCCTTCTTGCTGGGAGTGGTCGAGGTGGTGTTCGTCGGCGCGCTGCCTGTCGGCGCTTCCGCGGTGTTCTCCTCAGTGCAATAGGCGCAGCGTGTTTTCGCCGTCGTCCACGAAGTACACGCCTGTGCCGCCGGGCGCTACAGCCAGGCCGAACAGCGACCCGGCGCCCATCTTCGAATCGGCGAGCTGGGTGCTCAGCTGCTTGCCTGCGGGCGTCGTCTCGACGATGTTGCCATCGCCGGCGTTGGTCGTGACGATGTCGCCGTTGGGCGCCAGCACGAGTCCAAGCGGTTCCTTGAGGTGGCCGCCTTCGGTGACCGTCGTGCCGCCGGCGGGAGCCGGTGTCGTGCGGGTCAGGGCCTGTGGGATCGCGGTGATGCGGTTGGCCAGCGTGTCGGCGAGATACAGCGTGCCGTTGGCCGCGAGCGCCAGGCCCGTCGGGCCGATCACGAGCGCCGCCGGTGAATCGACCCAGGGGATCCCGTTGGCGATCACCTGCTGGTTGATGACCGCCGGCGGCTGTCCGGGGCCGGACTGCAGGCGGATGCGCAGCACCGTCGAGTTGTCGATCGTGTGCGCGCCCTTCGCCGCCCCGCCGTTCAGCGCGTTGCTCACGAACAGCGTTGTCGTGCTCCCCTGGCTGATCGCCGTCGAATCCCACGGGCCCTGAATCTGCGGACCCGCGATCGTCTCGATCGCCTTGCCGCTGCTGTCGAGCACGATCAGGCAGCCGTACTTGGCCGTCGCCGACTTGCCATTGGTCGTCGGCAGGCTGCCGACGACCACAAAGCCGCCCGGCAGCACGTTCAACGCGGTCGTCAGGCCCACGCCTCCAGGACACGGACCCCGGAGCGCCTTCGCGTTCACGCTCGCGAACAGCGAGCTCTTGCCGGCCGGCGTGACCTCGTCGATCGTCGTGCCCGTGCCCTGCTCGTTTTCCTTGTCATTGAAGTTGCTGACGAGCAGATTGCCCGCCTGCAGCTTGCCGACGCTGCTGGGGATCACCACGAGGCCGTATGGGTTCACGTCGCCGTCAGCCGGCACCGTGGAGCCGAGCGTGCTCGCGGTCGTAAACGGCGCGATGAACGCGGTCGGCGTCGCGGCGGCACTCGATTTGGCGGCGGCACTCGTGGTGCTCGTCGAGCTCGAGCTGCTCGAGCTGCCGCAGCCCGCGAGGGCGAGCGCCGCGACAGTGATAACGGCAAGCGAACATCTGGGCACCGGGCATCTGGGCACTGGGCACATCTCCTGTCGGTTGAGTCTCGGAGGGTCGGTTGGGCGATGCCGGTTATGGCAGCGTTCCACCACAGACTCCTGCTCACCCGATTGCTTCCCATGCCCGAACGTTCGGTGGGAGATCGTTCCGCCGGGAGATCACTCTTGGGAGATCATTACGTTTTGTAATGATTCCGTTCGGAATCATTACGTCGGTAAACATTCCGGCGAGCGAAGTGACATGACGAACCACGACCGGCCAAGGCCAAGGCCAAGGCCAAGGCCAAGGCCAAGGCCAAGGCCAAGGCCAAGGCCAAGGCCAAGGCCAAGGCCAAGGCCGAGGCCACTGCCTCTACGGCTCGGTGTGGACGACCACATCGGCGATGCCGTCGATCCGCTGGCGCAGCTCCTCCTCGAGCTCGCCGGCCAGGCGGTGGGCGTCGGTCAGGGACTCGGACGGGTCGACGACCAGCGTCAGGAACAGCACCTCGCCGGCGTCGGTCGACAGCAGACGCACCCGCTGCGGATCGCTGCCGGTGCGCTCGCGCACGAGCTGTTCGATTGCGCGCGTGCGCTGCAGGTCGGTGCGGTTGTCGGGCGCACGCGCGGCGAGCGGACGCTCGAGCGGCTCGAGGTGGGTCTGCACGTCGGTCACGCCCGGCCGTGCGCGGATCGCCTGCTCGACGCGCTCGGCGATCTCGTGCGCGGAGCGTACGTCGAGGTCGGCTGGGAACTTGAGGTGCAGCGACACGCTCCTCGACCCCCGCTGCTCGAAAATCGTGATGTCGTGGGCCTCCTTGACGAGCGGCTCGGAGAGCGCGATCGCGAGCACGCGGTCGCGTAGGTCCAGGCCCTGGCTGCGGGGCTCGACGTGCACGACGACGTCGCTGCCGGGCAGCGCCTGCTCGAGCGCGCTCTCGACGAGGTCGGCGGTGCGGTGGCCCTCGACCACCGCCTGACCCGGTGGCACGCTGACGACCACGTCGGCGAAGTAGCGCCCGGCCGACTCGCGCAGTCGCAGCCGGTCCAGTGCGACCTCCGCGCCGAGTGCCGCGATCGCGCGCTCGGCGGCGACGCGCGCCTGTTCGGGCGCGCGGTCCATCAGCACGTTGGCGTTGACTGCGATCAGGCGCACGGCCGTCACGAAGATCACGACGGCGACGAGCAACGCCGCCAGCGAGTCGCCGTCGTGGAAGCCCGCGTGCACGGCAACGAGGCCGGCAAGCACCGCCAGCGAGCCGGCCATGTCGGCGGCGAAGTGGGCGATGTTGGAGCGCAGTGCAGGGCTGTCGTCGCGGTGCGCGGTCGCAAGCGAGATGCTCATGCGGCCGACTTCCAGCATCAGCGCGACACCGATCACCGCGAGCTCGTACCAGTGCACGCTCGGCGGCGCACCGGTCCCGGTCAGGCGGGTGATCGCCTCGACGCTCACGAGCACGCCGCCCGCCAGCAGGATCGCCGCCTCGCCGAGCGCGCCGAGGTTCTCCGCGCGACGATGCCCGTAGGGATGCTCGAAGTCGGCGGGCCGTCCTGCGAGTTTGACCGCGAAGAACGTGAGCACCGCCGCGATCACGTCGCCGCTGGACTCGATCCCGCTCGAGATCAGCCCCAGGCTGGCGCTCGCCAGCCCGACGCCGAGCTTCAGGATCACCAGCAGAGTGGCCGCCGCGACTGAGACCAGTGTGCTGGCCCGCCGTGTCAGCAAGCGCGACTCCCCCATCTGCGACATGGCTTGGAAGACTATGGTCCCTCTGCCGTGCGAGCCGTCTGCCTGTCGTCTGCTGACGGCAGCTGAGCGTCGCCGCGCGTGAGCGGCACACGGTCTGACCCTGGCCGGTCGGCCGGGCCCGGCGAAAGGAATCGCGACGGCGCGGAGTCTCAGGACATTGCCCGTCCCACAACCGTGCCGCCGGCTCGACCCCCCGCCGTGTGGCCAAAGGAGTCCTGATGCGCCCAGCCCTGAAGACCCTCGTCCCCCCGCTCGCCATAGCGCTGACCTTGGCGGCGTGCGGCAGTAGCTCGAACAGCTCGACTGGCTCGAGCTTCACGACGCCGGCCAGCACCACATCAGCCCCGAGCAGCGCGAGCTCGGGCGTCGTGAAGACGGCGTCGAGCACAACGCTTGGCTCGACCGTGCTGGTCGACGCGCAAGGCAAGACGCTCTACCACCTCAGCGGCGAGCAGAACGGAAAGTTCCTGTGCACCAGCGCCGCGTGCGTCGGCGTGTGGCCGCCTCTCAGCGCGAGCGCGGGCACCGGCGGCGTCGGCGGCCTGGAAACGGTCAAGCGCCCCGACGGCAGCGAGCAGCTCGCTTACAAAGGCGAGCCGCTGTACACGTTCGCAGGCGACAAGGCGGCCGGCGAAGCCAACGGCCAGGGCGTGAAAGCCGACGGCGGGACATGGAGCGCCGTGACCACCAGCGGCGCGGCCCCCGCGCAGAGCAGCTCGGCCTCCCAGTCGGCGCCCGCCGCGGCGACGAGCTCGAGCGGCGCAGGCTCGAGCGGCGGCGGTAGCGGCGGCTACGGATACTGAACCCTCCCCGAGCCTGAGGGTCGCCCCCCGGCGGCGGCCCTCAGGCGCAGTTCGGGCGGGCGCGTCGCAGGTCGGGCGGGCGCGTCGCAGGTTGGTCGCGGGCTGGCGAGCGTCCCACGCTAGTCGTATCGTGAGTCAGTGGCTCACGAGCACCTCGCGCACTCCCGCGAACCGCATTCCCACGGCGCGCACTCCCACGGCGTCAGCCCCGACGCCGACCGCCGAAGGCTGGCGGGTGCGCTCGCGCTGATCGTGGGCTTGATGGCCGTGGAGTTGACGGCGGGGGTCGTCGCGCATTCGCTCGCGCTGCTCTCCGACGCGGGGCACATGCTCACGGACGCCGCCGCGATCGGCTTCTCGCTGCTCGCTCTGCGGCTGGCTGCACGCCCGCCGGGTGGCGCGCTGACGTTCGGCCTGAAGCGCGTGGAGATCGTCTCCGCGCTGGCGAACGGCGTCACGCTGCTGATCCTGGCGGTGCTGATCGCATACGAGGGCGTGCGCCGGCTGTTCGTGGCGCCGCACGTGCACGCGGGCCTGGTGCTGGCGGTCGCGCTCGTCGGCATGCTCGTCAACGTCGCTGCGATGTGGACGCTGTCGGGCGCGAATCGCCGCAGCCTGAACGTCGAGGGCAGCTTCCAGCACATCCTCACCGACCTGTACGGCTTCATCGGCACCGCGATCGCCGCCGGCGTGATCCTGGCGAGCGGCTTTCAGCGCGCGGACGCGATCGCCTCGCTGTTCATCGCCGGGCTGATGGTCCGCTCGGGGATCGCGCTGGTCAGGGACTCCGGCCGGGTGTTCCTGGAGGCGGCGCCCAAGGGCCTTGACCCGCAGGAGATCGGCCGCGCACTGGTCGCCCAGCCGGAGGTCGTGGAGGTTCACGACCTGCACGTGTGGGAGGTCACGAGCGGCTTTCCCGCGCTCTCGGCGCACGTGCTGGTGGGCAGCGACAGCGACTGCCACGCGGCGCGCCGGGCGATCGAGGCGATGCTGCGCGAGCGCTTCGAGCTCGAGCACACCACGCTGCAGGTCGACCACGTCGCAAGCGAGCTGCTGGATATCGCGCCCGCCGAGGCGCCCTGACCGCGCCCCGGGCGCCGTCAGTCGCGCTTACGCCCGCTCAGGCGCCCTGACCGCTGGGCCGCACGAGCACCTCGTTGACGCTCACGTTCGGCGGCTGGCCGATCGCGAACAGCACCGCGCCGGCGATGTCCTCGCTCGACAGCGGGGTGACGCCGGCAAAGCGCTTGGCCATCTGCTCGAGCACCTCGGGGCGGTTGTGGCCGGGCAGCTCGGTGGCTACGGCGCCGGGCTCGATCAGCGTCACGCGCACGCCCAGCGCGACGCCCTCCTGGCGCAGCGACTCCGAGAACGCGCCGACGCCGAACTTCGTCAGGTTGTACACGCCGGAGCCCTGGCGGGCGACGCGACCGGCGACGGAGCTAACGTTGACGATGTGCCCGGAGCCCTGCTCGTGCATCAGCGGCAGCGCCGCGTGCGTGCAGTAGAGCACGCCGAAGACGTTCGCGTGGATCATGCGCCGCCACTCCTCGGTGGGCGCGTTCTCGATCGGTCCCAGCAGCATCACGCCGGCGTTGTTGACGAGCACGTCCAGGCGGCCGAGCTCGGAATGCGCGCGTGCCACGAACGCCTGCGCCTGGGACTCCTCGCCGACGTCGGTCGGCACGGCGATCGCGCGCCCACCCTCCTGCACGATCCGTTGCGCGAGCGCTTCGATGCGATCGGCACGGCGCGCGGCCAGGGCGACGGCGGCGCCGGCACGCGCACAAGCCAGTGCGGTGGCCTCGCCGATGCCGGAGGAGGCGCCGGTCACGGCGACCACCTGAGACGAGAGATCGACGGTCATGCGCCGAGCTTAGCCGCAGTCGCTCAGCGATCCCGGGGGAGCGGCCGATAACCAGGCCACATCGAAGATCGCTCTTTTTGGCCTGCCGGTGGGTTTTAGCAGGCGTTATGACGGGCACGGTTAGATGTGATCCGTCGGGAAGGTAACCGCGCATATGGCGTCGAACGACCTAGTGGGAACGGTCCCACCAAGAATGGTTGACAACGCAACTATCGTCGCGTATAATTCCGACTCCAAGCATCGGATTAGAAGGACGCACATGACTGACTCGCCCACAAACCCAACCCTCACACTAGAGCACGAGACCGAGCAGCTCGGCCCGGAGACGGAGACCGAGACGGTGGTCGCTGCCCCGGAGCGGCTCGACAGCCCGATCGAGCGGCTCGACGTCAGCACCCCAGACACGTTCATCCCGGAGGCTGTCGACCAGCTGCTGGCCCACTCGCGGCGCTACCCGCTGCTCACCCCCGCGGAAGAGATCGACCTCGCCAAGCGGATCGAGCGCGGCGACCTGCACGCCAAGGAACTGCTCGTCAACTCCAACCTGCGCCTGGTCGCCTCCAACGCCCGGCGCTACCAGAACCAGGGCCTGCCGCTCGGCGATCTCGTCCAGGAGGGCATGCTCGGCCTGATCCGCGCCAGCGAGAAGTTCGACTGGCGCAAGGGCTTCCGCTTCTCGACGTACGCCACCCTGTGGATCCGCCAGGCGATCCAGCGTGGCCTGGAGAACTCGGGGCGCACGATCCGCCTGCCCGTGCACGTCGCCCAGCGCTCCCGCAAGGTCGGGCGCGTCGAGCGCGAGCTGTCGGTCAGGCTTGGCCGCGAGCCGACGCTCGAGGAGCTCTCCGAGGAGACCGGGCTGCCGATCGATCAGGTGGAAGAGGTGCGCCACCAGCGCGCCGCGCTCGTCAGCCTCGACCAGCAGATCGGCGAAGATGGCGACACGGCGCTAGGCGACCTGCTGCCCTCCGACGCCGAGGTGCCGGAGGAGACGGCCTGGGAGAACGAGCGCGAGCGGATCGTGCACCGCGCGATCGAGCAGCTGCCTGAAACCGAGCGCAAGGTCCTGACCCTGCGCTTCGGCACCGGCCGCGAGGATCCGCAGACGCTCACCGCGATCGGCAAGCGGCTCGGGTTCTCCGCAGAGCGCGCCTCCCAGCTCGAGCAGCGGGCGCTGAAGAAGCTCGCAGAGTCGCCAGAGCTGGCCGCGCTGCGCGAGGCCGCGTAAGCCCCAAGATCCCTCTCTGAACGCAAAGGCCCTCGGCGGGAAGCTTCCGCCGGGGGCCTTTTGCGTTTTGGCGTCTATTGCGGTTCCGGTCGGTGCATGCACCGACCGGCCGGCCGCGCATGCGCGGCCGGTGAAGGGCCGCATGCGGCCCTTCCTCAGAGATGACGGCGGAGCATGCGTCCCGCAGGCGCTCGGCGGTCGGATAGGGCCGTGATGACCAGCCAGTCGACATCTAGCTTGGTCAAGCTTAACCAAGCTGTTACCGTAGATCCCATGAGGGTCAACGTGGGCGATGCCAAGACGAACCTCTCGCAGCTGCTCGCGCGTGTGGAGGCCGGCGAAGACGTGGAAATCGCACGCGACGGGGTGCCGGTGGCGAAGCTCGTGCGCGTCGAGACGGTCGAACGCCCTGGGGAGCGCTTCCTGAAGGGCTGGGGCGCTATGGCAGGCCAGATCTGGATCTCAGACGACTTCGAGTTCAGCGAGGAGGAACTGGACGAGATGTATGCCGAATGGGACGAGGAGGACAAGCTCCTTTGAGACTCCTGCTCGACACCAACGTGCTCCTGTGGCGCATGCACGGCACTCCAACGCTCAGCGCCAAGGCGAGCAAGCAGGTGGACGCGGCCGACGAGCTGATGGTGAGCGTCGTCTCGTTCGTCGAGATCGGCATCAAGGCTGCGACGGGCAGGCTGCGGATGCCGGTCGGCCTGCGCGAGCACGTGCTCGATAGCGGCGCGCGGATCCTCGGCCTGTCGCCCGAGCATGGCCTCGGCATCGCCGAGCTGCCCCTCCATCACCGCGACCCCTTCGACCGCCTGCTCATCTCGCAGGCGCGCAGCGAGGGGCTGACGATCGTCACAGCCGATCGTCGCTTCGCGGACTACGACGTGCCCGTCGTCCTGGCTGTCGCGTGAGCTTTCGCTAGGGTGCGCCAGTAACAGCTGACCGCGCGAAACGAGGTGAGCCAGATGGACAAGTCTTCTTGGGACCGCGTCGTCCAGTGGACGATCGCGATCGGGGAACGCATCCTCGCGCCGATCGAGCGCTTCATCGGCAAGCGCTCGCTGGTGGGCGACGCGACGTTCTTCCCGCTGGAGCGCTTCCCGTGGGTGTCGCACATCGAGGAGAACTGGACGGTGATCCGCGAGGAGGCCGAGCGGCTGCTGGAGGTGCAGGGCGAGCTGGCCAACTTCCAGGACATCTCCAAGGACCAGGTCGAGATCACCGACGACGACCGCTGGAAGACTTTCTTCATCTACGGCTATGGCTTCGAGGCCAAGCTCGGCGTGCAGATGTGCCCGCGCACGGCGGCGCTGATGCGCGAGATCCCGGGCATGACGACCGCGATGATCTCGATCCTGTCCCCGCGCAAGCACATCCTCGACCACCGCGGCCCGTACAAGGGCGTGCTGCGCTACCACCTCGGGCTGATCGTGCCCGAGGACGCCGAGGCCTGCCGCATCCGCGTCGGCGGGGACGTCCGCCACTGGGAAGAGGGCAAGAGCATGGTCTTCGACGACACGTTCAACCACGAGGTCTGGAACGACACCGACGAGACGCGCGTGGTGCTGTTCGTCGACGTGCTGCGCCCCCTCCCCTTCCCCGAGTCGGCGATCAACCGCGCGATCGTCAAGGCGATCGGCTACTCGCCGTTCGTGCTCGACGCCAAGCGCAACCAGGAGGCGTGGGAACGGCGCTTCCTGCAGCGCCGCACGGACGTCTCAGACGTTCGAGACGCTCAGGCCAGTGCCCTGTAGCAATTCGTTGGCTTGCGTGTTCAGCGTCGTGAACTCGCCCGTGACGATCAGCAGGCCCAGGCAGATCATCACCGCGCCGCCGATGCCGATGATCACCGGGAAGTGGCGCTTGACGACGCCGAGCGCGGTCGTCATCCGCTCGAACGCAAGCGCGATCAGCAGGAACGGGATCGCAAGACCCGCCGAATAGCAGGCGAGCAGCAGGGCGCCGTGCGCCGCTGAGCTGGAGATCGCCGCCTGCGTGAGGATCGCACCGAGCGTGATGCTCGTGCAGGGCGTCCACGCGATCGCGAACGCCGCCCCCGCCACCAGCGGCCCGCCGCGGCCTGCCAGGCGCAGCAGCGACTCGGAGTGCCACTCGCGGTTGAGCATGCCGATGAACGGCGTCGCCAGGAACACCACTCCCATCACGATGATCAGTGCGCCGCCGACCTGCTCGAGCAGGTGTTTGTGCGTATTCAGCGACGAGCCGATGACCGTCGCCGAGAGGCCGAGCAGGATGAAGATCAGCGAGAAGCTCGCGATGAACAGCAGGCTCGGGACGAGCACGCGGCGCACGCCGACGCCCTCTTTCAGGTCGGCTGGCGTGACGCCGATGACGGTCGACAGGTAGCCCGGCACGAGCGGCAGCACGCACGGCGACAGGAACGACACCAGCCCGGCTGCCATTGCCAGCGGAATGCCGACGCCGCTGGCGGTGTCCGAGGAGACGGCAAGGATCAGCTGGGCGTGGCTCACGACTGCATCTCCGAGGCAGGATCGCGCATCGCGGCGCGCAACCGCGCCACCTCGCGCTCGAGCCGCGCGACGCGCTCGTACAGATCGTCGGGCTGGCGCGGGCGCTCGGGCTCGCGCGCGGCGATCCGCGGCGGCGCCTCGGCGGTCGACTCATACGCGAGCGGCTGCGCGTCGTCCTCGTCGCTCTGCAGCAGCTGCGCGTAGCGCTCCTCCTTGTGGCCGGGGCGACGCTCCAGGCGCGCCACCAGCTCACGCTCGATCAAGCGTCCGAGCGTGTCCTGCACGTCGGCGAGCTCGCCGAACGCGTGCATCCGCTCGGTGCGCTGCTTGAGCTCGCCGGGTGTCTGCGGCCCGCGCAGCATCAGCACGCACATCACGGCCTGCTCGGCGGAGCTCATCGGCAGCGCGTCGGCGAGCAGGTGGCGGTACTTCGCCGCGCGGCTGCCGGCGCCGCTGGCGAGGCGCGTGTAGCCGCGGCGTTCCAGGCGGTGCAGCGCGTCGCGGATGGTCGCGTCGTCGTATTCGACCACGGGATCGCGGTTGGTCGACTGGTTGCACGCCAGGCGCAGCGCGTTCAGCGACAGCGGGTAGGCGTCCGGGGTCGTGCGCTGCTTCTCGAGCAGGCAGCCGAGCACGCGCGTCTCCGTCGAGGAGAGATCCATGATGCTTAACCTTAGAATGCGCAAAAAGGAGACGCGATGGCGATGTCAGACAGCGAACACCAGGATGGAGTTGCCGCGCTGGCAGGCGAAGCCGTCGCGCCGATCCAGGAGGAGCTGCGTCAGCGCCTCGTCGTCGAGGTCGGCGATCGCGACGCGCTCGCGATCGAGACGGCGCTGCTGAAGGCGTTCATCAACGGCATGCGCGCGGGCGGCGCGGAGGCCGCGGAGACGATGATCGAGCAGACCGTCGCCCGTACCGCGCTCGCGAGCGCCGGCCAGATCCCCACCCCCGCGCAGCTCGATCAGCCGCTCCCGTCGCTGGACCCGTGGGCGGCCAAGTACGGCGGCGAGGCGTAGGCGGCGAGGCGTAGGCGGCGAGCGCTCGGGTCCGCCCCCCGCACGCTGCTCGGCGGCTCGGCCGGCGCCCTGGCGGGCGCGGCATCCGCCGGTAAAGTCAGCTCCGTGAGCCATCAGCCCTTCGCCCAGGGACACGGCGGGATGGGTGCCCGCCAGCCCCGGCGCTCGCGCCGCGCGAGCCCATCCGAGCCGGGCCCGCGCCCCGAGGACATCCCCGACAGACACGTCTCGCTGCGGCGCATCGGCCGCCTGTTCATCCCCTACCGGCTGCGCCTGGGCCTGCTGCTCGGGCTGATCGTGCTCGGCTCGATCCTCAGCGTCGCCTCGCCGTTCCTGCTGCGCGAAGCGATCAACAAGGGCATCATCAAGCACGACCTGACGCTGCTGTCGTGGCTCGTCGGCGGCATGATCGCACTGGCGATCATCAACGGCGTGATCGGCGTCGCGCAGACGTGGATCTCAAACCAGGTCGGCCAGCACGTGATGCACGATCTGCGCGCGGCCGTGTTCGCGCACCTGCAGCGGATGTCGCTGGCGTTCTTCACGCGCACGCGCTCGGGCGAGGTGCAGGCGCGCATCGCGTATGACATCGGCGGCATCGACGACGTCGTCACGAGCACCGCGACCTCGACTGTCTCGACAGTCGCGACCGTCACGGCGACCGTCGTCGCGATGTTCGCGCTGAGCTGGAAGCTGACCGTGTTCTCGCTGATCCTGCTGCCGTTCTTCGTGTGGCTGACCCGCCGTGTGGGCAACGAGCGCCGGCGCATCCAGTCGGTTCGCCAGGGCCGCCTGGCGGACATGTCGACGCTGGTGGAGGAGTCGCTGTCGGTATCGGGGATCCTGCTCGGCAAGACGATGGGGCGCTCCCAGGAGCTCGTCGAGCGCTTCAGCTCGGAGTCAAGCGAACTCGCCGACCTGGAGGTGCGCGCGCGGATGGCGGGACGCTGGCGCATGGCCTCGGTGCAGATGGCCTTCGCGATCATGCCCGCCGCCGTGTACTGGTTCGCGGGCTACAACATCGCCCACGGCCACAACGCGATCTCGATCGGCACGGTGGTCGCGTTCACGACGCTGCAGACGCGCCTGCTGTTCCCGATGCAGCAGCTGCTGTCGGTGGGCCTTGAAGTGCAGACGTCGCTGGCGCTGTTCGGGCGCATCTTCGAGTACCTGGACCTGCCGGTGGACATCGTCGAACGCCCCGCCGCGCGCGCGCTGAGCGGCGTGCGCGGCGACGTCGAGCTCGAGGACGTGTGGTTTCGCTACGCGCCCGAGGCGCCGTGGACGCTCGAGGAGATCAGCGCCGAGATCCCCGCCGGCACACGTACGGCGCTGGTCGGCGAGACGGGCTCGGGCAAGACCACGCTCGCGTACCTGGTCGCGCGGCTGTATGAGGCGCAGCGCGGCTGCGTGAGCATCGACGGCGTCGACATCCGCGATGTGACGCTCGACTCGCTGGCGGCGACGGTCGGCCTCGTCTCACAGGAGACCTACCTGTTCCACGCCTCGATCCGCGAGAACCTGCGCTTTGCGGGGGTGGGCGGGCGTCAATACAGCGACCGGGAAATCGAAGACGCCGCGCGGGCGGCCCAGATCCACGAGCTGATCGCCTCGCTGCCGGAGGGCTATGACACGCCGGTCGGCGAGCGCGGCTACCGCTTCTCCGGCGGGGAGAAGCAGCGCATCGCGATCGCGCGCACGGTGCTGCGCAACCCGCCGGTGCTGATCCTCGACGAGGCGACCTCGGCGCTTGACACCGAGACCGAGCGCGCCGTGCAGCAGGCGCTCGACGAGCTCTCGCGCGGGCGCACGACGATCGCGATCGCGCACAGGCTCTCGACGATCAAGGACGCCGATCAGATCCTCGTGCTCGACTCCGGGCACATCGTCGAGCGCGGCACGCACGATGAGCTGGTGGCGCTCGGCGGTCGCTACGCGGCGCTGCTGAGCGGCGCCGAGGTCGCCCCCGATCAGGCGGTCGCGTCGATGTTCAGACGCACGTAGTCGACGGTCACCGGCTCCCCCTCCGGGGACGATGCGCCGAGCCGCGCCAGCACGTCGTCCATGAACTGCTCGCGCAGCTGCTCGGGCAGCTGCTGCACGTGCGGGCCGAGCACGATCGTCGACAGGAACGCGCGCGGGTCCTCGGGCTGGCGCGGCGCCGGCTGAAGCCAGCACTCGGCCTCCTCGAAGCCGGCGGCGAGCAGGCGCTCGCGCGTGATCTGCGGGCCGGCGTAGTTCCACGGCGCGTGCCAGTCGGCGAAGTGCTGCGCGTAGGGCTCGTGCGCGAGCACCTCATTGGCCTGCCCGCGCAGGATGTCGATGTTGCCCTCTCCCCCGCACTGCGCGAGGAGCCGCCCGCCCGGCGCGAGCGCCGCGCGCAGGCGCGCGAACAGCCGCTCGTGGTCGGCGATCCAGTGGAAGGTGGCGGTCGAGAGGATCGCATCGACGGGCTGCTCCAGCTCGAGCTCCAGCAGGTCCCCGACGCGCAGGTCCGCCTCCGGCCCCAGCCGCTCGCGGGCGGCCGCGATCATCGACGGCGACTCGTCGACCGCGATCACGCGCCCACGTGGTAGGCGCTCGATCAGCGCCTGCGTGATGCGCCCGGAGCCGCAGCCGGCGTCGAGCACGGTCTCATCGCCGCGCAGCTCCAGGCGCTCGAGCACCGCCAGCCCGAGCGCCTCCATCGTGCCCGAGATGCGGTCGTAGCTGGCTCCATCCCACTCACGTACTGGCATACGACCGTACGTTATCACGTACTCGCGTCGCTCGCCAGTTCGGCGAGGATCCGCGACAGCTGCCCGCCCTGCCAGGCGATCGGCGAACGCGGCGGCGCCGCGGCGTCCTCGACGACCAGCCTCGCGCCGGGGATCGCGCGCGCGTAGCGTTCGCCGACGGCGAGCGGATGCCCGGGGTCGGCCTCGTCGCGGCTGGCGACGACGGAAGTCGGCACGGCGATCGCGGACAGCTCGGCGAAGCTCTCGAACGGGCGCGAGCGCGGCACGACTTCGAGCGCGTCGGCGACTGCGCCCGGATGCTCGTGCGCGGACAGGCGCTGGCGCAGCACGGTCGCGACGGTCGCGCGGAAGGACTCCGGCAGCGCGCTCAGGTCATACGCGCTGACGAAGCCCTCGACCCCACCCTCGCGCAGCCCGCGCGCGAGCGCGTCCCAGCCGGCGAAGTCCGCGTCGCCGGTGCGCGCCTCCGGGTCGAACGCGGGCGTGATGATCGCGAGCGCCGCCACGCGCTCGGGGTGCTCGAGCGCGAAGCGCACCGCTGTATGCGCGCCCATCGACGCCCCCGCCAGCAGCGCGCGCTCGATCCCCGCCGCCGCGAGCACGTCGGCGAGGTCGGCCGCGAGGCGCTCGTAGCCGTAGGCCGTCGGATCGGGCGCCGGCGCCGAGCGCCCGTGCCCGCGCGCGTCGTAGGCGATCACGCGGTGCCCGGAGCGCTCCAGCGTGCGCGAGCCCATCACCACGTAGCGGCGCGTGGCGGTGATCCCATGCAGCAGCACGACAGCGGCGCCGTGGCCGGCCTCCTCGCCGGCGAGCGCGACGCCGTCGCCGCTCACGACGCTCAGCTGGCGCGGCCCCGCTGCTGCCGGCGACGGCGCGTCAGACATGTACGGCGGCGTGCGCGCGCAGCAGCTCCGCGGAGCGCTGCGGGCGCTCCATGAAGAACAGGTGCCCGACGCCGTCGAAGATCTCCAGCTGCGCGCCTGCGATCAGCTCGGCGACCAGGTGGCCGTTGGCCACCGGCAGCAGCTCATCGGCGGTGCCGTGCAGCACGAGCGTCGGCAGCTCGATCTCGCCGAGACGCGCCGAGGTGTCGTGCCTGGCGATCGCGAACGCCTGCTGCGCGATCACCGCGAGCGCGACGCTGCGCCGCATCGCACGCTCGACGAACTGCGCCCACTGCTCGTCATCGGCGGCGAACGCCGGCGAGACGTTGATCTCCCAGGAGGTGCGCAGCGCGAGCTCGCGGTCGCCCGACTCACGCGCCTGCGTGATCCGCTGCAGCACGTCCTCGCTCAGGTGCACGCTGCGCGGACCGCCGCAGCTGGTGCAGCCGAGCGCGAGCGTGCGAATCCGCGCCGGATGCGCGAGCGCGAGCTCCTGCGCGATCATCCCGCCCATCGAGATGCCGAGCACGTGCGCGGAGTCGAGCTCGAGCGCCGCCAGCAGGCCGGCTGCGTCCTCGGCCATCTCGCGAATCGTGATCGGGCCCTGCAGGCGGCTGCTGGCGCCGACACCGCGGTGGTCGTAGACGATCACGTCGAAGTCGCGGCGCAGCTCTGCCAGGAACGGCTCGCCCCAGCTCAGCGCGGTGCCGCTCATCCCCATGATCATCAACAGCGGCGGGCCTGCTCCGCTGCGTTCGCAGTCGAGCTCGATGTCGCCGACGGGGATCACGGTCATTGCGCCCCGATCCTATACCGGCAGCGCGAGCTGATCGGCGGGCTCTCCCCCGCCGCTCGCGCCCGCTGCAGGCTCACCGCGCTCGCCGGCGTCCGGCCGCGCGCGCGTCGCGTTCAGTCCGGCGACGCGCACGCCGAGCAGCCGCACGGGCCGCGCCGGCGAGTACTCGCGCAGCAGCCGCAGCGCCACGTCGCTGACGAGCTGCGCGTCGCACGTGGGCTCCGCGACGGTGTGCGCGCGCGTGACGGTGGTCCAGTCGTCGAGGCGCACCTTGATCCCGATCGTGCGGCCGCGGCGTCCGTGCGCGGCGAGGCCCGCGCACAGCTCCTCGGCCATCAGCGACAGCTGCTCGCGCATCTGCGCTGGGTCGCTGACATCGGTGTCGAACGTGCGCTCGCGCGACTCGGACACGACCTTGCGCGCGGCGCCGATCTCGCCATCGTGTTCGAAGCGCGCACGGCGCCCGAGCTCGCGCCCGAGGTTCGGCCCGAAGCGCTCGGTCAGCAGCTGCTCGGGGGCGGCGCCGAGCGCCGCGAGCGTGCTCAGCCCCAGCTCGGCCAGGCGCGCGGCGGTCTTCGGCCCGATGCCCGGCACGAGCCCCGGCGGCGCGCCCGCGAAGCGCGCGCACGCCTGCTCGCGGCTGAGCACGACGAAGCCGGCGGGCTTCTCGGCGTCGGAGGCGACCTTGGCGACGAGCTTGTTCGGCCCGATGCCGACCGAGCACGTCAGCTGCGTGGCGGCCTTGATCTCGGCGATCAGCCTGCGCATCGCCGCGCGCGGCGAGAACAGGCCCGCGATGTCGAGGTACGCCTCATCCAGCCCCACGATCTCGACCCGCTCGACGTGCGCGCGCACGAGATCCATCACCTGCTTGGACGCCTCCCTGTAGGTGCCGAAGTCCGGCGGCAGCACGACCGCGTCCGGGCACAGACGCCGCGCCTGCGAGGCGGGCATCGCCGAGCCGACGCCATAGCGGCGCGCCTCGTAGCTCGCCGTGGTGACGACCGCGCGCGGCCCGCTGCCGGCGACGATCACCGGCTTGCCGCGCAGCTCCGGATGGCGGCGCAGCTCGATCGAGACGTAGAACGCGTCGGCGTCCAGGTGCGCGACGCGCAGCGCTGACTCTGCATCGGACACGGACAGTCGAATCTAGCGCGGCGCGCGGCGGGCAAGCGCTAGAATGAAGCGCATGAAGACGGCCGCATCTGCGTCGGAGCTAATTATGAGTGGCCTGTCCGCACGCGAGCGTGAGGTGCTCACGGGCATCTACGTGGAAGAGCTCACGAACGAGCAGGTCGCCGAGCGGCTGTCGATCAGCCAGGGGCTGGTCGCGCAGATCCTCACGCGCGCGACACGTCGTCTCTTGACGGAGGCCGTACCGACGGCGGCTGCCGGCCGGCAACTCGAGCGCATGATCGAGACGATGCTCCCGCAGGAGGTGCCGTCGCCTGCGGAGGCGTGGCACGCGCAGCAGAACGCGCAGGCGCGCAGCGAACTGCTGGCGGAGTTCGGCGCGCTCACGGCCGAGGAGGTGGCCGAGCAAGCGGGCTCGACTGCCGCCAATCGCTCGGCGCTGGCCTCGCGCTGGCACAGCGAGGGGCGGATCGTCGGGGTTCCCTGGCAGGGGCGCACGCTGTACCCCGCGTTCCAGTTCCGCGACGGACGGCCAGACCCGACCGTGCGGCGCGCGGCCGCGCTCCTGCGCCGTCGGGGTCTGAGCGGCTGGGCGCTTGCGCTGTGGTTCGTCACGCCGAGCGGCTGGCTGTGGGACCGCCGTCCGGTCGACCTGCTGGCCGAGGACTCCGAGCGGGTGCTCGCGGCGGCCGGCGAGGCGCTGTCGCTGCCGGCGTGAGCGGGCTCCCCGAGCCGCCCTCGCCGGCGCAGCTCTCGTGGCGGCTCGAGACTCTGGCGGCGGGTACGCGCCTCGTGCGGGTGCACGCCAGCGACTACGGCGAGATCGAGTTCAACCCGTCTGTGCGCCCGAGCGCCCGCTTTCGCCCGATCGGCGAGCCGGTGGTGCCGACGCTGTACGCGGGCGTCGACGAGGACGTCGCGATCGCCGAGGGGCTCTTCCACGACGTCCCGATCCGCCCGGACGCCCTCCGCCATTACTACCTGGCAGGCCTCAACGGGCGGGTCATCTCCGAGCTCGCGCCGACACGCGAGCTGGCTCTGATCGAGCTGCACGGCTACGGGCTGCAGCAGCTCGGCGTGACGCACGCCGAGCTGATCGAGACGCCGGCCGCCGGCTACGAGTGGACTGCGCGCTGGGCTCGCGCTCTGCACGCCGCCGACCCGCTGGCGGATGGCATGGTGTGGATGAGCCGTCGTTTCACCGGGCGCAGAGCGATGATCCTGTGGGAGGAGCCGAAACGCATCGAGGCCGGCGACTTGGCGATCACCGTCGAAGCTCGCCCGCTATGGCGCGATGCCGGTCGCAAGCTGGTCCTGCAGGTCGCGCAGCAGGCGGGGATAAGACTGCTCGCATGATCGCGCTGATCGTGCGATCTGTCGATCGAGCTATTCCCAAGAGCGAGCCGCTGGCTCGAACCCCAGCCGCATTGCAGTTCGCCCGTGGCTCCACTTGTCAAGCCATACTTCCGGTAATCTCGCAAGCGAGGGAGCATGGACCTAACGTTCAGCGACAGAGAGACGGCCTTCCGCGACGAGCTGCGGGCGTGGCTTGCGGACAACCAGCCCGAGGCCAAACCGCCGGCGGACGCCGGCGATGACGCGCAGTTCGCCTACCGGCGCGACTGGCAGCGGCGCCTGTATGACGCGGGCTGGGCGGCGCCGGCGTGGCCGACGGAGTACGGCGGGCGCGGCGCCTCGCAGAGCGAGTCGGCGATCTACTTCGAAGAGCTGGGCCGCGCGCGCGTGCCATTCGCGGCGAACACGCTAGGCCTGCTGCTGGGCGGCCCGACGCTGATGGTGTGGGGCACGCCGGAGCAGAAGGAGCGCTACCTGGCGCCGATCCTCTCGGCGGAGGAGATCTGGTGCCAGGGCTTCTCCGAGCCGGATGCGGGCTCGGACCTGGCGTCGCTGAAGACCAGAGCCGTGAAGGACGGCGACGAGTGGGTCGTGACGGGCCAGAAGGTGTGGACGAGTGGCGCGCAGTACTCGAAGTGGTGCATGCTTGTCGCGCGCACCGACTCGGAGGTGGCCAAGCACAAGGGCCTCACGTACTTCCTGATGGACATGGAGCAGGACGCCGTGCAGATCCGCCCGCTGCGCCAGATCACGGGCGAGGCGGAGTTCAACGAGCTGTTCATCGAGGAGGCGCGGATCCCCGACGCGAACGTGGTGGGCGGCGTCGGCAACGGCTGGAAGGTGGCGCTGACGACGCTGATGAACGAGCGCGCGGGCCTCGGCTTCGCGCTGCAGATCCGCCTGCGCCAGCTGCTCGACGACGTGATCGCGGCGGCCGCCGCGAACGGCATGCTCCAGAACCCGCTGTACGCGGACGCGATCGCCGAGATGCACGTGCGCTGCGAGTCGATCCGGCTGCTGGCGTGGAAGGGCCTGACCGACGCCGAGCGCTATGGCCAGCCGGGTCCGGAGGGATCGCTCGTGAAGTGGCTGTGGTCGGACACCAACCAGCGCCTGACGCAGCTTGCGGCCGACGTGATCGGCGCGGAGGCGCTGATCAGCGGCACGGGCTGGAGCTATGAGCTGCTGCGCGCGCGCGGCAACACGATCGAGGGAGGCACGACCGAGGTGCTCAAGAACATCGTCGCCGAGCGCGTGCTCGGTCTCCCCCGCCTGAAGGTCGCGGCGTAGCTCATGGACTTCGGCCTGACAGACGACCAGCGCGACATCCAGCGCACCGCGCGCGAGCTGCTGGCCGAGCGCGCGAAGCCGGAGCGCGTGCGCGAGCACGCGGAGGCCCACACCACCGACGAGGTCCTGTGGCAGGAGCTGTGCGAGCTCGGCTGGCCGGGGATCGCGATCTCAGAGGAGCACGGCGGCCAGGGGCTCGGCACGATCGAGCTGTCGATCCTGTGCGAGGAGCTGGGCCGCGTGGTCGCGCCGGTGCCGTTCCTGGGCAGCGCGATGGCGGCGTGCGTGATCGAGCAGGCGGGCACGCCCGAGCAGCGCGAGCGCTGGCTGCCGGGCCTCGCCTCGGGCAAGACGATCGGCGCGCTCGCGAGCGCGGTCGACGGCACCGCTGAGCTGGTCATCGGCGGCGCCGAGGCGGGCGTGATCGTGCTGGTCGAAGACGACGGCGGCGGGCGGCTGCTGACGCCCGATCAGGCCGAGGTGAGCCCGCTGCAGGCGATCGACCCGACGCGCTCGGCGGTGCGCGTGAGCGCCGGTCCCGACGCCGGCGAGGCGCTCGAGGACGGCTGCCCCGGCCTCGGACACGCGCTCGTCGCGGTCAGCTCCGAGCTCGTGGGCGTGTGCGAGCGGGCGCTCGAGATGACGGTCGCCTACGTCAAGGAGCGCAAGCAGTTCGGCGTGCCCGTCGGCGCCTACCAGGCGGTCTCGCACCGCTGCGCGCAGATGCTGCTCGAAACCGAGCAGGCGCGCTCGACGACGGCGTACGCGGCGTGGAGCGCCGACGCCAACCCCGACGGCCTGGCGGAGGCGGCGGCGATGGCCAAGGCGGCCGCCTCGGACGCTGGCCGCGAAGTCACCGCGAGCGCGATCCAGGCGCACGGCGGCATCGGCTTCACGTGGGAGGCGGACGTGCACTGGCTGTTCAAGCGCGCGCAGCTCGACGCCGCGCTGCTGGGCGGCGCCAAGCGCCACCGCGGCCGCGTCGCGGCGATCCTTGCCGACCGCGTCGCCGCTTCGACGACGGCCTGACCATGTCGCTCGGCGTCGCCCCGGTGCTCGCGATCGGCGCAGCGCGTCGTCGCGGTCTGGCGGCGTTGTCGATCGCCTGCTGTCTGGCGCTGGGCGGAGCGGCGCTCGCGTCCGCCGCGATTGCATCCGCTGCAGGCGCACACGCAGTGCACGGCAAGCTGCACCTGCGCAAGCGCGCGCTCGGGGCCGGCGCACCGGCCGCACGGCCCCGCTGGGTCTGCCCAAAGGGCGCTTGCGAAGCGATCGTCGCGCCGCGACCGGTGCGCGTCGGCGACGGCTTCGCGCTTCCCCAGAGCCGGACGCTCCTGCAGGGCGGCGGCGAACTCGGCGGGCTCGATCCGGAAGACCTGCGCTCGGCGTACAGCATCCCTGCGACGGGCGGCACCGGGCAGACGGTCGCGCTGATCGACGCGTTCGGCTACCCACAAGCGGAATCGGACCTTGCGAGGTATCGCGAAAGGTATGGCCTGCCGGCCTGCACGACGCTGAACGGGTGCTTCGAGAAGGTCAACGAGAAGGGTGAACAGGCCAACTATCCGGAAGAAGAAGCGGAATGGGACGGCGAGGCCGCGCTCGACGAGGACATGGTCTCGGCGGCCTGTCCGGGATGTCACATCCTGCTCGTCGAGGGCTCGACCGAAGCGCCGGCCGACCTCGGGGAATCGGTCAACACCGCCGCCAGGCTGGGCGCGACCGAGATCAGCAACAGCTATGGCTATCCCGAACAGGACGAAGAATTCTGCGGGACCACGGGCTGCTCGCAGTTCAACGCGGACTACGCGCACCCCGGCGTGATGATCTTCGCCTCAGCTGGGGACTCAGGCTTCGAGGACACCTACGACGGGCTCGGCCTGCAGACCAACTTCCCCGCCTCCTCCCCGAACGTGGTCGCGGTGGGCGGTACGGCGCTGCTCAAGGACAGGAAGGCGGCACGCGGCTGGCGTGAGGAAGTCTGGAACGAACCGCGCATCTTCGCCGCCACCGGCGGCGGCTGCAGCAGGTTCGAGTCCAAGCCCGCCTGGCAGGCCGATGCCGGCTGCGCCGGCAGGACCGACAACGACGTCGCTGCGGACGCGGCGGTCAAGACGGGCGTGTCGGTCCGCCTCGACGGCGAATGGCAGGTGTACGGCGGCACGAGCGTGGCCTCGCCGCTGCTCGCCGGGATCGAGGCGCACGCGAGCTCCTCCGAGCGCTCGCTCGGCGCGGACGCCTTCTACGCGGCTCCGGGCTCGCTGTACGACGTGACCGAAGGGTTCAGCTGGGACCCCTTCAACGGCGGCAGCGAATGCGCGCCCAACGAATACCTGTGCAACGCCGAGGTCGGCTATGACGGGCCGACCGGCCTGGGCACGCCCGACGGTGTCCTCGGCGTCCTCGCGGCGCCGACGGTGACCAAGGTGGCGCCGAAGAGCGGGCCGGCGACGGGTGGTACCACGGTGACGATCACCGGCAGCGGCTTCACGGGCGCCGAGGAAGTCAAGTTCGCCACCGGCGAGGCCAGGAAGCTCGACGTCGTCTCCTCGACGTCGATGACCGCAGAATCGCCCCCGGGATCGGTCGGCACGGTGAACGTGACCGTGACTACGCCCGGCGGCACGAGCGCGGTGACCACCAAGGATCGGTTCAAGTACAAGAAGGCGAAGTAGCGCATCCTCGCGGAGCGCGCGAGCCGACCGCCGGCCCGCGGTTCTCGCCGCGCCTGGAGCCGCCGGTCTCGCCGCTCGCGCCTGTGGCGGGCGTAGCCGTGTAAGGATGGCGCGGATGCAGGTGCTCATCGTGGATCAGGGACTGGAGCGCTCGTCGGTTGCGGCCGCCCGCGCGCTCGTCGCCCGCGGCTGGACGGTCGGCGCCGGCTCGGCGTCGCCGAACATAGCCTCCCGCTCGCGGGCCGTCACTCGCTGGCATCGCGTCGAGAACGTCGACGGGGACGGTGAGGCGTTTGTCGCGAGCGTCAACGAGGTCGTCGCCGCCCATGGCTATGAAGCGGTGTTCGCGTGCTGGGAGGCCGCCGTGGCGTCGCTGTCGGCACATCGCGATCGGCTGCAGTGTCCGGTTGGATACGGCCCGCATGCGGGCGTGATGCGCGCGATGGACAAGGAGCAGCTGATGCTCCGCGGCGCTCGCGCCGGGCTGGGCACGCCGAAGACGGCTCGTGCGACGCGCGAGGCGCTCGCGCAGCTCGCCGGCCCGATCGTGATCAAGCCGGCGGCGCAGGTCGACGCGCCGTTTCAAGCGATGGCTTTCGAGGACCCCAGCGCGGCGCTGGGACGGGCGCAGTTGATCGACGCCGCCGGCGGCCGGGCGATCGCGCAGGAGCAGATCGACGGCTCGCTGATCGCGCTGAGCCTGGTCGCGGATGCGTCGGGAATCGTCTCGATCGCCCAGCAGGCGGCCGTCCACGCCTGGCCCAAGCCGGTCGGCGTGACCGCGCGCGGGATCACGGTGGCGGTCGATCCGAGACTGCGCGCCGGCGTCGAGCGGCTGCTGGAGGACTTGCAATGGCAGGGGCTCGCGCAGCTGCAGTTCGTCGTGCCCGAGGATGGCGAGCCGCGGCTCCTGGACTTCAACCCTCGCTACTACGGCTCGATCGCGCTCGCGATTCGCGCAGGCGCAAACCACCCCGATGTGTGGGCGCGGCTGACCACCGGCCGGCCTGTGACACCGGTCACGGGCGCTCCCGGCGCGAGCTTCCAGTGGTTCACGCGCGACCTGCGGGCGAGTCTCGCCGCGCCCGGCAAGGCGCGCGAGCTGGCCCGCTTCGCGTACACGGCCGCGACCGCCGCACACAGCCTCTGGAGCTGGCGGGAGCCCTTGCTCGCGCCCAGGTTCCTAGCCGAGCAGGCCGGGCGGGCGACGTCGCGCACGGCTCGTCCTGCCGGCGCACGGGGCGAGCGCGACGAGCTGCGCAGCGCGCAGCTGCACGGGCTGCCGCCGACGCCCGCCGTGTGCCGCGCCCTGCGCACGCGCCGGATTCCCACGCGACCGGAGCGGATCCTGCAGCGGCTCGAGATGAAGGCCGGGCGGCTCAGCTATGAGAAGTCGTGGCTGGCACCGCTGCAGGCCGCGCGGCGGGCTGCGCTTGGAGCAGATGCGGGGGACGGGCCGCGCCTGCTCGTGCGGGTCGACGAGTTCCCCTGCTACTCGGGCTTCGACACGCCGAAGTTCGGCTTGGAGGCATCCAGGCGCTTTCACTCGGTGATGGCGGAGGAGGGCGTGCCGCACCTGATGTCGGTGCTGCCGCAGTGGACGCACGACCCGCTGAACCCGGCGGCGTCGGGCGGGCGGGCACTCGACGAAGACGACTGCGCGCTGCTCGAGCAGATGCGCAAAGACGGCGTCACGTTCGCTCAGCACGGTCACACCCACCGAACCCGCGACGCGGACCCGAGACGTCACAGCGAGATGTGCGGGCTCTCCGCAGCGCAGCTGGACGAGCTGCTCGAGCAGGGTCGGCTCAAGCTCGCCGAGGCTGGTGTGCACCCGCGCATCCTCGTCCCCCCCTTCAACCGCTTCGACGCCGGCCAGTGGCCGCTGCTCGAGCGGCGCTACGACGTGATTACGGGCGGTCCCGAGAGCGTCGTGCTGATGGGCTTCCATGGTGGCCCGCAGTGGCGCGGCGAGGCGATCTACCTCCCCTGCTATGCGCCGCTGTACTCGACCGCTGCCGCCGTCCTGCCGGCGATCGAGTCGCTGATCGCCGACGGCACCGCCGGCTGGATCCCCGTCGTGCTGCACATGGGCTGGGAGATCGATGACGACTACGCGGCGCTGCGTCGCCTCGCCAGACGGATGGCCCCATATGCGAGCTCGTGGGATGACCTGCTCCTCCGCGCGGATGCCTGCCGCCAAGGGTAGGCTCAGCGGCGAGCGGGTCGTTGGCGGCTTGGCACGCCGCGGCGAACCGCTGGCGGCGCGCGTGCTCGATCTCGGCGCGATCCGCCGAGCGCTTCACCGCAGGGCGCTGCGCGCGTGGCAGGCGAGCGAGGCGCCGCTGATCGTGTGCGCCGGCAACATCAACCGCAGCGCGTTCGCCGAGCAGCTCGCCCGCCGCAGGCCCGAGTCCCGAGCCAGCTCTGCCGGGTTCTATCCCGAGGCTGGGCGTCCCTCGCCGCCGCTGACCGTGGCCGCCGCCGCGGCGCGCGGAGTGGACCTCGGCGCGCACCGCTCGAGGACCATCGACGACGCGATCGTCGCCGGCGCAGACGCGATCTTCGTCTTCGACGTGCAGAACCTTGCGCGCCTTGCCGTGCGCTGGCCGCGCGCGCTGCGCAGGACGCACCTCCTGGGGGCGCTCGCCGACCGCGGCGCGGTCGTGATCGCCGACCCCCACGGCTATGATCGCGCTGGCCTCGATGCCGTGCTGACGCAGATCGCGCACGCTGTCGAGCGCGCCGAGCGCAGCCGCGAGGGCGCGAGTTGACACCGTTGAGCCCGCGCTCTGGCGTGGCTTCCTACGCCGCCTTCCTGCGCGGCATGAACATCGGCGGGCGCCGGCTCACCAACGACGAGCTGCGCGCGCACTTCGTCGCGATGGGCTTCGCCGAGGTCGCGACCTTCCGCGCGAGCGGCAACGTCGTGTTCGCCGGCGAAGCACAGCCGCCCGAGACGGTCAGGGAGCGGATCGAGGAGGGCCTCGCGGCGGCGCTCGGCTATGCAGTCCCCACCTTCATCCGCACCGCCGCCGAGGTCAGCGCGATCGCCGCGGCCGCGCCGTTCGACGCCGAGCGGCTGCGCTCCGCCGGCAAGCTCCAGGTCGGGCTGCTCAGCGCCTCCCCCTCCCCGCAGGCGCAGGCCGAGGCCCTCGCTCTGGCGGGCGACACGGACGGGCTCGCGTTCGACGGGCGCGAGGTCTACTGGCTGCCGGCCGCCGGCGTGCTGGACTCGGCGCTCGACATGACCTCGCTGGCGCGCACGCTCGGCACGATGACGATCCGCACGAAGGGCACGATCGAGCAGGTCGCCGCGAGACACTTCCTCTGAGGGGCGCCTCGCGCATCGCTCGCGCGACGCGTGGCTGGAGCGCGCATCGGGCGGCGCCTCGGCGGGGCGCTCGGGATAGGCTGCAGTGGACAGCGAGGGAGGAGTGGATCAAATGGTCGAGCCGTTGCCGCGGGGACGTAATCCGTTTGACGAGTCGGGCGTGCAGCGCGGCGCCGATGGCGTCGCGCGCTACGTCGAGCGCCCGCCGTCGCTGGTGGCGATGCTGCGCGCGAGCGTCGCGCGCGACGCGGCGGCGATCGCCGTGCTGGAGGTCGCAGGCGGACGCTCGGTCAGCTACGGCGAGCTGTGGCAGCAGGCCGCGCGCGTTGCCGGCGGCCTGCAGCGGGCGGGCGTCGGGCGCGGCGATCGCGTCGCGCTGCGCCTGGCCAACGGGATCGACTGGGTGCTGTCGTTCTTCGGCGCGCAGTTGCTCGGAGCGGTGGTCGTGCCGGTCAACACGCGCTTCACCGAGGAGGAGGTCGCCTACGTGGTCGAGGACTCCGGCGCCGCGTTCGCGTTCGCGCCCGACGCGCCGCTGCCCGACGGCGCGCCCGTCGCGGTCGAGGACCTCGCGCCCGACGAGCTCGCGGCGATCTTCTACACGAGCGGCACCACCGGCTTTCCCAAGGGGGCGATGACGACGCACGCCAACTTCCTGACGAACAGCGAGAACGCGTTCCGCTGCCTGGGCGTCGATCGCCCGGAGGGACCGTCGATCTCAACGCTCGTGTCGGTGCCGCTGTTCCACGTCACAGGCTGCAACAGCCAGCTGATCCCGACGCTCGAGCGCGGCGGCCGCGTCGAGCTGCTGTCCGGTCCGCTCGACTTCGACGGCTTCTTCGAGGCGGTAGGCGTTCACGGCGTCAACCAGCTCGTCTCGGTGCCGGCGATCTACCACGCGGTCATGCGCCACCCGCGCTTCGCTGAGCTCGACGTTAGCAACGTGCGCTGGGTCTCCTACGGCGGCGCGCCGATCGCCGCGAGCCTCGTGCACCAGATCATGGACGCGTTCCCGAACGCGCGTGTGGGCAACGGCTTCGGCCTCACCGAGACCTCGTCGCTGACGTCGTTCCTGCCCCACGAGGAGGCGGCCGAGCACGCCGACTCGGTCGGCTTTGCGATGCCGGTCGTCGACCTCGCGCTCGACGGCGTCGATGCGTTGACCGGCGCTGGCGAGCTGCTCGTGCGCGGGCCGAACGTCGTGCCGGGCTACTGGAACAAGCCCGAGGCGAACGCCGAGACGTTCACCGAAGGCTGGCTGCACACGGGCGACATCGCCCGCGTCGACGGCGACGGCCTGCTGTACATCGTCGACCGCAGCAAGGACATGATCAACCGCGGCGGCGAGAACGTCTACTCGATCGAGGTCGAGAACGCGCTCGCGGGCGCCCCCGGCGTGGGCGAGGCGGCGGTCGTGGCCGTGCCGGACGACATGATGGGCGAGAAGGTCGGCGCCGTGATCGTGCCGCTCGCCGGGCAGGAGCTCGACGTCGACGCCGTGCTCGCCCACACCCGCACGCACCTCGCCGACTTCAAGGTCCCCCAGTACGTCGCCCTGCGCGAGGAGCCGCTGCCGCGCAACCCCGGTGGCAAGGTGCTGAAGGCCCAGCTGCGCGAGCAGACCAGCTGGGGCAAGGCGCTTCGCTGAGGGCGCCCGACGCTTCGCTTCAACAACCCAAGGAGAGAGACAGATGCCGAACGTAGAGACCGTGCAGGGGGCCGTCGACGCAGACGAGCTGGGGCTGGTGCTGGCGCACGAGCACGTGCGCTTCCGCGACGAGGCGGTCGCCGTGGAGTGGCCCGAGCGCTACGACGAGCAGCTCGAGCTCGACGCGGCGCTGGTGGCGGTCAACGCCGCCAAGGCGCACGGCGTGCAGACGATCGTCGACCCGACGGCGATGTTCGGCGGGCGCGACGTGCGCTTCATGAAGCGGATCGCGGACGAGACCGGCGTGCGGATCGTCGCGTGCACGGGCATCTACAGCTACGACTATCTCCCCCACTACTTCGAGAATCGCGACGTCGACGTGATGGCCGACCACTTCGTCGAGGACATCGAACGCGGCGTGCAGGGCACGCAGATCAAGGCGGCGTTCCTGAAGTGCGCGGCCGACGCCGCCGGCGTGACCGAGCACGTCGAGAAGATCCACCGCGCGGTCGCGCGCGCGAGCGTGCAGACGGGCGCGTCGATCATGGCGCACTCGATGCCCGCGGTCGGCACCGGTCCGCGCCAGGTCGAGATCTTCAAGGAGGAGGGCGTCGACATGGCCCGTGTGCAGATCGCCCACTGCGGCGACAGCGAGGACCTCGACTACATCGAGGGGCTGATCGACAGCGGCGTGTACGTCGGCCTCGACCGCTACGGCCTGGAGATGTACCTGCCGATCGACAAGCGCAACGCGACCGCCGCCGAGCTGCTGCGCCGCGGCCACGCCGAGCGGCTGATGATCTCCCAAGACTTCTGCGCGTCGATCGACTGGTTCCCGCCGGAGGCCGCCGAAGTGTTCGAATCAAGCGGCGCGATCCGCAACTGGTCGATGACGCTCGTCTTCGAGGAGGTCGTGCCGGCGCTGCGCGAGCTGGGCGTGATGGACGACGACACGTTTCGCACGATCTTCACCGAGAACCCTCGTCGCTGGCTGACCGCGTAGGCCGCTGGCGCCGCCGCCGTGGCCGATCAGCAGTCGCTGAACGGGTTCTCGACGCGGACGCCGCCGTAGTCCTGGCCGTCGTTCATGTCCTCCGAGAGCACGATGTCGCAGCCGAGCATGCTGGCGGCCTCCAGGATCGCGGCGTCCCAGTAGGAGATGCCGAATCGCTGCATACGTGACATTGCCGCGAGCACGAGCGTGACCGTCGTCTCCTGAACGCGAAAGCGCCGGAAGGAGTCCACCAGCCCGGCGGCTTGCTCGTGTGTGATGCGATCGGTTCGGCTGTCGCGGGTCGCCTGCACATAGAACTCCTGGAGCACCTGGACTGAGAGTCCTGTGTCGCTGGTGGAGAGAAGCTCGTTGGCCCGTGTCGCCTTCTGTCGTTCTTCGGGGCCGCTCGAGATCGAGTAGAGCAGGACGTTGGTGTCAACGAACCGCACGTTCGTGCAGCTCCTCGCGAGTGAGGCGGTCGCGGGCGCTGAAGCGATCGATCTGCTTCTGGATCTGCTTCTGCTGGGCCTCGAGCCTCGCAAACTCGGCGTCACGCTCAGAGAGCGAGCGCAGGTAGTCGGCGACGAGGCCGCTGACCGAGCTGCCGCGCTCGGCGGCACGGATACGCGCCGCGCGATACACATCGTCGGGAACCGAGACTGTTATATTCGTCACAGTCCCACAGTATCACAGGCACACAGTATGCCTGTCAACGGCCGCCTATCGCGGCTGAGCGCGGTGCCGAGCGTCAGCTGCGGGCGTCGGGCGCGACCAGCAGCTCCGGTCCCTCGGCGTCGAGGTCGCCGGCCTTGTTCACGGCTGGGTTGGCCGCGTGTGCGGACAGCCGCTCGGTCGGCAGCGTCCCGCACACGGCGAGCGCTTCCTCGGCGCCGAGCGCGGGGTCCAGCCACGCCTGCTGGGCGTCGCGGTCGGCGAGGATCACCGGCATGCGGTCGTGGATCGCAGCGGCGATGCGGTTGGGCGCGGCGTCGCACGTCAGCAGCGTGATGCTGTGGATCCACTCGCCGTCGATCTTGGCGGGCGTCCACAGCGCGGCGAACGCGAACGGGATGCCGCCGTCGACCTGGAAGAAGAACGGCTGGCGGGGCTCGCTGCGCTTCTCGGGCTTCAGCCACTCGAAGTAGCCGTCCGCGAGCTGCAGCGCGCGGCGCGAGCTCTTCGGCACGAGCTCCCGGAAGGCCGGCTTGGAGACAACGGTCTCGATCCTCGCGTTGATCATCTTCGCGCCGCCCTGCAGGTCCTTCGCCCAATGCGGGATCAGCCCCCAGCGCAGCATCTGCGCCTGTTGGCCGATCTCCGATCGGTCGCCGTGGGGCGCGACGATCGCCAGCACCTCTTCGGTGGGCGCGATGTTGAAGCGCCGCGTGCCCGCGTCGCTCGCGATCGGGACTTTGAAGCGGTCGTTCAGTTCTTCGGGCCCGGCGGTGTTGGTGTAGCGCCCGCACACGCCCTGAGCATATGCGCGGCGAGATCAGCGCTCGCGCACGTGGTGGGCCTGTGCGAACATGTGTTCGTATGTCAAGGCCCTACCGCCCCGTGCGCGAGCTCGAAGCCCATCTCGACCGCGGTGAGCTCGACTTCGCGATCGCGCTGGCGCGCGTGGCCGCGCGCGAGCGCACGCGGCCGCTGGATCTCGAGCTGACGGTGCGGTTCCTGCCGCTGGTCGCCGAGCAGCGCCCGGACGCGTTCGACGTGTGGACGCTGCGCTGGCTGGAGCGCTGGTGCGCAGAGCGCCACGGGCAGGCGAGCATCGACGACGTCGTCGAGCTCGTCGACGGGCTCGCCGAGATCCCGATCGATCCGGAGCACGCGATGCAGACGGTCACCGCGATCTGCGCGCGTCACCGCCGCGTGTGAGCGTCGATCCGGTAGAGCACGTGCTGCTCGAGCGGGTGGCCGGCAGGCAGCCGCGGGTGAGCGAAGTCCTCGGCGGGATCGCGGCGCATGCCCAGCCGCTCCATCACGCGGCGCGAGCGCACGTTGCCCGCGGCGGTCAGCGCCACGATCTCCCCCAGCTCGAGCTCGTCGAAGGCGAACGCGATCGCAGCCCTGGCTGCCTCGCTGGCGAGCCCGCGCCCCCAGTGGTCTCGCGCCAGGCGCCAGCCGACCTCGGTCGCCGGCGAGAACGGCATGTCGGCGTCGGTCGCCAGCAGCCCGACGAAGCCGATGAACGGCGCCTCGCCGGGGATCTCGAGCGCCCACAGGCCGTAGCCCTGGCGCTGAATGTCGCCGTCGATGCGCTGGGCGAGCTTGTCGCTCTCCGCTCGGGTGAGCGTCGCCGGGAAGTACTCCATCACGGCCGGGTCCGCGTTCAGCGCCGCGAACGGCTTGCGGTCCTCGGCGCGCCACGGGCGCAGCAGCAGTCGCTCGGTGCGCAGCTCAGGCATAGAGGGCCGTCCGGCCCGCGGCGTTACGCCGCGAGCCGGACGGGGAGCAGCTTGAGCTGATTGATGAAGGGGGATTCGACGTACGCCGGCGCGCCGGCGAGCTGCATGCGCGGGTAGCGCGCGAGCGTCTCCTCAAGCATGATCTTGAGCTCCAGCCGCGCGAGCGCGGTGCCAAGGCAGAAGTGCCGCCCGCCGGCGCCGAACGCCTGGTGCTCGGGGTCCCGGCGAACGTCGAAGTGATCCGGATTCTCGTAGACGGTCTCATCGCGGTTGGAGGAGGCGTACCACAGCACGACCTTCTCCCCCGCGCGGATCTTCTGCCCGTGCAGCTCGGTGTCGCGGGTGGCGGTGCGGCGGAAGTGCGCGAACGCCGGGAACATCCGCAGCGCCTCCTCGACCGCGCTCGGGATCAGCGACGGGTCGTCCAGCAGCGCCTGCATCTGCTCGCGGTCTTCCATCAGCGCCCGCATCACCGAGCAGAACGTCGCCTTGGTGCTGTCGTTGCCCGCGGCCATCAGCAGGAAGAAGCCCATCACGATCTCGTGTTCCTCGAGCTTCTGGCCGTCCACCTCGGCGTGCACGAGCACGCTCGTCAGGTCGTCCGTCGGGCTGTCGCGGCGCTCGGCGATCAGCTTCGCGCAGCGCTCGAAGATCTCAGGGATGTCTCGCTCGAGCGCGCCGTCGATGCCGTGCGGGTTGACGTCCGGGTCGCCGGCTCCGAGCGTCGAGTTCATCAGCCGCGCCCAGATCTCGTCGTCCTGCTCGGCGATGCCCATGAAGCTGCCGATCACGCGTGCGACCACCGGCTGGGCGACGTCGGTGACGAGGTCGCAGCGCTCGCGGGCGGGCGGGCCTTCCAAACGGTCGAGGACCTTGACCACGATCGCGCGGATCGCGTCCTCGTGCGCGGCGATCCGCCGCGGCGTGAAGCCCGCCTGGAACAGCGCCTTCAGGCGATCGTGCTTGGGCGGGTCCATGCCGATGAACATCGCGCTGATCAGCTCGATCGGGAACACGCCCGCGGCGGTGATGCCGTGCGCCGAGGAGTACGTGCGCCAGTCGCGGCTGACCGTGTGGATGTCCTCGGCGGTGGTCACCGACCAGAAGCCCGCCTCGTCGGGAAACTCTTCGAAGCTCTCGGTCCAGTGGATCGGGCAGCCGCTGCGCAGCTGCTTGAACAGCTCGTGTGGCGGACCGTCGAGCCAGTGCTCGCGCGTCGTCAGTTCGACGCTCTCGAGATCGCTGCCAACCGCCGCCATCGAGACTCCCCTGGTCGTTGCCGCAGGACGCCCGACAATGTTACTGGCTGGCCGGCCAGTAAGGTCGCACGCTATCCGTGCTTGTCCGCACGTTGCGGCTGCGTCGTACGCGGCTCGGCCTGGCGCAGCGCGCGGCCGGCGAACGCGAGCATGCTCGCGAGGTGGGCTTCGATCGTTTCCAGGTTGTGTTCGCCGGGGTAGATCGCGCCGTGGGCGTCCGCGCCGGCGGCGCGCAGCGCCGTAGCGAACGGCGGGTCCTCGTCGGGGTTGGCGATGTGGTCCTGTTCGCCGCCGTACACGAAAGCGTGCAGGCCGAGCCGCGAGATGATCGGCTGATCGGCGTGCAGATCGCCTTCGAGGCCGTTGAAGAAGCTCAGCCAGCTCTCGACGACGCCGAAGCGGTAGGGGTTTGAGAGCGCGACGTTCATCGCGCCGTAACCGCCCATCGAGTCGCCGACGACCGCGCGCGCGTCGCGCGCGGGCACCGTCGGCAGCGTGCGGTCGATCAGTTCCTGTACTTCCAGGACGTAGCTTTCGTAGCGCAGCGCGCCCTGGTTGCGCCACAGGTTGGCGCCGGGTCCACCCTGGATCATCACCGCGATCATCGGCGGGATCGCGTGCTGGGCGATCAGCGTGTCGAGCTGGCTCTGCACGCCGATCTGCGTGAACGCCGTGTCCGGCTGGTCCTCGCCCGGGAGCATGTACAGCACCGGGTAGTGCGCGGTCGTGCTGTCATAGCCCGGAGGCAGGTATACGAGGAACGATCCTTCTCCGCCGTGCAGCGCCGCCGACGGGAAGCTCGCGCGGTCGATCCAGCTGCCGGCCGCGTCCTGGTTGACCGGTTCGAGCGTCGGGAGGGACTCGACGGCCGGGGCCGAGCTGATCGCCGGTGCTTCTTCGGCCACGCTCGCGCTGGGCGTGCCGATCAGGCCCGCAAGCGTCAGCTGCCCACCCTGCGCGAGCGCGAGGCAGACCGCCGCCAGCGCCGCCAGCAGCACACCGTTGACGAGCCTGCGCGCGCGGGATCGCTCGCGCCGTGCCGAGCTCGGCGCAGCTGGCCCGGCGACGGCAGGTTCGCGGCGCGGTGGGAACGCGGGCACCCACGACGGCGGCAGGAACTCAGCCGCCGCCCCGCCCTGCCCGGGCCAGCTCCAGTCGCCCAGGCTGTCGAGCCACACCTGCGTGCGCGATCCCGTTACCACTACGGACATTGTGGAGATTCAATGAAGCACGGAGCGGAAATCCAACCCCTGCACGCCCGCGCCCATCCTGCAGGCGAGCGTGCAGGTCTCATGCGCCTCAGCTCGTGCTCCATACCTCCCCCACGCCTTCAAACCCGAGCGCGTCCTTGGTCGCTTCGGTGAGGTCGAATTCGCGTCCTTCGACATACGGTCCGCGGTCGACCACCGGCACGCGCACCGTGTGCCCGTCGTAGCGCAGCGTGATCAGCGTGCCGCACGGGAGCGTCTTGTTGGCGACACCCATGGTCGAGCTCGTCAGCGACCCTCCGCACGCGAGACTGCCGCCGCCACCGTACCAGGAGGCCTCGGCCAGCCGGTACACGTTCAGCCAGCCAAGGCTGCGTTGGGAGGCAAGCTCGGAGGCGTCGCCGGCGAAGCGCAGACGCACCCAATCGCTGCCGAGCCGGCGCGGCGTGAAGCTGAGCCGGAAGCGGCCGCGCGCGCCTGTGCGGGCGCGGGCGAGCGTGTGCCAGCCGTGCCTGCCGAGCTCCTGCAGCGCAACCAGCTGCCCGGCAACGCCGGGCCGGCGGTTCTCCAGCAGCGTGCCGGTGACGCTCGCGCGATTGCCGGCGAGAACGTTGAGCTGGTGGCCACGCACCTTCAATGCGGTGTGCGCCGGCGTGGGGTCCGTCGGGGTGGGCGCCGTCGCCGTAATCCCGACCGGGACCAGAGGCGCCGCGGAAAGCGGCGTCGCAGGGACATACATACGGTGAACAAACCTCCTTGTTTGCGCCTACGGGGTTAGCTGTCGGGCTCACGGCCGGCTGCGCACGCGCATAGGCCGCGTGTCAGCCGGGCGTTACCGCCACATCAGTGGCAGATTCGCCCCATCCGGGTTCGCTTTACGCGATCCGGCAGTGGGTCCCCCGCTCGCTCCCATTAACGGGAACGACTCGGCGAGTCGAACAATTGTTCGGATGATATCCGGTTACAGAGGGGTTTGTGTGATGGTGGTCACATATGGGCAGCCACTGTATAAATAGCAATTCGCACAAGGCGCTGCTCGCTGAGATCGAGCGGCTACGCCTAGAGGTTTGGCACCAGTGGTGGGACAACCACGCTGAGTATTGCGGAACCGAATGGCCCCATGCCGACGGATCTACGTGCTGTCGTCCACCGCCGGAGATTCTTGCTGGTCATCCTCCGCCGGAAATCCTCGCCGGACCGGGAACGTGACGGGATGCTCCGTGCCCTCGTCCATACAGCCAGGGCACCTGCTGGCGATGTCCTCAGCCAACCGGATGAGTCGCCGCGCCTCAACCTCGATCGGCCCAAGCTCGGCTGACTTATCCCAGAACGAGAGGGTGTCGGTAGCCGGATCGTATCCCCGCCACTGCGCTTTGTCGGTATGCCCGCTGACGCTCAGCGGAGCGCCTACACCCTCGATCTTGAGGCCCTCGCTTGATTTGGCCCACTCATTGATCTTGGCGTCGTAATGATCGAGATGATTGCGAATCTTGCGTACCTGCTCCATTGAGACCGAATCCTGGTCTACACCAAGTACGTTACGCACTGGCTCGCGGGCGGCCTCACTCCCACCCCGGTTGAGCCAGAGCGTCTTGTCTACGTTGGCCACGGAAGTCGCGAAGGCTTGAACGGCGTACCAGAGTTCGCGATCAGCATCTTCCCCCATACGCAGCCCAGTCTCCAAATCGCCATGCTTTCGCTCCGTGAATGCCTCGGCGCCTTTGGCGCTCGCTGCGCGAATGTCGGTGTGGGCCATGATGATGAACTGGCATTGCTGCCGGACCTGAGCGACGTAGGTTTGGATGATCCGGTACTTCACGGCTAGGAGCCTACCGTGCTCCAAATCTTTATGTCAAGACACTTGACAACGGCCGATGTGTCTAGTATCTTGACACTATGGCCGCAGGCAACCGACACGATCCGATCCGACCCGCACCGCTTGCTCGGAGTCGCAGTTCTCGCTCATGGAGTTCATGCGCGACTACCCGGACGATGCCGCCTGCCTGGAGCACCTGTGGCGGACCCGCTACTCGGCCGATGGCGAGCACGCGGAGTGTCCGAAGTGCGAGCAGGAGCGCGTGTTCCGCAAGTACGCCACGGCGCAGGGTCGCCAGTCGTGGACCTGCACGGGCTGCGGGCATCACGTCCACCCGACGGCCGGAACGATCTTCCACAAGTCCTCCACGTCGCTGCACCTGTGGTTCTTCGCGATCTACATGATCACGAGCACTCGCTGCGGCGTGTCGGCCAAGATGCTTGAGCGCGAGATCGGCGTGTCCTACAAGACGGCGTGGCGGATGCTGAACAAGATCCGCAACGAGCTGATGGTCGATGACGGCGAGCAGCTACGCGGAGACGTGGAGGTCGATGAGGCGTCCGTTGACGGCAAGCCGCGCAAGCGCCAGGGCGACCACGCCTACCTCGCCACGCGCCCGAACCGCCGCTCGGAGGCCGCGAAACTGCGGGAACGTAGTAGAGCGACCGTCTTCGCTGCAGTCGAGCGAGGGGGACGGATCAAGGCGACCGTGCTGCCATCGCGCAGAGGCCCAGGCCTCAATAAGCAGGTGATCGAGTGGGTCGAGCCCGAGTCCATCATCATCACCGACGACTGGCCCGCGTACAACGGCCTACAGGCGCATTTCATCGACCATAGTCGGATCAATCACTCCGCCGGCTGGTACGTGCAGGGCGACACGCACACGAACACTGTCGAGGGGTTCTTCGGCCATCTCAAGCCGTCGATCCGCGGCACCTACCGCCGCGTGTCGCACCGCTGGCTGCAGGGCTACCTCAACGAGTTCGTCTGGCGCAGGAACGAGCGCTACTCGGACACGCCGATGTTCGAGACGCTGATCGAACGGTCGGTCGCATGAGCGAGTCCGAGGCGATCAAGGCGATTCGCCGCGCCGCGAAACGGCGCGAGTATTCCGAGCGGCTACGCCAGCAGGCGACCACGGACCTGCGCGAGAACATCCTGCGCGCGCAGCGCGAGGGCGTCTCTATCGCTCAGATCGCTCGGGAGGCTCGTCTGTCTCGTCAGGGCGTTTACGACCTGCTGGCGGCGGCGCGACCTTCTTGACCATCGCGTCGAAGTCCCCGCGCGTCGGCACGGGGATACGGTGGCCCGCTGGCGTCGTCTGTTTCGGCTCGTCCGTGCGCTCGTCCACACGCTCAGACTAGCTTCCCTCGGTGGCGCGCCGTCGTCCCGCGGCGGGTGAAAATGGGTGATGATTTGGGCGCTGTCTGCTGAACGCTGCCCTTTCTATGGTGCTTGTGAGCCCGTGACTAGCTTGGCGTGGGAGCCTTCCCCGGACCCCGGGACTGTTGCCTTGAGCACGCTCTTTAGACTCGTTTGTTTTGGAGGTTCCTGGCGGACGGCGGTTCGTGTTGTTCGTCTGCGAGGAGGTTTGGGATGGATGTGATTGTGGAGCGCCCTGCGGCGCTGGATGTCCACAAAGCCCAGGTGACGGCGTGTGTGCGCTTGGCGGGCGCGGATGGTACGCGCGGCGCGGAGGTCCGCGAGTTCTCGACCACGGTCGGGGGGCTGCTGGTGTTGCGCGACTGGCTGGCCGCTCATCGCGTCACGCACGTCGCGATGGAGGCCACGAGCGTCTACTGGAAGCCTGTATGGGCGATCCTGGAGGACGACTTCGAGTTGCTGTTGGTGAACGCCCGCCACGTCAAGAACCTGCCGGGCCGCAAGACAGACGTCAAAGATGCCGAATGGCTCTGCCAGCTGTTGGAGGCCGGGCTCTTGAAAGCGAGTTTCGTGCCACCACGGCCGATCCGGCAGTTGCGCAGCCTCACTCGCTATCGCGAGGCGCAGATCAAGGAGCGCCAGCGCGAGGCCAACCGTCTGCACAAGGCGCTGGAGGACACCGGCATCAAGCTCGACTGCGTCGCCACGGACATCCTCGGCAAGTCCGGGCGGGACATGCTCGACGCGCTCGTGGCCGGCACCACCGACCCCGAGATCCTCGCCGACCTCGCCAAAGGGCAGCTACGCAAAAAGATCCCCGCGCTCAGGGAGGCCCTGGAGGGCCGCTTCGATGAGCTGCACGCGCTGCTGATCGGCTCGATCCTCGCGCACCTTGATTTCCTCGACGAGCAGGTCCAGCGGCTCTCGGAGGCGATCGAGGAGCAACTCGGCCCTTTCGAGGGAGCGGTGCGGCTGCTGCGCAGCATCCCCGGTGTTGAGCGGCGCACCGCGCAGAACATCCTCGCGGAGATCGGCACCGACATGTCGGTCTTCCCCACCGCCGGGCACCTGGCCTCCTGGGCGGGCGTGTGCCCCGGCAACGACCAGTCCGCCGGCAAGCGCCGCTCCGGCCGCACACGCAAGGGATCGAAGTGGCTGGACCTCGCGCTCAAGGAGGCCGCGATGTCCGCAACCAAAACCAACGACAGCTACCTGCAGGCCCAATACCGACGGCTGAAGCCCCGCGTCGGCCACGGCCGCGCGCTCGGCGCCGTCAAGCACTCAATGCTCTGCGCAACCTGGCACATGCTCAACACCGGCGAGCTCTACAACGACCTCGGCGGCGACTTCTTCCGCCGCCGCGACCCCGCACGCCAAACCAGGCGCCTCATCGCCCAGCTCGAAGCCCTCGGACACACCGTCACACTCCAAGAAGCGGTGGCAGCCTGAACGCTATTTTCCCTTTAGCGCGACCGTAGGAGGGGGTAGCATCTTGCCGATGGCCCAGCTGAACGCCCATGCCAACCAGCTTTACATCGATCTTGGCCATGTTGCCGAGGGCGACGCGCCGGAGGTAGGCAAGCCGCTCGCCGATGTCTACAACACGCTGCTGGAGCAGGCGAAGAAGGGATTTCCGACAGACAGGCTCGTCGGCACGCTCGAACCCGTCGGCGAGGCGATGCACCCCCGCGTGCTGCAAGCGCTGGTCGGGCAGCTTCGGCTGGTGTTCGGCAACGCGTAGAGCGCCACGCCCCGGCCGGGCGACGTGGCGCTCAGCCGTGGCTATATGACGTGCCCGCTCATCTGCACCGCGCGTACGCCAGCGCGTGACGCGAACACGTGCCCGTCGCTCGTGCGGTAGATCAGCCCGGCTTGCTGCAGGCCACGGCACGCAATGTCCGCGTCTTCGGCATGTTCGACCTCGCGGCCAAGGTCCTCGATGGACCAGATCGGCTGCTCGCCCTTCATGCCGGTGAGCAGGTAGAGCACGTCTTGTTCGATCCGATCCAGCCTCTCGGCAGGGTCGGGGGTAGGGTTCGTTTGCATGGGAGTTCCGGCTCCTTTGCCACGGCCGGGGGACGGTTCGCGCCGTCGCCCCGGCCAATCGGTTGATAGAGCGACCGAACGTAGACCCCCAAAACGACGGAATCCGCCGCGCCAATCCGCTTCTACAGTGGCTACCCATATGTGATGGTGGTCACACATATCCCACGGCGGTCACATATGGGTGCTCAGAAGCCCTGAGGTCTGTCGTGCGGTAGCCGTGCCGCCCGTCCGGCTAGCCTCTGACACATGCCGGATGTTGTGGCCCCCGCGTACGAGCCTCTGGGTGGGGATCGACACCGTCATCAAGGTCGGGAGCACGCCCATCCTCATCTCGGCCCGCATAGACACGGTGTCCATCCTCCCCACGCGCACTCCCACGGCCTTGTCGATGAGAGCATCAAGCGCTCGCGCGACGGCGTCCGTGTGGTTCTTCTCTCGCTCGCGATCCTCGCCCTCACCGCGGCGGTCCAAGCGGCTGTTTACATCGTCGCCGGCAGCGTCGCGCTGCTGGCGGATCTGATCCACAACGCAGGAGACGCGTTGACGGCCGTGCCACTCGGCGCAGCATTCGTTCTGCGCTCGCGGCGCGCGGAGCAGGCAGCGGGGGTCGCGGTGGTCGCTGCGATCCTGCTCAGCGCGGTCGCGGCGGGACTATTTGCGCTGCTGCGGATCGTCAGCCCGCTTGCGCCGACGCACCTGCTGGCTCTGGGGCTTGCCGGAGTGACGGGCGTGCTCGGAAACGCGCTCGCGGCCCGCGTGCGACTCGCGGGCGGACGCCGGCTCGACAGCCCCGCATTGATCGCGGACGGAAACCACGCTCGTAGCGACGCGCTCGTGAGCGCGGGCGTGATCCTGAGCGCCGCGGCCGTCGCCCTTGGCGCCCCGCTGGCGGACCCGATCATCGGGCTGATCATCACCGCGCTGATCCTGCGGATCACCTGGCAGAGCTGGCAGACGGTTAGCGGCCGCCACGGCCACGGCCATTAGCGAGATCCTCCCGGCGCGGATTCGCGCCCGCTGTGCGAAATCGCCAGCGTCAGACTATGAGCTCCCGGCGCGTTGATGCTCTTGGGTGTGCCTGGCATCCACATCGATGCCGAGGTCGCGTTGCGGTTCGCCGACCATGGCCTTCGGGTCGACGATTCGGTCGAACTCTTCTGCGGGTACTCCCAGCGCGAGCGCGGCGTCGCGGAGCGTCGTTCCTTCGTCGTCTGCCTTGTGTGCGATCGCCGAGGCCTTGTCGTAGCCGATATGCGGCGAGAGCGCGGTGACGAGCATCAGCGACCGCCCTACGTACTCGGTGACCCTCTGCTCGTCGAGCTCGGTGCCGGCCACGCTGAACATCCGCAGCTTCTCGCACGCGTCGCCGATGATGCGCGCCGAGTGCAGGACGTTGTTGATGATGATCGGGCGCATCGCGTTGAGCTCGAAGTTACCCTGGGCTCCTGCGGCGGCGACGATCGAGTCCTCGCCGATCGCCTGCAGGCAGACCATCACCATCGCCTCCTGCTGAGTGGGGTTGACCTTGCCGGGCATGATCGAGGAGCCGGGCTCGTTCGCGGGCAGCTTGAGCTCGTGCAGGCCGGTCCTTGGGCCAGAGGCAAGCCAGCGCATGTCGTTGGCGATCTTCATGAGTGCCACGGCGACCCCTCGAAGCCCCGCGCTCACGGCGACCATGCCGTCCAGCGAACCCTGCGCCGCGAACTTGTTCGGCGCCGTCCTCAGCGGAAGGCCCGTGAGCTCGGCGAGCTTCGCGGCGACCTCCTCGCCAAAGCCGGGGGGCGCGTTCAGCCCCGTGCCGACCGCGGTGCCGCCCAGCGCCAGCTCCAGCACGGCATGCAGCGCCGTCTCCAAGCGATGCCTGGCGTCGCGCAGCTGGGTGGCCCAACCGGACCACTCTTGGCCGACGGTCAGCGGCGTGGCGTCCTGGAGATGGGTGCGGCCGATCTTTACGACGTCCACCCATTTCACGGCCTTCTCCCACACCTCGTCGATCAGGCGCGAGAGCCGCGGGAGCAGGTGCCCGCGGGCCTCCAGCAGTGTCGCGATGTGCATCGCGGTGGGGAACGTGTCGTTGGAGGATTGCCCCATGTTGACGTGGTCGTTGGGGTGCACCGGCTTCTTTGTCCCGAGCTCGCCGCCCAGCAGCTGGCTGGCGCGGTTGGCGATCACCTCGTTGACGTTCATGTTGGACTGCGTGCCCGACCCGGTCTGCCAGACATACAGTGGGAACTCGCCGTCGAGGCTGCCGTTGATCACCTCCTCGGCGGCCTCGACGATCGCCTGCGCCCGCTCGCCGTCGAGGCGGCCGGCCCGTTCGTTGACCAGCGCGGCCGCCTTCTTGACGTATCCGTAGGCGTGGTAGACGGCCTTTGGCATGTGGTCGTCGCCGATCGAGAAGTGGATCAGCGACCGCTGCGTCTGTGCGCCCCAGTAGTGCTCGGCGGGAACCTCGATCGAGCCCATCGAGTCGCTCTCGACGCGGGAGCCAGCAGCGCCTGTGCCGATCGGGACGTCGCGGAGTATCAGTGCGGCGGCAGCGCCCATCGTCACGCCTCCAGCTTCCGGTAATCGGGTCGCCACATCGCGTCCTGGACCGCCTGCACAAGGTCGTCGTGCTCGCTCTCGGCGACGCCTTCGTCCTGCGCGGTTTTCGCGACGGCGACGGCGACGGTTGCAGACACCGCGCGCAGGTTCTCGACGGCCGGCAGGACCCCCGCGCCCGGCGTGTTCACCTCGACCAGCGAGGCGATCGCCTCGGCGGCGGCGAGCAGCATGCCATCGGTGACGTGGTCGGCGGCGGAGACGATCGTACCGAGCCCGATGCCGGGGTAGACGAGGGCGTTGTTGGCTTGACCGATCGCGTAGTCGACCCCGTTGTGGGGCACCGGGTCCCACGGTGTGCCGGTACCGATGAGCCCACGGCCGTCCGTCCAGCGGATCAGATCGGCGGGCACGGCCTCGATCCGCTCGGTGGGGTTCGACAGCGGGAAGATCAAGGGCCGCTTGACGTGCTTGGCCATCTCGCGGATGACGCTCTCGGTAAAGGCGCCGCCGACGGTGGAGGTGCCGATGATGATCGTCGGCTTGGCGTTGGCGACGACCTCGAGCAGTCCGAGTGGACCGTCGCCATTGGGGGTCTGCCAGTCGCTGATCTGCGCGCGCGGCTGGGCGTAAGCCCGCTGGAAGTCCCGCAGGTCGTCCATGTCGTCGAGCAGCAGGCCCTGCTTGTCGACCGCGTAGAAGCGCCGGGTCGCATCATCCTCGGCGAGCCCGTCGGCGATCATCACCGAGCGGATCACGTCGGCGATGCCGATGCCAGCGGTGCCGGCGCCGAAGATCAACACGCGCTGGTCGCGCGCGCGGGTGCCCGCGATGCGCATGCCCGCCAGAATGCCGGCCAGCGTGATCGCGCCGGTCCCCTGGACGTCGTCGTTGAAGATCCGGGCCCGGTCTCGGTATTCGGTGAGGATGCGCCGGGCGTTGGAGGGACCGAAGTCCTCGAAGTGCAGCAGCGCGTTCGGGAACAACCGCGTCGCGCTCGTGACATAGGCTTCGATCAGCTCGTCGTAGGCCTCGCCGCGTACCCTGCTGTGGCGGTTGCCGACGTAGAGCGGGTCGTTGAGCAGCGACTCGCGGTCGGTCCCCACGTCGACCATCACGGGGATCACCCGGTCTGGGTGGATGCCGGCCGCAGCGGTGTAGACGGCGAGCTTGCCGATCGAGATCGCCATTCCGTTCGCGCCCCAGTCGCCGATCCCGAGGATCTCCTCGGCGTCGGTTGCAACCAGCAGGTCGACGTCCTCCGCGCCCAGCCCGTAGTTGCTGAGCGCGGTCTCGACGCCCTCCGGATCGTCGACGGACAGGTACACCCCGTCGGGCCGCCGGTACTCGTGGCTGAAATGCTCGATGGCTTCGGCGACCACCGGGTCGTACACGACGGGCAGCATCTCGACGAGGTGCTGCTCGAGCAGCTTGAAGTAGAGCACCGTGTTACGGTCGTGCAGCGCCGCGAGGAACTCGTTTTTCGCGAGCCTGTTGGGCTGCGCCCGGTACTGCTCGTATGAGCGTTCAGCCTGCTGCTCGAGCGAGCTGACCCCGACCGGCAGCAGTCCGGCGAGTCCGAGGGCGTCACGTTCGGCGGCGGTGAAAGCCGTGCCGTGGTTGTAGCGGGGATCCTGGAGAAGCGCCCGCCCAGAAGGGATGTTCGCTGTCGTGGTCGTCATCTGACGCTCCTTTGATCGGTCGTTGTTTCACTCAGAGCCCGAATTCACGAGCTCCGTGTCGTATGTGTCCCGCGAGCGCGAGCCACTCGTGGTGAAGTACGTCCAGCGCGAGCGCCTCCTCCGTCGGCCACCACCGCTCGATCGAGCGTCTGCCCACGTGCGCGCGTTTCGCGACCGCCTGGAGGGTCAGCCCCGCGAGCCCGTGCGTGACCAGCAACTCGCCGGCAGCGTCGAGGACGGCCTCGCGTCCGAGCTCGCTACCCGGCTCGCCCGCAGGGGACTGCGATGTGCGCGTCTCGCTCGAGATCCGGCGGGCGACGTAAGCGACGCACTCCTCACCGGAAAGCCCGTGCGAGCGCCGCGCGAAGCAGCGCTGCGCTTTCAGTCGCTCTAGGAGCTCAGCTGCACGCGAATCATCCACAGCTGCTCCTCGAGAGCCCGCACGACTTCGACCAGAACGTCTTCGGATGCTGGGTCGATCTCGCTGAGCCGATCCATCCGCACCCTCACCCGCTCCACGGCTTCCGCGAGGCTACGCGTCAGAAGGCTCACGACGAAGTGGTCCTCGAGAGAGCCTGGTTCCACGGCCCCCAGGGCCGAGTCTCGGGCGACGGTGCCGGCGCGGCCGTCGGGCATGAACCCGATCGCCACGGCGCGCTCCGCGACCGTGTCGCCGAGCTCGCGCCACGAGCCGATCAGCTCGTCGAGCTGCAGGTGCAGCGAGCGGAAGAAGGGGCCGGTGACGCTCCAGTGGAGCTGCTTGCCCGTCAGGGCGAGGTCAACGAGTTCGACGAGGGTCTCCTGCAGTTGCTGGCCCGCCTCTGCGCGCTCGTGTGTGCCGAGCGGCGGCAGGTAGGCAGTCGTTCGGGCGCGGGTGGACGTGCTCATGAGATGCTCCTTTGGTTGCGTGAGGGAAGAACTGTTTGAGGGACATGTCAAGCGACGACGATCTGCTTGTCCTTGCTGAGCGCCGCGATCGTTGCGCTGTCGATGTTGAGGTGCGCTTGGACGAGCTCGGGTGGGGTAAGGGCCAGCCATTGGTTCAGCGAAACGTCGGCGAAGCGGTCGCTGCGGAACACCTCGAGGTATGTGAGCTTCTCCCCGCCGGTGTTCTGTACGTAGTGGCCCATCGCGTAGGGGACGACGCCGACGTCGCCGGCCTGGTAATCGAACGTGCGCGCCTTGCCGCTTGAAGCGAACACGGTCATGCGCGCACTGCCGGTGATGTAGTACTGCCACTCATCGCCGTTGGGGTGCCAGTGCATCTCGCGCATACCGCCCGGCTCGACTTCAACGAGCGCCGCGGCGATCGTTTGGCTGATGGGGAAGTTGCGCGAGTCGGTGATCCGCACCTGGCCCCCGGGACACGCGATCGGCTCCTGCTCGAGCATATGGTGACTGAAGCGCTGTTTTGATGCGCCGGCAGGCCCGGAGATGCGGTCGCGCTCGCGCGCTGGTGGCACCTCACCCGCGAACACGTAGCGTTCGTGCTCGACGTCGGGCGGGAGGCCGGCGAAGGCTGACTCTGGGACGCCGAAGTTCGCCGCCAGCACGTCAGGCGGGGTGTGGACGAACCAGTCGGAGATCAGGAACGTCTCGTTCTCGGAGAAGTTCCCGTCGTCGAAGACGAGCAGGAACTCGCACCCGTCCTCGAGTCCCTGGATGGAGTGGGGCGTGCCGGCCGGAAAGAGCCACAGGTCGCCGACGCCGACATCGTCGACGAAGTTGCCGCCCTCGGGGTCGACCGCGGTGATGCGCGCGGCGCCTGCGAGCATGTACGCCCACTCGGCCTCCTTGCGCCAATGCAGCTCGCGGATGCCGCCTCGCTTCAGACGCATGTTGACGGCGGCCAGCTCTTGGGAGGCGGGTAGCTCACGGGCGGTGACCTCGCGTGACCAGCCGCCGGTCGTGACGCGGTTGCGAGCCTGCGCAAACGGGAACTTCAGGTTCGGCAGCGTGCCGGCGTCGGTGTATGGCGAGATGAGCAGATCGAGGTTTGCCGCCTCGATAGGCGGGTTGCGCGGCCCGAGGATCGATGCTCCGCGGCCGTCGGCGATCGGCTCGATCTCACCGACGTTCTTGGGGGTCTCCACCGTTGTCATGGTCTTTCTCCTATTGGTCCGTTCCGTGCATTCAGGTGTGGCTGTTCCAGCTCCGTCCGTACATTCATGGTCCGCCTCGACCTGGCGAGCTCGAGTCGACGCCTTCGCTCGGGCTCTCACTCGGCGAGGACCGACCCCTGTTGAAGTCTTGCGCTCCACTTCTCCTCGACCCGGCCGAACTTCCAGAACGCAAGCGCCCCCGCCCAGCAGAGAACGAACATGCCGACGATCACGAAGCCTGCCTTGTTGATGTCGAACACTTCCATGTAGTGCCAGAAGGAGTCGTGCAGGCCGCCGAGCTCCATCGGCAGCAGGCCGAGCACCTCGATGGTGCCGATTGAGAAGCAGATCGCCACCGACAGCCCGGTGATCGCGAGGTTGTAGTAGACCTTGCGCACTGGGTTCAAGAACGCCCAGGAATACGCGAAGTTCATGAAGATGCCGTCGATCGTGTCCATCAGGCACATGCCGGCGGTGAACAGGAGCGGCAGGCACAGAATCGCGTAGAAGGGGAGGTGCTGGGAGGCCAGGAGAGCGGTCGTAGCGAGTAGGGCCACCTCGGTCGCGGTGTCAAAGCCCATCCCGAACACCACCCCCACGGGGTACATCTTCCACTCCCTGTCGATCGTCTTCATCCAGCGCCCGAAGAAGCGGAACATCAGCCCGCGGTTGTTCAGCTGGCGCTCGAGCTCGGCCTCGTCATAGTTGCCTTCGCGCATCGAGCGGAACACGCGAAAGATCCCGGCGAGGATGACGACGTTCAGAACGGCGATCAGATAGAGGAACGACGCGGAGACGACCGTCCCGAAGATGCCGCCGAACTGCTCGAGGTTTGAGCTGCCGTTCGAGACCGCTCCGTAGACGGCTTTCTCGGCTACGACGACCCCCACGCCGATTGCGACGACGATCGTCGAATGCCCGAGAGAGAACCAATATCCAATGCTCAGCGGTCGCTTGCCGTCGCTCATCAGCTTGCGCGTTGTGTTGTCGATCGCTGAGATGTGGTCCGCGTCGAAGGCGTGGCGCAGGCCCAGTGAATAGGCGAGCCCCGCCACGCCGATTCCAAGGCCCTTGTAATGCGACGGGACGACGAACGCGATGAACACGCCGAACCCGATGATGTGCAGGGCCGCGATCGTCACGAACATCAAGCCTGCCCGACGGCGCTCTTTGGGGGTCAGCGCCTTTGCTACTTGCGCGACATACCCGAGGATGCCAAACCGAGTGGTGCTGGCTGTGCGTGTCGGACCATCACCTATGCCACTACGTGCGAAGTTCATCGACTGCTCCATTCCGTGCGTTGATTGACCCGCGCCCGGGGACCGCCAAAGCGTTCGGCTCAGGCGGTCCCCGGAGCTGGGCGGGAGGGGTGCCTCAGGTCCCGAGGTGACGTCGGATGAACTCGATCGTCTCGGCGGTCGCGGCCTGCGCTCCGTGGTCGTTGCGGGTGGCGTCGAGCATCATGAAGTCGTGGATCATGCCGCCGTGGCGTGACGCCTCGACGTCGACCCCGGCTGCGCGCAGCTTGCGCGCGTACGCCTCGCCCTCGTCACGGAGGACTTCCGCCTCGCCATTGATGACGAGCGCAGGCGGCAGGCCCCTCAGATCGTCGAGCGTCGCTTTCAATGGCGAGACTGTGATCAGCTCCCGCTCTGCTGGATCCTGCGTGTACTGGTCCCAGAACCATTCCATCATGTCTCGCCGCAGGTGGTATCCCTCCCCGAACTCGCGGTAGGAGTCGTTGTCGAACTCGGCGTCGGTGACCGGGTAGATCAGCGCCTGCGCCAGGAACTTCGGCCCGCCGCGCTGCTTGGCCATGATCGCGAGCGCCGCAGCCATGTTGCCTCCGCACGAGTCGCCGACGACGACGACCCGGGAGGTGTCCAGGCCCTTCTCCTGGCCTTGGCTCTTGATCCACTCGGCGACGGCGTAGGCTTCCTCGTTGGCCTGCGGGTATTTCGCCTCAGGCGAGCGCATGTAGTCCGGGAACACAACCGCGGCATTCGCGCCCGCGGCGAGTTCCCGCACGAGCCGGTCGTGCGTCACCGGGCCGCCGAAGACCCACCCGGCGCCGTGTGTGTACAGGATCACCGGCAGCGGGTCGCGCAGGTGGGCGGGCTTCAAGATGCGCACCTTGACCTCGCCGTCCGGTCCTGGGATCGTGAAGTCTTCGATCCTGGCGTCAGGCCTGGCAGCCTGCGCTTCGCTTTGAACCTGGTCGAGCACTTCGCGACCCTTCACGGGACCGAGTTCCGTGACAAACGGCGGTGACGCGACCGCCTCGGCAAACGCCTGGGCGCCCGGCTCGAGGACCATAGGCGTTGTGGAGGTTGCGGACATTGGTGTTCTCCTTTCGGGTGGGTGGTTCTGACTTGGCCGCGGTTGGCTCTGAGGGCGCGGGCCGGCCCTTGATTCGGGCATCGCTGGCCGAGCGCGCCCAGCTCTTGTGCTCAGTTTCGCGTCTCCACGAGCGCCCTTGCCGGCACGACGTAGGGAAACTCGTTGGTCCGGTAGTCCGCCGCGACCGACGGCTTCAGCCCTGTCGGGACGGCGCTGTTGGTGACCAGCGAGAGCATCGCCTCGGGCGCGTTGTCGGCCAGCGTGCGGCCGTTGAACGTGGCGAAGCTGTACGTCGCTGGGGTGCCGACCACATACGGGAGCACGTCGGGGAACAACCTGCCCGAAACCGCCTCGCCGTACGCGTGCGGGTCAGTCGAGGTCCCGCTCACGTCGACGGCGGCGGCGATCAGCTCGGCGATCTGTCGGCCGACGGCGTCGATGTCTTCCGACGGGTGCCTCGTGTTGGCGGGATTCTCGAACTTGACGTCGTCGGGCCAGAAGATCGGCCAGATCATCGGGTGCCCACCCCGGTTGATCTGCCGCCAGCCACCCGCGTCGGTTTCGAGACGCGTCACGCACCACACGCCGATCCTGGCTCCGGGGCGCAGCTGCGGGTGCCGGTGGGAGACCTCGAGCACGATCGTCTCGACGGTGGTCCCGTCGAAAGGATTCTGGGCGTGATCGGGATCCCACTCGGAAAGGTCGAGCGGAGTGCCGTTGCGCACAGAGCCGTTGACCTTTTCGAGCAGCGACAGGTCGATGTAGAACGGGTCGTCCACGCGCCCCGCCCAGATACGGATGTCGCCAGCGCCGGCCGTCTCGCCGGTGTGGCCTTCCAGCACGAGCTCGCCGGCTGCCGAATCGCTGCGTGCGTCCTCGTCGGTGAGCACGTGCAGCTGCAGCGCCTGCCGGCCCTCGGCGTCCGGCGCCCCAAACGTCACGCGGTACGTCAGCGCCTCGTACGCGGCGCCGTCGAAGTGGACCTTGAACTCGTAGCGCGCCTCGTGGCTGAAGCCGGGCGTGATGTCCGGCCCAGTGACCGTCGAGTTGACGTCCATCGCGAGGACGGTGGCTCCGTTTGCTTCGTAGAGGTACAGATCGTCGATGTAAAGCTGACCGTTTTCCCTCGCAAGCGGGGTGTCGAGATGGTGGGACACGAAAGCTCCTTGGTAGCGGGCCGACGAACGACCCAGATGGTCTTGGGGTCTCGCGGATGAAGCTAGACCGAGAGGCCGTGCGCCCGCTTCTGTCATGCGACTGGCAAACGGAGGCCGCACCCATCAGCGGTCGATCACGGTCTCGGTGATCGTCTCGATCGAGGCGAGCCTTCCGGCTAGCGCCTGGCTGAGGCCGTAGCGAGCAGCCAGCGTCGCGGGCGGCGTGTAGCTGAGCTTCGTCTGATGACCGTCGGCCCAGACCAGCACCTTCAGCGGGAGGTCGAGCGCCGCGAGCGGCGCAGCGTCCATCACGGCTGTGCCGGAGTCCGGGCTGCCAAAGATCACGAGCTTGGTGTCCCGCAGATCCAGGCCGACTGCGGCAGCCTCGCCGCTGTGATCGATGACCGCAAACAGCCTCGCCCCATGGGCTGCGATCACGGCCGAGAGCCGAGCGAGCGTATCCGCCACAGACCAAGGGCTCACCTTCGTCACGACCTGATCGGGCATTCAGTCCCCAGCATGCGCGGTATCGCGCGCAGACGGCTTCTGTCAAACGACGTGTTGTGTGCCACGTATAGCCGTGGAGGCAACTAGGCGTGGGTGGCTGGCTCGCCCTCCTCCGCAGCGACAGCGGAGAGCGCATCGCGCAGGGCAGCCCGAGACGTGATGCCAAGCTTCGGGAACACGCGGTAGAGGTGAAAGCCGACAGTTCGCGGAGACAGGAAGAGCTTCTGGCCTATCTGCTTGTTCGTCAGGCCTGAGGCGGCCAGCAGCGCGATCTTGCGCTCCTGCGTCGTGAGCGTGTCCCTGTCGCGCTCGCGCTGGCGGGACTCGCCCGTCGCGCGAAGCTCGCTGGCCGCCCGATGCGTCCATGGTTCTGCCCCCAGGCCTTCGAATGTCTCGAGCGCAGCCCGAAGCGGAGCGCGCGCCTCCGCCGCACGCCTGGTCCGGCGCAGGCGCTCGCCGTAAAGGAGCTGAACGCGCGCGAAGTCAAACCGCCAAGCCGAGGCTTCCGGCAATGCGAGCGCCTGCTCGAAGCGGCCGGCCGCCTCGTCGTCTGCCGCCAGGAGTGCCGACGATGCCGAAGCCAGCAGCGCCAAGCGTGAAGACAGGCGTGCGATGCGCGCCTGTCGGATTGCGGCGAGGTGTGCCTTCGCCTCGTCGCGGCGCCCGGTCCGCACTGCCGCCTCGATCAGCTTGAAATGAACGAGCAGCGCGTAGGGTCTGTACGCGGCGAGCTCGCCGGCCGGGCTGATCGTGCTGGCGGTCTCGTACGCGTGCTCGAAGTCGCCGCGGCTCAGCGCCGCGAGCGTCCGAACCTGGGCGGCGTAGCACTCGATCAGCTCGGCCCTTCGCGGAGCCGCCCACTGGACCATCGCCTCGGCCTCCGCGTCCGCTTCCGCGTAGTTGCCGCGCGCGGCCGCGATGAGAGCCTTCATGTGGCGGCCCGGCCAAGCCATCATGACGTACCCGTGCGTCTCGCAGCGACGTACGGCATCCTCGGCGAGGCTCCGCGCTGCGGCCCAGTCACCGGCCCAGAAGAGGTCGCGTCCCAACAACATCTGAGCCATGAGGCTGGAGGCAACGGCGCCGCCTTCGCGCCCGTCGCGTTCCACCCGCCGGAGAGCAGCACGGCAGCCCGGCAGGCGGTCGACGAAGGCGGCCGCCAGGGCGGTCCGGACGATCCGGGTTGGATCGGGCTCCTCGGCCAGCCGCGCCACCGCCGCCTCGAGTTCGGGGAGCGCTCCAAGCGCCGTGCGAGCGGGGTCCGCCAGCATCGCCGCGCTCAGCTGGACCACATCGGGTACGTCGGGTTCGCAACGGTCGACGGCGGCATAGAACTGCGTCCACGGCAGCGCGCGACCGCCGAAGAAGCACATCAGCATCAGCGTGTAGAGAGCCTCAGCGACGGTTCCTGATTGCACATCTTCGGGTCCCGTCCGGTTCTCGAGCGCGCCGGCGAGGAGCCGGTGGCCGGTGTCGACGTCGCCGTCGCTGTTCAGCAGCAGATGCGCCGCGGTGACCGCTGCCTGCAGTGAGCCACCCAGCACGGCATGTGAATCGGCCAGCACCTGCTTAGCCTTTTGCAGCTCCCCAGCCACGTCGGCGCCGATGTACGCCGCCGCCGCGAGCCGGCGGTTCCGCTTCGCGATGCTCGGGCTGAGCTCGGCAGCGCGCATCAACGCGGCGACTGCGCCCACTGCGTCACCGCGGTGAAGGATGCGATGCGCAGCCGCTTCGAGCAGGTGCGCGACATGCTCATCAGGCTGTGTCGTGGCGGCCCCGAGGTGCCACGCCCGGCGGTCGGGTTGCTCGGCGAAGACCTCCGCGAGCTTTTCGTGCGCGCGCTTACGCTCCTCTGCGGTCGACAGCTCGACAATCGCGGAGCGGATCAGCGGGTGGCGGAACACGAGGCGATACGACCCGGGATTGACGCGCACGATGCCTCGTCGCTCAGCCTCGGCAAGCTCCTGGAGCCCCTCCGAGTCCGGCCCGAGCGTTTCGAGGACTCGCGGGTCGCCAGTGCCATCCAGAGCCGCCAGGAGGACCAGCCGCCGGCTGGAAGGTGCCAGCTGCTCGATGCGTGATGCGAACAGCCCCTGGAGGCGGCGGGTCATCGGCACGACCGCCGACAGGCCCGGAGCCGTGAGGGGGTCATTGCTGAGCGTCCGCGGAAGCTCGAGCAGCGCGAGCGGGTTGCCGCATGCCTCCGCCAGCACACGCCTGCGCACCTCAGCGTCGAGGCCGGGAAAGCGCGTGCTCAGGAGTCGCCTGGCGGCGTCATCGTCGAGTGGCTCCAACTCGAGCTCGGCGAGCCCCACACTCTCGAAGAAGCCCCGCTCTCCCGTCCGCGCTGTGGCCAGGCACGCGACCCGGCTGCCGCCGAGACGACGTGCCACGAAGCCGAGCACCGCCGCGCTCGCCCGATCGAGCCAGGGCAGATCGTCCACGATCATCATCAGCGGTCGCGACACCGCGGCCCGGCGCAGGACGGTCAACGCCGCGTTCGAGACAACCATCCGCTCGGCCGCCCCACCCTCGGCGAACCCGAGGGCCGTATCCAGCGCCGCTCGGTGCGGAACGTCGAGGTCGGCAAACTCCTCGTGGAGCGGGAGCAGCAGCTGATGGAGCGTCGAGAATGGCATGTCCGCCTCAAACTGGACTCCCGCCGCGCGCACGACCCGGCTGCCGGCGGAATTCGCGCTCTGGGCAACGGCATCGACCAGCGCCGTCTTTCCAACTCCGGGCTCGCCGAATACCACGAGCGCTCCCCCAGCCTCGGCAGACCGCCGGACGAACCCCTCTAGGACCTCCAGCTCGGCATCGCGGCCGAACAGACCGTCACGCTGCGCGGCCGGCTCCGATGCGCCGGTTCTTGCAGCCACTCAGTCCCCCAATCCCAGGAAATAAGTGAAAACAGCCTAGCACACAATTTGATGTTGCACCAGCTTTATTCAACACAATTACATTGCGTACTCCGGGAATTGCGCTAGTCTTTGCGCATGGGCGTGAACCAGCTCACCGACGAAGTTCTCATCGAGGACTACGTCTGTCTGGCCCTCTACTCCGCCTCACGTGCCGTCACGGGGCTCTATCGCGAGTTGCTCGATGAGCTCGGGTTGACCTATCCGCAGTATCTCGTGATGCGAACCCTCTGGCAGCGCGGACCACTTGCGGTAAAGGACCTCGCGCAGGCCCTGCTACTTGACTACGGGACGCTCTCGCCGCTGCTCAAGCGCCTTGAGCATGCGGGTCTGGTCGGGCGCGAACGGCGTAGCGCCGATGAACGGTCCGTCGAGATCACCCTGACTGACGCCGGGAAGGCGATGCGCGAGAGGGCAGCCGGCGTGCCGGCGCGCCTGACATGTGCGCTCGGGCTGGAGGAGGATGAGGAGGCGCAGCTCCGGGACATTCTCAAACGCCTGACCGACTCAATCGGCGCCGGCGGTTCCTGAGGCGAAGGCTCCCCCGCCAACGCTCGGCTGTGCGGGCGAAAGGCCGAAGCGTATAAAGCCACTGTAGAAGCGCCAGACGGCGAAGTGCGGCGGCGCAGCCCGGCTGCGCCGCCGCATCCCGCTAGCCGCCCCGGCCGCTACTTTGCGTACTTGAAGCGGGCCTTCTTCGTGGTCGGGCTCGTGCCGTTCGGGCTCGTCGCCGTAACGTCGACGGCTCCCGTGCCGGGCGGCGCCACGACCCTCACTTCGCTCACAGACAACACTTCCAGATCTTCAGCGGGCGTCGTGCCGAAGTCGACCTGACTCACTTCCTCCAGGTTGGCGCCGTGGATCGTGACGGACGTGCCCGCCGGACCCTTCTTGGGTGAGAGCGACGTGATCGCCGGTGCCGCCGAGTAGGTGTAGAGGGATGCCGCAACAGGGACGGACGTGCTGCCCGACACCGTGACGGTCACGGGGACGGTGCCCGTTCCCGGCCCTGCGCCGCCGCGGGCACCTCGGGTAGCCCGCTGTCGCCGCGAAAGCATCAACCGAGCGCGGCATGGGTTCTGTAGGAGAATGGGACTATGACCGCAGCAATCCTCGCCGGAGCCCTCGTCCTGCTGGTGATCGGTGATCTCGCCGTATTCCGAGCCTGGACGCGGAGGAAGCGCAACGGTGGCTCGCGTTGACCGTGACGAGCCGCACGCGTGAGGTTGCGAAGCGCAAGAGTCGCCGGATCGAACAACTGCCATACGTGCCACATATCGCGTCTGACACGCGGCTTATGGTTTCCGAATGTTCGGGGGCCTGCGGAAGCGACGTGAAGAGAAGGAGCGTCGCAGCGACGCGCTGCTGCTCCAACAGGTCTTTCAAGAGGGCTACGACGCCCGGGGTGCCGGGCAGCCCTGCACGCCGCCGCCCGAGTATGGACCGGACACCGGCCACGACCTCTCGGCCGAATGGGTCGCGGGCTGGGTCGAAGCAGACCGTGCCTCGCCAAGCTGAGCGTAGAATCGCGCCATCGAGCCGCTACCCCACAACCGCTTCAAGTTGCCGTTCTTCTTTCTCTGTGCGGTGGTCTTCATCGCGATGCTGATCGCCGGCGACTCGATCGTGATCGCTGCGCCGATGTTGGTCGTGTCCATCATCTGCATCGCGGTCATAGTCAGCGGCCGGAATCCGCGATGGCTGCAGTCGCCGCTGGATCGATGGGAAGCGCGAAGGCGCGCGCGTTAGCTGACGTGCCCGGGGACGTTGCGAACGCGGTGAGGTAGGTCCGGGCCTACCGAGAGGCTGTGGGTGTCAAAGCTCACGACCTCAAGGAAGGCCCGGAATGCAACACGCTAACGCTCCGCT
>Ga0187862_10000164_pt1 | contig 77140 bp, 68 predicted proteins | sample June2016WEW_10_1_FD_133003 | JGI IMG/M metagenome (GOLD analysis project Ga0187862, IMG submission 133003) | Peatland microbial communities from SPRUCE experiment site at the Marcell Experimental Forest, Minnesota, USA - June2016WEW_10_150 | ecosystem: Environmental > Terrestrial > Soil >... | reverse complement strand
GTCGAGTTCGGCCCCACCACAGTCGGGCTCCTCGCCGTCGCAACCCAGCTCGTCACAATGCTGATTCGCCGCCGCCGACGCTCGCAAATAGCGAACCTCACTTGACATAGGAGCAACGGGCTTTTGTCGTGCCGCGCGGGCGCGTTGTGGCGCAGGCGTCCGCGTCGACCGGCGGGGTCGCGTCGAGCGCTTCGTGGTGGGATGATCTGTGGTGGTGCGGGTGACTGACGTAGCGAAGCGCAGGCGTCAGGGGCTTGTGGCCTGCCGCGCGGCTTTGCCCTTCGAGGGCCTGTTGGATGCGCGCCCCGGTGTCGCGCCCGCACCACCCTTCGGTGCCGCCGCGCGCCAGTCAGCGACCAGCCGCCGGTAGGCGAGCTCGGCCTGGTGTTGCAGCTCGCGCTCCGCCGCTCGTTGCGCTGTGGTCGGGGAGACGGTCAGCCCGTCGTGACGGCGTGGGCGGCGTGGCGCACCGGCGGTCAGTTCCAGCCGGCGTGTCTTCTGGCGCGTCAGCGACGGGCGAGCGAACGCGTAGTCCTCGTCCTTGCTGAGCAGCTGCCAGCACAGCACGACGAGCTTGCGTGCGACAGCGACCGCGGCGACCTGGGCGCCGCGGCGGGCACGGACGCGCTCACCGAATGCCCTGAGCGGGCCGGGGCTGCGGATCGCGATCCATGCCGCCTCGACCAGCATCGAGCGGGCCTGCGCGTTGCCGCGCTTTGAGATGTGCCCATAACGCGCAGGCTCCGAGCCTGACTGGCGGACCTTCGGGTCCAACCCGAGATAGGCGACGAGCTGGCCAGCACTTGGGAAGCGGGAGATGTCCCCGACGGCCGCGATCACCGCCGCCGCGGTCCCGATGTCCACACCCGGGATCGTCAACAGCCTGCACAGCCCCGGCCACGCGAGGGCTTGCTCGGCGATCTTCTTATCGAGCTGGGCGATCTCGCCGTCCAGGAAGTCGATCTGGCGCAGAGCGCCCTGCACCGTCTCGGTCTCCTCCTCGGGCAGCTGCTGCTCGGCGAGCCACACGCGGCCCTTGCGGCCGAACAGGTCGCTCACGGGCGGGCGGCCGAGCAGGCAGCGCATCACTACGCCATGCACCTGGTTCTTGGTCCGGGTGCGCGCGCGGATCAGCGCCGCGCGGCGAGCGACGCGCCGGCGCAACGCGAGCGTCGCCTCGTCCGGCACCCACACCTCGCTGAGCATCCCCGAGGAGAGCAGCCGCGCGAGCATCGCCGCGTCAAAACGATCGGACTTCACCCGCGCGTGCGAGATCGCCCGCGTCTGCGCCGCATCGGAAACCACGACCCGGCCGACGTTGCTTTCCCGCAAGATCCGCGCGATCGCCATCACGCTGCCGCTCGCGTCCAGCACGATCTGGTCCTCGCTGCCGAGACTCGCCGCGAACTCCCTGATTGCCTCGGGGGTGCTCGCGATCCGCCCGACCTGCGACACCCGGCCGTCCTCGGCGACCGCGATCTCGCAGAACTCCAAGTGAACATCAACACCGAAATACCGCAATTTCCGCTCCCTTCACAGCATCGAACCCATGATTGGAAGGCGCGGCGGGCAAGCGACAAATACGGATTCGGGCTCTCAGCCCAACCAGGTGAGTCGCAGGGGCGGCCATATAGTCATTGACGGGCTCGCAGCCCAAATGCACGACGGCCTGCCCCACCATTGCGTCTTCCCACAAGGCCCCTGTCCCGGTCAAACGACCCTACGAACACGACCGGACAACAGCCCGGCGGTATTTCATACCCGTAGTCTGTCCGGGCTTGGCGGTGTGTCCGGGCTTGGCGGTGTGCGCCGGCCGCGGGAGCCTGTGAGCGTCAGCGAACGGCGAGCGAGCAGCCCGAAGGGCTGCAAGGCCGGCATGCACGACGCCTGGGTCGGTGGAGAGCCGACCCAGAGGGGAGGCTCGGTTACAGCGGGCGCAGCCCGCGTGCGCTACCTGGTCGTTTGCCGGTCAGTCGCGGCGCGGCGGTCGCCGGCCCGGCGATCTGAAGGGTGACCAGACCGGCTGAGTGACCTTACGATTTCAGGCTGCGGCGAGGATGGGTTCGAGTGCGTCGGCTTCGAGGTGCTCCGGTGGCAGTGTGAGCGTCAGTCGCCCGTCGCGTTCCAGGGTGTGCCGGACGTTCAGCAGCGTCAACCCGATAACCGCGCCGCTCTCGTCGTAGTGGATCGCGTGCCCGTCGGGCGTCTCCAGGCCGCGTGCTGCGGGACGGGGCTCGCCGACGTTGAGGTAGAGCACGTCGCCGCGCTCGTCGTAGTGGTGATGGTCGAACGGGATGCCGGCGATCGTGATGGTCATGATTTCCAGCCGCGCGGCGGGTTTTCTTGGACCAGTGCGGTCACGACCCACGCAGGCTCGTCATTGAAGTCTACGACCACCCGCAGCCACCTTCGGGGATCGACGTGTCGCCGATAGAAGTGCTCGCGGCCCGGGATGGTGTCATCGATGCGGTGGTCGGGATGCGCCACGGTGCCGAGGATCAGTTCGTGCTCGTCTACGAGCTCCGGCCGACCCAGGGACAAGTGCAGACGGGTGCCGGCGTCGAAGACGACAAGGCGTCCGTCGGGATCTGTCGTGCTCGGATCGTTCTCGGCCACCCAGACAAGCTACGAGCAGCGGCAGACACGGCCGTCTCGATGTGGCGAGCACTCAGGGGAGCTTCGCCTTGTCGAGCATCTCGATGAGGGCCGGGCGGCGGCGGTGTTGCTCGCGCAGGTTGACGAGCTGGTCTGAGAACCAGCGATCCTGTCCGGCGGCGCTCGCGGCACGGCGTGCGCGCTTCAGCATCGCTATCGCTCGCGCGTATCCGCGGCGGCCTGTCTGGAGCAGCTCTTCTCCGGCGACGAGCATGTACAAGGAGAGCGCCTCGTCCGGGTGTGTGGGCTCGCGTGCTTGGGCGAGGCGGGCGCGGCGATCGCCGCCCGGATCCCAGGTCGGGTCCTCGGTTGCGACAACCCACGCGGTGTCAGCGTCGCCCTCCTGCAGAAGCGCGTCGACGTAGCTGCCGCGATCGCGCTCGCGCAGCGCCCGTCTGGCGGCTTCACGCTCGAGTCCCCAGGCATCGAGCGCCTCGGCGGCGCGTCGCAGCGTCGAGTAGGTGCTTGCCGACGGTGTGCGCTCGTGCTGCTGGCGACGCAGCGCGAGCGCTTCGACCGGCTCGCCGCCGCGCTCGTGCACGCCGCAGGCGACGTCGTAGAGCTTGTCGAGCTGCCAGCCGCTCGTCTCGGCGATGCCGCGCAGCGCGAACGCGAGCACATCGTTCTCGCGCTCAAGCTCTGCCATCGCCTCGCACACGGCGATGAACTGGTGCGGAGCGCTGAGGTCTCCGCCGAGCAGCGCGACGACGGCCTCGGTGTCGCCGTCGAGCACAGCGAGCCGCTCGCGTGCCCACCGCACCGCGAACTGCTTCCTGCCGTCGGTGTGGCGCTGTCCGATCGCATGCCTGTAGGCGGCGAGGCCGCTCTCACCCAGCGCCTCGCGGTAGCGGACGGGATCGACCTCGAAGAAGTCCTGATCGTCGCAGCTGAAGCGCACCATCCACTCGGCGAGCTTCACCGGGTCGGCGACCCGCGCGTCGCACAGCTGCGCGTGCAGGTCGAGTAGCTCGCGCGCGAGATCGCCGATCGTCCCGTTCGAGTCGTCGGCGTGCATGATCACCTTCACGACGTGTCCGACTGCGCGCTCGATGAGAGCGAGAAGCTCAGCCGAGGGTGAGTTCTCTGCGGCGAGACGTAGCTCCTCGAGCACCGGCTGTGCTGCCCGCGCCCACCCCGAGCTTTCGTGGTAGTCGAGGAACCGGCGTGTGCGCAGCCCACGGTCGACCTCGCGGCGCAGCTCGCCTAGATCCCCTTCGCTACGGGCCGCCGCGAGCAACACGTGGCGTTCTACGTCGGGATGGCGATCGACGGCGGAGCGCACGATCTCGCGAAGCTCCTCGGCTGGCAGGCCGCGCACGATCTCGTGGACGTCCTTGGTCTCGCGGCGAGCTCTCGTGGGCACCGCGCCATCGTGCCACTTCGTCCGGCGGCGTGAGGCATCGGTTGGGGGCTACGATCGCGCGGTGAGCGCGTTGCGTGACAGGCCCGAGATTGTGGTCGTCTCGCCGCTGAAGGAGTGGACGTGCGCTGCGTGCGGAGACACAGATGCGGGCTGGCTGATCATGGATGACGGTGGCCCGCTTTGTCTTTCCTGCGCGGATCTCGCGCACCTGACTTTCCTTGGCGCCGGGGATGCGGCGTTGACGCGCAGGGCGCGCAAGCACAGCCGGCTCTCCGCCGTCGTCGTGCGTTTCAGCCGTGCGCGCAGGCGCTACGAGCGGCAGGGCGTGCTCGTCGAGGAGCCAGCACTGGAACAGGCCGAAGCGGAATGCCTCGCCGACGAGGACGCCCGCTTGCGGCGTCGTCAGCGAGAATGCGAGCGGCGTGCCGTCGAGGACGCGGACTTCGAGCGTGAGCTCGCGAACGAGATCGGCCGGCTGTTCCCGGGCTGCCCCCCTGAGTGCGTGAAGGAGATCGCCTCACACACCGGCAGGCGCGGCAGTGGTCGCGTCGGCCGGACCGCCTCCGCGCGGGCGCTCGACCCGACCGCGATCACGCTCGCAGTGGCTGCCGCCCCGCGTCATCGCGAAAGCGAGTACGACGATCTGCTGATGGCTGGCGTCGACCGATCGCAGGCACGAGAACGCGTGCGCGCAACGGTGGGCAGCGTGCTCGAAGCATGGCGCACACCGCCGGGCTGACGCGCTCTGGCGACGCCACGCTCGGTTACAGTCCGGCGAAGCCGGAGTCCGGTGTCCGGCCGTTCGAGCGACAGCCGCGGGCGATCGGTTGCTCCTGCGATGGCGTCGGTACTGCGCAGTTGCGTGGCCGGTTTGAGGTAGTTGGGGTCTATATCCGCGATGGCCCCAACATCGCCTCGTGCAGCGGCGGCCACTGCCGCCCAAAGACGGAGCGCACCCATCCTCGCGCTGAGCGTCGAGCAGGCGTGCGAAGCGCTGGGCGTGTCCTGGGACACATGGCGCGCGCATATCGAGCCCGACATGCGCCTTGTCCGGCTTGGGCGGCGCAAGCTGATACCCGTCAGCGAGTTGCACGCTTGGCTCGACCGGCACGCGGAAAGCGTCGGAGTGGGGAAGTAGGATGCGGGCGTCTTACAAAGCGCCCCCGCACCGTTGGCGCGGCCGGGGGCATGGCAGAGGAGGTTCAGCTCCCATGCAATCGGCACCGTACACCGCCGCATCGTCTGGAAGTGATCTCTGATGGCCACCGGAGTGCGTCAACGCCACGGCCTCAACTGCAACCGCAAGGGGCGCTGTGACTGCCCGTGGGAGGCGTCGGTCTACAGCAAGCGCGATACGAAGAAGATCCGCAAGACGTTCCCAACGAAAGCGGCGGCGGTCGCGTGGCGTGATGACAGCCGCTCTGCGGTGCGCAAGGGCTCTATGTCTGCTCCGACGGCGATCACGGTCACCGAGGCGGCCGACGCCTGGCTTGCCCGAGCCCGTGCCGGCACCAGCCTGACACGCTCGGGAGACCCTTACAAGCCGAGCGCTCTACGGGCCTACGCGGACGCGATGCGGCTGCGCGTGAACCCCGCGATCGGCTCGATGCGGCTGTCCGAGGTTCGCGCGATCGATTTGAAGCAGCTGCTCGTCAATCCCCTGGTCGCCGAAGGTCGCAGCGCGTCGAACGTAGGCGTCACGCTGTTGCCGCTCAGGGCGATCTACCGGGAGGCGATCGAGGAAGGTGTCGTGGCCGTCAACCCCACGTCGGGCCTCAAGCTGCCGCGGGTGCGCAGCCGTCGTGACCGGATCGCTACGCCGGGCGAGTGCGCCAAGCTGCTCGCGGAGCTGTCGGCGGCTGACCGGCGCGTGTGGGCGACCGCGATGTACGCGGGTCTGCGGCGCGGCGAGCTGATGGCCTTGCACGTCGAAGACGTAGACCTGCCGGGCGGCGTGATCCGGGTGTGCCGGGGGTGGGACGCTGAGGCGGGGGAGATCGCTACGAAGTCGGGAAAGGATCGCAAGGTGCCGATCGCGGGCGCTCTGCGCTCCTACTTGGCCGAGCACGTGCTCGCGCTCGGCTGGCGTGAGGGCCTGTTGTTCGGCGCCACCCCGGTCGTCCCGTTCTGCGACCGGACGCTGACCGAACGCGCAGACCGGGCGTGGGAGGGCGCTGGGCTGAGCAGGATCACCCTGCATGAGTGCCGGCACACCTACGCCTCGCTGATGATCGCTGCCGGCGTCAACGCGAAGGCGCTGAGCGAGTACATGGGGCACTCCAAGATCGCGGTCACGATGGACCTGTACGGCCACCTGATGCCCGGCAACGAGAGCGAGGCGGCGGGTCTGCTCGACGCATACTTGGCGGCGCAGCAGGGCCAGGCGGCTATCTGTTGAACGCGCTGCGAAGGGCGCGTCCTTCGGGCCTATAGGGTGAGTCCCAGCTCGCGCCAGTCTTGCGCCAGTTCAGCCCTGATTGGACCGGATTCCAGCGGACTCAGCCGGAGCGTGTTTGGCTCAACCGTGCGGAAAATGGCTCAACCATGCAGGTCGCGCGTGATCTACGACATCTTCGAGGGCACAGCCGAGATTCAGCAGCTGGTGATCGCGCGCGCGATCTCGGGGATGTACATCAAGTAACTCCGTGGCGCGCGGGCTGCGCCACGCGGCTCAGGACATTCGAGCAGCCGTGTCGCTAAGGCTTGACAGCGGCTTGACTTGCGATTAGCGTCTCGTCAAGACGGGGATCGTGGGGTGGGGTGCCGGCGTCGCGCCGGATCTTGTGCGGGAGCAGCTTGCGGTCCGTGGCTTATGAGTCCGAACAGGACCCTGGAGGGGTCATATGCCCGCGGACCACGCGGTCCGCGGCCTAGCGAACGGAGATGGAGATGAACGGAAGGATTCCAAGGAGAATCGCGACGCTGGCTGTGGCGATGCTCGCGGCAGTCGGCGCAATCGCGGTGACCGCGGGCGCGGCGAGCGCGTCGGAAGTGGTCTACAACAACGTCCCGAGCCCGCTGCCAGGCAACTTCGCGTCCTATGGCAACGAGGCTTACTCGATGCAGGAGCTCGGCGGCGAGGTCGAACTCGCCGGTGCGGCCCGCAAGAATCCGAAGGTGACCGTCGTCATGAGCAGCTGGGCGTGTCAGAGCGGGGGCGTGTACCAGGACACGTGTGAAACGGCAAAGCCGAACAAGAAGTTCAAGTGGCCGGTCACGCTGAACCTCTACGACGTGGGCCCGGGCAACACGCTCGGCGCGAAGATCGGCTCCACCACCAAGACCTTTGCCATGCCATACCGCCCGACGCGGAACGACGCCGTCTGCGTGCCTCTGCACTATGAAGCAGGCACGTGGTACGACGCAGCCACAGGCCGCTGCTACCACGGCATGGCGTTCGCGATCACGTTCAAACCGGTGCATATCGAACTCCGCCAGAAGGTGATCGTCAGCGTCTCCTACAACACGACCGATCACGGCCCCGCGCCGGTCGGGACAGCCCCATGCAACACGTCGAGCGGCGGCTGCTACTACGACGCGCTGAACGTGGCGATCGCGGAACCATCGGAAAAAACGCTCACGCTGGGCGCGCAGCCGACGGAAGACATTTTCGTGAACTCGACGTACTCGGAAATGTTCTGCGAAAGCGGTACCGCCGGGACATTCGGTCCCGCTGGCTGCTCGGCATTCTGGGAAGGCGCGCAACCGGTGATCGCGGTCAGCGCCAACTAGGCACGAGCGCAACCCAAGAAGAGCACGTTCGACGGAGGCCTCGCCAAATGGTGGGGCCTCCGTCGTCGTAGCGAAGGAACGGGCCGTGCAAGGTATCGATCAACGACGAATGGAGACAGACATGACTGGAAGGATTCCGAAGAGGCTGGGCACGCTGGCCGTGACGCTGCTCGTGGCGGTGGGTCTGATGGCCCTCGGCGCGGGGGCGGCGAGCGCGGGGGTGCTGTATGACAATGTCCCCAAGGCTCTGCCTGGCAACTTCGCATCGATCGGCTTCGAGGCGACCTCCACCGCGGAGTACGGCGGCGAGGTCGAACTCACCAAGACCTCGCCCAAAAAAGCGCTGCCGCTGACCGTCACCGCGGTGATGAGCAGCTGGACCTGTCAGAGCGGCGGCTGGTCGACCGACAACTGCGCGACCACGCCCGGCGCCACGTTCAACTGGCCGATCACCCTCAAGCTCTACAGCGTGGGCGCGGGCGGCGAACCGGTCGGGCCGATCGCGGAAAAGACCGAAACGTTCGCGATTCCCTACAGGCCGTCGGCCAGCCCGCTTTGCAAGGGCGAACTCGCCGGCACCTGGCTGGACACGACGGGCTCGGGCAAGAAGGCCACGCACGCGTGCTACAACGGCCTGGCGGCGCCGATCACGTTCCAGCCGCTGACGGTTGCGGCGCCGACGCCCAAGAAGCTGATCGTCAGCCTCGCCTACAACACCGAGACCTGGGGCGCTCACCCAACGGGCGAAGAAGGCCCGGAGAACTCGCTGAACGTGGCGATCAGCGAATCGTGGGAAGGCACGCTGACCAAGGGCGCTGACCCCGTGGAAGGCCCGTTCGTGAACTCCAACTGGAGCCCGATGTACTGCGGGAGCTCAGCGACGCTGAACACGTTCTCCTTCGGCGGAACGTGCTGGGGCGAAGGCGGCGGCTTCCAGCCGGTGATCGAGGTCAAGAGCTAGGCACGGCAGAGACCGTACAGCTGGCGAGGGCCCCGTCTAGGCGGGGCCTTCGTCGTCTGCGGGGCGCGCGAGCACGTGCGCGCGCCGGCTCCCGCGGGTGTCGGTGCGCTCGGCGCGCGCCCTGCCTACCAGGCCTGGCCGGCGCCGCAGTGGGGGCAGACGACGGTCGTCGAGACGCTGGCGCGGAACACGTAGCCGCACGCGCACCCGTAGGAGGCCCGATCCACGGGGCCGCCGGCCGCGCGTACGCGCGTCACGGCTGGGTCGCGCGGCCTCGACGCGGGCTCGGCGGATCGCTCCGCAGGCCCGACAGATCGCTGCGTGGGCTCGACAGAGCGCGGCGTCGGCTCGGTGGATCGGGGCCCGCTCTCGCCCGCCGACGCACGCTGCTTGCGCCGGCGCCGGCGCGAATGCCGCGGCTCGCTGAGGGGGTGTCGGAGGCTCGCTCTCATGCTGCTCTACCTCTTAGGACGTCATCCACGCTCAAAGGTTTCGCTGTGCAAGAACTATTTCCTCGCCAATCGCGTCCGCGCGGGTGCCGTCACGGTCATCGGCGGCTGCTGACGTTGGTGCTACGGCGGGTTTGCGATACTTCGCGGCGATGAACCCCTCGCGCAAGCGGACGGTGCGCCTGGTTGTGGCGCTGAGCGTGGCCGTGGTGTTGGCCAGCGCCCTGATCTACACGAGCTTCAGTGCCGCCAGCCCGGCGCTGACGCCCAGCCAGCTGCTCCGCCAGGCCCAGCCCGGGCGCAGCTATCAGCTGACGGGCACCGTCGTCGCGGGCTCGGTGCACCGCGAAGGCTCCGTGCTCGACTTCAGCGTCGAGGATCGCGCCGGCGGCGGCTCGGAGGTGGCGCTCGCGTACACGGGGGTGGTGCCCGACCCGTTCCACGAAGGTCGCGAGGTGATCGTCAGCGTCGAGAAGCAGGGCGATCGCTTCATCGGCGAAGAGAACTCGCTGATCACCAAGTGCCCGTCCAAGTACAAGACCGCTCCGCCGAGCGAGAACCAGAACTCCTGAGTGCCCTCCCGCGCGGCGGATAGCACCGGCGTGGAGCGCAGACGCTGATGGCCGGCCTGGGGTTCGCGTGTCTGCTGCTGGCGCTGCTCGTGTGCGCGTACGGCATCGGCGCGTCGCTGTACGGCGTGCGCACGGGACGCGTCGAGTTCTCCGAGTCCGGACGGCGGTCGGTGTACGCGCTCGCCGGGATCCTGACTTGCGCCTTCATCGTGCTCGAGGTCGCGTTCCTGGGCAACGACTTCGCGTTCAACACGGTCGCCGACACCTCCAGTCGCACGACCCCCGCCTTCTACAGGGCCGCTGCGGTGTGGTCCTCGCAGGAAGGCTCGCTGCTGCTGTGGGCATGGCTGATGTCGCTGTGGTCGAGCCTCGCGCTGTTCCTCACGCGCAAGCGCATGCGCGACGTCGCCGCCTACGCGACCGCGATCATGCTCGGCTTCGGCGGCTTCTTCGTGGCGCTGATGGTGTTCTACGCGAACCCGTTTGGAACCACGCATCCGGCGCCAGCCGAAGGCGCCGGGCTCGATCCGCTGCTGCGCTTCCCGACGATGATGATCCACCCGCCGATGCTGTACTCGGGCTACACGCTGTGCACGATCCCGCTGGCGTTCGGGATGGGCGCGCTGCTGGCGCGTCGCGTGGACGCCGATTGGATCAAAGCGATCCGGCGCTTCGCGTTCGCCGCCTGGCTGTTCCTGGGGATGGGCATCCTGCTGGGCGCACGCTGGTCCTACTCTGAGCTCGGCTGGGGCGGCTACTGGGGCTGGGACGCCGTCGAGAACGCCTCGCTGATGCCGTGGCTGACCGGCACGGCGTTCCTGCACTCGCTGATGATCCAGGAGAAGCGCGGCATGCTGAAGGTGTGGAACGTCTCGCTCGTGCTGGCCACGGGCACGCTCGCGATCATGGGCACGTTCCTGGTGCGCAGCGGGATCCTCAACTCGATCCACGCCTTCGGCGGGCAGACGCTGGGCGTGCCGTTCGTGTGCCTGATCGCGGTGCTGATCGCCGGGTCGATCTATCTAGTGGTCTCGCGGCGGGACATGCTGCGCTCGGAGCATCGCCTGGACTCGTGGCTCTCGCGCGAGGCGGCCTTCATGGCGAACAACCTCGTGCTCGTGGCGCTCTGCTTCGTGATCTTCTGGGGCACGTACTTCCCGCTGATCTCCGAGGCGCTGACCGGGCAGGAAGCGTCGGTCGGACCGCCGTGGTTCGATCGCTACACGGTGCCGCTGGCGCTGATCCTCGTGCTGCTCAGCGGCATCGGGCCGGTGATCACCTGGCGGCGGGCGACGCTCGCCAACGCGCGGCGCAACTTCCTCGTGCCGATCGCCAGCGCGCTGACGGCGCTGCTGATCCTGGAGATCGCCGGCGTGACGCAGAAGCCGCTCGCGCTCGTGATGTTCTGCTGCGCGGCGTTCGTGTTCGGCAGCATCGGGCAGGAGTTCTTTCGCGGCGCGCGCGCACGGCGGGCGATGGCGGGCGAAGCCGCGCCGCTGGCGCTGCTGGCGCTCGTGCGGCGCAACCGGCGCCGCTACGGCGGCTACATCGTGCACATCGGCATCGCCGTGCTGTTCGTCGGCGTGGCCGCCTCCTCATCGTTCCAGCACGCCTCCGAGCTCGGCCTCTCGCCCGGCCAGTCCACGCGCGTCGGCTCCTACGACGTCCGCTACGTCAAGCCCACGGCGACGATCACGCCCAAGTACGACCAGGAACACACCGGCTCGACGCTGGCTCTGGGGGCGGTGCTGGACGTGACCAAGGGCGGCCGCCACGTCACGACGCTGTATCCGAGCGAGGGCTTCTACGCCTCCGAGGAAGCCAGCCAGGGGTCGGTCGGCAGCCTGATCGGCGGCCAGCCCGTCAGCCATGTCGCGCTCGACGGCGGCATCACCCGCGACATCTGGGCCGCGATCGAGCCCGATGTCGAAGCGCCGGCGCTCGAGCGGATCATCAAGACCGGCAACAGCACGCTGCCGCCCGAAGACGGGATCGTCGCGATCGCATACCTGGCGCGCGAGTACCTCAAGCACCCGCCGCAGGCGCAGTTCCACTTCGAGGTCTCGCCGCTGGTCATGTGGATCTGGCTCGGCGGCTTCATCGTGCTAACAGGCGCCCTGATCGCGATCTGGCCGGCGCCGAGCGCGGTGCGGGCGCGTGTGTTTGCGCGTTCGCGCGCGCGCGCCGTGCGGGGCCTCGCGCGCGCCTGACGCGCGCCGCGAGTGGGCAGGCCTCCAATAATCCCTCGGAGTGGACTTTCTGATCGCGATCCTCACGCTGGCCCTGCTCGCGCTCGTCGTCGCCGTCGTCGGCGCGCCGCTGCGCCGCGCGCGCAAGCTCAGGGTCGCCGGCGCGGCGGCGCCGGAGGATGCTCGCCAGCCGCGTAGCGAGACGCCGGCTGCCGTTGCCGCGCGTGACACGCGCAGGCGGGACGAGCTCGAGGCGGCGCGCGAGGCCAAGTACCGCGAGATCCGCGACGCCGAGCTCGACTACCGCACCGGCAAGCTCTCGCGCGAGGACTACCAGGCGATCGACGCCGACCTGCGCGCCGAGGCGATCGAGATCCTCAACCGGCTCGAGGAGCTCTCAGCTGAAAGAGGCTCTAGGCCCAGGGACGCTTGAGCAGCACGAACGCGTTCAAGAAGAACAGCACCGCGAAGAACACCGTCCAGCGGTTGAGATTGCGCTCGACGAGCGAACCGCCGCCCAGCGGGCCCGTGCCGCTGCCCACGCCGAACGCGCCGGAGAGGCCGGAATCCTTACCCGAGTGCATCAGCACCAGGAAGATCAGGATCACCGCGATGGCGACCTGCAGGACCGAGAGGACCGTTTCCACGCGACGGAGAATATCGCGTTGCGCGTCACTTGGGGCATGGGATCGTGCGCTTGGCCAAGACCGTCGAGCCGTCCTGGAAGCTGAACTGCGACGCCACCGGCCAGCCGCCGTGCGGGCAGTGCTTGGGAAGGATGATGCCCTTGACATGGAACAGCTTCTTCCTGCCGTGGACCTGCCTGTAGTAGGCCACGTCTTTCGCGCCGAGCGTCAGGAAAGCGGTCTTCGCGGAGGCGTCCGAGGCTTCGGGGAGCACTTTGATGAGCGGCACTTCGACGCTGAAGCCGAGCCCGTACGGCGGCGGGCCGTTGATCACGCTCGCCGTGAACACGATTTCGATCGACACCGGCGAGTGGCCCTGCAGGAAGATCAGCATCGACACGTGCCCCGGCTGGTTGTCGGCCAGGAAGAATTCCAGCGTGTAGCTCTCGTTGACGATTTCATCGCCGATCTCGTAGACGCCCTCGCCGCCGCCGACCCCCGCCTTGGAGTCGGCCGGGCAGCCCTGCGCCCCGAGCTGTTCGAGCCTTTCCCGCACGCACGTGCCGCTGCCTTCCAGGTTGAGCGTCAGCCCCGCCGGGCCGTACACGTCGACGTGGGTGATCGGCGAGGGCACAGCGCCGTTCGTCGATCCGATCGTGGCGCTGCCGAACGCGTTCGTCGGAGCACCGGGCACGTTGGGCGAGAAGCCGGCTTCGGTGAGGCTCACGGTCTCCTCCGCGCGCGCGGAGCTCGCAGCCGACAGCAAGGCGCCGCAGACCAGCGCAAGCACGATCCAGGTCCGACCGACGCTGATGCTCGCTCTGCCCATCCTCGGAATCCCCATTCTCCCTGCGGCCGGCCACGCCGCCACCGGTTCTGTCAATGCCGCGAGCCAGCTAATGTCAACAATAGAGGACGAGAGCCATCCGATACAAGGCAGAATCCGTCCACCACGGTTGGACGTACGGCAGGAGTGCGGCGTCCCGTCCAGAAGACGCACGCGCGGTCGCGCTGACGCGCTTCTGCCGTGTATGCCGCTACGGTCCCCCGGCCAACGTCCGCCATGAAATCCGCGAGCGCCACAAATTGCCAGTGCGATTACGAATCCTTTACGGATTCATGGTTCTCTGCCGATAAGAATCCCGGTGGGCGTACCCCGCGTTTGTGGGCTAGCTGCGCCGACCACGACCATGGGACGTCCCCAAGATGATTGATTTCCGCGTATGCCGCCCGTGAACAGCGCCCGCCGCAGGGCCCTGCGAGCGTTGCTGTCCGCCCTCGCCGGCGGTGGACTGACGGCTGCCGGCCTCGGCGGACCGCTTGCCGGCGCGGCGCTCGGCGCGACCGGGACGACCGGGACGACCGGCACGACGGCGTCCGCAGAACCGGGCAGCGGCACGCCGGAATCCGAAGGCGGCCAATCCTCGACGACCACCACGCCGACGGAAGCCACGACGCCGACCGAAACCACCACGGCGCCGACGAGCAGCACGCCCACCACCACGACGCCGGCGCCAGCCGCGCCGACGCCGACGACGCCGGCCAGCACTGCGCCGACGACGACCACGCCGCAGGCGAGCAGTGCCCCGCAATCCGCCCCGACGGCCCCCACGGTGGTGCTCAAGCGCAAGCAGAAGGCGACGCCCAGCGCGCCATCGAACCCCAGCCAGACGACGACCAGGGGAAACGGCGAAAACGGCAAGCCGAGCAAGCAGAAGAAGGCCTCAGGGCCCAACAACGTCGCTCCCTCGCCGCAGACGGTCGCCGCCGAGGCGGGCGCGCTCGCGGCGCTGCTCGCCACCTCCGAAGCCTCCGACCAGGCGCTGGCCTTCTACCGCATCCCGCTGTTCCTGCTGCCGATCTACAAGGCGGCCGCCGTCCAGTACGGGGTGCCATGGCAGATCCTCGCGGCGATCAACGAAATCGAGACCGACTACGGCAGCGACCTGTCGGTCTCGACCGCCGGCGCCGTCGGCTGGATGCAGTTCGAGCCGAGCACGTGGCTGCAGTACGGGGTGGACGCCCTCAACGCCGGCTACGCCGACCCGTACAACCCCGTGGACGCGATCTTCGCCGCCGCGCGCTACCTGCGGGCGGCCGGCGCCGCGACCAACCTGCACGCGGCGATCCTCGCCTACAACCACTCCGAAGAATACGTCGAATCGGTGCTGCTGCGCGCGAAGCTGATCTCCAGCTACCCGAAGGCCGTGATCGCCACGCTCACCGGCCTGATCGACGGTCGCCTGCCCGTGACCGGCAAGCACATCGCCTGGGAAGCGCTTCCGATCGAAGCACCGTCGCCGTCGAGCGCGACCGCAGGCGCTGCCGCGGTGCCGAGCACGGTGGCCAGCCCGAGCGGCACGGCCGCGGGCGCGACCGGCGCGACGCCCACGGGCGCTCCGGGCTCAACACCGCCGCTGTCACCGACCGCGGCCGCGGCCGCCGCCACATCAAAGCTCGCCACCGCGCCCGCCCCGGCGCTGCAGCTCGTCGATCTGCTGAGCGCCCCCAACGCGTCGGTGGTCGCCGTGCAGGACGGGCGCATCGTCAAGCTCGGCGACTCGCACAAGCTCGGCAAGTACCTGGTGCTGCGCGACGTCTACGGCGACGTGTTCACCTACGCCGGCCTCGGCAGCATCGCCCCGACCTACGTCCTGCCGAAGACGCCGCGAGTGCAGGTCAAATCGCCGGTCGTGGAAGCGGCCAGCACGCGCGATCCCGCGCCCTCGCAGCCGGCCAGCGCCGGCGTGCAGACGCCGCTGACGCTGCATGTCAAGGCACCGCTCGCGCCGGCCAGCACGCGGCATGGCGAAGTGTCCCTGCCGGTGGCCACGCAGGAACCGACGCCCGCTGGCATGGGCAGGCCGCGCCTGTTCGCGCACCCCGGCAACCCCGACGCGCGCGCGGCCGCCGTCGCGAGCGCGGCGAGGAAGGCGAGGATCGCAAGCGCCGGCCAGGCGCTGCCGCTGCGCAAGGGGTCGGTCGTCGCCTCCGGGACGGTGCTCGGGCGCGTCAGCGTGCCGCCCGGCGCCAAGGACGGCCACCTGCGCTTCGCCATCCGTCCCGCCGGCGACGCCGAAACCGTCAACCCTGGTCCGGTGCTGAGCAACTGGGCGCAGCTGCAGAGCGCGCTGCACCCGCAGGGAGCCAAGGCGAGCAACCCGCTGCTCGGGGCGACCGCGAGCGATGTGTTCCTGCTCTCCAAGGCGCAGCTGGAGCGCGCGGTGCTGTCGGATCCGGGGATCACGTTCGACGCCTGCGCGCGCCACGAAGTCGCCGCCGGAGCGGTCGACAGACGGGTGCTGGCCGTGCTCGCGTTCCTCTCGCGCAGCGGCCTGGAGCCGACCGTCGGCGCGCTTCGCTGCGTCCAGCGCCAGTACACCGCCTCGACGACGCCCGCAGCCGACTACAGCGGCGGCGAAGTCGACATCTCGGCGATCAACGGCACGCCGATCGCCGGTCACCAGGGGCCCGAAACGATCACCGACCTCACCGTCCGCGCCCTGCTGACCCTCCCCGCCGAGTTCGTGCCGCACCAGATCGACAGCCTGATGCGCTACCCGGGCTCACCGAACACGCACGCCTCCAAGGCGGACGCCGGGCGCATCCACCTCGAGTTCCTCCCGCAGCCCGCCACCGCCACGCTCGACCCGGCAGCGGCCGCCACCGTGGCGCACTCCGCCGGCTCCGGGCGCACGGCCCCCGCGCCGGTCGTCACGACGAGCGCGCTGAGCGCCGCGCAGTGGACCCAGCTGATGGAGCGCGTGGCGGCGCTGCCGACGCCGACGATCGCGACCAAGCCGAGCTCGGCCGCGATCCCCGACCCGAAGCGCCGCTAGACGCTTTCGGCAGCTAACCGGCCGCCGACCCGCCGGGTGCTCCGCTGGTGCCCGGGCTGGCGTGGAAGGCGCCCACCAGGTCGCTGCGGCACTTGGCCTCGGCCGCCTTGAACGTGGCGCTGCTCGTGTTCAGCCCTTTGGTGTTGAAGATCGGGCCTTTGCCGGACGTGTTGGGTTCCGGCACGTTGACGCCGTTGGAGCGCAGGCACGACGCGAACTTCGCGAGCGCCGCTTTGATCGCCGGGCTGTTGAATTGCAGGTGACCGCCGCCGGCAAAGCCGCCGCGCGGGAACCCTCCACCGCACTTCTTGAGCGCCGCTTCGTACTGCGCACGGGTGACGCCCGCAGGCAGGCTGGGAGCGGCGCCGAGGAAGCCACCGGCGCCGGGCGCCTGCCCCGGTTTGCGTTTCGGCAGCGTGATGCCGTTCTTCTGCATGCATTCGCGCAATGCCAGGAAGCGGCCAGAGACGGCCCCTGGCACCGCCGCTTTGGGAGTGGTGCTGGGCGTGGTGCTCGCGCTCGTCGCGGCGCCTGCCGTCGTGGTCGTCGTGGAGGCGCTCGAGGAGCCTCCGCACGCCGCCAGCACGAGGCTGGCGAGCACCGCGAGCAGGACGGCCGCGGCCGCTGGGATACGTCTGGGACTGCTGCTGCTGCTGATCTGAGGCATTGAGCTCCTTGTCGAATGATCGTGCTCGCGCACGCCGCGCCCTGGAGCGCGAACGGTACGCCAAGATGGTGCGACTTCTAACTAAGTGTCGGCTAAGCGTTCTCAGCCTCCGCCGAACAGTGAGGGTTCGCCGCTGCTGCTGCTGCCGGTACTGGTTTTGCTCGAGCTCGCCCCGCCGGCCGAGCCGGCGAACAGCGCCGCCAGGCCGCCGCCGCTCGCACCGACGCTGATCGATTCGGCGCTGACCGTGCCGTTCTTGGCGGTTTCGCCGGTGACCGTCACCGTTTCGCCCGGGTGGATGCCCTTGACGCTCGCCGTGACCGTCTTCGTGACGCTTGTCCCCGGCGAGGTCGTGACCTTGATCGTGTTGCCTTCGGAGTTGGTCACGTACAGCGTGCTGCCGGCCAGGTATGCGACCGTTCCGGCGGTCGGGCGCGTGAAGCCCGCCGAGCTCGAGGCCCCGCTCGACGTGCTCGTCCCGGCGCTCGCGCCACCACGCAGCGCGCGAAAGCGCGAGGCCAGGCTCGACGCCGCGGAGCCGGCGGACGAGGTCGGGGAAGTTTCGCCCTTCTCGATCAGCACGCCGCCGATGAATCCGCACGCGATCAGCAGCACGCCGAGCAGCGCCAGGACGATCGGGTTTCCGCCGACCCCGAGCAGGCGCCGGCGCGGGCGGCGCGGCAGCTCCTCAGGCTCCTCGATCCATTCGTCCCGATCCTCGATCGGCGGCTGCTCGTGTGACATGACGGGCGGTTGCTCAGGCATTGCGGGCTCCTGGTGGGGGGGAGTGGGATCACTCAAAGCGCAGCGCTTCGATCGGTCGCAGGCGGGCGGCGCGAGCCGCGGGATAGGTGCCGAAGAACAGGCCCGACGCGAGTGCCGCGCCGAAGGCCAGGAAGATCGAGTAGGTCGCGATCTCCGGGTGCACGCCGGCGATCTCGAACTGGCTGCCGATCACGCCGACGGCCACGCCGGCGATGCCGCCGAACAGCGACACGAGCACGGCCTCGGTCAAGAACTGCGTGAGGATGTCGCTGCGTCGCGCGCCGACGGCCTTGCGGATACCGATCTCGCGCGTGCGCTCGGTGACGCTCACGAGCATGATGTTCATGACGCCGATCCCGCCGACCAGCAGCGAGATCGCCGCCACCTCTCCCAGCAGCGTGGTGAAGACGCTGCTCGTCGAGCTCGAGGTTTCAAGCAGCGAGCCCTGGTTGAGCACGCTGAATCCCGGTTCGGAGGTGTCTTTGATCCTGTGGCGTTCCTCGAGGATCGTCGTGACCTCGGCTTCGGCGGCGTTGAGCGAGGATTCGGAGGAGGCCTGGACGGTGATCGAGTCGATCGGCCCGACGCCGGTGAGCGAGTCCTGCACGGTCGTGATCGGCGCCATCACGACGTCGTCCTCGTTGGTCGTGCCGTTGGTGCCCTTTTTGGCGAGCACGCCGACGACTTCGTAGTTGCTGCCGTTGACCTTCATGTTCTGACCGACGGCGCTTGCGCCGGCGAACAGTTCCTGCACGACTTCCTGCCCGATCACCGCCACCCGCCGGTGATCGCTCACGTCTTCCGCGGTGAACGACGCGCCTTCGGCGATCTTGTAGGTGTGGGCCGTCAGGTAGGAGGGGGTCGTGCCGACGAACGAGGACGGTTCGAAGCTGGTGCCGTCGTAGACGAGTTTCACGCTGGTGGCGTCGACGACCGGCGAAGCGCTCTTGACGTCCGGGGCGAGGCTCCGGTTCTGTAGCGCTTCGGCGTCGGCCTTCGTCAGCGACACGCTCGCCGCGGTGCTCGCCCGCGCGCCAAAGCGAAAGCCGCCGCTGGGCTGCACCACGAGCACGTTCGTGCCGAGGCTCTGAATCGTCGACTGAACGGCCTTGGAGGAGCCGTTGCCGACGGCGATCAGCACGATCACCGAGGCGACGCCGATCGTCATGCCGAGGATCGTCAGCCCCGAGCGCAGCTTGTTCGCGGTGATCCCGCTCCAGGCGATGCGCAGCATCTCCGGGCCGATCATGTCTGTGCCTCCACGGCGCCCGCAGCGCCCGCGGCGCCGGCATGGTGGGCGGACTTCTGGCCGTGGAGCGCCGGCGGCGCGTCGTGCACGCCGCGCGTGCGACGGTCCTCGACGACCTGGCCGTCGCTCAGGCGGATCACCCGCTTGCACTGCTCGGCGACATCGGGCTCGTGCGTGATCAGGACCACGGTCCGTCCTTCTTCGTTGAGCCGCGCGAAGATCCGCAGGACATCCTCGGTCGAGTGCGAGTCGAGGTTCCCGGTCGGCTCGTCGGCGAGGATCAGCGAGGGATTGGTCACGATCGCCCGTGCGACCGCCACGCGCTGCTGCTGGCCGCCGGAGAGCTCGGACGGCTGATGATCCATGCGGTCGGCCATCCCGACCGAGCGAAGTGCCCGTTCGGCGCGCTTTCTACGCTCGGCCCCCCGCAGGCCGGCGTATGCGAGCGGCAGCTCGACGTTGACCAGCGCGCTCGTGCGCGCCACGAGGTTGAAGCTCTGGAAGACGAAGCCGATCTTGCGGTTGCGCAGATCGGAGAGATCGTCCTCGTCCATCTCGCTGACGTCGACGCCGTCGATCAGGTAGCGGCCGCTCGTCGGTACGTCCAGGCAGCCGAGGATGTTCATCAGCGTGCTCTTGCCGCTGCCGGAGCTGCCCATGATCGCCACCAGATCGCCGGTGTCGATGCGCAGCGACACGTCGCGCAGCGCGCGCACGCGGATCTGCCCCAGGGCGAAGATCTTCGTGACGTCGTGCACCTCGATGACCGGGTGCTGCGGAGCGCTCGCGCTCCGTCGCGCGGGCGCACGCGGGGATGCGCCGCGCGACACCAGCGGGCGGCTGCGCGGCACGCGCGCCGGGGTGGGTTCGCGCGAGCGAGCGGGCCAGCGCATCAGCCGCCGCCCCTGAAGAACGCGGCCCCGCCGCCGCCCAGGCCGCCGCCGCCGAGAGCGGCGCCGCCGAGCCCGCCGCCACCAAGGCGGCTGCTGATCCTCGAGGTGAGGCTGGTGCTCGAGCTCGTCGTGCTCGCGGCCGGCAGCACGACCGTTTCTCCGGCCTTCAGGCCGCTGAGGATGATCGTCGAGGTGTTGCCGGCCAGGCCCGTGACCACCCGCTGGCGCACCTGCTTGCCGGCGCGCTCGACCGTCACGCTGTCGGCGGTGATCGCGCTGGTCGGGACGTTGATGCCTTCGGCCTGCTTGACCACGACTTCCGCGGTTGCGCTCATCCCGAGCCGCAGGCCGGGCGCGAGCTGGTCGAGCTGGAACGTGACGTCGTAGCTCACCGCGCCACTGCTGCTGCTCGACAGCAGCGCGACTTCGCTCACGTGGGCCGCCAGTTTGGTGGCGCTGAGCGCTTCGACCGTGACCGTCGCGATCTGGCCAACTTTGACGTTGCCGATTTCCGATTCGCTCAGAGGCACCACCAGCTGCATCGTGCTGAGGTCGCTGAGGACCGCGAACGCGGAGCTCGAGGAGCTGGACGCGGCGGAGGAGCTGGACGAGCTCGAGGCGCCGGTCGCGCTGCGGCCGCTGGCGCCGGTCGCGCCCGCGCCGCTCGCGCCCGATCCGCTCGAGGAGCTGCTCGAGCTCGAGGCCCTGGTCGTCCCGCTGCCCGACACCACTTCCCCGACCTGCCCGGACAGCGAGACGATCGTGCCGCTCTCGGGGGCGTACAGGTTGGTGTCCTGGACGGCCTGTTCGTCGCTGTGCACGGTCAGCGTGTCGCTCTTGACCGCCGCTCTGGCGGAGGCCAGGTTCGCTTCGCGGGTGGCCGTGCTGATCGTCGCTTTCGTCGTGGAGGAGCCGGAGCTGCTTTCTTTGCTCTTGGTTTCGCGTTCGGATGTCGCGCCGCTGCTCGGAGAGGTGCTCGCCGGCGTCGTCGTCGTCCGCGTCCTGGAGGTCGGCGAGGTCGTGCTGGGCGTGGTGCTCGTCGGCGTCGTGGCGGTCGGTGTCGTGGCGCTCGGCGTGGTCGTGCTGGGCGTGGTGCTGGTCGGCGTCGTGGTGGCGGGCGTCGTGCTCGCCGGTGCGGTTGTCGTGTTCGTCGGCACGGAGTAGGCGGCGTCGGCGATCTGCGAGGTCGCTTCGCCGTGATAGGAAGCTGCGCTGGCGCCGCCCGTGCCCGAGCCGCTGCCGGAGCCGGTCGAGGTTTCGCCGTCGGTTTCTTCCTCCTTGGCGAGGTTGGCTTCCGCGGACTGCAGGCTCGCCTTGGCCTGTTCGAGCGTGACTTCAGCGCTCTGCGGGTCCAGTGACGCGAGCAGCTCGCCCTGGGTGACCTGCTGTCCCTGGGTCACGTAGATGTGCGTGACCGTTCCGCCGGTCTTGAAGCCGAGGTTCAGCTGGCTCAGGGCCTGCAGGTTGCCGCTGCCCGATACCGTCGATTGCACGACGCCCTGCGCGACGGTCGCCGTGCGGGTGACCGTCGCCTGGCTGCTCGAGGCGGGTCCGACGACGAGCACGGCGGCCGCGATCGCACCGGCGCAGAGAGCCCCGAGTGCGTAGACGAGCCAGGATCCTCTGGTGCGATCAGTCATTTGTCTTCAACTAGATAGTCGGCCGGAGCTGTAAGAGGGGGCGAAGAAAGACCGCAAGCAGGGATTAACTTCGGCTAAAGCGCCGAGCCGTCCTTCTTTATGTTGGTGTGCCAGAGGGTCCCGGTGAGCCTGGCAGACGTGGCGGCGACGCTCTGCGATCATGCCCGCAGATGGCCACCTACGGCGGGATCGACCTCGGCGGCACCAAGATCCAGGCGGCGATCGTCGACGACGTGCAGAACGTGCTCGGCTCGGCGCGGCGGCCGACGCCCACCGACGGCGGCCCGGCGGACGTGGCCGCCGAGATGGAGACCGCGCTGCGCGACGCCGCCAAGGCGGCCGAGCTCGATCCGTCGGCGCTGGCGGGCGTCGGCGTCGGCTCGCCCGGCACGATCGACGCCGGCAACGTCACCAGCGCTCGCAACCTGCCCGCGTGGGAAGGCACGTTCCCGCTGGCGGCGACGCTGGAAGCCGCGCTCGGCTGCCCTGTGTCGGTCGGCAACGACGTGCAGGTGGCAACCGACGCCGAGTTCAAGCTCGGGGCCGGGCGGCTGTACAGCTCGCTGCTGGGCGTGTTCTGGGGCACCGGCGTCGGTGGCGGGCTGATCCTCGATGGCAAGCCGTGGACGGGGCGTGGCGGCGCCGGCGAGATCGGGCACGTGGTCGTGGAGATCGACGGCGCGCGCTGCACGTGCGGGCGGCGTGGCTGCATGGAGGCCTACGCCGGGCGCGCGTCGATGGAAACGTACGTGAGCAGGCTGCACCAGGAGAAGGGCCGCAAGACCGACCTGTTCAAGCTGATGGCCGAACACGAGCGCACCCGCCTGACGAGCGGCATCTGGGCACGTGCGCTCGAGCGGGGCGACAAGCTCGCGGTCCAGACGCTCGAGCGCGCGGTCAGGGCGCTCGGCGCCGGTATCGCGTCGGTCGTCAACGTGCTCGACGTCGAGGGCGTGATCATCGGCGGCGGGCTCGGCATCCGGCTCGGCCACCCCTACGCCAAACTGATCACCGAAGCGATGCAGCCGCATTTGTTCGCCGACTCGCGCCCGCCGCACGTGCACGTCGCCGCGCTCGGCGACCTCGGCGGAGCGATCGGAGCCTCGCTGTTGGTCCGCGGCGAGGCGTAACGTTATGAGCGAATTGCCACAACCGGTCGTGCATCTCTCGTCGGTGCTGCGCAGCCCGCTGCTGGATAGGGCGGGTGAGCGCCTGGGTCGCGTCGAGGACCTGATCGTGCGCCTGGCCGACGGCGGCTACCCGCCGGTCACCGGTTGCAAGGCGCGGATCGGCGGACGCGAGCTGTTCGTGCCGGTCGACAGGATCGCGTCGCTGGCGCCAGGCGCTGTGCGTCTCTCCGGGGAGAAGCTCAGCCTGGGCAGGTTCGAGCGCCGCGCCGGCGAGGTGCTGCTCGGCGCGGACGTGCTCGGCCGCAAGCTCGTCAACGTCGAGGCCGATCCGCCACGGCTCATCACCGCGCACGAGATCGAGCTCGCGTGCATCGAGGGTTGGTGGCGCGTCGTCGGCGTCGATCACAGCCCGCGCGCGCAGCTACGGCGGGCGCTGCCGCGTAGCCTGCGGCGCCTGGTGGGGGACCGGCCGTTCCTCGACTGGGCCGACATGGAGCCGTTTGTCGGCCACGTCCCGACATCGCGGCTGCGCTTCTCGCACCGCAAGCTCGCCAACCTGCACCCCGCTGAGATCGCCGACCTGGTCGAGGCGGCGTCGCACGACGAGGGCGAGGAGCTGATCGAGGCGGTCTCACAGGATCGCGAGCTCGAGGCCGACGTGTTCGAGGAGCTCGACGAGCATCACCAGCTGGAGTTCATCCGCGAGCGTCCCGACACGCAGGCCGCAGCGGTCGTCGCGCGCATGGCCGCCGACGACGCCGCCGACCTGATCGTCGAGATCGACCAGGAGCGGCGCGGGCGGATCCTGGCGCTGCTGCCGGCAGAGCAGCGACGCCAGATCGAAGCGCTGCTCGGCTACAACCCCTCGACCGCCGGCGGGCTGATGAGCCCCGACTTCATCAGCCTCGCGCCGGCGGAGACAGTGGCCCAGGCGCTCGCGAAGGTGCGCTCCAGCAAGCTGGGAGCAGGCACGCTCACGACGATCTACCTGCTCGACGGCGAAGGCGGTCTGAGCGGCTCCGTGTTCGTGGTGACGCTGCTGCGCGCCGACGCGCAGCAGGCGCTGCAGGAGGTCGCCGAGCACGAGCCCGTGTGGGTCGCCACCGATGCCGATCTGCCCGAGGTCGCGCGCATGATGACGGACTACAACCTCGTGATGCTGCCGGTGCTCGACAGCGACGAGCGGATGGTCGGTGTGGTGACCGTCGATGACGTGCTCGAGCTCACCCTGCCGAGTGGCTGGCGGCGGCGCTTCGGGCTCGTGCGCGACTGAGCGCTCATGGCTGGCCCGTTGCTAGGCTGGGCTTTAGACAGTCCCGCACACGGCGCACATAGAGAGGAGGCCGGCATGGATCGAGAACAGCCACGAAGTACCCAGCCGGCCGCGCGCCCGTCGGGCTTGTCCCTCCTGGCCTGAGAGCTGCCCCGGGACCGTGTCGACGCGGGCGTGCGCCGCGGCGTGCCCCTGCGCGCGCCCAGACGTGACCGCAGTCCCGCGAGCAAGGAAGGAGGCAAATCCGACATGGCCGAACAGGAGACGACCACGCTGACGTCCGCCGAGCGCCAGCCCGAGCGCGTGCCTCCAGTCCTCGACGAGGCCCACATCGGCGACATCCGCGGGGCGCTCGGGACGATCAGCATGCACGACACGGGCGAGCGCCACGGCTGGCGCTCGCGCGCGATGGCGCTGCTGGCGATCATGGGCCCGGGACTGATCGTGATGGTCGGCGACAACGACGCCGGCGGCGTCTCAACGTACGCGCAGGCGGGGCAGAACTACGGGACCAGCCTGCTGTGGGTGCTGCTGCTGCTGATCCCGGTGCTGATCGTCAACCAGGAGATGGTGATCCGCTTGGGCGCGGTCACTGGCGTCGGTCATGCGCGGCTGATCTTCGAGCGCTTCGGCAAGTTCTGGGGCGCGTTCTCAGTGGGCGATCTGTTCCTGCTGAACTTCCTGACGATCGTCACCGAGTTCATCGGCGTGAGCCTCGCGCTCGGCTACTTCGGCGTCAGCAGCGATGTCGCCGTGCCACTCGCCGCGGTGGCGCTCGTGGCGATTACCTCGACCGGCAGCTTTCGCAGCTGGGAGCGGTTCATGTACGTGTTCGTGGTGGCCAACTTCCTGGTGATCCCGCTGCTGATCATCGCTCACCCGAACGTGGGCGACGCCGTTCATCACACCTTCGTCCCGGGCATCGCCGGCGGCGCCACCTCGACGGCGGTGCTGCTGATCATCGCGATCGTGGGCACCACCGTCGCGCCTTGGCAGCTGTTCTTCCAGCAGTCGAACATCATCGACAAGCGCATCACCCCGCGCTGGATCAACTACGAGCGCGCCGACACGGTCATCGGTGCGTTCGTGGTGGTGCTCGGGGCCGGCGCGCTGATCGCGGTCACCGCGTTCGCCTTCGGCGGCACCGCCGACTTCGGTCGCTTCTCAGACGCGGGCGGGGTGGCGAGCGAGCTCGGCGATCGCCTGGGGTCGACGGCCGGCACGTTCTTCGCGATCGTCCTGCTCAACGCGTCGCTGATCGGCGCGGCGGCGGTCACGCTCGCGACGTCGTATGCGTTCGGCGACGTGTTCAGCGCCAAGCACTCGCTCAACCGTGGCCCGCTCGACGCGAAGCTCTTCTACGGGAGCTTCACGCTGATGGTGGCGGCGGCGGCGGGAATCGTGCTGATCCCGGGAGCCCCGCTCGGCCTGATCACCACCTCTGTGCAGGCGCTGGCAGGCGTGCTGCTTCCCAGCGCGACCGTGTTCCTGCTGCTGCTGTGCAACGACCGCGAGGTGCTCGGGCCCTGGTGCAACGCACCGTGGCTGAACGCGATCGCGAGCGTGATCATCGGCGTGCTCGTGGAGCTGTCGCTGATCCTGATGGCGAGCACGATGTTCCCGGGCGTGAACGTGACACAGCTGTTCCTCTACCTGTCGCTGGTGTTCCTCGCGGTCCTGGTCGTGATGGCGGTGTTCGTCCTGCGAAACCGGCCGAGAGCCACCGTGGCGGTGGCGAAGCTCGACAAGGAGCGGCGCAGCGCCTGGACGATGCCGCCGCTGGCACTGCTCGAGCGCCCCGTGTGGTCGCCCGGCCGCAAGGCCGGCATGCTGTTGCTGCGTGGCTACCTCGTGGTGGCCGTGCTGCTGCTGGTCATCAAGACCGTCCAGCTCGGGCACTGAGCGCTGCCGCGCGTGCGCGCGGGGCGATCTATGTTGAGCGGCGGTGCTCCCGTTCTGGATATCGATCTCGCTGCTGTCGCTCGCGCAGGGCGTGCTCGTGGCGCTGCCCGGCGTGATCGCCGGCGGGCTGCCCGCGCGCCTGCGCAGCCGCCGCTGGGCGATCATCCCGCCGCTGTCGGTGATCGCGTTCGTGTTCGGCGCGCGCGCGGCCGAACACGCGAGCGCCCAGGGGCTCACATACCTGGCTCTGGGCGCCGTGCCCGTGCTCGCGGCGCTCGCGCTCGGCTGGCTGCTGTGGGATGCCCACACGACGCACGGGCGTCGCGCGCTGCGGGCGCTCGCCGTGCTGCCGCTGTTCGCGCTCGCGTGGGCCGATCGCGGCGGGCTGGCGGGCGAGGCGGCGGCACTGGCGCTCTCGGCGCTCAGCTGCGCAGCGCTCGGCGTGCTGCTGGCGACCGTCACTCCGCCGCGCTGGCTCGCCGCGGGGATCGTCGCGATGGCGATCGCCGACACCGCGCTCGTGGTCTCCGACCTGCTGCAGCGACCAAACAACGCGCTCAACGCCGCACGCCCCGTGGCCGGCCTGCCGCAGCTGCAGAGCGCGGTGCTCGGCTCGGCGGTGATGGGCTACGGCGACCTGTTCATCGCCGGCGTGCTCGGGGGGCTGCTGGCGGTCACGGTCGGGCGCACGCTGCAGCTGCGCGTCGCCGCGCTGACCGCGATCCTCGCGCTCGGCTTCGACCTGCTGTTCTTCCTCGTCGACGAGCTGCCGGCGACGGTGCCGGTGGCGCTGGCGCTCGTGCTGATGCTGCTCAGGCGCCGCTGGAGATCCGCTGGCGCAGCGGGAGCTCCGCCGGCTTCCCCGACAGCGGTGGCGGCGTCTCCTCGGCCACGGGCTCCAGCCGCGCGGTGATCGCGCGCGCTGTGATCTCGACCGCGTCCGGCGCCTGCACCTTGCGTTCGGAGGCCGCGCCCGCCTGCTCGATCTTGCGGACCTGGGGGATCACGCGGTGCTCGAACGAGCCGATCGCCTCGTTGTAGGCGCCGACGGCCGAGTCGAGCTGGCGTCCGACCTTGGCGAACGGCTCGACGAAACGCCCGAGGCGGCTGTGCAGCTCGCGCGCGGACTCGGCGATCTCGCGCGCGGACTCGGCGATCAGCTCCTGGCGCCAGCCGTAGTGGACCGCCCACAGCAGGCCGATCAGCGTCGTCGGCGTGGCCATCAGCACCTGCTGCTGGACGCCGTACTCGATCAGCGCCGGGTCCTCGGCGAGCGCGGCCTGGTAGATGCCGTCGGAGGGCACGAACATCACGACGAACTCCGGCGTCGAGTCGAACTGGCGCTGGTAGCCCTTTGAGGCGAGCTTGGCGATGTGCTCGCGCGTCTGGCGCGCGTGGCGTGCGGTGTGCAGCTCGCGCTCGTCCTCAACGGTGGCCTCGAGCGCCGACAGATACGCATCGAGCGGGACCTTCGAGTCGACCACCACGAGCTTGCCGCCCGGCAGGCGCACGAGCATGTCCGGGCGCAGCGTCCCCTCGCCGGTCTGGATCGTGCTCTGCTCGACGAAGTCGCAGTGCGAGACCATGCCCGCCATCTCGACGACGTTGCGCAACTGGATCTCCCCCCAGGAGCCGCGCGTCGTGGGGCGCTTGAGCGCCGAGACGAGGTTGCCGGTCTCCTGGCGCAGCGTGCCGACGCCGTCGCCGAGGTGGCGGATCATCTGCGCCAGCTCGCCCTGCGCCTGCCTGCGCTCGCGCTCCAGGCGCCCGATCTCGCTCTCCATCCGGCCGAGCTTCTCCTGCACGGGCCTGACGACCCCCTTGATCTCCTCCGCGCGCGCCGCCATCTCACCGGACGCGCGCTCCTGCTCGGCGCGGCGCGTCTGCTCGAGGCGCTCGGCGAGCGAGTCGCCAGTCTGGCGCAGCACGTCCAGCGAGATCGCCTTCAGCTCCTCGCGCATCCGCGCCTGCTCCTGCTGGCGCTGCTCCTGCTGCTGCGCCCCGCGACCGCGACGCTGCAGCGCCGCGGTGCACGCGGCGCCGAGCAGGATGCCGGCGATCAAGAGCAGGGGGGTCATGATGGCCCATCAGCTTGACACCAGCGGCGGACGTGAGCGGCAGGCCTCATTTGAGACATGGCTTATCAAGTGTCGCTTACGGAACTCTACTTACGCCACCCTTACACCACCGGATTGACATAAGGGCACCAGTGGGGTAACTTGCTTGTCCCGTCAGCGAGGCTGGGGGTTGCTCGTGGAGGGCAAATATCCAAGAAGGGGCCACGTGGGGATTGTCTCTGCCGGCGGTCCCGCTGGTAACGAGGAGGATGGGAAATGCAAGCCATGAATGGCTTCCTAGCTTCGGGCGGTCGACGCGGCAGTCGTCTCGTCGGATGCGTAATCGCGCTGTTGGCGCTCGCGGCGATGACCCTGCCGTCGGCGGCGTCTGCGATGAAACCGAAAGTCAGGAAAACCTACGTCGCGCTGGGAGACTCGCTGGCGTTCGGGTACTCGCAACAGCTCTTCAACGAAAACGAAAAAACGGGTGAGAACCCGGCGGGCTTCGAACACGGCTACGCAAGCGACTACTTCGGCCTGATCAACAAAGGCGCGCATTGGCAGCTCGTCAACGATGGCTGCCCTGGCGAGACGACCGAGTCTCTGATCGGTGACAACCCGGCGCTGCTGGGTGAGCTCAACGCCGCGCTCGCAGGCAAAATCCCCGAGCCGGTGACGGGTGAAGCGCCGTGTGCCTACCACACTGCGGATCACCTGCCGCTGCATCACGAATACGGCGAAACCGAATCGCATGAACCAAAGTCGCAGCTCGAAAGCGCGCTCGAAACGATCGCGTTCGATCAGGCGACGGGCAAACCGGTGAAGGTGATCACGCTCGACATCGGCGCCAACGACCAGCTTCACGAGATCGCGAAAATCGAAGCGGAAGTCCATGCGAACCTCGAAAAATACGTGACCGAAGAAGTCGAGGCGATCACGAAAACGATCATCTTCGACAAAATCAAAGCGATCGCCGAAAAAGAGGTCGAAGGATACGTGATCGAACAGGTCATCCCGCAGGCCTACGGCGAAAGCGAAGGAGTGGAACCGGCGTTCAGGGAAGACATCGGCAAAGACGCCGCGGCATACGGTGCGGCCCACGCTGCGGAACTCGCGGCGAAGGTCGGCGAAGACATCGAGATCTACTCGTTCACGCACGCCGAAGAACTCGCCAAAGAAGGCGAAAGAATCGGTGCCGAACAGGCCGCCAAATTCGAGGCCGAACACGCTGCTGAACTCCACGAACGAGGTGAGCGGGAAGCCGACGAAAAAATCGCGGCGACCGCTGGCGAAGTGGGTAAGCAGATCGTCACCAACATCACGGGGATCTTCACCGCGATCAAGGGTGCCGGCTTCAAAGGCAAGCTGATCCTCGAGGGCACGTACGACTCCTACGGCAACGACCGCCTTGAAGGCGAACCGGAAGCCGGACACGAACTCCTGCCAGGCTCGAACGAGCTGCTGGCAGCGCTCAACGGAGCAGAGAAGGCGACCTTCAAAAAAGGACCGCTGAAGGCCTGCTACTCCGACGCGCAGACGCTGTTCAACACGGAGAACCCTGTAACGGAACCAGAGAACATGCACGCATGGACGAACATGGATAACTTCACCACGTTCGAAGGCAAAGCCAACGGGCCGGACATCCACGCCACCCCGCTGGGATACGAAAAGATGGCCGAACAGATCAACAGCACCTGCGGCGTCTAAAGCGGGGGCTGCCAGCCCTCTCCTAGGGGCCGGTAACAGCAACAGGGGCGCTCGGCCTAGTCGGCCGGGCGCCCCCTTTGCGTCTCGTAGCGTCGTGCGGCGGCTTCGAGGATTCCCAGCATCGCCGGCGCCGCCGGCACGAGCCGTGCGCCGGCGGGCGTCGCTGCGATCACCTGGCGCAGCGGCGGGGTTGGCGACAGCGCGCGGATCGCGATGTCCTCGCGCACCACCGACAGCGCGAGCTCGGGGATCAGCGCGACGCCGACGCCCGCGGCGACGAGGCCCTGCACCGTCTGATAGTCGTCGCTCTCGAAGGCCACGTTCGGCTCGAAGCCGGCGGCGTGGCAACTGCGCACGACGTGGCGCGCGCACGGGCTCGAGCGCGAGGTCTGGACCCATGCCTCCGCCGCGAGGTCCTCCAGACGCAGGCCCTCCCTGGAGGCGAGCGGGTGCGCCTGGGGCAGCGCCAGGTACATCGGGTCCTCGAGCAGCTCCGTGCGCGCGATGTCCTCCGCCAAGACGCTCTCGCCGTCGAACTCGAACAGCAGCGCCAGGTCGAGCTCGCCGGCGCGCAGGCGCGCCACGATCGGCTCCGGCTCGCCCTCGGCGAGCGTCAGCTCGACGTCCGGATAGGAGGAGCAGAACGTGGCGATCGCGAGCGGCATCAGCGTCGCGCCGGCGGTCGGGAAGGAGGCCACGCGCAGCCTTCCGCCCCGCAGTCCTGCGATCTCCGCCAGCGACGCCTCGGCCGCGTCCAGGCGCGCGAGGATGCCCTCCGCGTGCCCGACGAGCGTCTGGCCGGCGGCGGTCAGGCTGACGCCGCGCGGGTGGCGCTCGAGCAGTGCCATGCCGGCTTCGGCCTCCAGAGCGGCGATCTGCTGCGAGACGGCCGACTGCGTGTAGGTGAGCGCGTGCGCCGCAGCGGAGAACGAGCCGCGGTAGGCGACCTCCTTGAGGATCTTCAACCGCACCGCATTCAGCATTAGCAACGCTTATAGCAGAGATCATCACTGTGATTGGAGCTGATGGCAGGACGGTGCGATGATGAGACGAAAGCCCACATCTGAGAATCCACCACCGGCCTCCGGGCCGGCCACACGAGGGAGAGCTTCAAATGCCCACCAAGATCATCGTTTCCTACGACGGCACCGCCAACGAGGAGGACGCCATCACCCTGGGTCGCCTGCTCGGCGGCGCCGGCGCCGAGATTTCGCTCGCCTACGTGCGCCACAACCCCGAGACCGACAGCGTGCGCGAGGAGATCGCCCAGGCCGAGGCCGAGAGCGTGCTCGACCACGGCGTCGAGCTGCTCGGAGTCGCGGGCGCCGCCCGCCACGTCGTCACCGACCGCTCGACCCCGCAGGGCCTTGCCTCGCTGGCCGCGCGCGAGGGCGCCGACGTGATCGTGTTCTGCTCGGACTCGCACACCGCCAAGGGTCACATCGCCGTGGGCAACTCCGCCGAGCGTCTGCTCGAGGGCGGCAGCACCGCGATCGCGATCGCGCCGGTCGACCTCGCCGAGCGGGTGCAGAGCACGGGCATCCGGCGGATCGTCGCGGTCGGCGACGCCGACGGCGGCGCCCGCCAGACGGCCGAGGCGCTGGCAAGCGCTCTGGGCGCGACGGTCGAGCCGGTCGCCAACGAGCAGGCCGACCTGCTCGTGATCGACTCGCGCGCCGACGCCCCGCAGGGCCGCGTCTCGCTGAGCTCCTCGGCATCGCACCTGATCGAGACGGCGACCTGCCCGGTGCTCGTCGTACCGCGTGGCGTGACGCTGGCGTTCAGCGGCGCGCCCGCGCACACGCCCGCGGCCGCCTGACACGCGCTTTACAGGCGGCGGCGCAAGCGCGCGGCTGGGACCTAGCGAACGTCCCGGCCGCGCGCTCGTGCGAGCGCGTAGCGCGTGAGCGCGGTCGCGAAGTCCAGCGAGCCGCCCACGAGATGACCCAGCGGGCCCGTCCACAGCCAGGCCGCGATGCGCCGGCGCGACGGTGTGCTGGGCGCGTCCCGCATGCGGCGGCACGGTATCGTGGCGGACGTGCCGGCCGCCGTGACGACAACTCTCACCGAGCTCGGCGACTCGCGCGTGCGCCTGCAGGTGCAGGTGCCCCCCGGCGAGGTCGAGGGTCGCCTCGAGCGCAAGGCGCGCCAACTCGGGCGTGAGCTGAAGCTCCCGGGCTTCCGCCGCGGCAAGGTGCCCGCGCCGCTCGTGATCCAGCGGATCGGCCGCGAGGCCGTGCTCGAGGAGGCCGTGCGCGACGCGCTCTCCGGCTGGTACTCGGACGCGATCGAGAGCGCCGGGATCGTGCCGGTCGGCGATCCTCAGCTCGATCTCGGTGGGCTGCCCGAGCAGGGTCAGGCGCTCGAGTTCTCGATCGAGATCGGCGTGCTGCCGACGGCCGAGCTCGGCGACTACAAGGGTCTCGAGGTCGGTCGCCGCGATCCCGAGGTCGCCGACGAGCAGATCCAGCAGGAGATCGACGCCATGCGCGAGCGCCTCGCGCGCCTGGAGACCGCCGAGCGCCCCGCCGGCGCGGGTGACTTCGTCGTCGTCGACTACGTCGGCTCGATCGCGGTCGATGCCGCGGACGGTGAGCAGAGCTGGGAGCCGTTCGCCGGCGGCGAGGGCCGCGACCAGCTGATCGAGCTCGGCTCCGGCAAGCTGATCCCGGGTTTCGAGGAGGGGCTGATGGGCGCCGCCGCGGGGGAGACCCGCACGGTCGCGCTCACGTTCCCGGCCGACTACGGCAGCCAGGAGCTGGCCGGGCGCGACACCTCGTTTGAGATCACCGTCAAGGAGGTCAAGCGCAAGGAGCTGCCGGAGGTGGACGAGGACTTCGCGCTCGACGCCGGCTTCGACGACCTGCAGGAGCTGCGCGAGGACATCCGCCGGCGGCTGGTCGAGCTCGACGAGGAGCGCATCGACGCCGAGTTTCGCCAGGCGGCGCTCGACGCCGCGGTCGCGGGCGCGCGCGTGGCGGTCACACCCGAGCTGGTCAAGGCGCGGGCACGGGAGATGTGGGAGCGGATGCTGCATTCGCTGTCGCACCGCGGCATCTCGCGCGAGGCATACCTGCAGATCGTCGGGCGCGAGGAGGCGGAGATCCTCGCGGAGATGGAGCCCGAAGCCGAGCTCGCGCTGCGGCGCGAGGCCGTGATCACGGCGGTGGTCGCCGCCGAGGGCATCGACCCGTCCGAGGAGGAGCTGCTGGCGGCGCTCGCGCCCACCGCCGAGCGGGAAGGGATCGAGCCGCAGAAGCTGCTCGCGCAATTGCGCAGCGCCGGACGTTTGGAGGAGGCGCGCGAGGATCTCGCGGCGCGCGCCGCGATCGATCTGATCGCCGCCGCCGCCAAGCCGATTCCGCTCGCGCAGGCCAGGGCGCGCGAGCAGCTGTGGACGCCGGCCAAGGCCGAGGAGCAGGCGGCCGCTGCCAGCGGTGAGCCGGTTGCGGCGCCCGCGCGGCTGTGGACCCCCACCGATCGAGGACCGGCCAGCTAGCCTTGTAGAGGAATCTGGCCTGCGAGGCGAAACAAAGGCGAGGACATGCGCCGGAAGCGAGGACTATGAGCCCACTTGTACCAATGGTCGTCGAGCAGACCTCGCGTGGCGAGCGCGCGTTCGACATCTACAGCCGCCTGCTCAACGAGCGGATCATCTTTCTCGGCACGCCCGTCGACGATCAGATCGCCAACCTGGTCGTCGCGCAGCTGCTGCACCTGGAGTCTGAGGACCCGGAAAAGGACGTCTCGCTGTACATCAACTCCCCCGGCGGCTCCGTCTACGCGGGCCTGGCGATCTACGACACGATGCAGTTCATCAAGCCGGACGTGCAGACGATCTGCGTCGGCATCGCGATGTCGATGGGCGCGCTGCTGCTCGCCGGCGGCGCAGCCGGCAAGCGCATGGCGCTGCCCAACGCCAAGATCCTGATCCACCAGGTCTCCTCGAGCTTCCAGGGTCAGGCGACCGACATCGAGATCCACGCCAGGGAGATCATCGACGTGCGCCGGCGCCTGGACGAGATCATCGCCAAGCACACCGGTAAAGACCTCGAGCAGGTGCGCACCGACACCGAGCGCGACTACTTCATGAGCTCGGAAGAGGCCAAGGAGTATGGCATCATCGATCGAGTGATCTCCGAGCATTAGCTCGGGGCTCACGCGGTTGCCAGACGCAGGGAGCTAGGGATATGGCCAGACCGACAGATTCCAACGAGCAGCTGCTGTGCAGCTTCTGCGGCAAGTCCCAGCGGCAGGTCAAGAAGCTGATCGCCGGCCCCGGCGTCTACATCTGCGACGAGTGCATCGATCTCTGCAACGAGATCATCGACGAGGAGCTCTCAGCGCCGCCGGCGTTCGACATCGAGAACCTACCCAAGCCGCGCGAGATCTACGAGGTGCTCGACGAGTACGTGGTCGGGCAGGACCCCTCCAAGCGCACCCTGTCGGTCGCGGTCTACAACCACTACAAGCGCGTGCAGATGATGATGTCCGGCGACTCGGACATCGAGCTGCAGAAGTCCAACATCCTGCTGCTCGGCCCCACCGGCTGCGGCAAGACGCTGCTCGCGCAGACGCTCGCGCGGATCCTCAACGTGCCGTTCGCGATCGCCGACGCCACCGCGCTGACCGAGGCCGGCTACGTCGGCGAGGACGTCGAGAACATCCTGCTGAAGCTGATCCAGGCCGCCGACTACGACGTCAAGAAGGCGGAAACGGGGATCATCTACATCGACGAGGTCGACAAGATCGCGCGCAAGGCCGACAACCCGTCGATCACGCGCGACGTCTCCGGCGAGGGCGTCCAGCAGGCGCTGCTGAAGATCCTCGAGGGCACGCAGGCTTCGGTGCCACCCCAAGGTGGGCGCAAGCACCCGCATCAGGAGTTCCTGACGATCGACACCACCAACGTGCTGTTCGTGTGCGGCGGCGCGTTTGCGAACCTCGACAAGGTGATCGAGCGGCGGATCGGTCACAAAGGCGTCGGCTTCGCGGCCGCGATCGAGGCCAAAGCCGAGCGCGACACGGGCGAAGTGTTCGAGCAGTGCCTGCCCGAGGACCTGATCGAGTACGGGCTGATCCCCGAGTTCATCGGCCGCCTGCCGGTGATGTCGGCCGTGCACCAGCTCACGCGCGAGGACCTCGTGTCGATCCTCGTCGAGCCACGCAACGCGCTCGTCAAGCAGTTCCAGCGCTTCTTCGCCTTCGACGGGATCGAGCTGGTGTTCTCCGAGGACTCGCTCGTGGCCGTCGCCGAGAAGGGCCTGGAACGCGAAACCGGCGCGCGCGGCCTGCGCTCGATCATCGAGGAAATCCTGCTCGAGGTGCAGTTCGAGCTGCCCTCGCGTCGTGACGTGAAGAAGTGCGTCGTCACGAAGGAGACGGTCGAGAAGGGCCTCACGCCGACGCTCGTCACCGAAGCCGCGCCCGAGGAAGCCGACGACGCCTCGCTGCGCGAGGAGTCGGCCTAGCCGCCCCAGCGGCTGTTGCGGGCCCCGAGCGGCTCGCGACCGCTACCATCGCGGCTGTGTCCAGGCGAAGCACCGCCCCCAAGTCCAAGCTCGAGCGCCTGCAGGACGTGCCGTGGGTTCTCGTCGCGCAGGTCGGTGTGGTGCTCGGGCAGCACTGGCTCTCGCTCTCGGCGAAGGAGCGCGCGCGTTTGACCAGCCTCGTGCGCGACTCGCGCGGGCAACCGAGCAGCCTAGGCACCAAACAGCGCCTCGAGCTGCGCCGGCTGGTGAACAAGCTCGACCTTGGTGGCATCGCGCGCGACCTGCTGGCGCTGCAGCGCCGCGGCCGCGGCCGGCGGGGGCGTCGCCGCGGCGCCCGCGCGTGAGCATCTGGACCGAGGCGCAGGCTGAGCGCCAGCTGCGCTCGTTGGAGCTGTTCGGGATGCGGTTCGGCCTGGACCGCATGCGGCGGATGATGACCGCCTTGGGCTCGCCGGAGCGGCGCTTCGACGTGGTTCACGTGCTCGGCACCAACGGCAAGTCCTCGACCACGCGGATGACCGCCGCGATCCTCCAGCGCCACGGCCTGCGCACGGGCGCCTACCTATCGCCGCATCTGGTCTCCTACCGCGAGCGCATCCGCGTAGACGGGCACGAGCTCGACACCGAGGCCTTCGCAGCGGCGATCGCGCGCGCGACGCACGCGGCCGAGCAGGTCAATCACACGCTCGCCGAGGATGACCACGTCACCCAGTTCGAACTGCTGACTGCCGCCGCCCTGTGGGAGATGGCGCGCCAGCGAGTCGATGTCGCGGTCGTGGAGGCTGGGCTCGGCGGTCGCTATGACGCGACCAGCGTGATCGACTCACGCGTCACCGTGCTCACGAACGTCGGGCTCGAGCACACCCGCTGGCTGGGTCCGACCGTCAAGGACATCGCCGAGGAGAAGCTCGCGGTCGTGGGCGCACGCACGCCGCTCGTGCTCGGAGAGGGATTGGCGGCGCCGGCGCTGAGTGTCGCCGAGCGTGTTGCGCGCGAGCGCGAGGCGCAGATCGTGCGACCACGGCCGCTCGCGCCGGCCACGCAGCTGCGCGCCCGCGGCGCCTTCCAGCGGCGCAACTTCGCCCTCGCGCGCGCCGCCGCCGAGGCCTATCTGCAGAGCGTCGGCATCGCGCTCGACGAGCAGGCGGTCGCGCAGGCGGCCGCCGCGACGGACATCCCCGGGCGCTTGCAGCTGGTCAGCCAGGATCCGCCGACGGTGCTCGACGGCGCGCACAACCCCGACGCCGTCGCGGCGCTCGTCGAGTCGCTGCCGGACGTGTTGGATGCCCGACCCAGCGGGCACACAGCGCGTAGCGCTGGGTCGGGACCCACTCCTTCGGAGTGTGTGCCCGTGCCCCGCAGGCCGGTCGCGCTCGTGCTCGGCGTGCTCGAGGACAAGGACGCCGCCGCGATGCTCGCGGCGCTGATGCCGATCGTCGCGCGCGCGTGGTTCACGGCGCCGCCCAGCAGCCGCGCGCTGTCGCCGGCGGCGCTGCAGTCGCTGGCGCGTCAGCTCGGCTTCGAGGAGACCGCCTGCGAGCCCAAGCCCGCGCGGGCGCTCGAGCACGCACAGCGCTGGGCCGGCGAGCACGGGGGCACGGTGCTGGCCACCGGATCTGTGTATCTCGTCGGCGATCTGCTCGGCCGGCTCGAGCGCCCCGAGGGGTTGACAGTGCCTGGAGCGCGGCGAACGAGCTCGGCGCGATGAACGACCAGGGTCCATCCGTGCTGACAATGATCGGCGCCGTGGCGCTGATCGTGGCGCTCGTGATTCTCGTATTTTTCGCTGCAGGCTATGGTTTCGGCCGCTTGTTTCTCTAAACTCAGCCGGCCGATGCTACCCCTCGCATATTTCGGTATCGAAAGCAGCGGCTTGAATCTCGCCGTCGATCTGCTGATTCTGTTCGTCGTCGTCCTGTACCTGTCGCTGATCTACTGGACCTACGCCGACGCACGCCGCAGGATCGTCGATCCGCTGCTCGTCGGCTGCGCGACGGCCGCCTCGTTCTTCCCGTTCGTGGGCACGATCATCTACGTGATCCTGCGTCCTCCCGAGTATCTGGAGGACGTACGCGAGCGCGAATTGGAAACACAGGCTGCCGAGGCGCGCCTGCAGCAGCTCGACCAGGCGCTGTGCCCCCACTGTGACTACCGGATAGAGCGCGATTTCATCCGCTGTCCAAGCTGCCTGCGCAAGCTCAAGGAGCGTTGCGCCAGCTGCTCGCGGCCGCTCGACCAGGCGTGGACGATCTGTCCCTACTGCGAGGCCGACGTCCCCGGCCTGTCGGCCCCGCGTTCGCGTCGCCGCCGCGGCGCGCCGGCGCTCGAGGGTGAGCTGACCGAGCTTGACGTGCCGGCCAGCACCGAGGAGGGGGAGACGGAGCCGGCCGAGCCGGCGCTCGCCTCCGAGCCGGCGGCGAGGCCACGTGGCTCGGCCCGCGCCAGTCGTCCCGGCGGACGCACGCGCCCGAGCACCTGAGCAGCATCCGAGCGGCACCATTCCAGACCGACCAAAGGAAACCATGGACCGAACGCTGATCCTTGTAAAGCCCGACGCCTTCGCACGAGGCCTGACCGGCGAGATCATCGCCCGCTTCGAGCGCAAGGGCCTGCGCATCGTCGCCCTGCGGCACATGACCGTCGGGCGCGAGCTGGCCGAGCGCCACTACGCCGAGCACGCCGAGCGACCGTTCTTCGGTGAGCTGGTCGACTTCATCACCTCGGGCCCGATCGTGGCGATGGTGCTGGAGGGAAGCGACGCGGTCAAGGCGGCACGACAGCTGATCGGCGCGACCAACCCGCTCGAGGCCGCTCCCGGCAGCATTCGCGGCGACTTCGCGATCGAGATGGGGACCAACATGGTCCACGGGTCTGATTCGCCGGAGTCGGCTGCGCGTGAGGCCGGCCTGTTCTTCGGCGACCTGTAGCGGCCGCCGGCACAGGTGGCAGACGCGCGCGCACCGCTCTCCCTTGTCCTCGCCTCGGGCTCGCCGCAGCGACGGGCGCTGCTCGAGCGCCTGGGCGTCCCGTTCACGGTCAGGATCTCCGAGGCGCGCGAGCTCGAGCAGGGGGAGGACCCCGCGCGGGTGGCAGTCGAGAACGCGCTGCGCAAGGCCCGGGCCGTGCGCCGCGCGGGCGAGCCGGAGGCGGTGCTCGGCTGTGACACGATCGTCGTCCTCGACGGCGTGATCTACGGCAAGCCGCTCGACGCGGCCGCGGCCCGCGAGACGCTCACGGCCCTCGGCGGGCGCACGCACGAAGTGCTCAGCGGGCTGGCACTGCTGCTCCCCGACGACGGCGTCGGGATCATCGAGCGAACGGCCGTGGCGCGCACGGAGGTCACGTTTCGGGCGATCGAGGGAGAGCTGCTCGACTGGTATGTGGCCACCGAGGAGTGGCGGGGGCGCTCGGGCGGCTACGCGATCCAGGGTGCCGGGGCACGACTCGCGCTGGCCGTGGACGGTGAAGAGGAGAACGTCGTGGGACTGCCGCTGAGAACACTGCGGGAGCTGTTCCCGGAGTTGCTGGAAGCAGACCCCCTAGCGTAAATACTTTAGTACTACCATACGAGCGAACACAGCCATACTGCGCAGCGAGCGCTCCGATCCGACCGGTGCTGCAAATCCGATCGCATATCTCGCGGGCTTGCAGGGGAGTTCGCTAGACTTCCCCATGGGTACGCCCCGATGAGCGCCGGCCACCGAACGCCTCGCTGGCCGATCTTCGATCGGTAGCGGCGCTGGAGCGGATACGAGCGTGCCCCTTCTCTCTATATGGGCATCTTCAGCTATCTGACAGGGTTCGGCGGTCGCGACATGGCGGTCGACCTGGGTACGGCCAACACGCTCGTGTACGTACGCGGACGCGGCATCGTGCTGTCGGAGCCGAGCGTCGTGGCGATCGACTCGCGCACGGGCGAAGTGCATGCGGTCGGCATCGAGGCCAAGCGCATGCTCGGGCGCACCCCCGGCACGATCCAGGCGATTCGCCCGCTCAAGGACGGTGTGATCGCCGACTTCGATGTGACCGAGCAGATGCTCAGGCACTTCATCCAGAAGGTCCACCAGAACCGCTGGGCGCACCCGCGCGTGGTCGTGTGCGTGCCCTCGGGGGTGACCGGCGTGGAGAAGCGCGCGGTCGAGGAGGCGTGCCTGTCGGCAGGGGCGCGCACGGCGTATCTGATCGAGGAGCCGATGGCGGCGGCGATCGGCGCGGGCCTGCCGGTGGGCGAGCCCACCGGCTCGATGGTCGTCGACATCGGCGGCGGCACCTCCGAGGTCGCGGTCATCTCGCTCGGCGGGATCGTCGTCTCGCAGTCGATCCGCGTTGGCGGCGACGAGATGGACGAGGCGATCATCAACTACGCCAAGAAGGAGTACAAGCTGCTGATCGGTCAGCAGACAGCGGAGGAGCTGAAGCTCGAGATCGGCTCGGCATGCCCGATGGCCGAGGAGCTGCAGGCCGAGATCCGCGGGCGCGACATGGTCGCCGGCCTGCCCAAGACCGTGGTGCTGACCAGCGAGGAGATCCGCACGGCGCTGGCGGAACCGCTGAACCAGATCATCGACGCCGTCAAGGAGACGCTTGACCGCACGCCGCCCGAGCTGGCCTCGGACATCATGGATCGGGGCATCATGCTCGCCGGCGGCGGCTCGCTGCTGCAAGGTCTCGACGAGCGCCTGCGCGAGGAGACGCAGATGCCCGCGCACCTGGCCGAGTCGCCACTGACGTGCGTGGCCGTCGGCTCCGGGCGCTCGCTCGAGGAGTTCGAGGCGATCCACCGCTCCAACCGGACCTCGCGCCACCGGCGTCGCCGCTAAGTGTGTGACGGCCCGCCTGCCGCGTGGGTAGTCTGTCCGCGAACCCTTTGGAAGGTAACCATCGGTGCATGACAAGACGGTACGGCGTCGACGCGCGGTCCTGGGGCTGCTCGTCGTGCTCTCCCTGCTACTTCTGACGGCCTACTTCGGTGAGGCTCCGAACGGTCGCCTGCACAGCGTGCAGCGGGACTTTCTGGCGATCGTCTCGCCGATCCAGGACGGCGCCAACAAGGCGCTGAAGCCCGTACGCGACCTGTTCGGCTGGTTCGGCGCGACGCTGCACGCGAAAAGCCAGCGCAACGAACTGCTCAAGCAGGTCGACAGACTGCGCCAGCAACTGGTCGCCGACGAGGCGGAAAAGCGCACCAGCCACCAGCTGCTCGCGCTGTTCCACCTCGACCAGCTGGGCATCAACGACTACCACCCGGTGACCGCCACGGTGTTCGGCAAAAGCCCGAACATCTGGTACCAGACGGTCAACATCGACAAGGGCGAAGCGGACGGAGTGCGCGTCAACGATCCGGTCATCAACGATGAAGGCCTCGTCGGCAGGGTCACGGCGGTCGTCGCCGATGGCGCCCAGGTCGATCTCATCACCGACAGCTCGATGGGCGTGTCCGCGCGGATCGGCTCGAGCCAGGCGACCGGGCTGCTGCAGCCGAAAGTGGGTGACCCGGGCGACCTGTCGCTGCGCTACCTGGCCGCGAGCGCGCCGGCCAACGTCGGTGAAAACGTCGTCACCTCGGGCACCGTCTCGAGCGAAGAATCGCTGTATCCGCCCGGCCTCTTGATCGGACAGGTCACCTCCGTCAACGAAGAAACCGGCTTCAAGTCCGTCAACGTGCACCCGTTCGCCAATCTGCAGGACCTGGACGTCGTACAGGTGCTGACCGCGGGCGCGGGAACGCGGCCGGCGAACCTCAGCCGCGTGGCCGCCAGCCTGCCGTCGGCACAGAGCAGCGGCGCGGCCGGCGAACAGCTCGCCTCGACGCAGGTGGGCGAATGACGGAAACGGTGTCTGGCACGCTCGCGTTGCGCCTGGCCGCGTTTGCCGTGTTCGTCGTCTTCTTCCAGATCGGCGTCGTCTCCGAGGTGCCCGTGTTCGGCGTCAACGCCGACATCTCCTCGCTGCTGGTCGCGTTCGTCGGGCTGATGTGCGGCTCCACCGTCGGCGCCGCATGTGGCTTTGCGGTCGGGCTGCTGGTCGACCTGGCGTTGCTGCAGACGCTCGGTTTGACCTCGCTCGTGTTCACGCTCGTGGGCTACTGGTGCGGCAGGCTGCGCGAGATCCGCGACCCGCAGGGTGCGCTCACACCGCTGCTCGTCGGCGCCGGCGCCTCCGCGATCGCGCTCGTCGGCTATTCGCTGATGGAGTTCATGCTCGGCGTCGACGCGCCTGTGAGCTTCGAGCTGCTGCGGCAGATCGTGCTCGGGGTCGTGGTCAACACGATCGTCGCCCTGCCGATGTGGGCGCTCACGCGCCGCGCGCTCGAGGGTGCGCTGCCCGAGGATCCCCGCCGGCGCCGGCGCCGGCGCTCGTACACGACCGGTGGCCTCAGCCCGCTCATAAAACCATGAGCTCGATCGAGCCCGTTCGCCCGCGCGATCCTCGCATCCCGGTCTCGCCGCAGCTCGCCCTGCGCGTGGCGATCATCAGCGGCGTCGCGATGGTGCTGTTCGGCGTGATCTTCTTCCGCCTGTGGTATCTGCAGGTGCTCTCAGGCGAACAGTACGTCTCGCAGGCCGACGCCAACCAGACGCGCGAACTGCCGATCGCGGCGCCGCGCGGGCAGATCCTCGACCGCGAGGGCCAGCCGATCGTCGGCTCCACCGTCACCAACGCGGTGCAGATCGTGCCCGACGAGCTGCCCGCCGGGATCGCCTCGCAGGTGGCCGAGTACCAGGAACGCCTCGGCACGGCCGAAGAAGCGCGCCGCGCGGCGGTCGCGCGCCTGCCGGGCTACGAGGCGGCGCTCGGCGCCGTGCGTCGCGTGAGCAAGGCACAGCACGAAGAGCTCGACCGCCTGCGGCGGGAGACCGGCCCGCCACGGGTGGTGGTGCCGCCGCTGCCGGCCTCGGCGGTGAGCCTGCGGGATCTGTTCGCGCGCCTGGGACACGTGATCCGGCTCAGCCCGCGCACGATCGACGAAGACGTCGTCGAGGGCATGACCGCGACGCCCTATGCGCAGGTCACGATCAAGACCGACGCGGGGCGCGGCGCGCTGACGGTGCTCGGTGAGCGCGCCAACGAATTTCCCGGGGTCGAGCAGGAACCGGTCTCGATCCGCGAATACCCGGACGGAGAAATGGCCGCGCAGCTCCTCGGCTACGTCGGACAGGTCAACACAAACGAGCTGAAACTGACCGCGTTCCGTAGCGTGCAGGCGGGCACGATCGTCGGTCAGGCGGGCCTGGAGTACTACTACGACCACTACCTGCGCGGCAAGCCGGGGGAGAAGCGCGTGGCGGTCAACGCCGAAGGCCAGCCCGTCCCGAGCAAGCTCGCGCCGACCCCGCCGCACGTCGGCTACACGCTGCAGACGACGCTCGACCTCGGCCTGCAGCGAGCCGGCGAAAAGGCGCTGCAGGAAGGCAAAGAACACGCGCAGGCCGGCGGCAAACCGGCGATCGCCGGCGCATTCGTTGCGCTCGACCCGCTCAACGGCGAAGTGCTCGCGATGGGCTCCTCGCCGGGCTTCGACCCGAACAAGTTCGCCAAACGGCTGAGCAAGACCGAATACGAAAAGCTGACCGGCCGCAACGGCTCCGAACCGGGGCGGCTGACCGACCTCGCCGACGAAGGCGAATACCCAACGGGCTCGACGTTCAAGCCGATCACGGCGATGGCGGCGCTCGAAGCCGGCGTGATCAACCCGTCCGAGGGCCTCGGCGCGGGCAAATGCATCTCCGTCTCGACCGAGCACTTCTGCAACGCCGGCGAAGCCGAATACGGCGCCGCGGACCTCGTCGACGCGCTGAAGGTCTCCTCCGACACCTACTTCTTCACCGTCGGCGAGCTCGCCAACGAACACGGCGGCGAAATCATCCAGAAGAAGGCCAAACAGCTGGGGGTGGGAGAGCCGACGGGGATCGACCTGCCGAGCGAGTTCCCCGGCGTGATCCCGGGCCCCAAGTGGCTGGTGGAAGAGAACAAGCTGGAAGCCAAATGCCAGCACGAACACCACGGCCGGCCGTGCTACATCGTCGCCGAACCAGGCGAGCCGTGGACCGTCGGCTACAACATGGACCTCGCGGTCGGACAGGGCGAGCTGCTGACCGACCCGCTGCAGATGGCCGTCGCCTACTCGACGCTCGCCAACGCGTATCGCAACGGCGGCAACGGCAAGGTCGTGACCCCGCACCTCGGCAAGCAGATCGACGAAGCGGGCGGCGACCTCGTGCAGACGCTGAGCTTTCCCAGCCGCCCCGTGCACCTCAACTACGAAGACCTGAGCCTCGTGATGGAAGGCATCCACGACGCCGCCAGCGAGCAGGGAGGCACGTCAGCCGAAGTCTGGGCCGGCTGGGACCAGGAAGAAGACCCGGTATATGGGAAGACCGGCACCGCTGAACGTCAGGGACACGTGGAACAGTCCTGGTACATGTGCTATCTCGGCAACGCCCAGCGCCCGATCGTGATCGCGGTGACGGTCGAGGAAGGCGGCTTCGGCGCCGAAACCGCCGCGCCGATCGCGCGCCTGATCGCCTCGCAGTGGTACGGCAAGCCAAAGAAGTTCATCGCCGGGAGCTCGAAGACGTTTTGAGCCCGCTGAGCCCGATCAAGCCGACCGAAGAGGCGCCGGTGGCGCCGCCGCGCGCGCTGCGGCTGCCGCTCGACCCGCTGCTGACGCTCGCGGTCATCGGGCTGGGGATCTGCTCGGTGATCACGCTGAAAGCAGCCACCAGCAAGAAGTACGGGCACTACTACGTCGATCGCCAGGCGATCTACCTCGCGATCGGCTTCGTGCTGATGCTGGGCCTCTCGCGCCTGGACTACGCGCGCCTGCGCCGCTACAAGAACGTGATCTACGGGGCGCTGGTGTTCAGCATCCTCGCCGTGCTCGGCCTCGGCCACTCGGCCAACGGCGCGCAGCGCGCGATCAACTTCCCGCTGTTCTCCTTCCAGGCGTCCGAGCTCGGCAAGGTGCTGCTGATCCTCGCGCTGTCGGCCTTCATCGTCGACCGCGCGCGGCATCTGCGCGAGCGCGACACGACCGTGCGCGTGCTGATCGCCGCGCTCGTGCCGACGATCTTCGTGATCGCGCAGCCCGACCTCGGCTCGGGTCTCGTGTACATGACGATCGCCTGCATGCTGCTGTTCGTGGCCGGCACATCCTGGCGCCATCTGGCGGCGCTCGCGGCGCTCGTGTGCGTCGCGATCGCGTTCGTGCTGGTGGCGGCGCCGGCGGTCGGCGTGCACGTGCTGAAGCCCTACCAGGTGGAAAGGCTGACGGCGTTCCTGCATCCGACCAGCTCGACCGTGCAGAAGGAAGGCGCCGAATCGACCGACCCGTCCTACCAGCAGCAGCAGTCGAAGATCGCGATCGGCGCCGGCGGCAAGACCGGCCGCGGCGCCAACGCCAGCCAGGTGCCAGACGGCTTCGTGCCCGAGAGCAACACCGACTTCGTGTTCGCGGCCGTCGGCGAAGAGTACGGCTTCGTCGGCGCCGGGCTCGTGCTGCTGCTGTACGCGCTGCTGATATCCAGAACGCTACGCGTGCTCGTGATGGCGAAGGACCTGTTCGGCTCGCTGATCGCCGCCGGTGTAGCAGCTATGCTCATGTTTCAGGTCTTCGTCAACGTAGGGATGACAATTGGGATCATGCCCATCACCGGCGTCACGCTTCCGCTCATGAGCTATGGCGGATCGTCGGTAATCGCCACCCTGCTCGGCGTCGGCCTGCTCCAATCGATCTATGTCCAGGCGCGCACCTCTGCCGCACTGAAGGGCCGCGTACTGCGCCATTAGGTCAAATTTCTGCGTCGCCCATGTCAGCCGAGCATCACACATCAGACTCCCAGCGCCACTCCGCGCGGGTTGCCTCCCATCCGACGCTCCGGGTGCGCGCAGGCTCGCCGCCCAGGCGCCGATCAGTCCGATGCTCGGCCCCTTTCCATACCGAAAGACTGGATCAAATTGAAAAAGCAAGTGCTTGTCAGCGTCGATCGCGCGGAGACGCGCGTGGCGCTTCTGGAGGCGAGCGGAACGCCCGCCGCCTCGCGCTCCTCCTCAGCCGCTCGCAAAGCTGCCAGCAGCCGTAAACGCGGCGGCGGCCCCGAGGCCGGATACCGCGTCGCCGAGCTCTACATAGAGCGTCGCGGCGGACGCTCGATCGTCGGCAACATCTACAAGGGCAAGGTCGACAACGTGCTGCCCGGGCTGGAGGCCGCGTTCGTCGACATCGGCCTCGAGAAGAACGGCTTCCTGCACGTCGATGAGATCGTGCTGCCGGGCGTCGAGACGCCCAGGCGCGGGCGCGGGGGAGGCGGCGGGCGCAAGATCGCCGACCTGCTGAAGCCCGGCCAGGAGATCGTCGTGCAGGTCGTCAAGGACCCGCTGAAGACCAAGGGCGCGCGCCTGTCGATGGAGCTGACGATCGCCGGGCGCTACATGGTCTACGCGCCCACCGGCGAGGGCGTCGGCGTCTCCCGGCGACTGGAGGACAAGGAGCGCGAACGCCTGCGCCGCCAGACCGCGAACCTGCAGACGGACGGCGGCGGCGTGATCGTGCGCACCGCGGCGCACGGCGCCAAACGCGAGGACTTCGAGCGCGAGCTCAAGTACCTGCACAAGCTGCACGAGGTGCTCGTCAAACGCGTCGAGGAGACGGTCGCCCCCGATCTCGTCTTCCAGGAGGCGGATCTGTCGGTGCGCGTCGTGCGCGACATCTTCTCCGCGCACTTCGAGCGCGCGATCGTCGACGACGAGCAGCAGTACCACCGCCTGGTGTCGTTCTTCACGCGCACCGCCCCCGAGCTGGTCGAGCGGGTCGAGCTGTGGCAGGAGCAAGAGCCGCTGTTCGAGGCATATCGCGTCGACAAGGCGATCGAAGGCGTGCTCTCGCGGCGCGTGGACCTGCCCAGCGGCGGCTATCTGATCATCGACTACGCCGAGGCGCTGACGGTGATCGACGTCAACTCCGGCAGCTTCATCGGCCGCGGCAAGGGCGCCGGGCTCGAGGACACGATCACCAAGACCAACCTCGAGGCCGCCGAGGAGGTCGTCAACCAGCTGCGCCTGCGCGACATCGGCGGCATCATCGTGATCGACTTCATCGACATGGCCCGCGCGCGCAACCGCGACGCGGTCATGAAGACGCTGCGCAAGACGCTCGACGAGGACCGCACGAAGACGTTCACCGCCGAGATCTCAAAGCTCGGGCTGGTCGAGATGACGCGCCAGAACGTCACCGAGGGCGTGCGCGAGATCATGAGCCGACCGTGTCCGACGTGCGAGGGCGAGGGCGTGATCCGCTCGGAGGAGACGTTTGCGATCGAGTTCGAGCGCAGGCTGCGCGACGTCGCCGCCGAACACCCCGAGGCCGAGGCCTTCCTGGTGCAGATCAACCCGCGCGTGAGCACCCAGTTCACCGGCCACGGCTCGCGCGTGCTGCACGCCTTGGAGGCGCAGACCGGCAAGTCGTTCCTGTTCGAGGGCTCCGAAGGGCTGACGCTGGATCACTTCGCGATCACCTTCGTGGGCACGCGCGCGGAGGTCGAGGAGCGCGCGCTGCCGTTCCGCGAGGGCGATGAGGTGCTCGTCGAGATCGTCGAGCCGCACATGTACGACGTCGACGACGCCGTCGCGAAAATCGACGGCTACATCATCTCGATCGCGGGCGCCTCGCCGCACGTCGGCGAAAAGCGCATGGTGCGCATCGACCAGGTCGGTCGCACGGCAGCCACCGCGCTGCTGCTGGACGAGGCTGGCGAGGTCGTGACCGCACCCGTACGCGCGGTCGACACTCGCTCGGGCGGGCGCGGCAGGCGCCGCTCGTCGGCTGGCAGCGGCGGCGGGCGCGGTGGGAGCGGCGGCAGCGATGGCAGCGAACAGGCCGAGCCGCGTGCGCGCCGGCGCCGCGCTCCGGTCGAAAGCGAGGACGCCGAGGCACGGCGCGAAGCAGGCCTCAGCGAGTCGCCGACATCGATCGACACAGAGCCCGAGGACGAGCCCGCGGTCGCGGTGCTCGGCGCGGACGCCGCACAGCCCGACGCCGACACCGGTGCGGGCGCCTCGCTGAACGGCGCGGACGCCCCCGAGGACGAGTCGGCCGAGGATGGCCTACAATCCAAACCTCGGCGTCGTGGCCGCAGAGGCGGACGGCGCCGTTCGGCTGCCAAGGCCAAGGCGACCCCAGAGTAGGCGAGGACTCCTCCGGCGCGAGCCGGTCGGGGCGCGCCCTTAAAAGCCAACGAGAACGAGACCCACAAAGACATGTACGCGATCGTGAAGACCGGCGGCAAGCAGTACCGCGTCGAGCGGGGCCAGACGCTGCTCGTCGAGCGCCTGCCCGCCGCCGAGGGCGCCGACGTGGCGCTCCAGCCGATGCTCTACCGCTCCGAGGAGGCGGTGTTCGACGCCGCGGGGCTGGCCAACGTGAAGGTCACCGCGAGGGTGATCGCCCACGTGCGCGGCGAGAAGCTGCGCGTGTTCAAGTTCAAGCCCAAGCGCGGCTACAAACGCCGCACCGGCCACCGCCAGGAGCTGACCAAGATCGAGGTCACCGAGATCAGCGCCTCGGGCGCGAAAGCGGCGGCCAAAGCGAGCAAGGCCAAAGCGGCCGACGCTCCCAGCGAGACGCCCACGGCGAGCAAGGAGAAGGCTGCAGATGGCGCATAAGAAGGGGCTCGGCTCGAGCCGCAACGGTCGTGACTCAAACGCCCAACGCCTCGGCGTCAAGACGTTCGCCGGCGAGGCCGTGACCGGCGGCGAGATCATCGTGCGTCAGCGCGGCACCCGCTTCAAGCCCGGCGCCGGCGTCGGCATCGGCAAAGACGACACGCTGTACGCGCGCGCCGCCGGGACAGTGCAGTTCAGCAACGGCTGGCGCGGACGCGTCGTCAGCGTGCTGCCGGCGGACGCCGACCAGGGCTGAGCGCGATCACACCGGCTGCGCGGTCGGCCTGATCAGGATCTCGTTGACGTCCACGTGCGGCGGCTGTGAGACCGCATAGATCACGCCGCGGGCGATGTCGTCGTCCTGAAGCGGTTCGTCGGTCGGGCGGTTGTCGAAGAACGGCGTGTCGGTGATGCCGGGCTCGATCAAGGTGACCCGGATCCCCGTTCCGTTCAGGTCCTGGCGCGCAGCCTCGCCCATCGCGGTCACCGCGTGCTTGGTGCACGAGTACAGCGAGCCCGGCAGCGCCCGCCGTCCGGCGACGCTCGAGGTCAGCAGCAGATGCCCGCGCGACTCCTTCAGCGCCGGGATCGTCGCGCGCAGCGTCAGCGCGGCCCCGTAGACGTTGGTCAGCACCATCTCGCGCCAATGCTCGGGCGTGTCGCTCAGGAAGCCGCGCGGGCCGCCGAAGCCGGCATTGGCGAAGACCGCGTCGATCTGGCCGAACGCCGCGAGCGCCTGCTCGACCAGCGCCTGCTGGTCCGCCCACTCGGTCACGTCGCAGCGGACCGCGAGCGCGTGCTCGGCTCCGCCCAGCTCCGCTGCGAGGCCCTGCAGGCGCGCGAGCGAGCGCGCGGCGAGCACCACACGCCAGCCCTGCGCACGCGCGTGGCGCGCAGTTGCAGCGCCGATTCCAGAGGACGCGCCCGTGATCAGGAATACGCGGTCTGCAGCGGTTGGGGTCTCGTTGCTCATGGGTTGTCTGCTCCTCACTGGAGTCGGCGTTGGCGGTCTGCTCGGCGTCTACCCATATCCGATCCGGGTCCGTCCACAGGTGTCGCTGCTGTCACGATGGTCAGCATGCTTCACGATCGCGCGAGGATCTACGTCCAGGCAGGCGCCGGCGGCGACGGCTGCATGAGCTTTCGCCGCGAAGCCCACGTGCCGCGCGGCGGCCCCGATGGCGGCGACGGCGGGCGCGGGGGAGACGTGGTCGTCGTGTGCGATGACTCGCTGCGCGACCTGCAGGGCTTCAAGCGCCGCAGCCACTACCGCGCGGGGCGCGGCGGGCACGGCTCGGGCTCGCAGCGCCACGGCGCCGACGGCGAGACGCTCACGATCAGGGTGCCGCCCGGCACGCAGATCGTAGGCGCGCAGGGTGCCGGCCAGGACGACGACATCGACGCGCACGCAGGCGCCGGCAGGGCGGGTGGCGCCGGCGCGGATGTCCAGGAGCGCGAGGCGGCGGACCTGCTTGGGCGCCGCTGGGAGCTGCTCGCGGACGGGCAGACGGCAACGATCGCGCGGGGCGGCGGCGGCGGCAAGGGCAACAAGCGCTTTGCCACGCCCACCCGCCAGGCGCCGCGCTTCGCCGAGCGCGGCCTGGTGGGCGAGGAGGGCTGGCTCGAGCTCCAGCTCAGGCTGCTCGCCGACGTGGGGCTCGTGGGCCTCCCCAACGCAGGCAAGTCCTCGCTGCTGTCACGGCTCACGCGCGCCGCGCCGAAGATCGCCGACTACCCGTTCACGACGCTCTCGCCGGTGCTCGGCGTGCTCGAAGGCGAGGAACGCCAGCTCATCGTGGCGGACATCCCCGGGCTGATCGAGGGCGCGAGCGAGGGCGCCGGGCTCGGGCACGACTTCCTCGCACACGTCGAGCGCACGCGCCTGCTCGTGCACGTGCTCGACCTCGCACCGGAGCTCTCGATGGGCGAGCACGCGGACGCGGCGGTCAACCACGCGACGATCGAGCGCGAGCTGGCGGCCCACGACGAGCGTCTGGCGCGGCTGCCGCGCGTGCTGGCGCTGTCGAAGGCCGACCTCGTGCCCGAGGAGCGCGTACGCGCAGCCGTCGCCGTATGGCAGGAGCGGCTGGGGGAGGACGTGCCCGTGCTTGCGACCTCGAGCGCCACCGGCGCCGGCGTGCGCGAGCTCGCCGGGCTGTTGCTGCGGCTCGTCCCGGACCTCGCCGCCGCGCCGGCCGGCCCGGGCGATCGCGGCGTGCCTGCCGGCGAGCAGGAGCTCGCAGAGCACATGGTGTTTCGTCCCACCGCCGGCAGCGGCTTCCAGGTCGAGGCGCTCGGCGACGGCGCGTTCGCCGTCAGGGGCCGCGGCATCGAGCGCCTGCTCGAGCGCTTCGACATCGACAACGAGGACGCAATGGCCTACCTGGAGGGGAGGCTGCGGCGGATCGGCGTGCTCGGCGCGCTCGAGGCCAAGGGCTTCCAGCCGGGCGATGAGATCGAGATCGCCGGCGTCACGTTCGAGTTGGACCCGCACGAGTAGCTGGAGGCGCTTCGAGCGACGACGTCTCACCAGGAACAACTCGTAGGTTATAATTGGTCATGGATGTCCAGCTCGCCTTCACTGCTCAAAGATGCACGTAGCCGCGCCGGACTCACGCAGGCTGAGCTCGCGCGTCGTCTTGGTGTCAGTCAAGCAGCGGTGGCCAAGCTGGAGAGGCCACAAGCCAACCCGACGATCGCAACGCTCGAAGGTGCGCTGCGAGCGGTCGGACGGCAACTCGTCCTCAGCACGGAGCCGCTGAAACGAGGCATTGACGAGACGCTTGTGTTCGAGCAGCTCAGGCTGAGTCCGCAGCAGAGGCTCGCGCAGCTGGAACGCATGTACGAGTGGAGTCGCGAGCTGGCTCTCGCTGGAGCCAAAGCGCGTGGCGAGCCAGCCTGAGTATCACCCGGCGGCGCTGGTGCAGGCGCTGGTGGACGGCGGCGTCGATTTCGTGATCGTCGGTGGCGTTGCGGTCGTCCTGCAGGCGATGCCGCGCTTCACCAAGGACCTCGACATCTGCTATTCGACCGCGCAGGACAACCTCGACGCGCTCGGCAGCGTACTCGTGGGACTGAAAGCCCGGCTGCGGGGCATCCCCGAGACGGTGCCGTTTGTGCCCGATGGAAGCACTCTGCGTCGGACGCAGATGTTGTGTTTGACGACGCCCGTGGGCGACGTCGATCTGCTGGTCGACCCCGACGGAGCGCCCGACTACGACACCTTGCACCAGCGGGCGAGCGTGATGGAATTGAGCGGTCGAAGCGTGCGGATCGCCTCAATCGAGGACCTGCTTGGGATGAAGCGCGCCGCCGGACGTCCGCAGGATCTAGCCGACATCGAATCCCTAGAAGTCGCCCAAGAGCTCGGGCGACCTGGCTCGAGGCCACCACAGTGACACTCTACGCTCCGTGGCGCCGATGAGACGCCTCGTCATCAAGCTCGGATCGAGCGTGGTCGCAGACAGCGAGGGCACGCCGCGCATGGACGTGCTCGCCAGCGTGTGCGACCAGCTCGCCAGCCTGCACCGCGAGGGCACAGAGGTGATCGTCGTCACCAGCGGCGCGATCGCGCGCGGGATGCGCGTCATGAACCTGCCGCAACGGCCGACCACGATCGGCGCGCTGCAGGCCGCCAGCGCCGTCGGCCAGGGCAAGCTCTACCGGATCTACGACGAGCTGCTGCGCGAGCGCGAGGTGACGAGCGCGCAGGTGCTGCTGACGTTCTTCGACATGAGTGCGCGCACGCACTACCTCAACGCCCGCCAGACGCTCACGACGCTGCTGGAGTGGCGCGTGCTGCCGGTGATCAACGAGAACGACACGACCGCCACCGACGAGATCTCCTTCGGCGACAACGACTTCCTGGCAGCGCAGGTCGCGGTGCTGATCGCCGCCGACGAGCTGATCCTGATGACCGACATCGACGGCCTGTTCACCGCCGACCCGCGCCTGCACCCCGACGCGCGCATCGTCGCCGAGGTCAGCGACTTCGCCGCGCTCGACGACCTCGCGATCGGGCACACCACCTCGCCGCTCGGCTCCGGCGGCATGCGCTCAAAGGTCGTCGCCGCCGAGATGGCCACCGCCGCCGGCATTCCCACCGTGATCTGCAACGGCGTGCGCGCGCAGGCGCTCGCCGCGGTGCTCGCCGGCGAGCGCGAGGGCACGCGCTTCATCGCGGGCGAGGCGCGCTACAGCAGCTTCAAGCTATGGCTGAAGTACGCTAAGCCGGTGCGCGGGAAAGTCGTCATCGACGAGGGTGCCGCACGGGCGCTGCGAGACGGCAGCGCGAGTCTCCTGCCGGTCGGTGTCATCGAAGTGAAGGGCGAGTTCGACGCGGGCGACGCGGTTGAGATCATCGAGCGCGACACACCAGCTGGGGGCAAGCTACGGCCGTTGGCCAAGGGGATCTGCAGCTACTCAGCCGACGAGCTCAGGAGCGTGGCCGGGATGAAGTCCGCCGCGATACGCAGCGTCCTGCCACGAGCAAGCGACGAGGCCGTGCACCGCGACTACCTCGTGCTCGACTGACCCGCCGCCGCGCGCGCGAGCCCCGCGGCCGTTGCGCTTGCCTCTGCTCATATGAGCCGACTGCCGCGTCGTCGTACCCTGTACGGCAATGGCAATCGCCGTCTCATCCGTCGCCGACACCTGCCGCGCCGCCAAGCGCGCCGCGCGCACGCTCGCGCGCGTCGACACCGCCGTCAAGGACGCCGCGCTGCAGGCGATCGCCGCCGCGCTGGAGCGCCGGCTCGGGGAGATCCTCGCCGCCAACGGACGCGACATGCAGCTCGCGCGCGAAGCCGAGATCGGCGACGCGCTGCTCGATCGCCTGCGCCTTGATGACGCGCGTGTCGGCGCGATCGCGCGCGCCGTGCGCCAGATCGCCACGCTCGCGGACCCCGTCGGCGAGGTGATCGACGGCCACCGCCTGCCCAACGGCCTGGACGTGCGCAAGGTGCGCGTGCCGCTCGGCGTCGTCGCGGTCGTATATGAGGCGCGGCCGAACGTCACGATCGACGCCGCCGCGCTGTGCCTGAAGTCCGGCAACGCGATCGTCCTGCGCGGCTCCTCCTCCGCGATGCACTCCAACGCCGCGCTCGCGCAGATCGCCGCCGACGCGGCCGTCGCCGCGGGGCTGCCGGACGGCTGCGTCAGCCTCGTGGCCGGCGGCGGGCGCGAGGAGCTGGCCGAGCTCGCCACCCAGAAGGGCGCCGTCGATCTGATCATCCCCCGCGGCGGCGAGGGCCTCAAGGACGCGCTGCAGGCCGTCGCCACAGTGCCCGTCATCTACGCCGCCTCGGGCAACTGCCACGTCTACGTCGACGCCAGCGCCGACCTCGACCAGGCGCAGGCGATCGTGCTCAACGCCAAGACCCAGCGCCCCGGCGTGTGCAACGCCGCCGAGACGCTGCTCGTGCACGAGCGCGTCGCCGCTGAGTTCCTGCCGCGCGTCCTGCGCGCGCTCGCCGCCGCCGGCGTCCGGGTGCGCGCCGACGAACGCGCCCACGACGCGATCGCCGAGCAGCCCGCGATCCCGGATCTCATCATCGAAGACGCCACCGAGGAGGACTGGGCGACCGAGTACCTGGCGCCGATCATCGCCGTCCGCGTCGTCGACTGCACCGAGCAGGCGATCGAGCACATCGGCAGCTACGGCAGCGGGCACTCCGAGGCGATCGTCACGCGCGACACCGCCGCCGCGCGCGCCTTCCAGCTCGGCGTCGACGCCGCCTGCGTGTACGTCAACGCCTCCACGCGCTTCACCGACGGCGGCGAGTTCGGCATGGGCGCAGAGATCGGCAACTCCACGCAGAAGCTGCACGTGCGCGGGCCGATCGGGCTGCGTGAGCTGTGCACGTTCAAGTACCTCATCGAAGGCGACGGACACGTCCGCGCCTGAGCGGCCGGCCGTGACCCAGCCCGACGGGCTGGACGCCCCCGCGCCACGATCGCTCGGCATCCTCGGCGGCACGTTCAACCCGCCGCATCGCGGGCACCTCGCCGTCGCCCTCCACGCGCGCAACGAGCTCGCGCTCGATCGGGTGCTGCTGATCCCCGCCCACGTCGCTCCGTACAAGTCCGACGGCGACGCTCGCAGGGGCGGATACGATCCGGGCCCCGAGCACCGCCTGCGCATGTGCCAGCTGGCCGTCGCGGGGCAGGACGGGCTGTCGGTCTGCGCCGTGGAGATCGAGCGCGGCGGGCTGTCCTATACCGTGGATACCTTGAGATCCATCCATTCAAGCCATCCCGACGCGCAGCTGACGTTGATCGTGGGGGCCGACACCGCGGGCACGCTGGGCACTTGGCGCGAACCGCAGCGGCTGCTCGAGCTGGCGCAGCTCGCGGTCGCCGCGCGCGCCGGCGCCGCGCAGCGGCGGGTGCTCGACACGATCGCCGCGATCGATCGCAACGCTGCGGTCAGCTTCCTGGAGATGCCCACGATCGAGGTCTCCTCCTCGCTCGTGCGCCAACGCGTCGCCGACGGCGCCGCCGTCGAGGAGCTCGTCGGGCCAGCGGTCGCCGGCTACATCGCCGAGCACGGCCTGTACGCGAGCGCGGTGGCCAGCCGATGAGCGGCGCTCGCGAGCCGCTGCTCGGGCAGGAGCTGCTGGGCGCGATCGTCGGCTACGCCGAGGACAAGAAGGCGATCGACGTCGTCGAGCTCGACCTGCGCGGGGTGCTCGGCTACACCGACTACTTCCTCATCTGCTCCGGCAACACAGGCCGCCAGGCGAAGGCCATTCACGACGGCATCCTCGAGGGTCTCAAGCGCGAGCACGGCACGCTGCCGCGACGCGTCGAGGGATCGGCGCAGGCGGGCTGGATCCTGATGGACTATCTCGACGTGGTCGTGCACATCTTCACCCCCGAGACGCGCGAGTTCTACCGCCTGGAGCAGCTGTGGGGCGAGGCGCCCGCGCGCGTCGCCAGCGAGGGCTCCTGACGGAAACTGCGTGAGTAGCTGGAGACGCACGCCGCGGATTGTCCAAATCCGGTTGACTGGCCGTATGACCAGACGTTAGGGTCGCTCAGACAGCGCCGCCGAGGGAGCGGCGCGCATCGACAGAGGGGAACCATGCACTACTCGATCGTAGATCGCGGGAGGCAGCGCCTCGCGCTCATTTGCGCTGCGCTGATCGCAGCGTCGCTCGCATACGGCCTGACGGCACTCGTCGCCACGGCTCGCGCCGAAGGTCCCGGGTCGGGCACGCCGACCACAGTCAGTCTCGGTGACTCATACATCTCCGGCGAGGCCGGGCGCTGGGCCGGCAACACCAACGGAAGCTCATCCAAGATCGACGCGCTCGGGTCGACCGCGTACTACGACAACTCCACCGGCACCGGTGAACTCATCGAAGGCTGCCACCGCTCCAAATCCGCCGAGGTCTACATCGGCGGCGGCGTGGGCGGCGAGAACCTCGCATGCTCCGGGGCCAAGACATCGAGCTTCACGACCGAAGGGCTGTTCAAGCCGGGCATCGACTTCTACAACTCGGGCGGGCACGAAGGGCAGGCGCTGATGCTCCAGCACTTCGCCGCATCGCACAACGTCAAGCTCGTCGCGCTGTCGATCGGCGGCAACAACTTCAACTTCGCGAGCATCGTCCAGACGTGCGTCGAGGACTGGCTGCTGACGCCCGAATGGTGGCCGTCGTACTGCAGCGAAGAAAGCTCCGTGACGAACAACTTCAGCTCGAGCAACGTGTCGAAGATCAAGGGCGAAGTCGAGACCGCGATCAAGAACATCGCCACGGCGATGACCAACGCCGGCTACTCGAGCTCGCAGTACACGATCCTCGTCCAGGACTACCCGTCGCCGATCCCCAACGGCTCCGAATTCCGCTACTCGCAGAGCGGCTACACCAGGCAGGAAGTCGGCGGCTGCGGCTTCTGGAACAAAGACGCCAACTACGCCAACTCGACGATGCTGCCGACGATCGACAACACCGTCTTCGGCGCGGCCGAAGCGAGCGGCCTGTCGAACGTCAAGACCATGCAGCTGTCCTCGGCGTTCAACGGGCACCGGCTCTGCGAAAAGGGCGTGGGCCTGCTCGAGGAAGAGGGGCTCTCATCCTGGACAGCAGCCGAAGCGGTCAACAAGACCGAGTGGATCAACCAGATCCGCACGATCACGGCGCTGTTCCCGCCGTATGAGATCCAGGAAGACCTGCACCCGAACTACTGGGCGCAGATGGCCCTGCGCAACTGCCTGACACAGGCCTACAACGCCGGAACGCCCAAGGGCGGCACGTGCAGCATCTCCTCAACCGGTCTCAACTCGGCGGGCGAGCCCAACATGTCGCTGCACTGATGCAACTCTGACCGGCTGACTCACGGCGCCGGGGTGGGAGCCACCCGCCCCGGCGCCAGCCGTTTCGCAGCGGAGCTCGATGCGAGTCGCACGCCGCTGCGAAGATGAGCCGGTGAGCTCACCGCACCCGACCCGTGTGCCGCGCGTCAGCGCGGTCATGCGAGACGGCGAGCAGGTCACGCCGCTCGAGCTGTTCTTCGACCTCGTGTTCGTGCTCGCGCTCACGCAGTGCACGACGCTGATCGCGCGCACCCCCACCTGGGAAGGCGTGCTCAAGGGCCTGCTCGTGCTCGGCGTGCTGTGGTGGTCGTGGACCGGCTACGCGTGGCTGACGAGCGTCGTGGACCCGGAGGAGGGGACGGTGCGGCTGGCGATGTTCGCCGCGATGGCCGCGTTCCTCGTCGCCGCGCTCGGCGTGCCCGGCGCGTTCGGCTCGGAGGCGCTGCTGTTCGCGTGCGCGTACGCCGCCGTGCGCGCCGCGCACATCGCGCTGTTCGTGATCGCCAGCCGCGACGACGCGGGGCTGCGTCGTTCGGTGATCGGGCTGTCCGCCAGCACCGCGATCGGCGTCGGACTGCTGCTCGTCGCCGCGTTCACCGGCGGCGCCTTGCAGCTGGCGCTGTGGGGCCTCGCGCTGCTGCTCGACTTCGGCGGGCCGTTCCTGTTCGGCGTCGAGGGCTGGAAGCTCGTGCCCGAGCACTTCGCCGAGCGCCACGGCGCGATCGTGATTATCGCGCTCGGCGAGTCGGTCGTCGCGATCGGCATCGGCGCGCGACCCGCGATCGGCGCCGGCGTCGTGGCCGCGGCGGTGCTCGGGATGGTGGTCGCAGCGGCGCTGTGGTGGGCGTACTTCGACGTCGCCGCGATCGTCGCCGCCAGACGCCTCGCGCGCGCCGCTCCCGGGCGCGAACGCAACGAGATCGCGCGTGACTCCTACTCCTACCTGCACCTGCCGATGGTCGCCGGCATCGCGCTGATCGCCGTCGGCCTCAAGCGCGCGCTGCTCGCCGTCGACGATCCGCTGCATCTCGTTCCCGCGGTCGCGCTGCTCGGCGGCGCCGCGACCTACCTGCTCGCGCACGTCGCATTCAGGCTGCGCAACATGCGCTCGCTCAGCACACGGCGCCTGGTGTGCGCGATCGCGCTGATCGCGCTCGTGCCCGCCGGCGCAAGCCTGCCGGCGCTCGCCACGCTGGGCATCCTCGCGGCGCTGCTCGTCGCGCTGATCGCGTACGAGGCGCTGCGCTACGCCGACGTGCGCGAGCGCGTGCGCCACCAACCGGCCGCGCTCATGCAGGACGTGCCGCGGGCTCCCGACGCACGAGCACCAGCACGACCGTCTGCGTGAGCAGCGCCAGCGCCGTCGCCAGCGCGAACGCGGCCGCCGTGTCGAGCCGATGCAGCGACAGCGCGAGCGTGAAGCAGAACAGCGCGAACGCTCCGAACCCGCTCACGAGCCCGCGCAGCAGCCGCAGCAGCTCGTCGGTCCCGCGCTGGGCGTGGGTGAACGTCGCCAGCACCGTCGCGATGATCGGGAACGGCGCCAGCAGCCCGCTCAGCTGCGGGCCGAGCCAGCCGGCCACGGCGGTCAGGCTCAGCACCAGCGCCAGCGCGCAGGCTGCGCGCACGGGCAGATCCCAGGATGGCGGCGTGGAGTGCAGGCGCGGGTCGCCGCCCGGTCGCGGCAGGCAGGCGAGCCCGAGCGCAAGCGCGAGCGCCGCCAGTCCGAGCGCGACGCCCAACGGCAGCGACAGCGCGCTGAAGACAGCCGTCGCCGCCGCGAACGCGATCCAGCCGGCGAGCATGCTCGCGCCCCAGAACAGGTGCCCGGCGAGGCGGCCGTAGACGACCACGAACGCGATCAGCGACACGAGCCCCAGCAGCGTGCCGGCGGCCGCGCCCGCGGCGAACCCGCGACCGTGCGCGAGCGCGTACACGAGCAGGATCGGGCCGGCGACTACCGGCAACCCAGCGATCAGGCCGCCGACGCGCGGCCCGAAGCGGCGCGCCGCAACCGAGGCGCCGACCACGAAGCTGGGGGCGAGCAGCAGCTTGACCGCGAGCAGGAGCACGCGCAAATGATCGCAGCGGAGGCCGAATGGCACGTAACTACTGATACGAACCCGGGTACGCCACCGATGCCGGCGGCGCCCGGGCGCCGTAGCTTCATGCCAGGATGATTCGTCTCGCCCGACTCTCGATCCGCCGGCCGAAGGCAGCCCTCTTCGGCTGGGGTGCGCTCGCTATCGCCCTGACCCTGATCGGGCTCGGCGTATCGCACTCGCTGTCGCCCTCGATCGTCGTCGTGCCCGGCACCGAGTCCTCACGCGCGCAGCAGCTCGCGAACGCGCACTTCGGGCCCACGCAACTCGTGCCGATCCTATTGCAGGGGCCTCGTTCACAGCTCGAACGCCAGGGCCCGCGACTCGTGCGCGACCTCGTCAAACGCCCGCACACGCGCGCGCTCTCCGCCTGGGACGCCGGCGCCGCCTCGGAGGGGCTGCGCCCGTCGGCCAGCGCCGCGATGATCGTCGTCTCCGTCGACCGCCCCGAAAAGGACGTCGTCAACGACGAGCAGCCGCAGATCGAACGGCTCGTCGCGCGCGACGTCACGCGGCCGGTGCGCGCAAGCGTCACCGGACAGCCGTCGATCGACCGCGCGCTCAAGAACGAGGCGCTGAGCACGACGCTGCGTTCGGAGCTGATCGCCGTGGCGATCCTGTTCGTGCTGCTGCTGCTCGCGCTGCGCGCGCCGCTGGCGGCCGCGATCGTCACGCTCGTGGGCGCCGCGACCGTGCTCTCGGCCTACGGGCTGATGGCCCTGCTCGCGCGCTTCATCGAAACCGACCCGATCGCCGTCGCGCTCGCCTCGATCTCCGGGCTGGCCCTCGGGGTCGGCTACTCGCTGCTGATCCTCGACCGCTTCCACCAGCAGCAGGGTCCCGCCGGCGCCGACCCGCGAGACGCCACGCAAGCGGCCTCGACGGCCGTCACAACGACGGGGCGCGCCGTGCTGCTCGCCGGCACCGGCGTGATCCTCGCGCTGCTGCTGGCCACGGCGATCGCCCCCACGAAGATCCTCGTCTCGCTCGGCATCGGCGTGCTGCTGTGCTCAGCGCTCGCGCTCGGCGGCGCGGTCGTCGTGATGCCAGCCGCCCTGGTGCTGTTCGGCCGCGATGTGGTGAACGCCAGCGGCGCCGCGCCCGCGACGCTCACACGCGACTGGGATCGCCTCGTCGGGGCGGGCGCGTGGGTCAGGCGCCGCGCCGTGATCGCCGGCGCGCTGGCCACCGCCGCGCTGCTCGCGCTCGCGATTCCCGCGCTGTCGCTGAGGACGGGGCCGCCGGGCGTCAGCCAGCTGCCCGCGGGCAACTCCGCGCGCCAGTCCTTCGAAACGGTCGCACGCGTGATGGGCCCCGGCTGGCCCACTCCCTACAACCTGATCGTCGTCAACCCGCGCGGACCGATCACGACCGCGTCGACGCTCGAAGCGCTCGACCAGCTGCAGGAACAGATCGCCCGCGGCCACAACGTCGCCGCCGTGACCGGCCCCGGCGAGCTGAGCGCGCAGACCAAGCCGCTCGGCAAGCTCCCCACCTCGCTCGAAGAATCGGGCAAGCTGCTGACGGGCGGCAAGAGCGACCTGCAGCGCCTGGTCAACGGGCTGGGGCAGGCCGGCAGCGGCGCCAAGCAGCTGCAGAGCGGCCTGCGCTCGGCCAGCTCGGGCGCCGCGCAGCTGCACAGCGGCTCCGGCACCGCACAGTCCGGCGCCGGGCAACTGCATACCGGGCTCGCCGCCGCGCGCAGCGGCTCAGCGGCGCTGTCCGCGGGCCTGGACCAGGCGCTGGCCGGCGCCGGCGCCCTCAAGAACGGCGCCACGCAGGCCCTCGCAGGCTCGATCGAACTCACCAACGGGCTCGGATCGGCGAACACGCCGGTGTCGGCCAGCCTGCCCTCGCTGAAGCAGCTCGCGGGACTCACCGCCAGCGCGAGCAGCGCCGTCAGCAGCCTCCAGGGCCAGGCGCAGGGCGCCGCCGGCGAGATCGCGAGCGCGACCGAAGCCCTGCGCGGCATGAGCGCCGGCAAGGCGGACCCCCGCTACGGCGAAGCGCTCGCCGCGCTCGAACACGCCGCGGGAGCGCTCGGCGGGCTCACCAGCGGGCTCGGCAGCGTCGCGCCCGAAACCAAGAGCGCCGCCGAACTCGCCGCCAACGCCGCCACGCAGGGCTCGTTCCTGGCAAGCGCGCTGACGCAGCTGCACACCGGCGCCTCGCAGCTGCAGGCCGGCCTGGCGAAGCTGCGCAGCGGCAACGTGCAGCTGGCGGCCGGCATCGGCAAGCTCTCCGGGGGAAGCGGGCAGCTCACGAGCGGGCTGACCCAGCTGCGCGACGGCGCCGGCGCGCTCGAAGCGGGGCTGGGAGAGCTGACGAGTGGCACGGGCCAGCTTGAAAGCGGGCTCGCGGGCGGCGTCTCACCGACGGGCCAGCTCGTCAACGGGCTCGGCGTCATGCAGAAGAGCGTCGCGAAGTTCAGCGGCCAGCTGCCCTCGCCGAAGGAGCTCGAAGAACTGCACACCAAGTCGCCCGGCCTGTTCAACTCGGGCTACTTCCTGCTCGCGGCGATCGCCGGCGCGCCGCCCGCCAGCAGCAACGCCGCGGGGTTCGCCGTGAACGTCGCGCGCGGCGGCGACTCCGGGCAGATCGTCGTCATCTCGCGCTACTCGGCGAGCGCCGCGCAGACCGCCGCGCTCGGCGACCGCCTCGACCGGATCGCACGAAGCTTCGCCGCGCGCGACCATCTCGAAGTGGCCGTCGGCGGTCCCGCCGGCGACCTCGCCGACTACACCAGCGCGACCAACGCGCGCCTGCCGTGGGTGATCGTCGCGCTCGCGCTCGCGATCGCGCTGACGCTCGCCCTCGCGCTGCGTGCGGTCGCGCTGCCGATCGTCGCCGTGCTCTTCAACCTGCTCACCGCGGCCGCGACCTTCGGCGTGTTGCGCCTGCTGTTCGGCGGCAGCCACCCGCCGCTCGGGGGCCCCGGCTACCTCGATCCGATGTCGATCATCGGCGTCTTCACGGCCGTGTTCGGGATCTCGCTGATGTTCCTCGTGGTGCTGCTCGCGCGCACGCGCGAAGAGCTGGTCGCGGGGGCCGGCGTCGACCGTGCCCTCGACGTCGCTCTGCGGCGCACCGCCGCCGCGAGCACCGGCGCCGGGCTGTTGATGATCGCCGCGGCGATCCCGTTCGCGACGACCGGCCTGCTGACCGTGCGCGAGTTCGGCGTCGGCGTCGCGCTCGCCGTGACGCTCGATGCGTTCCTCGTGCGCCCCGTGCTGCTGCCGGCGGCCGTCGAGGCGCTCGGGCAACGTGCCTGGTGGCCGACGCGGGTGGGCTGCACGGAACTACGGATCGATGAGCAGCAGAGCGCCCCGATGTCAAGCGCTTGTAACGACCGTAGTGTGGTTGTTGTTCCGTCTGGACACGCGAACTCGCTGGCAGACACGAACTTTCCAGGACCTACTGAGGAGGAGATCCGATGAGAAGGCTCAAGCTGATCGCAGCACTGCTCGTCGTGGGACTGCTGAGCGCCAGCGGCCTTGCCTATGCGAGTTCGCAGTTCACGCAGTCCGCCAAGATCACGCTGACGGCGACCAAGGCGGGCAAGCCCACCGGCTTGAAGGCGAGCCTGCTGTCGGCCGACCCCGGCGCGGTCCAGCCACAGGGCCTGAAGACGCTCACGATCACGCTGCCCGCCAAGACGAAGTTCAACTTCAAGAGCACCGCGATCAAGCAGTGCAAGGCAAGCGAAGTCGAAATCAAGGCCACGCTCGGCAGCGCCTGCTCGTCCAAGAGCAAGATCGGCTCGGGCACGGCGGTGGCCAACGGCGCGCCGGTGCTCCCCACGATCCCCGAGAACGCGACCGCATACGCGGGCAGCAACGAGATCGTGTTCCTGCTCACGCCGGCGACCGCCGGGGCCGGGCAGGTGCTGGTGCTGTACGGCAAGGTGTCCGCGAACAAAGTCACGACCAACGTGCCCGTGATCAGCGCCGGCGGGCTCAACATCGTGATCACCGCGCTCAACCTGAGCATCAAGACGATCGGCGCCGGCAAGCAGGCGTTCATCACCGCCGGCAACTGCACGGGCGGCAAGTTCGTCGTGAAGTCGGGCTTCCTGTACCAGACCGGAGCCACGCTCGCGATCACGAGCTCCTCCAAGTGCAGCAAGTGAGGTAGGTGAGCGCCGTGGCCACGACAGCCGCGCTGCCGCCCGTCGCCGAGCGCATCACCGGCGCCACCACGCTCGGACGCATGATCCTGTCAGCGTCCGAGCGTGGCGAGGACGTCGCGCTGCGCTACCCGGCCGCGGAGGGCCTGTGCTCGATCACCTACCGCGAGCTGGGCGAGCACAGCCGCGCCATCGCCCGCGGCCTGATCGCGCTCGGGATCGAAGCAGGAGAGGTGGTGGCGATCCTGTGCTCGACGCGCGCGGAGTGGACGCTGTGCGAAGCGGGCGCAGTCTGCGCGGGAACCGTCGTCGCCCCCGTCTACCACACCAACTCCCCCGAGGAGTGCCTGCACGTGCTCTCGCACTCCGGGGCCCGCCTGGTCTTCTGCGAGGACGCTGAGCAGGTCGCCAAGATCGAGCAGATCCGTGCCCGTTGCCCGGCGCTCGAGCACGTGATCGTGATCGACGGCGCGGCGGCCGGCGCCGCCACGCTCGAGCAGCTGCGCGAACGCGGCGAGGGCGTCGACGACGACGAGGTGGAGCGGCGGGTGCGCGCGGTCGAGCCCGACGACCTGGCGACGCTCGTCTACACCTCGGGCACGACCGGTCCGCCGAAGGGCTGCATGCTCACCCACGCCAACTTCCTGTCGGCGACGGCGATGTACCGCGGCCAGCTCGAACTCGACGACATCCAGCCGGTGATCTACATGTTCCTGCCGCTCGCGCACGTGCTCGCGCGCGTCGCGCAGACGGTCGTGATCGACGTCGGCGGAACGCTCGTCTACTGGGGCGGCGACACCGCGCGGATCGCCGAGGAGATCGTGCAGGCCGAGCTCACGCACTTCGTGGCGGTGCCGCGGATCTACGAGAAGATGCACACCGCGATCATCAGCACGGTCGCGAGCCGTGGAGCACCCGCGCGCCTGCTGTTCGCGTGGGCGCTCGAGGTCGGCCGGCGAGCGCGCGCCGCGCAGCGTGCCGGCAACAAGCTCGGCCCGTTCTCGGCCCTGCGGCTGCGCCTGGCCGATCGCGTCGGGCTGGCGAAGGTGTGCGCGCTGTTCGGCCCCCATCTGAAGCTCGCGCTCGTCGGCGCCGCGCCAATCGACCGCGAGCTGCTCGAGTTCTTCGACGCCTGCGGGGTGCTCGTGCTCGAGGGCTACGGGATGACCGAGAGCTGCGCCTCGGCGACGCTCAACCCGGCGAACGCCCCGCGCTTCGGATCCGTTGGGCGCGCGCTGCCAGACAGCGAGGTGATGGTCACCGACGAGGGCGAGGTGCTGCTGCGTGGCCCGCACGTGTTCGCCGGCTACCACCGCGACCCCGATGCGACCGCCGCGGTGTTCAGCGACGGCTGGTTGACCACCGGCGACCTCGGCTCGCTGTCCAGCGACGGATACCTCACGCTCACCGGCCGCAAGAAGGATCTGATCATCACCTCCAGCGGCAAGAACATCAGCGCCGCGAACATCGAGAGCGCGCTGCGGGAGACGCGCTGGATCTCCGAGGCCGTCGTCTACGGCGACAGGCGTCCTTATCTCGTGTGCATGGTCGTGCTCGACGCGGACGAGGCGCCGAAGCTGGCCACGCAGCTGGGCATTCCCGCCGAGCTCGGCAGCATGGCGCGCGACGAGCAGGTGCACGCCGTGCTGCAGGCCGACATCGACGCGGTCAACGCACGCTTCGCGCGCGTTGAGCAGATCAAGCGCTTCGGCGTGCTCGACCACGATCTCACGCAGGAAACCGGTGAGCTCACGCCGACGCTCAAGGTCAAGCACGCGGCCGTCTACGACCGCTACGCCGAGTTCTTCGACGCGCTCTATCGCGAGCCGCTGTGAGGAGCTTGCCGTTGATCGCCACGCAGGCGTAGCGGCAAGCCCGCGCCGGTCAGCCGAGCTCCGCGAACAGCGTCAGCTCACCCGAGAGCTGTTCGTAGAGGCGGCGGCGCAGCTGGGTGTGGATCTGGGAGATACGGCTCTCGGAGACGCCCATGCGAGCGCCGATGTCGCGCAGCGTCAACTCCTCGACGTACAGCATCACCGCCACTTCGCGTTCCTGCTTGGAAAGCTGTGCGAACGCCTTGCGAAAGCGCGCCTTGGCTTCGCCGCGTTCGGCGTGCGCGATCGGGTCGCAGTCCCTGTCGGTGCTCTCGAGCGTGTCGATCTGCTCGGTCGCGGCGCTCTCGTCCGAGCGCACCGAGCGGTTCAGCGAGCCAACCTCCGCGAGCGCCACCTGGTCGAGCCGAGCGCGCAGCTCGACCGGCGTCATGCCGACCTGGGCTGCCAGCTCGTCACGCGTGGGCTGACGATCATGCGCTGCGACGAAGGTCTCCTGTGCGTTGTTGATCGCCCGCTCGTCGCGCCGCAGCGAGCGCGGCGCCCAGTCGTGGCGGCGCAGCTCGTCGAGCACAGCGCCGTGCACGCGCGTCCACGCGTACTGCTCGAGCGTCGCGCCCCTGTCGGGGTCGTAGCGGTCGATCGAATGGATCAGCGCCTCGAGGCCGCAGGACAGGAAGTCCTCGACGTCGCAGTGCGCGGGGATCGCGCGCACCTTGCGGTAGACGATGTAGCGGACCATCGGCATGAACGTGAAGATCAGCCTGTCACGCAGCTGCACATCCCCGCTGCGTCGGTACTCCGCCCAGGTCGCCAGCACGTCTGGTGCCGAGGGCCTGACTGCCTGCTTCGCGCCTATGTCCATGGTTGTACTCCGGTTTCGAGGGAACTGATCGGTGATGACCGCTCGCGCTACAGCACTTCGCTCGCGTTCGAGTGCAGCTCGCTGGAGGCGAGCCCCGCGAGGCTGTGCGTTGCGGACATGGCCCTCTATCGGCGCGACGCGTGCAGCGACTTGAGATCTGCACGATGACCCACCTCGCGGCCCGGAAGACCGAGTTTCAGCGGGCGTTCTGCGCGTGCGTCACTCGCTCCACCAATCGTCTCCGGCTTCGGCCGCGGCCTGCTCGATCTGCTCGAGTGTGACGTCCGTGCGGCGATCCTCGACCATCGACTGCAGCGCCTCGCCGATCGTCGGCGCCCACACCCGCCGCACGACCGCGACCCGCCCGGTGTCCTCGTCGAACTGCTTCCACTCCAGCTCCACCAGCGGCACGCGCGAGGGGGGCGCGTCGTCGGGCACCGGCGCGCCCCAGCCATAGAGGGTGATCTGGGCCTGCCAGCCATGCGGGCAGAGCTCGCCCATCACAGCCAGGGCCTGCCACTGGTCCGCCACCGGCTTGGGCCGCCGGTGACGGCGGCGCAGATAGATCGAGATCAGCACGCACGCCAGCGTCATCACCGCGATCAACGGCACGATCACGAACGTTTCGTACAGGGGCGCATACGTGCTGCCGCCGCGGTAGCTGGCGGTCACGAACACGACGGCCGCGGCGCTCATGACATCTCGAGCAATCCGCTCGATCCGGCCCGAGGAAGCAGCTGCCAACCGCTCGCGCTCATAGCCATTCCACAGTACCCATTTCTGCGCCCGCCGTGCGCCACACGCGCTCGGGCGCCGTACGTAGAAACTCCTGGATCTGCGCGGCTGGGCGCCTGCAGCCGCCGTGGCGGCTCGCGCAGTCGCTACGCTGGACCCGAGGCGCGTTCTCGACGGGGGCCGGGGCGCGTCGATGTGATCGCGCGGCGGTGTCAGCACGACCCCAAGGCGGACCGGTCGGACATCGCGGCAGCCTTGCGGAGAATCGCTGAACTGATACACCGACGCGCCCGCCTCGTGCTCGCGGTCACAGCTGTGCTGACGGTGGCCGCGGGCGTGTTCGGGGCCGGCGTGGTCGGATCGCTCAGCAACGGCGGCTCCGCCGACCCGAACGCGCCGAGCGAGATCTCGGGGCGAGCGATCGCGGCGGCGACGGGCGTGCCGGTCCAGCCGGGGCTGGTGGTGCTGGTGCGCGCGCCCGGATCGGTTCTCTCCAGGTCAGGACATGCGCTGGTGACGCGCGTGGCAGGCGCGCTGGCGTCGGAGCGCGCGGTCGCGCGTGTGGTGAGCGTGCTCGACGTCTCGCAGCCGCGTGCGCTGCTGTCGCGCGATGGCCGTGCGACGGTCGTGCTGGGCTACTTCAGCGCGCGTGCCTCCGAACGCGCGGCAACGTCAGCGGCGCAGCGGATCGCGCGGCAGCTGCGCGGGCTGCGCGGCGTGACGGTCGGCGGCGATCAGCTCACGTACAGCCAGCTTGAAGCCACGATCTCGGCGCAGCTTCCGAAGGTCGAGCTGGTCGCGTTCTCGATCCTGCTGCTGCTGTCGCTCGTGGCGTTCCGGGGCCTGGTGGCGGCGGCGCTGCCGCTGATGGTGGGGGCGGTCGCGGTGGCCGGCAGCCTGATGATCCTGCGTGCGCTCGCGCAGGTGACCTCGCTGTCGGTGTACTCGCTCAACCTCGTCACGGGTCTCGGCCTCGGCCTCGCGATCGACTACTCGCTGTTCATCGTGTACCGCTACCGCGAGGAGCTGGCGAGCTGCGGACACTGCTCGGTGGCGCTCGAGCGGACGCTCGCGACGGCCGGGCGCACCGTCGCGTTCTCCTCACTGACGGTGTCGGTGGCGCTGCTGTCGCTGCTGGTCTTCCCGCAGCACATGCTCTCGTCGATGGGGATCGCAGCCGCCGTGGTGACGGTGCTGGCGGCCAGCGCCGCGCTGATTCCGCTGGCGGCGATGCTGGCGCTGCTCGGCCCGCGCGTCAACGCGCTCTCGCCTGCGCGCCTGCAGCGGGCGCGCAGGCACGCGGAGGGTCCGGCCGTGGATGGCCACTGGTATCGGCTCGCGTCGCGCGTGATGCGCAGGCCGGGGTGGGTGGCGGCCGCGTGCGCCGCGTGCCTGCTGCTCGTTGGGCTGCCGGCGCTGCATCTGCGCCTGGGCGCGACGGACGCGCGTGTGCTGCCACCGGGATCCAGCGCGCGAACGGTCGAAGCGGCGGTCGCCGGTCAGTTCGCCGCCGACCCGGCGGACCCGGTGACCGTGCTCGTGCACGCGCCGGCCGCAGCGGGACCCGCGCTACAGGCGTATCGCTCGCAGCTCGCGCGCCTTGCCGGCGTGGCGCTCGCCGAGCCCCCGAGCCGGATCGGCGCCGGTTTGTGGTCGATCGAGGTGCTCGCCGGCCATCCGCCGTTCAGCTCGCAGTCACAGCGCCTGGTAGGGGATATCTACGCGCTGCACGGCCCGTATCGGGTGGCGTTGTCGGGCGTGGCGGCGGGACAGTACGACGAGCATCTGAGCTTGCGCTCGCACATGCTGGTGGCGCTCGCGATCCTAGCCACGACCACACTGCTGGTGCTGTTCGCGATGACCGGCTCGGTTGCGCTGGCGATCAAGTCGCTGGTGATGAACCTGCTGACGCTGAGCGCTGCGTTTGGCCTGCTGGTGCTGATCTTCCAGGACGGCCGGCTGCAGGGTCTGCTCGGCTACACCGCCACCGGCTCGCTCGAGCAGACCAACATGATCATCCTGTTCATCATCGGGTTCGGGCTGTCGACCGACTATGGCGTGTTCCTGCTCGCCCGCATCAAGGAGGCACACGACGCCGGAGAGCCCGACGAGGTGGCGGTCGCCACGGGCCTGGAGCGCAGCGGTCGCGTGGTCAGCGCGGCGGCGCTGCTGTTCTGCGCGGCGGTCGGGTCGCTGGCCGTCTCGAGCGTCGCCTCGTTGAAAGAGTTCGGCATCGGTGTCGCGCTGGCGGTGATCGTCGACGCAACGATCGTGCGTGCGCTGCTCGTGCCCGCGCTGATGGGCCTGCTCGGCCGTGTCAACTGGTGGGCTCCGCGGCCGCTGCGAGTGCTCGCCGCCCGCTCGTGGGCGCAGCCGGCCGAGGACGCGCCCACGGCCGCGGGGCCGTGAGCCTGGGCGACGCTATGCGCGCGCGCGCTTTCCCGGCCGTCCGAAGCACACGTTGAGGATCCCGTTGACGGCGCTGACGATGACCGCCGCGAGCAGCGCCCACCAGAAGCTCGCGATCGTGAACTGCGGGACGATCCAATGCGTCAGGTAGAGCATGAAGACGTTGATCAGTAGATAGAAGATGCCGAGCGTGGCGATGATCAGTGGGATCGAGAGGAAAGCGAGCACGGGCCTCAGCAGCAGGGTCACGAGCGTGAACACAAGCCCCGCGACCAGCAGTGCCCACCAATCGCTGCCGTAGCTCAAACCCGACAGCAGCCACGTCGCCACAAACAGGGCGACCGTGTTGAACGCCCATCTGATCGCGAGCCGGCGGATCACGGCGCCTCCGTTCAGGCCCGACAGCTGGCGCTGATCGGGATTTCCGGGCCGACGTTGGCCACCGGCGGCGGATCGATCTTGCACCAGGTGAGCCGGCGGCGGCGTTCGTCGAGGACGGCTACGAACGGGTAGGTGATGCCGGCGCTGCGGATCGTGCACTTATAGGGGACCCGCCCGCCCCGGCCGGCGCTGCCCGCCCCCGCCGTCCGGCAGGTGATGCTCTGCAGAGGCCCGGTCAGCTGACCGTCGGCGATGCGCTGATGGACATCGCTTGTGATCGCTCGCTCGAGCGCGGCGGCGGGCGCGGAGCTGGGAGGCAGGCCGGCGGAGTGGGGAGCCTGGTCTGCAGTGATCGCGATGTCGGAGATCCGGTTGACTTCGGCTTCGGCGCCCGCTTCGGAGGTGTTGACTTCCGGGCCGGCGCGATCGATCGCGATCACGATCGTCGCGATCACGGCCGCGGCGATGACGATCCCCAGCGCCCAGCGTGCCCACAGTGGCGGCAGTCGCGCCGCCCATCGACTTTCGCTCATCGCTTGAAGGGTAGTTCAGGGGGGTGGTGGGGCTCGCTGGGGGGCGAAAGCTCGGCCCCTCGAGACGAGGCTCTCGTCCGGCCAAGGCAGCGCCTTAGAATCCTGGCGATGGCCCTCGCCCGCATCGAGGTGGTCAAGGGGCGCTCGCCGCGAGAGAAGCGCGCGCTGCTCGACGCCGTACACGAGGCTCTGATCGCAGCCCTAAAGGTTCCGCGCGGCGATCCGGCGCTTCGTATCGTCGAGCACGAGCCAGCGTGCTTCGAGCTGCCGACCGCGCCTGGCGCGGTCAGCGACCGCTACACGCTGATCGAGATCACGATGTTCTCCGGACGCTCGATCGAGGCCAAGCGCGAGCTGTACGCGCAGATCGTGGAGCGACTCGGGGAGCTCGGCGTGCCGGCAACAGACATTACGATCGTGGTGCTTGAGGCACCCAGGGAGAACTGGGGTGTGCACGGCGGACGCCCGGCTAGCGAGGTGGAGCTTGGTTTCAGCGTGGAGGTCTGACCACATGGACGGTGGCGTCGTATCCGTGGCTTCACCATCCCCCAGTGCGTTGATGAGGCAGGCGTCACCTGCGCTCAGCGTTGCGGGTCTGCTGCTGGCGGCGCTGCTGTTCGGTGTGCTTGCCCACAGCGCTCATCAGCGGGCGGTCGGCGGCAGGCCGTCTCCGGCTGAGCACACGAGCAGCGGGCATGGCGCTGCTGCTCTGCCTGCGTCCCTACAGATGCTCGCCTCGAGGGTTATCGGCGCGTCTGAGCACGGCTCGTGGGTCGCTCATCGCCGAGCGTTCCTGAGCGCATCAGGCGGGGGCGTCGCCAGCACGTTCAGCCGCTCTGGGATCAGCGTGCGCGCGGGCTCCGGCCTGCTGACGCTCAAGCTCCTGGGCATCGGCCACGGCGGCCGGCTCGGTCGGGTGGCCAGCGCCACGCCGGTGGCCACTCGCAACTTGGTTCTCTACCGGCGCGCCGCGGTGGCCGAGTGGTATCGCAACGGCCCGTATGGCCTCGAGCAGGGCTTCACGCTGGCGCAACGGCCGGCTGGCGCTGGCCCGCTGACGGTCGCGCTCGGGCTAGGTGGTTCGCTGGCGGCCCGTCAAGCGGGCTCGCAGGTGCTGTTCGAGACGCTGCAAGGCACGGTGGCGCTTCGCTACGGCGATCTGCGTGTAACTGACGCGTCGGGCCGTGAGCTTCCGGCGCGGCTGGTCGCCAGCGGCGACGTGCTGAGGTTGCTGGTCGACGATCGCGGGGCGCGCTATCCGCTGCGGATCGACCCGTTCATCCAGCAGGGTGCCAAGCTGGCTCCGAGTGACGAGAGCACCCGCGGGGGATCGTTCGGCTTCAGCGTCGCTTTGTCGGCGGATGGCGACACGGCTCTGATCGGCGGGCCCGAAGATGGCGAAGGCGTCGGCGCGGCATGGGTGTTCACACGCTCTGGTTCGAGCTGGAGCCAGCAGGGGCCGAAGCTGCTCGCGAGCGGCGAGGCTGGCAGGGGAGGGTTCGGCGTAAGCGTCGTCCTGTCCGCGGACGGCGACACCGCGCTGATCGGCAGCCCGAACGAAGGCCTCGGCTCGGCGTGGGTGTTCACGCGCGCGGGCTCGACGTGGAGCCAACAGGGGCCCAAGCTCACGGGCACGGGCCAGGTCGAATCCTACGGTCAGTTCGGTGCGAGCGTGGCGCTGTCGGCAGACGGCGACACCGCGCTGATCGGCGGGTCGGGCGATCACGGTCTCGTGGGCGCCGCTTGGGTGTTCACGCGCTCGGGATCGACCTGGGCCCAGCAGGGGCCGAAGCTGGTCGCGAGCGGCGAGAGCGGCAGGGCACAGTTCGGTCTCAGCGTCGCGCTATCCGAAGATGGCAAGACCGCGCTGATCGGCGGTCCCGGTGACGTCGCAGGCGACGTCGACGGCGTCGGCGCGGCATGGGTGTTCACCCGCTCTGGATCGACATGGAGCCAGCAGGCCAGGCTCACGGGCGAAGGCGAGTCTGGCGGCGCCCTGTTCGGCTGGAGCGTCGCTCTTGGCGGAGATGGAGAAACGGCCCTGATCGGCGGCCCCGACGACAGCAGCAGCCTCGGCGCGGCGTGGATGTTCACGCGCTCAGGGTCCAGCTGGAGCCAGCAGGGGAGCAAGCTGACCAGCAGCGAAGAGAATCCCGCGCAGCAATTCGGTTGGAGCGTCGCGCTCTCGGCGGACGCCAGCACTGCTCTGATCGGCGGTCCGTACGAAGGCAGCTTCATCGGCGCGGCTTGGGTGTTCGTTCGCTCAGGCTCGACCTGGAGCCAGCAGGGGCCGAAGCTCACTGGTGCAGGCGAGGTCGGAGGCGGCTATTTCGGCCAGAGCGTCGCGCTGTCGGCGGATGGTGAAACGGCGCTGATCGGCGGCTCCTATGACAATCACTTCGTAGGCGCCGCGTGGGCGTTCACGCGCTCGGGATCGACCTGGAGCGAGCAGGGGCCGAAGCTCGCCGGCACGGGCGAGACCGGTGTGGGCAACAGCCGCTTTGGTACAAGCGCCGCGATCTCGAGCGATGGCGACACCGCTCTGGTCGGAGGCTCGCTCGACAATGAAGGCCACGGTGCGGCGTGGGTGTTCACGCGCTCCGGGACGACGTGGAGCGAGCAGGCCAAGCTCAGCGGCAGCACCGAAACCGGGCCGAGCACATTCGGCAGCACGGTCGCTCTGTCCGCGAACGGAGACACGGCGCTGATCGGCGGGCCGCGCAATGCCGACGGCATCGGCGCCGCGTGGGTGTTCACGCGCTCGGGGACGACCTGGAAGCAGCAGGGGCCAAAGCTGCTGGCAAGCGGCGTCAACGGCTTTGCCGAATTCGGTTACAGCGTGGCGCTGTCCAAGAACGGCGACACTGCCCTGATCGGCGGTCCCGGCCACGAAGCCCCGGCCGGCGCGGCGTGGGTGTTCACGCGCTCGGGATCGACCTGGAGTCAGCAGGTCAAGCTCACCGCCACCGGCGAATCCGGGCGCAGCGACTTCGGGGAAAGCGTCGCGCTCGCGGCGAACGGCAGCACCGCCCTGATCGGCGGTCCTGGCGACAGCGACTCCGTCGGCGCGGCATGGGTGTTCACGCGTTCGGGCTCGACCTGGACGCAGCAGGGTCCGAAGCTCCTCGCAAGCGGTGAGAGTGGTGAAGGGGGTTTCGGTGACAGCGTGGCGCTGTCGGCGAACGGCAGCACTGCGCTGATCGGCGGTCCTGGCGACAGCGGCTTCGCGGGCGCGGTGTGGGCGTTCACGCGTTCGGGCTCGACCTGGACGCAGCAGGGGCCCAAGCTCACGGGCACAGGCGAGGTCGGAGAGGGGTTGCTCGGCGAGAGCGTCGCGCTGGCCGGGAATGGCAGCACGGCTCTGGTCGGCGGCTGGCACGATGACGAAGGTGTCGGCGCGGCGTGGGTGTTCACGCGCTCCAAATCGAAATGGAGCCAGCAGGGGGCAAAGCTGGTCCCGAGTGATGAGAGCGGCGCGGGAGATTTCGGTGAAAGCGTCGCTCTCACCGCGAATGGTGTCACCGCCTTGATCGGCGGCCCCGGCGACGACGACAATGTCGGCGCCGCGTGGGTCTTCGCGGACGGGGAATGATGACTCGGATTCGCAGCGGAACGACCCGGGAGAGCACAGGGTCGCGGCGTTGATAGGGTCACGGCGTTGAGCTCGCTGACCGAAGTGCTTGCGGTGCTCGCGGGCGGGTTCGGTGTGGTGATGGGGGCCAGCCCGCTCCTGCAGGCGCTGCATTCTCACCGCCGCGAGAGCGCATCCGACGTGAGTCTCGCCTTCCTGGTGGTGCTGATCTGTGGTGGCACGCTATGGCTGCTTTACGGCCTTGCGCTCGGGAACATCGCAATCATCGTCGCGAACATCGTGGGAGTCATCTCGTCGACCACAACGCTCGCGGTAGCGCTCCGGTGGCGACGGCACGTGGCTAGCGCCGTACGCGAGGGCGAGTAGCCTCGGCGCGGCGGCGCCGCGCGTGCGGTGCTACTTTGCCACCGTGGCGCAAGAGGAGAACCCACGTGCAGCGGCGTAGCGTCGGGTCGGATGGGGCCCAACGGCTGGGGGTGATACCGCTTTTCGAGGGCCTCTCCCCGGGGCAGCTCAGCATGCTCGGGCGGCTGCTCGACGAGATCGTCGCCGACCCCGGCGACGTGTTGATGGCTGAGGGCAGCCAGGGCTTTGAGATGATGATGATCGAGGAGGGCTCGGCGGAGGTCTGCCAGCACGGCGAGCGCATCAACGTCATGCAGCGGGGCGACTTCTTCGGCGAGATGGCGGTGCTCGCCGACGGTTCGCCGCGCACGGCCAGCGTGATAGCGCTCACGCCGCTGCGCGGGCTGCTGTTCACCGCCCGCTTCGCTCGCACGATGCACGATCGCGTTCCGCAGGTCGGCGAACGGATGGAGCGGGCCGCCCGGGAAAGGCTCGAACGCGATGCCCGTGCCGGCGCCTCGCCGGACTGAGGACGCTCAGCGACCGGCGCCGCTCAGGCCGCGGGCTGGAACTCGCTCGCCGGCTTCTCTTGGACGCCCCCGGCCTCTGCCAGGGTCCAGACTGTCAGCGATTGGCTTCGACCGCGCACCTCGAGGTCGCCGACGAGCTTGAGGTCGGTCGGCGGGCGGCGCAGGCGCTCGCGCGTGCTGTCGGCGATGAAGACCATCACGCTGCTGTCCTTGGTCAGGGCCTCGAGTCGCGCAGCCGTGTTCGTGGTGTCGCCGATCGCCGTGTACTCGACGCGCTGCTCGGACCCGACGTTGCCCGACATCACCGACCCGCTATTCAGTCCAACGCCCATTTCGAAGCAGCGGTCGAAACCCTGCTCGCCCATCCACGCGTTGAACCGCGCCAGCCGAGGCCCGACCATCTCGCGAGCCGCCTGCAGTGCCCGGTCGGCGTGGTCGTCCTGCTCGAGCGGCGCACCGAACACGGCCATGATTCCATCGCCCATATACGCCACCAGCGTGCCGCCGGCATCCAGGATCGCCTCGCTCATCTCGTTGAGGTAGCGGTTGACGACTTCGATTACGCGCGCCGCGGGCTGGGTCACCGAGAACGACGTGAAGCCGCGCAGGTCACAGAACATGACGGTGGCATCGCGTTCTTCGCCGGCCAGTCGCAGGTTCTCGTCGGCGCGCGCCAGGACCTGGTCGACGACCGCGGCGGGGACGAAGCGGGAGAACACCGATCGAACGCGTTCGCGCTCGATCGTCTCGAAGAGGTAGAGGACCATCAGCGAGCCGAGCGTCCCCACGGCGAGAGCGAGCATCGGGTATACGAGCGACACGATCAGGCCGGCCTGGAAGGCGACCTGCACGGCGACGAGGTAGAGCGCCGCGAGCGCTACCACGCCGATCAGCGAGCGCAATGTCCGCACCTGCAGCGCGCTGAACGGCGCTCCGAGGGCAAGCAACAGGATCAGCAGGATGTCGACCGCCGTGGGCGCATCGCGCAGCGGGCCGCCCTGCAGGATCGTCTCGGTCTCGTTCGCCTGGATCTCCGGCCCGGACATGACCGACGAGCCGGTCGTCGCCGTGGCGTGGTAGTCCTGCAGGACGGGGGCCGAGGCGCCGACGATGACGATCTTGCCGCGCACGAGAGCCGGCGGCACCCGCCCGAGCAGAACGTCCGAGTAGGACACCGAGCGGATCGTTCCCGGCGGTCCGGCGAAGTCAATCGGCAGCGTGCCGTGTTCGAAGGAGGACGCGCTCACCCTGTGGCCCGTCGCGGCTTCCGCGGTTGCGACCGCGAAGCTGTGCAGCCCGTTGAAGGAATAGGCGAGGCGGCGCGCGACGCCGTCGGAGTCGAGCAGGAGGAGCGCCTCCCCGACCCTGGCGCCGAGCCGTTCGGGCAGCCCTTCGCCACCAAGCACCGGGTTCTGCCCGCGCGGCCCCACTTCGGTCGTCGCGAGCACGACTTTGCCGCCGGCTCGGCCGATGGATTCTATGAGCGCGTCGTCGTCGGCGGTGTCTGTTTCATGGCTGAACTCCATGTCGAGCGCGATCACCTTGGCGCCCGCCCGGCGCAGACGGTCGATCACCTGCGCGTCGTAGCGGCGCGGGAACGGGAACTCCGAGGCCATGCGCCGGTTCCTGAGCGTCTGCAGCGTTTCGTCGTCGATCTGCACCAGGAGCAGGCCTGTAGGCGCCGGCCGGCTGCCGCGGACGGAGAAGCGTGTGTCGATCGACTGCTGTTCGTCGTGGCGCAGAAGGTGAGTCGCGTATGCGAGCACTCCGGTCGCGCCGGCGATTACACCCACGGCGAGCAGTGCCACTGTCCTGCGTCGTTGTCTGCTCAGCCTTTGCATCGGACCCCTATCCGGGCAACCGCAAGATGGTCGGCGGATGCTAGTCAAATCCCCGCGACCCAGAAGCCGCGGCGGAATTGACTTTGCGTCTCCGTGCGGATAGCGTTCCGCATGGATTTCGCTGTGCTCGCCCGGCGCGCGGGCGCGGCGGGGGCAGACTGGAGACGGCTTGGGGGCGAACCATGCGCGCGACGGATCGCTGTACCCCATGAGGCCGTTCCGGCCCGATGCCAGTTCACGCCGCCGGCTGCGGGCGATGGCGGCCGCCGGAGCGGCCCTGATCGCGCTCGCGGCAGGCGGTTGGATCACCTCCGCCTCACAGGGGGCACCTCAGAGCGGTTCCGCAGCGGGCGGCGTCGGGAGCCTCTCGCCGAGCACGACAACACAGTCCACGCTCACCGGCCTACCGGGTGTCGAAGGATTCGCGCCGTTCCAGGAAGCCTCGCAGCTGCTCGGCAGCGTGGGCCTGTTTGGCGCGAGCGTGGCCGTGTCCGCCGACGGGCGGACCGCGATCGTCGGCGCCCCCCGCGAAGGAGGCGGAGCCGGCTCGGCGCGCGTCTTCGTGCTCACCCCCTCCGGCTGGCAGGAACAGGCCCAGCTGGGTCCCTCCGAAGGCGGCGAAGGAGCTGCCGTCCCGTGCACCGAAGGCGAAGAATGTCGGCTGGGAGTCAGCGTGGCGATCTCCGCGGACGGCAACACGGTGATCGCCGGTTCGCCGCGTGAGGAAGACCTCAAGGGCGCCGTGCGGGCGTTCGTCCGCACCGGCACGACGTGGAGCCAGCTCGGCCCCGAGCTCACGGGCGAATCGTCGCGAGGCAGGGCGCTCTTTGGTCGTAGCGTTGCGATCTCGGCCGACGGCCAAACGGCCCTGATCGGCGCGCCCGGCAGCGCAACCGCCACGATCCTTCACCGCTCGGGCTCCGGCTGGACACAGGAAGGGGCGACCATTGCGTCGCCCGACAAGCCGCATGCCGGTGGCTTCGGGAGCACCGTCGCGCTGTCGGGCGACGGGAGCGTTGCGTTCATCGGCGCTCCCGGCGTCGAATCGCGCAGCGGGGCCGTGTGGGCGTTCGTCCGCGAAGGCAACGACTGGCGGCAGCAGGGCGAAGCGCTGACGGGTGGCAGCGAAGCGACGGCGGGCGCGCACTTCGGGTCAGGCCTCGCCCTCTCGTTCGACGGCAGCACGGCGCTGGTCGGCGCCGACGGCGACTCGGAAGGAGCGGGCGCGGCCTGGGCGCTGGTCAGATCAGGCGCGACATGGATTCACCAGGGGCCCAAGCTGACCGCGTCGGGGGAGCTCGGGGCGGCCCACTTCGGCCAGAGCGTCGCGCTGTCGGCGAGCGGCGACAGCGCCCTGGTCGGGGGTCCGGCGGATAACGATCGCCGCGGGGCGGCCTGGACGCTCACTCGCGCCGACTCGAAGTGGTCGCAGCAGGCGAAGATCCCGACCCCGGATCTGTCCGGAGCGAGCCGCTTCGGCACGAGCGTGTCCCTCTCCGCCGACGGTCTCACCGCGCTGATCGGCGCCCCTTACGAGCACAAGCTGCCCGGTTCGGCATGGGCGCTGTGGACGCCTGCGTCGCCTACCGTGCAAACGGTCGAACCCTCGGAAGGGCCGAGCAGCGGCGGGACCGACGTGACGATCACCGGCAGCGGCTTCCTGCCGGGCGCCTCTGTGCGGATCGGGACGGCTGCAGCTTCGGTCGAC
>Ga0187862_10000158_pt1 | contig 77782 bp, 69 predicted proteins | sample June2016WEW_10_1_FD_133003 | JGI IMG/M metagenome (GOLD analysis project Ga0187862, IMG submission 133003) | Peatland microbial communities from SPRUCE experiment site at the Marcell Experimental Forest, Minnesota, USA - June2016WEW_10_150 | ecosystem: Environmental > Terrestrial > Soil >... | reverse complement strand
TGGCGCGCGACCAGCACGGCCGGTCTGTTGGTGCATGGCCGAGGTTACGAAGCGTCAATGCGGTTCCATGAATTTTGCAAACGGTGCACCAAGACTGCTGCCACACGCGGCGACCGTAGGGCGAACGCCCATTCGCGAGATCGTCAAGGCAGCAATGAGAACAGAATGTACAGAAGGACCGGTCGTTCATTTCCCAATCCGATAGCGGTGACCACAGTCCAGATCGTTCAGCGTCCGAGAGTTGACCCAAGGCAACGAGGTGATCAGCAAGCAATGGATTACCGAGGCGCGCAGCGGCAGGTGTTCGCTCGACTTTCGCTTTTCCGAACGCCGCTTGCTCGACAGCGCCGAGAAGCATCGCGGGGCTCATCGCATATTCGTAGCCGACGCGCTCGAACCAAGAGGGCAGGGATTCATCCTGCTGCGGTCGTGGACATAAGGGCCACACCCCGGGGGCGGCGTTCATGATGCCATGAGTTTCAATCGTTCGCTCACACGCTCGACCGTCGACGCATCGATGATCTCGCTGCCATCTTGGATGGCGATTTCGGCAGCACGCCCCAGAATCCACGTGACCCGACCCGTGATGCCGTCACTCTGTTTGATCAAGGCGCGAATCATTGTCGGCTCGCCAAATGGCGAGGACTTGCGCAGCGGAAGAAGCTTCCCGTAGGCGACGACGAAGGCACGGAACGCGTCCGTCTCGGTCCACCGTGGGATCAGCAGGGGCTCAAAGCGGCTCGCCACCTGAACGTCCGTCTGCAGTGCATGAAAGGCATCCGACGTGCCGACAGCAACGATCACGATTTTAAGTTCGTTCGTGAGGAACTTCAGTAGATTCAGCGCCCGACGCTGGTCCCGGTGGCTACCTGCCAGTAGGTGATGTACCTCGTCGATGAACAGCAATTGGGTGCCCAATTGCTTCAGCAGATGAATTACGCGTCCCTCGAGCGCGCCGATTTGGTCGCGAACGGAGTACGGGGCTCCCAATACTTCCAGGATCCGCGTATAGAATCGCCTCTCATCGGGGCTCGATGGCATCTGTACGATCAACACCGGACGCTTCGTAATGCCTTTGCGCTCATCGTAACTACTCGGGTGTTGACGCTCCATTTTCTCGAGAATCATCGATTTGCCCATGCCGCTGTCCCCGTAGAGCAGCATGCAAGGCATGCGGGCACACGTTGGATAATGGAATCGTCTCTCGAGCTCCTCGACGGCGATGCCGGCGCGTGGGTAGGCGACCCAGCGTGCCGTTTGGACCAATAGAATACGGGCTTTCGCGTCTTGGAAGGTCAATTCTCGCGTTGCCGCCGTAAGATGCGAGAGGTCGAGTGTCATCGCGTGGACTCCCATATTTCGCTATCCAACGGAATCACGTCTTTGCTGTAGTCGATTGGGCTGGTCACGCTTTCGGCTGGGAGGGCGCGCCGCCGCTGCGGCTCCTTGCGACGCCGAGCGGTCTTGGTCGCTTTCGTGGCGTCGGTCACAATGGCCTGTTGACGAGCATGCATGGCAAACAGTTGTTCTTCGTTGATGGACCCCTTGGCCTCGCGGCGCAACTCGGCGTGAGCAAAGCGCAGTTCGGCGAGGGTAATCGGCGGGCGCCGGACGTCGGCATACGGGACCGCCTGGTAGCTTTTGTTTGGGGTGAGCACGTAGAGGCGCGACAGGTCGCGAGGGTCAAACCGCGTGAGGAGGGGCTCGCGCGGCTGGGCGATCGACGGCAGCACATCGGCCCAGTACCGAATTCGTTCAAAGAATAGACCGTTTCGCTGGAGTTTCCGGCGCACGATCGGCAAGAATCCGATCACGAATCGCGTCGGATCGGCGGGTAGGACCGGTACCGTGCCACGCGCCAAGCTCTTCGCCCAGGCGGCCGCCGGTGTGGTGCCTATCATGCGGTGAATGCCGTGGTGATACTGGCCGGCGATCTCGAGGTAAAGCCATTCGTTCAGCTCGGCGAGTGTCAGCCTCGCCTCGTTCTCTGATTGATAACTGCCCCGCGCCGTTGGAGATGAGTCGGTGCTGCCGGGAAGGAGATGGATCCGTCCCATCATGGTGCCGATGAGCCGCTCGATGTGAGCCCCGAATCGCGGTCTTGCGACGGGCCGATACGTCAAAGCGATCCCGTATTCGGCGCAGCCGCGGGTGAGCGCCTCGCCGTGGAATTCCGATCCGTTGTCGACCAAAACGGTGCGAGGCATGCCGAACATTTCCCAACTCGTTTCGGTCGCCGGCGCCGCAGCAGATCGGATCTTCGGTAACACCGCGTGCTCAATGCACAGGGCTACTGCGAGCGCAGAAGGGGCTTCGAGCCCCAAATGAAATCCAAGGACGCTGCGAGTGGCCACATCGATCGCGAGCGACAACCAGGGTCTGCCGATGGAGCGTCGATACACCGAGTCGACGATCATCACATCGGCGAGCGTATGATCGATTTGGATGAGTTCGAGAGCGTCCGTGGCTTCCAACATGCCCGGAGTCGACAAGGCGATGGACTCGGCGGACTTGGCACCCAGGCGTTTACGGGCCACCAATCTTGCGTCGAGCGCGCGGATGCGTTTGAGCACGCTGTTACGAGAGGGAGTCACCCGCTTCTCTGCATGACACAGACGCTTCACTTCTTTATAAACCGACTCCATGGGTTTTCGGGGGCGTACCAAGTAATGGGTCTGGATGGCAGCATCGATGATCCGTTCGAGCTCCTGGCCGAGCCGGCGATGGCTTTTATTCGGACCGCGCAGATGATCGATTAGACTGGTTGTCTGCGCGGACGCAGTGTATCGGGTAACGAGACGCCGTACCGTGCGCGCCGACAAACCGAGACTCTTCGCAGCTTCTTCGATGCGCGTTGTCATCGATCCGGCACCCTTGAGGGCATCGCGAATGACGGCTTCACGCTGTTGCGCTTTATTCCAGGCCACCTGATCGACGTCGCGAAGATTCTCGAGGCGTTGATCGAGCTGCGATGTCGGGAGAGAAGGTAGGCCCCGGAGTTCGGTCACGTGAACCTCTCGAAGTTCATCAGCGCCGGTCTCATGGATCCGTGCCCGAACGCCTTTCACGCACTCAAGTCGACAGGCACGGCCGTCCCAAAGCACCAATTCGCCGGGTCGCAGTACCAGGCGAAGGGCCGACTCGGGAGGCGCTGTTGACGTGGGCCTTCTCCGCGGAATTGGACGTAAAATGCTGACAAGGTACGGTCTTGGACAGAAACTGCTGACATGTTCGGCGCACCATTCCCGATGATCGGATCTTTCAGGTGTGCTCCGACTTGCGGAACTTACGTCTGGCGATCATGAGCTTACGCGCATCCGAGGAATTTGCACCGATTGTCCGCGAGCTGACGGATTGGCCGGAAATTGCTGACGTCGACACCGGTGGCAGCGCCTGCGGCAGCGCCGGCGGCTTCGCCGCTTTCTCTTGCTCCAATTGCTTGCGAAGAAGCTCATTTTGGACGCGGATATCGTCTAATTGCTGCTGAATTTCCCGTTGTTGTTCGTCCAGCTGGTTCTGTCGCTGCTGTTGTTGCTGTAGCTGTTGCTCTAGATGCTGCTGTTGAAGCGTTTGCTGATTGCCTCGGCACTGAGCCAACGCGGAATCCACCAATCCCGCGCATGGATCCGCTTGTTGTGCGTAAATCGCTCCCGAAGGAACGGACAGGAAAAGTGCGAGAAGCGCTTGCTTGATCATGGTCCGTCTCCCGGATTCCGCCCAACAGCCAGACGCAATGAGACGGCAAGACGGGCGCACATAGCAAGCACTGGTTTCTCCAAGATAGGCAACGGTTGTCTGATGAATGTTACCCATCGATGTGTCTCACCGGGGTCGCGAGCGGCAGGCCTTGCAAAGGCTCCAAGTAAAATAGCCGCCACGCGATCAGCAAGCCGAGCCCCCAGAGCGCGCAGACGAACGCCGCAACGCCGCGCCAGCCGTCGGCCGCATAAAACAGTCCGCCTAGTGACCCCGCGACGCTCGAGCCCAGGTAATAGAAAAATAGATACATCGATGCCGCATGCGCCTTGGCGCCGGTGGAGCGGCGCCCGATCCAGCTGCTGACGATCGAGTGTCCGCCGAAGAATCCGAACGTAACGACGATAATTCCCGCGATGATGATCCACAACGAGGCCATCGTCGTCAGCACGACGCCGGCCAGCATCAGCACGTACATCGACCACAACACCTTGCGGCGGCCGATACGCCCGGCCAGATGTCCGACCCAGGTTGAACTGATGGTGCCCACGAGATACACGCTGAAAATGAGTCCGACCGCGGCTTGACTCAGTGCATAGGGCTGGGCCATGAGCCGGTAGCCAATGTAATTGTAGACCGTGACAAATGCGCCCAGCAGCAAGAAGCCCTCCGCGAACAGCCACGGCAGCCCACGATCCATGAATAGAGCCGCATAGCGCGTCGGCAATGCGCGCAAGTGCAAGGGCTGCGCCGTGAAGTGGCGCGATGGCGGCAGGCTGCGGAAAAATAACGCAGCCGCGAGCAGACCGACGACGCCCATGACGCCCACGCCTATGCGCCAGCCGAAGAAATCGGCGACCACGCCGACGAGCAAGCGGCCGCCCATACCGCCCACGGCACTACCGCCGATATAGAGTCCCATCGCGAGGCCGATGGAGTCGGGATGCATTTCTTCGCCGAGATAGGCCATCGCCACCGCGGGCACCCCGCTCAAACTCAAGCCGAGCAAGCTGCGCAGCACCAGCAGCGTCGGCCAGTCCGGCGCGATCGCGCTCAGCAGCACCAGGACGGCCGACAGGCTCAAGGAAATCGACATGATTGTCTTGCGGCCCCACGCGTCGGCGAGCACGCCCGCGATCAGCATTGCGAGCGCCAGCAAGCCGCTGGTCAGTGACAGGCACAGGGAACTCGTTGCTGCGCTGAGGCCATAATAGCGGCTGAACTCGGGCATCAATGGTTGCACGCAATAGAGCAGCCCGAAGGTCGCAACTCCAGCGGCGAACATCGCAAGGTTGGTGCGGCGAAATATCGGCGCGCCGTGATGGATGAATTCTTCCACTAGCCCCAGATTCTGCGTCAGCAACGATCACTATAAACCAAAGTTGCCGATGGTCGAGGCGCTGGTTTGCTCGCCAGCGCCTCAGGGGCATCGATCCTCCAGCAGAACTCAGCGCAGGTGAACGCCCCCACCATGCGCAAAGCCCGCTCCGCCTCGATAGCCGTAGCCGCCGTGAGCGCCGTAACCGCCGCGGTAGCCCCAGCCGCCGTGGTAGCCCCAGCCGGCACGATAGCCGTAACCGCCGCGAAAGCCGTAGCCCCAGCCGAGATAGGCCGGATAGAAAGGCCCGGGAGCGAAGAAGTAAGGGCGCGGATGAAAGCGCACTGGGACCGCCCCTATGGCCACGACCGGTGGTACGCCGACGCCGATGTACGCACCGGCGCTCGCCGGCGCGCTCTGCGTGAGCCCGGCGACGAGCATGGAGGCCCCGAGAGCGAGTGATGCGAATTTGATCATGGAGATTCTCCTTGAGATGCGTGACGACACTCTTGAGCCAACGCGCCGCTCGGGACACGGTTGACGTCTTTGCGGCTACGTGAAGATTGTGCAATCCTTTACGTTTGGTGAAATAATCGCGCCAGCATGAACGGCACTTCCCGGCTAATTGCGTCGCATCTCGGTACAGCAGCGCTATTCGGCGCGCTGGCGGTGCCGGCGGCGACATCGAGTCCGGCCGGCGAATCGATTCCGAGCACCTGGCAGCATCGCACCTCGCAGATTCATTACTTCGGTGTCACGACTGTGTTCTCCTGCGATGGAATCGAGGAGAAGGTGCGCCGCATCCTCGGCTATCTCGGCGCTCGCAAGGACATGCGGGTCCAAGCACGCGGGTGTGTCGGAGTCCCGGTTGCCCCGAGGAACGCCATAGTGGTCGACGCGGATTTCTATGTGCTGGCGCCGGTCGCCGACGCGAGCGCTGCGGCGACCGTCAATGCGCAGTGGAGCGTATTGGCATTGGAACCAGTGCACCCGGACTTCATGTCTGAGGGCGATTGCGAACTCATCGACGACATGAAGACGCTGACCACGCAAAGCTTTAGTGTGCGCGGCATCGATTATCGTGCGGACTGTGTTCCCCATCAGGCCATACCCAATAGCTTTGCGGTCAAAGGCGAGATCCTCAGAATCTTGCCGCCTAAATCTCCTTGAGCGAAATTCCGCTCGAGTGCTAATGGTTGTCGGCAAGCGGTGCGGGAAAGCCCGGTAGCCCGATTGCCTGGACACCAGCTAGGCGCAATCGCCTGCGACCGTGCATACTATGCGCAATGCTGGCCCCTCCAGGGGCAGTCTAGGGAGTCAAAAACAGGATGCCGCCGGAATTCGGTGAGTCGCGTAGCGACGGCGTAACAACGACCTCGCTGCGTTCGGGCGGTGCGCGAGCGTTGTCCCTCGAAGTGCGCCCGGTGGTGGCCGAAACGATCCGCGCGACGGTGCTGTTCGTCGACTTGCGCGGCTACACGGGGCTGGCCGAACGCTTGGCGCCCGTCGACGTGGCGTCCATGCTCGATGAATTCTTCCATGTTCTCGCGAGCGCGACCGAACGCCACGGCGGGCAAATCTTCTACATGGTCGGCGACGGCATGATGGCGGGCTTCGGCGTCGGTGGTTCAGCCGACAACGGCGCGCAAAACGCGCTTGCGGCGGCTCAGGCGATGCTCAACGGTTTCGCACCGATCGTCGTGCGATGGCGCAAGGAACTATCGATCGAGACCGGAATCGGCATTGGCTTGCATCTCGGTGACGTTGCGCGCTGTTTGCACGGGCCACCCGGGCAACGCGCGCATACCTTGGTGGGCGACACCGTCAATGTGGCTGCGCGTCTTTGCAGCCGCGCACGCGCCGGCGAGGTGCTGTTCTCGGCCGCGGTGGCGGCTGCGCTCGAGGCCGACCGTTTGGCCGACGAGCGGGTCACGGCATTGATGCCTTGCATCCGGTTGCCGCAATTCGCATTGCGCGGCAGAACCAGACCGCTCGACATCTGGTGCATGCCGGCGCCTCAGCGCATCGCGGTGTAGTGCGCGTCGGGCGGCTAGCGCCGCGCGTCCTGCGGGTACCGCAAATCTCGCTGCGCGCTTATTCCCGTTCGCGATTGTTCCCGGGTACACTTGCGCGCTGTGCCCCGGTGGCGAAATTGGTAGACGCAACGGACTTGATTCGATTTGAGCGGCGGGGATGGAAACACTCCGCTGGATCCCGTCAAAGTCGGCGAACCCCCTGGGTCACACCGAGGCAACGCCGAGCCAATCCAGCCGCCACGGCGTGGCGCTGGCAGGTGTAGAGAGTGGACGGCGGGGGCCTAACAGCAGCGCGAATCGGCTGCCTCAAGGTCGTGGCGCACTCCAGACTCCGAATGCGCGTTAGGCGCTGCGGCGAAAGCCGTCGTGAGTAAGAAAATCCGTTGACCGCAAGGTCATGCCGGTTCGACCCCGGCCCGGGGCACCACGCGATGCGTTCAGCTCTTTGGCTCCGCAATGAACCGATAGAGCATCGCGCCGATCACGGCGCCCAATAGCGGTGCCGCCCAGAACAGCCATAGCTGCTCGACCGCCCAACCATGTACGAAAATGGCGGGGCCGGTGCTGCGAGCCGGATTCACCGAGGTATTGGTCACGGGAATGCTAATCAAATGAATCAGCGTCAGCGTAAGACCGATCGCGAGCGGCGCGAAGCCGGCCGGTGCCCGCTTATCGGTCGAGCCCATGATCACGAACAGGAAGATCGCCGTCATCACGGTTTCGCAGACGAACGCGGCGCCCAGGTCGTAGTGCCCCGGCGAGTGTTCGCCAAAGCCGTTGGCCGCAAGACCGCCAGCCAGCACATTGCTGCCGTTGCCGCTCGCGATATAGAGCAATAACCCTGCCGCCACGATGGCGCCCGCGACCTGCACGATCCAGTACGGAAGGATCTCTTTGGCGGGGTGTCGACCGCCGACCACGAGACCCAGGGTGATGGCCGGATTCAGATGGCAGCCCGATATATGGCCGATCGCAAATGCCATCGTCACGACCGTGAGTCCGAATGCCAAGGCAACACCCAACAAGCCGATGCCCACGTGCGGAAACGCAGCCGCGAGCACCGCACTGCCGCAGCCGCCGAGCACGAGCCAGAATGTGCCGATAAACTCGGCGGCCAATTTCTTGGAAAGCGGCATGGCTTACCCCCATTATGTGATTTTTCGGCTTTTATGCGGTCTGCGCCGCAAAGCCGAAAATATCAGAAAGAAATCGCCCGCGCCCTACGTATATAATCTGTGTTACATGAATTGGTTGAGACAACTAATTGATTTCCCTTAGGAGCGCTACGCAATGAGCGCTCCCGCTTACCGCCTTGACGTGGACCGCGTCCATGTATGGCGCGGGGATCGTCACGTCTTGAAGGGCACCAGCTTTGCGCTGGCTGGCGGCGAGCTCCTTCATATTTGGGGTCCCAATGGGGCCGGAAAGACAACGCTGCTGCGCGTCGTTTGCGGCCTGCTTCGGCCCGAACAGGGGACGGTCGCCTGGTTGGGTCAGTCGATCACGGCGGTTCGTGCCGATTATCAAGCAGCGCTCGCCTACGCCTCGCATGAACCGGCGCTCAAGAGCGATCTGACCGCACTCGAAAACCTGCGTTTTACGGTCGGCCTGAAGCGGCGCGTCAGCCTGCCGGAACTGCGTGAGACGCTCGAAAAAGCCGGCGTTGGGGCTTGCGCCGATCTGCCGACGCGCGTCCTATCGGCGGGCCAGCGCCGGCGCGTTGCGATCGCGCGCATTCTTGCGGTACGGGCACCTTTGTGGTTGCTCGATGAGCCCTACACCAATCTGGATACCCGCGGCGCCGAATTCATGTCCGCGATGCTCGAAGAACACGTCGATCAAGGCGGGTGCGCGCTGGTCGTCGCACATCATGATCTGGTGCTGGCCCGTCCCGTACGGCGCCTGGAACTCGCGGCATGAGCGTCGGCGCTGGTTCAGCAATGAGTTTGGTGTTGCGGCGGGAGCTGACCTTGAGCTTCCGGCGGCCCGACCAGTTGCTGCAACCGCTGGTCTTTTTCTTGATCGTCACGACTTTGTTTCCGCTTGCATTAAGTCCGGAGCTGTCGCTGTTGCGAGACATGGCGCCGGGCGTGCTCTGGGTCGCTGCGCTGCTGGCATCCTTGTTGTCGATGGAGGGTTTGTTCAAGAGCGACGCCGAGGATGGAACCTTGGAGCAGTTGGCGCTGTCTGGACAGTCATTGGGCGTCATCGTGATTGCCAAGACGCTGGCACATTGGTTGGTCAGTGGTGCGGCGCTCGTCGTGATCTCGCCGCTCGTTGCCACCGGACTCGCGGTTCCCATCGAGGCTTTTCCGATCATGATGTTGAGCCTTGCAATGGGGACACTGACCTTGAGCTGGCTGGGTGCTATCGGCGCGGGGCTCACCGTCGGCCTCAGGCGCGGCAGCGTTTTGTTATCCTTGATCGTCTTACCGCTCGCGATGCCCTTGCTGATATTCGGCGCCAATGCGACGGATCGGGCGATCGGCGGTGAGACCGCCGCCGGGGCCCTGTATTTTTTGGCGGCGCTATGCGTATTTACCACTAGTCTCGCGCCGCTCGCCGCAACGGCGGCTTTGCGGATAACGCTCGAATAAAGGCTCATAATAAACACCCATGTGGACTTGGTTTTATCGGCTCGCGTCTCCGCCTTACGTCTACCGCACCGCCGCGGCGTTTGCGCCCTGGTTTTTGCTGATCGCGGGCATCGCGATTGCCTATGGCGTCATTGACGGACTCGTGTTCGCGCCTCCCGATTATCAACAAGGCAACGCATTCCGGATCATCTACGTGCATGCGCCTGCGGGTTGGCTGTCCATGTTCGGCTACACCCTGATGGCGGTTGCCGGCGCGATCGGTCTCATTTGGCGCATCAAGATGGCCCACGCCGTGTCCGCAGCGGTCGCGCCCATCGGCGCCTCGTTTACCGTGCTCGGATTGGTGACTGGATCACTGTGGGGCCGCCCGATGTGGGGTACTTATTGGGCCTGGGATCCGCGCCTCACGTCCGAGTTGATTCTGCTATTCCTGTATTTTGGTGTGATGTCATTGCGGGCTGCGTTCGAGGATCCCGCTCGCGGCGACCGAGCCGCGGCGCTGCTCGCGATCGTCGGCGTGGTCAATGTGCCGATTATTCATTTCTCGGTGCAGTGGTGGAACTCGCTGCACCAGGGTGCGACGGTCATGAAATTTGAGAAGTCGTCGATGCCCGGAAGCATGCTGTGGCCGCTGCTCGCGATGTTTTTGGGCTTCATGCTGTTCTTCGGCGCGATGCTTTGCATGCGATTGCGCGGTGAAGTGCTGAATCGCGAACGCCAGTCCAGTTGGGTTCGCGAGATGCTGCGAGCATGACGGTCGACGGCTTCTTTGCGATGGGAGGTTACGCGCGCTATGTCTGGCCTTGCTATGCGCTCGCGATCTCGGTTTTGTTATGGAATCTTTGGTCCGCGCGACGCTATCACGCGCAGGCTCTGAAGCGCGCGCAGCGCGCGTTGGCGATGGCGGGGAGTGAGAGATCGTGACGCCCAGACGCAAGAGATTATTCGTCGTTCTCGGTATTTTGGGAGGCGTGGCCGCCTCGGTGGCGCTCGCCGTCATGGCGTCGCGCGAGAACATCATGTTTTATTATGACCCGAGTCAGGTGGCGACCGGGAAGGCGCCGGCTGCGAAGCGATTTCGCATCGGTGGGATGGTCGTCAAGGGCAGCGTCGCGCGCAAACCCGGCGACCTGCAGGTGCGCTTCGTGTTGACCGATTTCTCGCACGAGGTTCCGGTAGAATATACGGGCGTGTTGCCCGATCTGTTTCGCGAGGGTCAAGGGATCATCGCGCACGGCACGATGGGCGCCGACGGCGCGTTCGTGGCCGACGAAGTACTTGCCAAGCATGACGAGAAATACATGCCTCCCGAGGTTGCGGCGTCTTTGAAGCAGAAAGGCGGCACGAAGCCGCCCGGTTGAGGCTCGATCACTGAAGGCACGGCCTTGGGGGCAATGGTATGGCACCGGAACTGGGAATATTTGCGCTGATCTTGGCATTCGTGCTGAGCCTGTCGCAGGCGTTTTTCGGCCTCGTCGGCGCGTGGCGCGAAAAGCCGGTCTGGATGTCGGTCGCGCGCCCGGCGGTCACCGGGCAGTTCGTGTTCGTCGCGATGGCCTTTGGCTGCCTCGTCTATTCGTTCGTCAACAATGATTTCTCGGTCCAGTACGTCGCGAGCAACTCCAACTCCCAGCTGCCGCTGTTCTATCGCGTGGCGGCCGTCTGGGGCGCGCACGAGGGCTCGCTGCTGCTGTGGGTATTGATCCTGTCGATTTGGAGCGTCGCGGTCGCCGCGTTCAGCCGCGGTATGCCGCTGAGCTTCTCCAGCCGAGTCATCGGCGTCATGGGGCTGGTCAGCGCGGGCTTCATGCTGTTCACTTTATGGACCTCGAATCCATTCGGGCGCTTGATCCCGGCCGCGGCAGACGGTACCGATTTGAATCCCGTGCTGCAGGACTTCGCACTCGCGATCCATCCGCCGATGCTCTACACCGGTTACGTTGGTTTTTCGGTGGCGTTCGCATTCGCGTGCGCCGCCATGCTCGAGGGACGCCTCGATCAGGCATGGGCGAAATGGACTCGACCCTGGACGATCTTCGCGTGGATGTTTCAAACCATCGGCATCGCCTTGGGTAGTTGGTGGGCCTATTACGAACTCGGCTGGGGCGGCTGGTGGTTCTGGGACCCGGTCGAGAACGCCTCATTCATGCCCTGGCTCGTCGGCACGGCGCTGATCCATTCGCTGAGCGTCACCGAGAAGCGCGGCATCTTCAAGAGCTGGACGCTGCTGCTCGCGATTTTCGCATTCTCATTGAGTTTGGTCGGAACTTTCCTGGTGCGCTCCGGCGTGCTCGTCTCGGTGCATTCTTTCGCGACCGACCCGAAGCGCGGACTCTATATCCTCGCGTTTCTCGTCACGACGATCGGCGGCTCGCTGTCGCTGTATGCCTGGCGGGCGCCAAAATTGTATGTCCCGGGGGGCTTCGAACTGTTTTCGCGCGAGTTTTTCATACTCGTCAACAACGTGCTGCTGGTGTGCATCGCCGGACTCATTTTGTGGGGAACCCTGTCGCCCTTGCTCTACGAACTGCTCGGCATCGGCAAGATTTCCGTGGGACCGCCCGTATTTGCATTGATGTTCCTCGTGCCGGCGCTGCCGCTGCTCGTTTTCTTGTGCGTCGGCATGCATTCGGCATGGCGGCGCGGCAAACTGACCGTATCGGCGAAACCGGTTTGGTGGCTGCTGGGCGCGGCGATCGCGCTCGCGCTGACGGTCCAAGGCTTGGTATTCCACGAAATTCATTGGCTCGGATTGCTCGGCTTCAGCTTGGGATTCTGGGTCATTTTTTCCGCGCTCGTCGATCCGATTCAGCGTTTGCGCCGTCACCAAAGCGTGACCGGCGGGCTGCTCGGCATGGCGATTGCGCATATCGGCATCGGCATGTTCGCGATCGGCGCGAGCGGTGTCGAGAGCTACAAGATCGAAAAGGACGTCGCCCTGAAGCCCGGCGGCAGTTTCGTGATTGCGGGCTATGATTTCAAATTCCTGGCGGCGACGGAGGTGCGGGGACCCAATTACGACGCGGTCGAAGCGCTCGTGGAAATCACCAAGGACGGCAAGCCGGTCGCAATTCTGAAGCCGCAAAAGCGGCATTTCCGCGTGCAGCAAACCGACAACAGCAAGGCCGCGATCTCGGTCAATTGGGCGCGCGATCTGTTCGTCGCGATGGGTGATCCGCTCGGGCAAGGTGCCTGGAGCATGCGCATTCAATACAAACCGCTGGTGCGCTACATTTGGCTCGGTGCGCTCGTCATGGCGATCGGCGGCTTTATCGCGGCAACCGACCGGCGCTACCGCATGAAGGTGGCGGCGACTTCGGATAACACTGCGGCGCTGCCCAACCCGAACCCACAACCGACCCCGGGAATCGCCTGATGTGGAAGTTTCTCGTGCCGATCGCGGCGTTCTTGGGACTCGTCGTACTGTTCGTATTGGGCCTGAATCCCAATCGTGATATCCGCGCGCTGCCGTCGCCGCTGATCGGCAAGCCGGCTCCGGCCTTCAATTTGACCGATGTCCTCGATCCGAGCCGATCGGTCAGCAGCACATCGCTGCAAGGCCAGGTATACGTCTTCAATGCCTGGGGCACCTGGTGCGTCGCATGCCGGGAGGAGCAGGAAGCCCTGCTGCAGATCGCGCAACAACGCGTCGTACCCATCATCGGGCTGGACTTCATGGACGACCGGACCAAGGCGCAGCGCTGGCTGCAGCAGCTCGGCAATCCATATACAGCCGTCGCATTCGATCCGGAAGAGCGCACTGCGATTGAGTGGGGTGTCTACGGCGCGCCCGAAACCTTTCTCGTCGATGCCAAAGGGCGCATCGTCTTCAAGTTCATTTCGCCGCTGACTCTCGATGTCTGGCAGAAGGAGTTTTTGCCGAGAATAGAAGCGGCGCGCAAGGGCGGCGCTTGAAATACTGGATGCCGATCATGATCGCCCTGACGCTGTGCGCGGGCGCCGCCGCGGCGCTCGACGTCAACGGGCAGATCGAGGACCCCGTGCTCGAGGCGCGCTACGAAAGCATCACGAAGCAGTTGCGCTGCCTGGTCTGCCAGAACGAATCCATCGCCGACTCCAACGTGCAGCTTGCTGCGGACCTGCGCCGACAGGTGCGCGAAATGCTGCTCGCCGGACAAAGCGATGCCGCAATTTTCGATTTCATGACCGCCCGTTACGGCGAGTTCGTGCGCTTCAATACGCCGGTGGAGGCAAAGACCTTGTGGATCTGGGGCTCGCCGTTCGTTTTGCTGCTGATCGGTGCGTTGATCGTGTTTCGCGTCATGCGCGCGCGCTCAAGGATGCCGCTCGACGATGAACCTACGCCTGCCTCACCCGAGGGCCCGGCTGGGCCGCTCTCAGGGTCGCGCTGATGATCGTGTTCCTCGTCGTTGCAGCCGTCATGGCTGCGCTTGCCGCGGCCGCGGTGGCCGTGCCGTTGCTGCGCGACCCGCGTAGCCGAATCCTCGGTACGCTGTCGGCAGTCGTCGTCGTCGGCGCCGCGTCTGCGCTCTATCCACTGTGGTCGACTTGGGATTGGAACGCGCCGGCGTCCGGCCCCACAGTCGGCCCCGAGGTCGCCGCCATGGTGGCGAAGCTCGAAAAGCATCTGGCCGATCAACCCAACGATTTGGAGGGTTGGCTCATGCTGGGCCGCTCCTACGACGCGATGGGACGCGTGGATGAGGCCATCGTTGCCTTCGACCATGCACACTCCCTCGACGGCGGAAAGAATGTCGAGGCGACGCTCGGACTCGGCGAGGCGATCAGCATGAAGGCGGGCGGCGAGGTCACCGAGCAGGCGGCGCAGCTGTTCGAGCAGGCTTTGGCCCAAGAGCCCCAGAATCCGCGCGCGCTGTTGTACGGCGGCTACGCGGCAGCGGTAGTCGGCAATCGAGCGCTCGCGCGTGCGCGCTGGGAAGCGCTGAAAGCGATGCATCCTCCGCCGCAGGTCGCGGAAATGCTGGATGCGAGAATCGCCGAACTGGCAGCATTGCCGATGGCCGCCGCGGGGTCCGGCAGCGGTCCCCAGAGCGCGAGCCCCGCGGGCATGGGCGCAGGTGCGCCGGGCACGGGCGCGGGTCCTGCGGCTGCGGATCCGGCCGCCAAGGCGACCGTGAACATTACGATCGCGCCGGCATTGAAGGCACGGCTGCACGCCGGCACGCCGCTGTTCGTGTTCGCGCGCGAGCCCGGCAGCCGGGGCCCACCGCTCGCCGCGAAGCGCCTCACTAGCGAGGCGATCGGCACCCGCATCGAGCTGTCGCCGGCCGATTCGATGCTGCCCGGCCATGCGCTGGCCAGCGGCCAGCGCGTTTCGATCACCGCTCGCGTCTCATTCAGCGGCCAGCCGACGCCCGCTTCCGGGGATTTATTCGGCGAACTCTCCTATGATGTCGGCCGCGACGGCGTGCGCGACCTGGTGATCGACCAAGTCGCACCCTAGCGATACGGCGGCCGCCGTCAGATTTCACTCGAGTAGCTGCAACTTTGCGCGTCGCCGTGTGTATTGAGCGTGTGCGGCCGCTTGAACTTGGGCTCGATCCGCCGGTCTGTTCCACCTTAGGATTGGCGCGTTTACCCGCTCGGAATTCATGATCATGCAATTGTCACCGATCCCGCAATCGACCCGCTTGGCTACCTGGCTGGTCAGCCGCCGCAGCTTATGGGCATATGGCGCGCTCGCGATCGTGATCGGCGGTTTGCTGGCTTTCCGGCTGACCGCATTGAGTGCGGCCAAAAACGCGCTTTCGGACAAGTCCAATACGCCGACGGTCACCGTGACCTCGGTGTCCTTAAGTTCGGTGCCGACGACGGTCAGCATCATCGGGACGATTGCGGCGCGCTACGACATACCGATCGGCGTCGAGGGCGACGGCGGCCTCGTCAACGCGATCTACGTCGAAGCCGGCGACCACGTCAAAAAGGGCCAGCTATTGGCCCGTTTGAGCACCTCCGTGCTGCAGCCCCAAGTCGCGAGCCTCGCGGCCGCGCTCGAGCAATCGCGCGCCGAGGCGGATCTCGCCGAGGCGGAATATCACCGGGCCATCGCTGTCGGCGCCGCCGGTGCGTTGTCGACCGAGGAAACCGAACGGCGGCACTCGACGGCGGTGACCGCGGCGGCCAAGGTCAAAGTGGCGGCGGCACAGTTGGCGGAGGCGCAAGCGCGCGTGGACCGCGCAGATGTACGAGCGCCGGCCAATGGCACGATCCTCACGCGCAGTGTCGAATTGGGTCAGACCGCGACCGCGGGCGGACCGGCGCTGTTTCGCTTAGCGCAAGGCAACGAGATTGAATTACGCGGCGAGGTCGCCGAGCAGGATTTGCCTTTGCTGAAGGTCGGCCAAGCGGCGAGTGTGAGCCTGACGGGGGTATCCCAGCGCTATGCCGGCCAAATACGCCTGCTGGGTGTGGTCATCGATCCGCAAACCCGTTTGGGTATGGCCCGCATTGCCATGCAGCCGGATCCGAACCTGCGCCCCGGCGCTTTCGCACGCGCCGAAGTTACGATCAGCAACGCGGAGCGCGCGGTGCTGCCTCAAACCGCGGTATTGAGCGATGAGAAAGGCAGTTACGTTCTGATCGTCAACGCGCACAACAAGATAGAACGGCGCCCGGTGCGATTGTCGGGCGTCGTTCCGAACGGAGTGACGATTGCCGAGGGCCTGAGTGCGGATGAGCAAGTCGTCGCGACCGCGGGCGGTTTTCTGCAGGACGGAGAGACGGTCAAGCCGGTGCGTGCAACGGCGGGTGGTGCGTGAAAAATATTTCGGCATGGGCGATCCGCCATCCGGTGATGCCGATTGTCTTGTTCTTCGTGTTGTTTTTCGTCGGTGTCGTGGATTTCATCCGCTTGCCGATCAACCTCCAGCCCGACATCACGTTTCCGATGGTCCAGGTCAGTGTTTCGCAGCCCGGTGCCGCGCCGACCGAGATGGAGACCCAGATCGCGCAAAAGATCGAGGGCTCCATCTCGAGCATCGGCAACGTGCGCAACATTACGACCTACATCATCGAGGGCTTGGTCGGTATCGACGTGCAGTTCCAGATCGGTACGCCGGTCGATCGGGCCGTGACCGACGTGCGCGATGCGGTTGCCAAGGTTCGCAACGACCTGCCGCAGGGGATCTTCGAACCGCAAGTCCAGCGCGTAAACTTCAGCGGTCCATTCGTCTACTACGCGGTCACGACGACGAGCATGTCGCCGGAAGCACTGAGCTGGTTCGTCGACAACACCGTGACCAAGCGTCTCTTGGCCGTTCCCGGCGTCGCGCAAGTCACGCGCACCGGCGGCGTCAGCCGTGAAATTCGCGTGGAACTCGATCCGGCGCGCATGCAGGCGCTCGGTATCACCGCCTACGAAGTCAATGAGCAATTACGGGCGCTCAATTTGGATGCGCCCGGCGGCCGCGCCCAATTGGGTGGCGGCGAGCAGGCGATTCGGGTTTTGGGCGGCGCAAAGACCGCCGCCGCACTCGGCGAGAGTCAGATTTTCGTCCGCGCCGGAAAATGGGTGCGCCTGCGCGATCTTGCCGATGTGCACGACGGCATCGAGGAGGTGCGCACGATCGCGCGCCTCAACGGTCGCCCGGCGACGACCTTCGGCGTGTCCAAGGCGATCGGCGCCTCCGATGTCGCCGTGGCGAAGGCCGTCGACGAGGAACTCAAGAAGATCATGGCCGAGAATCCGGGCGTCAGCGGGCTGACGACCATATTCTCCACCGAGCCGCATACCGAGCGGACCTACCATTCGTCGATCAACGCGCTGATCGAAGGCTCCGTGCTCGCGGTCATCGTGGTCTGGTGTTTCCTGCGCAGTTCGCGCGCGACGGTGATTTCGGCGCTCGCGATTCCGTTGTCGGCGATACCGACATTTGCATTCATGGACCTCATGGGCTTTACGCTCAATCAGATCACGCTGCTCGGATTGTCGTTGGTCGCCGGCGTGCTCGTCGACGATGCGATCGTCGAGATCGAAAACATCGTTCGTCATATGCGCATGGGCAAGAGCGGCTTTCGCGCCGCGCTGGATGCCGCCGACGAGATCGGTCTTGCGGTCGTCGCGACCTCGTTTACGATCATCGCGGTGTTTCTGCCGGTCAGTTTCATGAGCGGCATCACCGGGCAATATTTCAAGCAGTTCGGGCTTACGGTCGCGGCGGCGGTGTTCATTTCCCTGCTGGTCGCGCGCCTCATCACGCCGGTGCTGGCCGCTTACACGCTGAAGCCCGATGCGATGCTCCAGCATTCCGTCGACGGCCCCATCATGTCGCGCTATTTGCAGATTTTGCGCTGGGTTGCGTCGAATCGATGGAAAACGATCCTGGGCGGAATCGGGTTTTTTGTGCTCTCGATCGGGATGATGTGGGTAATACCGAAGGCGTTCGTCCCACCGGAGGATTTTGCGAGTTGTGAACTCGACATCGAGCTGCCGCCCGGAGGCACGCTCGACGACACGGCGCGCGTCGCCGCAGCCGCGACCGCAATCTTGAGAAAATCGCCGGAGGTCACCGACGTCGTCGAATTCGTCGGCGGCGATGAGATTCGAACCGCGACGCTCTACATCAGCCTCGTGCCGCGCTCGCAGCGCGATCTCAGCCAGAAGCAGTGGGAACAGAAAATGGCCCCGCTGATGCAGGCCGTTCCCGACGGGCAATTGAATTTCTCCGATAACGGCGGCGGACGCGACGTGCAGCTGTATTTGACCGGCGACGACCCGGTGCTGCTCGAGGCGACTGCGCAAAAGCTGCTCGCGGAAATGCAGGGTCTCGGCGAACTTCGCAGCGGCAGAATTCGCGGCGATCTGCCGCGGCCGGAAATCATCGTGCATCCGAGGCTCGACATCGCGGCGCAGCTCGGCGTCAGCGTCGAGTCCATCAGTCAAACGATACGCATTGCGACGCTCGGCGATCTGCCGCAGAACGGCGCGAAGTTCTCATTGATCGACCGGCAGATTCCGATTCGCGTGAGCCTCATCGAGTCCGCGCGCCGCGATTTCACGACGCTCGAGAATTTGCCGGTGCCGACCGCATCCGGCTCGAGCGTGCCGCTCAAAGCGGTCGCCGACCTGAGCTTCGGTCGGGGGCCCTCCGCGGTGCGCCGTTACAATCAAAGCCGGCGTGCATTCCTCGAGGCGGATCTCGCTCCCGGCGTTGAGCTCGGGACCGCCAAAGACAAGGTCTACGCGCTGCCGACGCTGAAACATTTGCCGCAGGGCGTGCATCTGGTCGAAACCGGGGATGCACAATTCATGACGGAGCTGCAGGATAATTTCCTTCTCGCGATCGGCGCCGGTGTGCTCATGGTCTTTGCCGTGCTCGTGCTGCTGTTCGCGCGGGTATTTCAACCCATCACGATTCTGTCGGCGCTGCCGCTGTCCTTGGGCGGCGCGATGCTCGCGCTCTTGCTGACGGGCTTGCCGTTCTCGCTGCCGGTCGTCATCGGCGTGCTCATGTTGATGGGGATCGTCGCGAAGAACTCGATTCTCCTTGTCGATTTCGCGATCGAGGAAATGCGTGCCGGAAAGCCGCGACTCGAGGCGCTGCTCGAGGCCGGGCACAAGCGCGCCAGACCCATCGTCATGACCACGATTGCGATGGTGGCCGGTATGCTGCCGGTCGCACTCGGCTGGGGCGGCGACAGCGACTTTCGTGCGCCAATGGCAATCACGGTCATCGGTGGACTCATCACCTCGACGCTGTTGACGCTCATCATCGTGCCCGCGATATTCACGGTGTTCGACGATATCGAGCGTTGGGTTTCGCCAAAAGCCGGCAAGCTCTTGGCGCCCAGCGACGCATCGACGTCGGCCGCGTGAGCCTGCCGCACCGCTGGGCTCTCGTGCGGGGCGCGCCGCTCGCACGGATTATTAGCTGGCGGCCGCAGGGCGGGAGCGCTAGAGTGGCGCCGACAACGCGTGCTCGAGGCACCGCGACTATAACAATGAAGGGCGCCCCATGACGTTTCGATCGATCGCTTGTGCATTACTCGCCTTGCTGCCGCTTAACATCGCGCAATCCGAAACGGATCTCGCGCCGTCGGGCGCAGGCCCGCTGCTCGGCTACAGCGCCGAGACCGTTGCGCCACAGAGGGCCGTCGAGAAGAAATTTCAGGAGCGCGTTTCCGCCGCGAATATCCGTGAAAACATGCGCCGCTTGAGCGCGCGGCCGCACCACGTCGGCTCCGCGTACGACAAGGACAACGCCGAGTGGATACTCGCGAAATTCAAGACTTGGGGTTTCGACGCCAAGATCGAACGATTCGACGTGCTGTTCCCGACGCCGAAGATTCGCGTACTCGAAATGCTGCAGCCGACACACTTCACGGCGTCGTTGCAGGAGCCCGCCGTCGCCGGTGATCCGACCTCGAGTCAAACGGCCGAACAGCTGCCTACCTATAATGCCTATTCCGCCGACGGCGACGTGACCGCGCGGCTGGTGTACGTGAATTATGGTTCTCGCGAGGATTACGATCGGCTCGACCGGCTCGGGATATCGGTCAAAGGCGCGATCGTCATCGCCCGCTACGGGCAAGGCTGGCGCGGCATCAAGCCCAAAGTCGCCGCGGAACATGGAGCGATTGGTTGCATTATCTATTCCGACCCGAAGGGCGACGGATATTTTCAGGGCGACGAATATCCTGCGGGCGGGTGGCGCCCAAAGGACGGCGTGCAGCGCGGCAGCGTCATGGATACGGATTATCCCGGCGACCCGTTGACGCCGGGCGTCGGCGCGACGCCGGACGCCAAGCGGCTTGCATTGAAGGACGCCAAAACGATCACGAAGATCCCGGTATTGCCGATTTCCTATTCCGATGCATTGCCGCTGCTCAAGGCGCTCAAGGGCCCGATTGCGCCCGAAGAGTGGCGGGGCGCCTTGCCGATCACTTATCACATCGGCCCCGGACCCGCGCAAGTGCATTTGCAGGTGGTATCCAACTGGGACATCAAACCCATTTATGACGTGATCGCCGTTCTGCACGGCTCACAAGCCGCCGACCAATGGGTGATGCGCGGCAATCACCACGATGCATGGGTCAACGGAGCCGAGGATCCGATTTCGGGGCAGGCAGCAATGCTCGAAGAGGCGCGAGTCATGGGCGAGCTGCATGCGCAAGGCTGGACGCCGAAGCGCACGATCATTTATTGCGCGTGGGACGGCGAGGAGCCGGGCTTATTGGGCTCGGTGGAATGGGTCGAAACCCACATCGCGGAATTGCAAAAACACGCGATCTCCTACCTCAATTCCGACTCCAATGGGCGCGGCTACATGTTCCCGGGCGGTACCCAGGATCTCGGCAGTTTCATCAGCGGCGTTGCGCGCGATGTCCAGGATCCCGAAACGCACCTGAGCGTGTATCAACGTGCGCACCTCGCGAGCATCGCGGCCGCGAAGACGTCCGAGGACCGCAATGAGGCGCGTAAACGCAGCGATCTCGTCGTCGAAGCCCTCGGCGACGGCTCCGACTTCACGGCGTTTCAGGATTTCGCCGGAATTTCCACGTTGAGCGTCGAGTTCGGCGACGAGGAGGACGGCACCGAGTACCACTCGATCTACGACGATTTTTATTGGTTCACGCATTTCTCCGACATGGATTTCGTTTATGAACGCGCGTTGTCGCAAACCGCCGGCACCGCGATGCTGCGCTTGGCGGATGCGGATTTCGTTCCGGTCGATTACGCGCCGCAGGCCGAGGCCATCGCAAAATACGTCGACGAACTCGAAAAGCTGCTGAAGGACAAGCAAGTGGAGTTTACGGAGCGCAACCTCGAGCTCAAGGAGGGCGTTTTCGAAGCCATCAAGGACCCGCGCAAGCCGATCGGCCCTCCGCCCGCTGAAATCGTTCCGCCGTACATGAATTTTGCGCCATTGAAGAATTCCGTCGAGGCGTTGCGCAAGAGCGCCGACCGGTATTCAAGCGCGCTCGCGAGCCTACAGGCGTTGGGATCGCCAATGCTGAGCACCCCGGCCTTGGAATCGCTCAATGCCGATCTGCTGAGCGTGTCTCGGCTGTTCCTCAATCCGAAGGGACTGCCCGAGCGCCCATGGTTCAAGAATCAGGTCTACGCGCCGGGCGCATATACGGGCTATGGCGCCAAACCGATCGCCGCAGTGCGCGAATACATGGACCAGAAGAAGTGGAAGGAAGCCGAGGCGCAGGTACCGCAAGTTGCGCAGGTTCTCGCCAATGTCGCGGCGGGAATCGATAAAGCCGCCGCGGATCTGGAAAGCGGGTTGCCGAAGGCGCACTGAACGCGGCAGATCGGGTTTCAGTCGATGACCGCGTTCGGGTCGGGACTGGCGGCGGCGTGCGCCCTCGGCGGCCGAATGAGCAAGATCAATGGCATGACCATCAGGGTCAGCATGAGCATGAGCCAAAAATCGTCGATATAGCCGATCATCGTCGCCTGCGTCGTCACGGCGCCGTCGAGCGCCGCGACTCCGCTCGGGCGGCCCACGTCGTATGCCGCAGCAATTGCCGGATTCGACCAAGCCGGATTCAGCAAGCTCGCGCGCTCCACCAAGGAGGCATGCGCTATCTGCGTATTGCGGATCAGCATGGTCTGGACCAGCGAGATTCCCATGCTGCTGCCGATATTGCGGATCAAGCTATAGATCGCCGTGCCCTGCGCGCGCATCTCGGGAGCCAGCGTGGAGAACGTGGCGGCGCTCAGCGGCACGAATACCAAACCGACGCCGATGCCCTGAATCATGCCGGGCCAAATGATGTTGCCCTCGGTGAGATCCAACGAATATCCGCACATTTGCCACAGAGCGATCGCCGACAGACCAAATCCGACGAATAGCAGTAAGCGCAAATCGACCTTGCCCACGAGGCGACCGACGACCATCATCGCGATCATCGTGCCGATTCCCATCGGCGCCGTGACGAGGCCGGTCGTCGCGACCGGATATCCGAGTTGATTCTCCAGCAGCGTCGGAATCAGTGCGCGGGTAGCGTAGAGAACTCCGCCCACGATGAAGATGAACACCAGGCCCGTCGTATAGTTGCCGTTGCGCAGCAGCCGGTAATCGAAGAAAGATTTCTCGGCGGCCGTCAGCGCCGTATGCACAATGAAATACGTCGAGGCGACGACGATGATGATCGCCTCGATCCAGGTCTCGGTCGATCCGAACCAATCGTTCTGTTCGCCGCGGTCCAAGAACATTTGCAGCGCGCCGATCGCAAGACTCAACGAAGCAAAGCCGAACATGTCGAACTGCATGCGTCGCGTGCCCGGGACCTCGGGGATGTAGCGCCATATGCCATAGAGCGCGATGACGCCGATCGGGATATTGATGAAGAAGACCCAGCGCCAGTCATAGCTGTCGGTCAGCCAACCGCCGAGCGTGGGTCCGAGGATGGGACCCACCATGACGCCGACGCCCCAGATCGCCATCGCCTGACCCTGTTTCTCGCGCGGGTTGATTTCCATCAAGACGACTTGCGACAAGGGCACCAGTGCCGCCCCGAATACGCCCTGAAGCAAGCGCGCCCCGACGATTTCCGCGAGCGACGTCGATACGCCGCACAGCGCGGAGGCGAGAGTGAATCCCGCGACCGAGGCCACGAAAATGTTCTTCTGACCGAAGCGATCGCAGAGCCAGCCCGTCAAAGGCGTAGCGATGGCGGCCGCGACGATATAGGCGGTCAACACCCATGCAATCTGATCTTGGGACGCCGACATGCTGCCTTGCATGTGCGGTAGCGCGACATTGGCGATCGTGCCGTCGAGCGTCTGCATGACGGTCGCGAGCATGATCGAGACCGTGATCATGCGTCGATTGATCGGCGCGCTCATCTTGCGGCTTCGACGATGCTCTGAATTTGTTCGAGCAATTCCGTGGCCCCGCGCAGCTTGTCGACCGCAATGTGCGCGAGCAGCTCTTGCCGAAACGCCTCGGCCTCCGCCTTGACCTTCGCATACAGCCGATTTCCCGCCTCGGTCAGCACCACGCGCTTGACGCGCCGATCGATCGTCGAGGGTTCGCGAACGACGAGGCCGGCCTTGACGAGGCGATCGACCATCGAGACCATCGTCGCGCCCTCGACGGCCAATCGATCGGCGAGTTCCGACTGGGACAGCGGCGCACCGGCCTTGGCAATGACCGCTATCGTCAGCCAGCTGGCCTGGCTTACACCGAGATATTTGATGCGCCGATCGAGCGCTTGTCGCCAAGCCCGCGCTGAATTATGCAATGCACCAGAAAAGCGCTCACCGAGCGAATTCATTTAATAAGGTCTCTAATAATTAGGATACGAGGCAAATATAGCATAAGTGCTGGTGCGGCGGCAGCCGTTGCGCGGTGGTTTTGTGCGGGCCGGCATTTGCCGGCGTTTAGCGTAGGGCTTCGCGGACCACGAGCTTTAGGCCCGACCAAACCTCCGTGACCGCGCAAACTCGCGAGCGTTTTCGCCAATCGTTCGCGCTTCGTTTCGAAGACATGTACGAGTGTCGTCGAGGCAGTGGCTGCCGAGACGAAGCGCACGTCCGCGGGCAGGGGTTCCAAGAGCGCGCGGTAGCCTGTCGGGGCGTTCATCGCGAGGACCTCGATTCCCGCCTTCAGCCCAAGTTTCTTGGCCAGAGACGTAGTGGAATAGCCGGCGATGTTCGAGGGTTTTTGCTCCATCGATCAGCTCACGTGGCGCGATAGGTTGCGGCGAACGATGCACGCAGCGCGCTAAGCCCCAGCAGGCCGCAGAGTCCGGCAACGAATAGGGCGCATGCCCCGGATCCGGCCGGCACCGCCGGTGCTTGGCCGAGCCTGAAAATCGCGAGCCAGGCGATGACTCCGACCGCGAGTTCCCAATCGTCGATGAACAAGGAACCGAGTTTTAGGAGCGCGCGTGCCGCAGCAGCCCCGAGCCCGGGCGAACGCGGCGCACTCTTGGCGTCGCGGACCTCATTCGACGCGCCGGCGCGTGCGTCGCCGGTGCCTGCGCTTTTCCCACCTGAGGGTCGCGCGCTCGCGAACACTCGGCGCGACAGCAGCGCGATGACGAGCGCGATTGCGCCGAAACCTAGGATCAGCGCGGGCACAGCCCAATCTCCGCCGGGCCAATCCAGCGGGATTCCCTCGCCAACCCAAAATGTACCAAGACCGCTCAGCAATGCGCCGACGCCGAATTTAAGCGTATTCTCGGGAACCCGCGCGAGCGGCCGATGCAATCCGATGCCTAGAGCGACGACCAGCAGCAATGCGCCAAGCGCGCCTGTCGTCGCCGGCCACCACGAGCCGTCGTGCGTCGCGATCGCAATGATGATGAACACGACCTCGATGCCTTCCAACAAGGTGATCTTGAACGAGGTCATGAAGGCCACGGCGTCCCGGCGCGTCCGAGCCGATCCCGAGTTCAGCTGCAATTGCTCCGAGGCTTTGCGAAAAGCGGAGTTCTCGTCGTGCAGTGGAATGACGCCTGCCGAACGCAGGATGGCTTTGCGCAACCAGCGCAGTCCGAACAGCAGCATCAATGCGCCGATGCCGAGTCGCAACGTGGCAATCGGCAACGACGCGATCGGCCGTCCGACGACGGCGATGATCACGGCCAACAATAGCAGCCCCGCGCCGACGCCGATGAGCGCAAAGCGCCAGCCGCGGATGCTGCCGACCGCGAGCACGACGCTCAGCGCCTCGACGCACTCGACGAGCGAGGCCAAGAATGAGGCCAGCAACGCTGGGCCGGCCTGAGTCCAGGCGATCAACGTGGCGCTCTCCTAGTGCACCTTGCGTTTGCGGCGCGCGAGAAAATATATCGGCACTCCCGTCAAAAGCAGCGCGCCGCCCCACGCGACGGCATCGGCGCCGGCGCCGATGATCGCCCACAAAGAAAACAGCGCTGCGAACACGCCCGCGGCCGAGAGAATACCCGTGCGCATGTGCGCCTTGCCCATCTGACCGGTCCAGGTCAAGCGCAGCAGCGCGAGGCTACAGAGCCCGTACATCACGAGGCAAGCGGTCGTTGACAGCAGAATCATGAACGTGAAGATGCTGACCATCGATTTCTGATAATTCATGAGGATCAGCAAGGTCACCAGCCCGCTGCTGAAGACCAGCGCAAAGGTCGGCGTCTGCCGCGCAGAATCCTGCGCGAACGCAGCAGGGAAAACGCCTCCCTTTGCCATGACGTTCGGCAGCTCCCCCTGCAGCAGGATCCAGCCGTTGAGCGCACCGAAGGCGCTGATCGCCGCAAATACCGCGAGCCATTTACCTGCGGCGGCGCCCCAGAAATTTTGCGCCACGTCGACGAACGGCGCATTCGACTGGGCGAGCGTGGCCGGCGGCACGAGCAAGATCACGCTGCTACAGGCGACGATGCAGATGAGCGCCGTGATCAACGTGCCGGCGAGCGTCGCCCTCGGAATCGTGCGGCTCGGGTCGCGGACTTTGCTCGCCGGGATCGTCGCTGACTCCAGCCCCAGCAGCGCCCATAGAGTCAGCGTTGCCGCAGCCGTCGTGCCGCTCACCGACAGCGGCACGACCGCCGCAGCCGCGACATGGTGCGCCCGTACCACCAACAATCCGAGCAGCGCGATGGCGAGCAGCGGCATGACTTTGAGCACGGTCGTGACGGTCTGCACCCAGCCGGAAGCCCTGATGCCGTACCAATTGACGAACGTCAACGCCCACAAGAAAAACAAGGTGACTGCCGCCGAGGCTCCCGGAACCGTCGCGATCCACGGCAATAACGGCGATAAGTAACTGACGGCTCCGGTCGCAATCGCCGCATTGCCGACCCAAATCGAGACCCAGTAGCCCCAAGCCACGATGAACGCGGTAAACGGTCCGAACGCCAACAGGGTATAGGCGTAGGGACCGCCCGCCTGCGGATGGGCGCGGCTCAGCTGCGAGAACACGAGCGCGAGCACCAGCGCGCCGATCGCGGTAAAGGCCCACGCCAGCAAGCTGTTGAGGCCGTACGGAGCGAGCGCCGACGGCAGCAAGAAGACGCCTGAGCCTATGGAATTGCCTACCACCAAGGCGACGCACATCCAAAAGCCCAGCAACGGCGGACGAGCGTTGACAGATGGCACCCGTAAGATCCTAATCGAGTTTTGCCTGCGAATCAAAGCCATGAAAAATGTGCACATCAAGACCGAATTGCCCGGCCCCAAGGCACGCGAATTGCTTGCCCGCGATGCCTTGGTGGTATCGCCTTCGTATCCGCGCGATTACCCGTTCGTGATGTCTCACGGTCGCGGCGCCGAGGTTTGGGACGTCGACGGCAATCGATTCTTGGATTTCGCGGCGGGTATCGCCGTCTGTAGTACCGGACATTCGCATCCCGCCGTGGTCCAGGCGATCAAAGATGCCGCCGACAAGTTTTTGCACATTTCTTCGGATTATTGGCATGAGGGACAAATACGCCTCGCCGAAAAAATCAACGAACTGGCGCCGATGAAGGAGCCGGTAATGAGCTTTTTCGCGCAGTCCGGGACCGAGAGCGTCGAGGCGGCGCTGAAACTCGCGCGCTACACATCGGGACGGCAGCGCTTCATCGGCTTTCTCGGCGGTTTCCACGGGCGAACCATGGGTTCGCTCGCGTTCACGTCGAGCAAATATACGCAGCAAAAGGGCTTCTTTCCGACGATGCCCGGCGTGACGCATATCCCCTATCCGAATCAATACCGGCCGCTGTTCGCGGGTGTGGATCAAGGCGAGGCGGTGCTGCGTTACCTCGAGGATGTGCTGTTCACGAGCAATGTGCCGGCAAACGAGGTCGCCGGCATACTCATCGAACCGATGCAGGGCGAGGGCGGCTATCTCGTTCCGCCCGACGGCTTTCTTGCGGGCCTGCGCACGCTGTGCGACCGGCATGGGATTCTGTTGATTTTCGACGAGGTGCAGTCCGGGATCGGCCGAACCGGAAAGATGTTCGCTTGCGAGCATTGGGACGTCGTGCCGGACATCATGACGCTCGCGAAGGGACTGGGCTCCGGTTTGCCGATCGGTATGGTCGTCGCCAAGCGCTCGATCATGCAGAGATGGACGCGCGGAGCTCACGGCAACACCTTCGGAGGCAATCCGCTGTGTTGCGCGGCGGCACTGGCGACGCTCGATTTGGTCGAGCGCGAGTACTGCGCGAACGCGGCCGCCGTGGGCGCGTATTTCATCGCGCAATTGGAGCGTTTGGCGGAAAAGTTTCAGGTGGTCGGCCAGGTGCGCGGCAAGGGCCTCATGATCGGCATGGAATTGGTCAAGGACCGTGCGACTCGTGTGCCCGCGAAAGCGCTCTGCGATGCGCTGATCACGCGTGCTTACCACAATGGCTTGATCCTGTTGTCCTGCGGGCAGAGTACGGTGCGTTTCATGCCGCCGCTGCTGATCGGCAAGGCCGACGTCGATGAAGCGCTCGGATTGCTCGAATGGAGCCTCGTCGAGGCCCTCGCCGGCGGCCACTCCCATTGATTGCATGCGGAAACGCAGGGCTGCGGCGATGAGGCGCGCGGCAATCTTCGCGCTCGCGCTGGCCGTGTTCGCGGGAGCTCAGGTTTCCACCCCGGCCCTCGCCGAAGAGAAGCGGCTCTACATCTACAACTGGGCCGACTTCATCGGCCGCAACACGATCGAAAAATTCGAGCGGCTCACGGGCATCAAGGTCGTTTACGACCTCTACGACGCGGAAGAGACCATGGAGGCGCGGCTCATGGCCGGCGAGTCCGGCTACGACATCGTCAGCGCGTCAACGAATTTTTTCGGCCGGGAAATCAAGGCCGGCGTATACATGCCGCTCGACAAGTCCAAAATTCCGAATTGGAAGAATCTGGATCCGCGGATACTGGCCATCCAGCGCGATTACGATCCCGGAAACGCGCATGCCGTGCCCTATCTGCACGCCATCAACGGATTTGCCTACAACGTCGACATGATCAAGGCGCGCATGGCGAACGCGCCGGTCGATAGCCTCGATATGATTTTCAATCCGCAGATCATCAGTAAGTTCGCGGACTGCGGCGTGACGTTTCTCGATTCGCCGGAGGACACGATCGAGCTGGCTCTGCAGTATTTGAAGCTGGATCCCAACACGACCCGGCCCGAGGATTTCAAGGCTGCCGAGCGGCTGCTGCTGACGGTGAGGCCCTATGTGCGCTCCTTCGACTCCACCGAATACATGAATGGGCTCGCGAATCGCGAGGTCTGCATCGCGATGTCGTGGTCGAGCGATTATGCGAACGCTCGCGCGCGTGCGCAGGCAGTCGGCATCAAGGTCAATCTGGCCTTCACCGTGCCGAAGGAGGGCGCCAACGAGACGTTTTCATCGCTGTTGATTCCCGAAGGGGCCCCCCACCCGCAAGCGGCGCACCTGTTTCTCAACTATATTCTGCAGCCGGAGGTGATCGCCGAAATCACCAACGAGATTTTTTATGGCAATGACAACGTGGCTGCGCGCCCGTTCGTCGACCCGCGCATTCTCGCCGATGCCACGCTCTATCCGACTCCGGAGATCGAGGCCCGGCTGTACCGAACCGCGGAAATCACCGGATCGACCGAGCGGCTCCTCACGCGCACTTGGACGCGCATCAAGACGGCCAAATAGATGAAACGCATGGTCAGTTTCCGCCGGATGCAGGACGGCACTCGCGAGGATTACGAGTTTCTGGATCGAGTCGAGCGCGATTACGCGAAGCATCTGCCGGACAGAATTCTTGCCGCGCTCGGCAAGCTCGATCACTCGCTCGAGGGCTATCCGGTCAGCCGTTTGGCGCATTGCCTGCAGGCGGCCACGCGCGCGATGAGGGATGGGGCGGACGACGAACTGGTCGTGGCCGCCCTCGTGCACGACATCGGCGACGAACTCGCGCCCTACAATCACCAGGAAATCGCCGCTGCAATCTTGCGTCCCTATGTGCGCCCCGAGGTTACCTGGATCGTCGAGCAACACGGGCTGTTTCAGAATTATTATTATGTGCATCACCTGGGCGGAGATCGCAACGCCCGCGACCGGTTTCTGGATCATCCTTGGTACCAAGCGTGCAAGGATTTCTGCGCCAATTGGGATCAATGCTCGTTCGACCCCGACTATCCGACCGAACCGATGCAGACGTTCGAGCCCCTGGTGCGCCGAATCTTCACGCGTGCCGCTCACGACCCGCGCTACCTGAAGGCCGGTTCCTAGGTTTCGGCCATTTGCGCCTCGATCCGGCGTTGCCGGTCGCTACGGCGCATCAAGTAGCCCGCAAGTACCACGCAGACTCCGACCGCGCAGATGATCACGCTCGCGAGTGCGTTGACGTCGGGTGTTACGCCGAGCTTGACCTTCGAGAAGATCACCATCGGCAGCGTGCTCGCGCCGGGACCCGACACGAAGCTCGAGATCACGAGATCGTCGAGCGAGAGCGTGAGGCTGAGCAGCCAGCCCGACGCCAACGCGGGCGCGATCCCGGGCAAGGTCGTGTCGATGAAGGCGCGCACCGGACCCGATCCTAAATCCATCGCGGCTTCCTCGAGGGATCGATCCGCCGTCTGCAGGCGCGAGCGGACCGTGATCGTGACGTAGGCCGTGCAAAAGGCGATGTGCGCAATGACGATCGTCGTGAAGCCCCTATGCGGCCACGCAAGCAGATGCAGCATCGAGATGAACAACAACAGCTGCGTGATGCCGGTAATGATCTCGGGCATTACGAGCGGCGCGTTGACCATTCCGGTGAGCAGCAGCCGGCCCGGGAAATCCTTGAAGCGCACCAGGGAAATCGCGGCAAGCGTGCCCAGCAGCACGGAGCCGGTGGAGACGACGAAGCCGATCCGCAAGGATAGCCACGCGGCATTGAGAATTTCATCGTTGTGCAAAAGTTGGGCGTACCAGGTCGTCGAGAAGCCGCCCCAGATGCTGACGAGAGACGATGCATTGAACGAGTAGGCGATCAGCACGAAAATCGGAATGTAGAGGATCGCGATTCCCAGGAACAGAACCGACATCAACGGCCATGGTGCGCGCTCTTGCATCGTCAGGCCTCGATCTGTTTGGTGCTGTAATGCTGGTAAACCGCGATGGGACCCACGAGCAGCACGAGAAACACGATGGCGACGGCGGAAGCGACCGGCCAGTCGCGATTGCCGAAGAATTCGTCCCACAGCACGCGACCGATCATGAGATTGTCCGGTCCCCCGAGCAGCGTCGGAATGACGAACTCGCCGATCGCTGGAATGAAGACGAGCATGGAGCCGGCGATCACGCCCGGCATCGAGAGCGGCAGCGTGACGTCGATGAACGCCCGCCACGGTGGACTTCCCAAATCCGAGGCAGCCTCGAGCAGGGACCGGTCGAGCTTCTCCAATGTCGCGAACAACGGCAGAACCATGAACGGCAGGTACGAATAAATGATCCCAAGGTAGACCGCCGTGGTCGTTCGCATGATCTGCAGCGGCTGATGAATGATGCCCAGCCAGAGCAAGCTGGAATTGAGCAGGCCGGTTTCGCGAATGATGCCCTCCAAGGCATAGACTCGCAGCAGAAACGATGTCCAAAACGGTAGAATGATGATGAGCAGCAGAATGCCTTGTGTGCTCTTGGAGGTGCGCGCAATGGCGTAAGCCATCGGATACCCTAGCGCGAGACAAATCAGCGTCGAGAAGAATGCGGTTTTCAAGGAATAGAGATAGGCAAGACCATAGACCTGGTCGGCGAATAAATACTTGAAATTACCGAGATTCAGCGTGAGGTTGATGTGCGAGCCGTCGCTCATGGATAGAATATCGGAGTACGGGGGCACGTGCAGCGCGGTATCGGCGAGGCTGATTCGCAATGCGTAGGCGAACGGAATGAGAAAAAAGACCAACAGATACAGTAGGGGCGGAAGAATAATGAACCACTTGCCGTGTTTCTTGAGCCAATTGCTGCGTTCGCTCATCGGGTCTTCTTTCCTAGGGTGAGGCGATCCACGAAAAAATCGCCCGCATCAGCGCCTGCGCCGCGAGCGCGCTCGTCGAACAGCCGCCAGCGTCAGCGCCTGATAGAGGCCTGCATTTCGGCTCTGCATCTGTATGGACCGTCGCGGACCACCGTGGAAAAAGTCGTGGCATTCGCAAAGATGTCACCCGGTATCGTCAGATTCTATTTCGACTCCAAAGCCGCGATGTTGGTCGCGTCGCTGCAATATCTTGCGGCCGAGTTCGAGGAACGCTTGTTGGTGCCCGTCGCCCGCCTCGAGGATCGTCCGGTCGCCGCGCTGGAATTGATGGTCGACCTGTATCTCGATCCCGATCTGGCCAGCCCGCGCAAAGTCTCCGTCTGGTACGCCTTTTGGGGCGAGGCCAGCTCCCGTCAGGAATACTACGACATTTGCGGCAAGAAGGACGAGCGCTTTGCCGCGCTGGTTCGAAATCTCGTGGAGCGCTTGATCCTCGAGACGCGACAGGCGCAGCTCGATCCGGACGCCATTGCGCTTGGGCTCATCGGGGTGCTGGAAATTCTCTGGCAGGGCTTTGCATTTCAAACCGAGACGACGATCGATCGCGCGGCTGCGAAACATCGCTGCATGGCCTATCTGCGCTCGATTTTCCCCGGCGAATTCTCGCCGGGTCGAGTAATCCGGGATGCGGGTACCGACGCTCTCGCGCATGATCGGCACCTGCCTCGCTGGAGCTACGACGATGCCGGCTTGGCGGCGAGCGAACGCTCGGATCTGTTCAACGGAACGTGGCAATTCGTGGGTCATCGCCAGCAGCTCGCGCACAGCGGCGACTTTCTCGCCGTGGATATCGGCACGGAGCGGATTTTGCTGGTGCGGGACGAGGCGGGCGTGGTCCGCGCCTTGCGCGATAGCTGTCCCGAGGTGCCGCACCGCCTGTCATTGGCCAACCAAGGCCGCTTGGTAAATGGCCTGGAATGCCGTACCCACGGATTGGAGTTTGCGCTCGACGGATCGTGCCGCGTGCGCGGGGCCGGCGCCGATTTGGGCGTCATGGACTTGGATTTCCTTGGGGATTTGATGTTCGTGCGCATGAGCGGCGCCTCGATGAGCGCGCCTTCGAGCACGCTGCGATTCGACGGCCGGGAGATTTTCCCGACGCGGCCGCTCGCGCCGCAGATCGAGATCGTCGTGGCGGCCGACTGGAAGATCGTCGTCGAACAATGGTTGGGTAACGCGCTGCCGGAAGACTTGCCGGACGCGCCGCACGAGGCGTCGAGCGCGCGGTCGGACGCGCTCTGGGACCAGCCGCGCCTCGCCGACAAGGATCCATCGCAAGTCATCGACTGGTCGGCCGTGCTGGTGCGCGAACCGCAGGCGTGGTCGGCCGCCCGCTATCGGCGCATGGCCGCGCAGTTCGGCGCGGGTGGTGGGGGCGATTATCGATGGCGGCGGTTGTTTCTGCCGCCGAATCAACTGATCGAGGCGCGGCCCGACGGCCTCTCGATACTGCAAGCCCTGCCCATCGCACCGGGCCAAGCGCGCGTCCGCCGTTTCGAATACACCGTTGTCGACTCGGCGCGCGCCGCGCGTGCCTTGAACTACCTCGCCCTGCGATTGACCCCGGCGCTGCGGCTGGAATCGCTGGCCCAAGCCGAATCCGTGCAGCAAGGCATCGTTGCATTCGGGTACGCGCCCGCGGGTCATACCCGGCCCGCGCGAGCGCAAGCCGCGTTCCGAGCCTGGCTGCGCCAGCGCATCCCGGCATTACGCCGCGATCGAGGGCCGACCGCTTGGTCATAATTCACTATACTTGCGAGGCTAGCCGGTCGATGCCGGCCGGCATGCGGCGATATTTTATGGAGTAACGCGTATGAGTTTACTTACCCTGAGCACGAGCGATTGGCATGAGCGGGCGGCTAAGCTTCGCTATGAGACGCGGCATTTTATCGACGGCAAATATGTCGATTCCGTCGGCGGAGGACGCCTCACGGTCGTCAATCCGGCGACCGGCAAAGCGCTCTGCGAGGTCAGCGCCGGCGCCGCCGCGGACGTCGATCTTGCGGTTGCCGCGGCGAAACGCAGTTTTGCGGCACGCGTATGGAGGGGCAAGGCGCCGCGCGAACGGGCCGCGGTACTCCAGAATTTTGCGCGCATCATCGAGCAGAACACGGAGCGTTTCGCCTTGCTCGATACGCTCTGCATGGGCAAGCCGATCCGCGACATGGTCTCGATCGACGTCCCGGCGGCAGCGCTGAATTTCACCTATTTTGCCGAACTCATCGACAAGATCGACGGTGCGGTGACCGCGACCGCGGCCGACGCGTTTCACTATATTTTGCGCGAGCCGCTCGGCGTCGTGGGCTGCATCGTGCCGTGGAATTATCCATTGTTGATGGCCGCTTGGAAGGTCGCGCCGGCGCTCGCCGCCGGTAACTCGGTGGTTCTGAAGCCCGCCGAGCAGTCGCCGCTCTCGGGCCCGTTGATGGCCCAGTTATTCGTCGAGGCGGGCGGACCGCCCGGCGTATTCAACGTCGTCGGCGGCTTGGGCGAACTCGTCGGCGCGCCGCTAGCGCTGCATAACGATGTGGCCAAGATCGCTTTCACCGGATCGACCGAGATCGGCAAACAAATGCTGATTTATGCCGGACAATCGAACATGAAGCGCGTTAGCTTGGAATGCGGCGGCAAATCTCCGCAGATTTTTCTGGCGGATTTGCCGGATCTCGATGTGGCCGTCACCTATGCGATCAACGGCATTTACGGCAACATGGGCGAGGTCTGCAACGCGGGCTCGCGCTTATTGATCGATAAGCCGATCGCCGAGGAATTCCTCGCGCGCTTCATCGAACGCGGCAGGTCCGCCTACCGTGCCGGCGATCCGCTCGATCCGGCGACCAATCTTGGTCCTCTCGTCACCGCTTCGCACCGCGCCCGCGTCATGAACTACATCGGCCGTGGCAAATCGGACGGTGCGAAGCTGGAATTCGGTGGAACGGCACCCGACATGCCCGGCGCGTTCGTCAATCCGACGCTGTTCTCGGGCGTCAATAACCAAATGACGATCGCTCGAGAGGAGATCTTCGGACCGGTCGCTGCGGCGATCCAGATCAACGGCCTCGAGGAGGGTCTGGCGATCGCGAACGATTCGATCTATGGCCTCGCGGCCTCGGTGTGGACGCGTGATCTGACCGTGGCGCACAAGGCCGTGCGCGATTTGGAAGCGGGCGTCATCTGGGTCAATTGTTTTGATCATGGCGACATGACCCAACCGTTTGGCGGTTATAAGCAGTCGGGATTCGGACGCGACAAATGCGTGGAGAGCCTGCTCTCCTATACGCAAACGAAGTCGGCTTGGATCCATCTCGGGTAGCTCGGCCGTCGCGGCGGCGAATGGGTCGAGGCAACCGGCGTGCATTAGCGGCCGGGATGCTGAGCTTGTCGTTGGCGACGGTTTGCGCGGCGCAGACGCCGCCGCTGCCCGCGCTGCCCGCGCAGGACGCGGAGCCCACGCTACCCGCAGAGCCGGCGCAGCCCGCAGAGCCAGCGCCGGCCGCAGGGCCCACGCCGCCCGCAGAGCCAGCGCCGACCGCGCAGCCCGTGCCGACGGATGTGACGGTCGGTCGCTTCACGGTCGAGGACGCGGACCCCAAATTCGCTGCCGCCACCGACCGCATTCTCTCGAAGCTGCGCGATCACCCGGTCGCGCCGGAGACCATCCGGGCGGCGGCCGCTGAAATCCAGCGGATTTACGTCGATCACGGCCGCTTCCTGACGCTGGTCAGCGTGCCATCGCAGGATGTTGCGGCGGGCGGCGAGCTCCGGCTGCGAGTGATTCATCGCGCGATCCGCAGCGTCGACGTGACGGGTATTCCGAAGCAATATCGTGCCCGCGTGCTCGCGTTCGTCGCGCCGCTCGTGGGCCGCGCGTCACTGACACGCGCGCAATTCGAACGCGCGGTGTTGATCGCGGGCACGCTTCCGGCGCTCAATCTCAAATCCACGCTGCAGGAGGGGGCGACCGATGATGCCGTCATTCTGGTGTTGAAGGGCGGCTATCGGGCGTTCACGAGTCTGTTCAGCGTCGACAACGCTTACCCGGCGTCCGTGGGCCGTACCTCGGCAACGCTCGTCAGCGCATACAACCCGGGCGCGCGATTCGTCGATGAGGTCTCCCTGGCGTTGAGCACGGCGGCCGACGCCGACGGCCTCAGCTCGCGCTCGCCGCGACGGTTGCTGGAGGCGGCGGCGCGTTTGCCCGTCGGCATCGGCGGCGGTGAAATCGATGTTCGCTATACCTGGTCGGCGATCAACCCCACGTCGATACCCGAGTCCGACGCGGACATCGGCTTGCTCGATACCGCCAGCACCTACAAGCGGGCCGCCCTGCGCGCAACCTATCCCTTCATCAAGAGTGTCGGCACAAGCTTGGTTGGCGCCGCCGGCTTCGATGCGACTTCGCTGATCCAAACCGCGAATCCCTACGGCAGCTCGCTGTTCAAGGATCAGCTGCGGGTGCTGCGTCTCGGGCTTGCGCTCGAGCGTTTCTTCAATCCCGCGACGCAGGCGTCCCTCGGCGTCGACCTGTCCGAAGGGCTCAACGGACTCGGCAGCCGCAGCCCGGCCGATGCGACTGCAGATGCACCGCTATCGCAGGCCGGGGCGTCGAACACGTTCACGAAATGGGAGGCGCACGCAATGCTGCACCGGGCGCTGGCGGCGAAGCTGGCGGCCGAACTGCAGCTGCGGGCGCAATACGTGGCGACGCATCCGCTGCTGCTGACCGAGAAATTTACGCTGGGAGGACCCACGGATTTGTCGGCTTATGACTACGCCAACTTCAGCGGGGATCGAGGCTGGGTCGGCCGCGCCGAACTGCAGCACACGATCAAGTGGAATCACGGTTCGACGACGAACGCAGCGCAGACCTACTTGTTCGCGGCGCGCGGCGAGGTCGTGAATCTCGGGGCCATTGCGCCGGAACCACGCACCGAAATTGGTGCGGCGGCCGGGCTCGGATTGCGCGACTCGTTGGGCCGCACAGGGGCGTCGCTGGGGCCCGTGGAGGTGTCGGGCGAGCTCGCACGGCAAATCAATCCTTCGTCGATACCGGGTCCCGAGCATTGGCGCGTGAACTTCGCGGTGTACGTGCACTTCTGAGTGCCGCGTCGCCATGCGCGCGGCATGCGCCGAGAGGCTGCGACGATCAATCGCGCGTGGCGACGCTAGGCAAAGTGTGCCGGTGCAGTGGGTAATTTCACTTCCGGGATACGCGCACGCAGCATGTCGTGGAATTCGAGCATCCAACGCTCGAGCTTCGAGAGCGGTCCGGCTTGATAGCTGCTCGAGGCGAGCCCACGCTGCACGCGTTCGCATAGCCAGCGATCTTCGTTATTGACCTGCGTGTTGATGCGGTTGCTGAGGAAGCGCAAGGCCCGCATCTCGGGGCGCGCGTCGGGCAGCCCGAACAAACCGCTGCGTACCACGCACTTGCCGGGGCCCATCGGCAGGACTTGAAAGAAGTCCATTTGATCCGGAAACACATCGATCCCGAGGTTCGGCAAGGCGCTGTAGAAGCGCCAGGCGCGGCGCTGTTTATCCGGCAAATGCGTCGCGATCTTGGGCGCGAGGCGCTGATACATGCGCTCCGACCACTTCGAGGATTCCTGTTCGCGCAGCCAACTGATGCCGCGCGCCACCGACGCGACAGCCGATTGATCCTCGTAGTCCGGTGTGAACATGCGATTGAGGCCCGGATGGCCGATCGGCACGTGATAGGACTCGAGGTAATTATCGATCGCGATCTTCCAATCGACGTTCCAGGTGTCATAGGAAATGGGTCCCAGCGGCACCATCTCTGCGACGCGGTATTCCGATAACTCGTTGGCCAGCGATCCCCAAACTTGGGACACCGGCGGCGGATCGCCGCGCAGCGCGACGAACACGAATCCAAACGCGACGTCGATACGCACGGTCTTCAAGCTAAAATCATTGCGATCCAGCCCTGGAAAACTCTCGCGCATCGGCACGCCGAGCAATGAGCCGTCCTGCCGGTAGCTCCAGCCGTGGTAAGGGCAGGTAATCGGACCCGGGCAGTTGCCGGAGGCGTCGAGAAGGCGCGAACCGCGATGGCGGCAAACGTTGTGAAACCCGCGTATCTCGCCTTCCCGGTCGCGCAGCACGACAACGCTCTCGGAACCCATGTCGAAGGTCACATAATCGCCGGACTTTGGGATTGAGTTGATGTGGCAGACGATCTGCCAGCTCGGCATCAAGACGCGCTCGAACTCGAGCCGATTGAGTTCCGCATGGTTGTAGACCCAAGCGGGCATGGCGCGCGGCAAGGGGGCGTGCTGGGTCGTTTCGGCGGTTGCGAGGGCTACGCTGGACATGTGGAGCTACTCCCCCAATTTTATATAGTCGTTTAATATAATCTCAAGGCGCGCTGCTTGGCAAGCCCGAGCACTGCATCAATCCCCGCAAGAATCGTCAAATGGCTTGGTTTTACCTACGAAGATGCAGCGCCAACGTGGCTCGCAAGGCATGGCGAGGCGGCCCGGCGGGCCGCTCTCGGCGTCCCCAGAGGCCGCTGTTCGCAGTGAATTTATATGATCATATAATATTTCTGGACCTTCGGTGCGGGCAATGTTAGGGTCGCACGGTGCCAGGCCGCCGGGGCCACAGGCTCGCCGCTGCGCGATGCCGCAACATTTTAAGATCAAACCATTTGCGGGGGATGTCATGGCCAGAAACCTGACGAAAAGCAACGCGCATTTTCAGCGCGCCGTCAAACGCCTACCGTTGGGCGTCGCATCGAATTTTCGCTATTGGGGCGATGATCGCACCATTTACGTCAAGCAAGGCCGCGGCGCGCGCATCGTCGATCTCGACGATAACGAGTACGTCGATTACCGCATGGGTTACGGCCCCGGGATCCTCGGCTACGCGGATCCGCGCGTCGATCAAGCCGCGCGCGTCGGTATGGAGGTCGGCGGTGTCTTCGCGCTGTCCACCGAGCGTGAATTATCGGTCGCCGAGCGCATATCGAAAATGGTGCCGGCCGCCGAACTCGTGCGCTTCTCGAACTCGGGTACGGAGGCGGTCATGGCGGGCCTGCGCTTGGCGCGTGCCTATACCGGCAAGGACGACTACGTCATCCTCGAGGGCAGCTACCACGGGCTGTTCGACGCGGCAATGTGGTTCACGCCCATGGACAAATGGTCGCAAGTCGGGGAGCCCGAAGTGCGCCCTTATAGCGAAGGCATACCGGTCTCTTCGCGCAGTTTCGCGCATTTCGTGCAAGCCAACGACGCGAACCAGCTCGAGGACGTGTTCAAGCGCAATGCGGGTCGCATTGCTTGCCTGCTGATCGAGCCGATCATGGGTAATTGTCTCGGCATCGCGGCCGAACCCGAGTATCTGCGCGTGGCGCGATCCTTGTGCGACCAATACGGCGTCGTGCTGCTGATCGACGAGGTAAAGACCGGCTTTCGCGTCGCCCGCGGCGGCGTGCAGGAACTCTATGGCGTGCATGCGGATTTGTGCACTTTCGCCAAAGCCCTCGGCAACGGCTATCCGATCTCGGTGCTCGCGGGCCGGGAACACATCATGCGCAAGATCGGCAAGGGCGTCGCGCACGGCGGCACCTACACCGCGCACTCGGTATCGCTCGCCGCGGCGGAAAAGACGCTGGAAATCCTCGATGAGACCGACGCGCTCGAGCGCATTGCGGGCTATGGGTCCCGCCTGCGGCTGGGCATGCGCGCCGTCCTCAGCGCGCGCGGCATCGCGCACAGTTTCGTCGGCCACCCGTCGATGAGCGGCCTGTATTTCGCGCACGAGCCGCCGCGCAATTATCGGGCATGGAAGAGCAGCGATTATTCGTTTTACGACGCAATGGCCCAGGTTCTGCACGACGAGGGCGTGCTGTGCGAGCCGGATTCGCGAGAACCCTGGTTCATATCCGCGGCGCACGACGACGCCTGCCTCGCCGACACGCTCTCGGCGTTCGAGTTCGCCGTCGATGCGACCTTGCAGGCGGGCAAGGCGACGCAAAAAGTTCCGGCCTGAGCGCGGCGTCGGTGGCGCACGCTAAGGATCTCGATGCGATCATCGTCGGCGCGGGCCACAATGGCCTGGTCGCCGCCTGTTATCTTGCGCGCGCGGGTCTCAAGGTGCTGGTGCTCGAGCGCCAGCCATACATCGGCGGCGCGGCCGTGAGCCGCCGGCTGTACAAGGATTTCACCTACTCGAATTGCTCTTACGTCTGTAGCCTGCTGCGTCCGGAAATCATCCGCACGCTCGAGTTGCCGAAATTCGGTTTGCAGGTCATTCCATATGAGGGCGGCTGCACGATGATGCGGGACGGCGGGCACCTGGCGCTCTACGACAACCACGATGCGCTGCGCCGCGAGATCGCCCGGCATTCCAAGCGAGACGCCGAAGCCTACGAGCGCTATTCGCGCGACGTCATGCGCCAGTGCAAATTCATCAAGCCGATGCTGATGCGCGAACCGCCCGACCCGACCTCGTTCAAACCGCGCGACATCAAGGAGCTGCTATACCTGGGCCGGCGATTCCATGGCCTCGGCGAGGAACGCATGTACGATACGCTGCGCTTCTGGACGATGAGCGCGGCGGACTTTCTCGACGAATACTTCGAGAGCGAAATCGTCAAGGCGCATTTCGCGGGCAGCTCGATCATTGGTACTGCGCTAGGCCCGCGCTCTCCCGGAACCGCGTATGTGCTCTTGCATCATTACATGGGCGACATCGACGACACGGTCGGCGCCTGGGGTTTTGCGCGCGGCGGCATGGGTGCGATCAGCAATGCGCTGGGCGCGTCGTTTCAGGCGAGCGGCGGCCTGTTGCGCAGCGCCGCGCCGGTTGCGCAAATCCAAGTACGGGGCGGCCGCGCGTGCGGCGTCGTACTCGAGGACGGGGAGCAGATCGCGGCGCCGCTCGTCATTTCAAATCTCGATGTCCGGCGGACCTATCTCGAGACCATGGACGCAAAAGACTTGCCGGATGATTTCCTGCGCCAGGTACGCAACTTCAAGATTCGCGGCTCCTCTGGAAAATTGAATATCGCGCTCGACGGGCTGCCGCGCTTTCCGGCGATCCCGGATGGCGCGCCGTGTACGCGCGGCGACATGCACGTGACCGACACGATCGAAATGATGGAGCGTGCCTACGACGATTGGAAGGACGGCCGGTGGTCGCGCGCGCCCTATATCGACATGTTGATACCCTCGCAGATCGATCCGTCGATGGTGCCCGACGGCAAGCATTACATGTCGGTCTTCGTCCAATATTGCCCCTATGAACTGGCGGACGGCGAATGGACCGCCGCGAAGCGGCAGGCCTTTGGCGACACCGTGATCAACACGATCGCGCGGCACAGTCCGAATTTCAAAGATCTGATTCTGCATGCAGAAATTCGTACGCCCTGGGACATCGAGAACGAAGTCGGCCTGACCGAGGGAAATATCTTCCAAGGCGAACTCACGATGGATCAGCTGTTGTTCAACCGGCCCATTCCGGGCTATGCGCAGTATCGCGGGCCGGTCCGCGGCGTCTATATGTGCGGGTCGAGTACGCACCCCGGCGGCGGGGTCATGGGCGCGCCCGGCGCGAATGCGGCGCGCGCCGTGCTGCGTGACTTGGGCAGGGCGCAATGACCAAGGCGGGCGAGAATCCGGGCGCCGGCTACGATGTCGTCGTGATCGGCGGCGGACACAATGGCCTCGTTTGTGCGAACTATCTGGCGCGCGGCGGCCGCTCGGTGCTCCTGCTCGAGGCCAATGCGCGGCTCGGCGGCGCGGCCGTGACGCGCGAATTCGCGCCCGGCTACCAGGTTTCCGCGGGCGCCCATTTGCTGCATTTGATGCCCAGCGAGATGATCGGCGCACTGAAGCTCGAGTCGCATGGACTCGCTTGGGCCGGGACCCATCTGCCGACCACGGCGCTGATCGACGGAAGCGAACCGCTCGCGATCGCCGCGCAGCTCGCGGGCGGGGCCACCGCCGCGGATGGGGCGGCCTATGCGCTCTATACCGCGCGCATGCGCCGCTATGCGGCAGCTCTCGCGCCGATGTTCGCGAGCGTGCCGCCGCGGCTCGGCACCATCGCATGGTCCGATCGCCTCGCGCTGCTGCGGCTCGGTTGGCAAATCCGCCGCCTCGGCCGCACCGACATGCGCGAATTGCTGCGCATCGGCGGCATGAACGTTTACGATTTGCTCGAGGAGAATTTTCAATCGCCGCAGCTCAAGGGCGCGCTCGCCTTCGATGCGGTATTGGGGACGAATTTCGGGCCGCGGTCGCCGGGCACGGTGCTGACATTGCTGTATCGGCTCGCGGCCGAGTCCGCGGCGGGCGCTGCGGCGCTCGCCCAACCGCGCGGCGGCCTCGGCGGCTTGTGCGAGGCGCTCGCGAAGGCGGCGATTGCAGCCGGCGCGACACTGCGCACGTCGTCCCCGGTGGCACGAATTCTGGTCGTAGCGGATCGCGCGAGCGGCGTCGTGCTCGAGTCCGGCGAGCAAATCCGCGCGCGCACGGTGATTTCCAGCGCGGACCCGAAAACCACGCTGTTGAAGCTGCTCGGTGCCCGGCACCTGGATACCGGTTTCGTGCGCCGGGTCAGCCATATCCGCACGCGTGGCCTCGCCGCGAAGCTGCATTTGGCGTTGAGCCGCGCGCCGCAATTCACCGGTTTGAGCGCGCAGCAATTGGCGGGTCGGCTGTTGATCGCGCCGTCGACGCAGTACATCGAGCATGCTTACAATCACGCGAAATACGGCGAGTTTTCCGAGCAGCCGGTCATGGAAATCACGGTGCCCACGATCGGCGATTCGTCGCTCGCTCCGGCGGGTCACCACGTGCTCTCGGCGATCGTCCAATATGCGCCGTACGCGCTGAAAGCCGGCTGGGATGCAGCTCGGCCGCAATTCACGGAACGCGCGATCGCCATGCTGGAGCGGTACGCGCCGGGAATAAGAGAGTCCATCGTCGGCGCCGAGTTGCTGACGCCGGCCGATATGGAGCGAGAATTTCGCATCGACGGCGGACACTGGCACCATGGCGAGCTAGCGTTCGATCAGTTCTTGATGGTCCGTCCGGTTCCGGGTGCCGCGCAGCACCGTGCGCCGCTCGCGGGTCTTTATTTATGCGGGGCCGGCTGCCACCCGGGCGGCGGCGTCATGGGGATCGCGGGCCGCAATGCCGCTCAGCAGGTTTTGAAACAGGTGACTTGACATGCCGACGCCCGAATCGCTCGCGCCCCACTTCAAGCAACCATTGCTGAAGACGCCGTTTCACGATCGTGCGCGGGCGCTTACGCAAGCCGAGAGCTTCATTCCGTGGGCGGGTTATACGACGGTGGACGTCTTCACGACCGCCGAGCAGGAATACTTTGCGATCCGCAACGCGACGAGTTTGTACGACTTGACGCCGATGGTGAAGTACCGGATTGCGGGACCGGATGCGGTTGCCTATTTGAACCGCCTCGTGACGCGCGATATCGCCAAGCTTGGCCCCAACCGCGTGGCCTACTGCGTCTGGTGCAACGATAACGGCCATCTGATCGACGACGGCACCGTGTTTCGACTCGGCGAGAGCGAGTACCGGCTGTGCACGGCCGAGCGGCAGATCAATTGGCTGCTGGACTCGGCGATCGGTTTCGACGTCACAATCGAGGAAGTGACGGCACAGATCGCTTCGCTCGCCGTACAGGGACCCACTTCTTGCGCGGTCCTCAAGGCCGCGGGGCTGCAAGGAGTCGAGAAACTCAAGCCCTTCGATATCGGCAATTTTCAGCTCGCCGCGCTGCCCGTGATGGTCTCTCGCACCGGCTTTACCGGCGATTTGGGCTACGAACTGTGGATGGATCCGGCGGCGGCCGAAGCGGTATGGGACGCCTTGATGCTGGCGGGGCGCTCGCGCGGGGTTCGAGCGATCGGCTCGCAAGCCCTCAACATCGCTCGCATCGAGGCAGGATTCATCAGCCCACATGTCGATTTCATCTCCGCGGAACAAACGATACGCACGGGCCGTGACCGTTCACCGCTGGAACTCGGCCTCGGCTGGCTGCTTAACTTCGATAAGGGCCATTTCACGGGCCGCCGCGCGTTGCTGGCAGAGCGGCAGGCCGGACCGCGGCGCCAGTTAGTGGGTCTCGACATCGCCGGCAACAAACCGGCGCATAATGCGCTCGTGTACACGGAACGCTCCGGCAAGCAGGAAATCGGCAACGTGACTTCCGCGGTGTGGTCGCCGACTTGCAAGCGCAACATCGCTCTTGCTATGGTCGCCTGTCCGCACTTCGCGCTGGGATCGACCGTCTGGGTGGAAATCTACTTGAATCGCGAACTTGTCTGGGAGCGGCGCATGTCGCGCGCGCAGGTCGTCGAGCGCGCATTCTTTGCGCCTGCGCGTCGCTCGGCGACCCCGCCGGCCGATTTTTAGGCGGATGATTTCCGCGCAGCAAAAGAATACCGCGGATAAGCCCTGGCTGGATCCGGACGCCAAACCGCAAATCGTCATCGAGAACATCAACAAGACGTTCGGCGCCTTTACCGCGGTCGATAACGTCAATTTGCGCATTTACAAGGGCGAGATGTTCGCGCTCGTGGGCGCTTCCGGATGTGGAAAAACGACGCTGCTGCGCATGCTGGCGGGATTCGCCGAGCCGAGCGGCGGACGCATCATGATCGAAGATGCCGACATGACGAAGGTTCCGCCGCACGAGCGTCCGGTCAATATGATGTTTCAGTCCTATGCGCTGTTTCCGCACATGAGCGTCGAGCAGAACGTGGGTTACGGGCTCCGCCGCATGGCACTGGACGGCGCGGCCAGAACCAAGCGCGTGCAGGACGCTTTGGAGATGGTCCAATTGGGGCAACTCGCGAAGCGCAAGCCGCACCAGCTATCCGGGGGCCAGCGCCAGCGAGTCGCGCTTGCGCGCGCGCTGATTCGCCGGCCGAAAGTGCTGCTGCTCGATGAACCCTTGAGCGCGCTCGATAAGAAGCTGCGCGAACAGACCCAGTTCGAACTCATGAACATTCAATATCAGGTCGGAATCACGTTCGTGTTCGTAACCCATGACCAGGACGAAGCGATGGCGCTGTCCACGCGCATAGCGGTCATGAACCGCGGCCAAGTCGTTCAGGTCGGCACGCCCTCGGAAATCTACGAATTTCCGCGGAGCCGCTTCGTTGCCGACTTCGTCGGCACGACGAACTTGTTCGAAGGAACGATCGAATGTGCGGAGCCGGGACTCATTACCGTGCGCTGCCCCGAGACCGGCTGCGATTTGTTCGTCGACGACATCGGCCGTTTTGGTCAAGGACAGCGCGTCTGGCTCGCGCTGCGTCCGGAGAAGATCCGTCTGACCAAAGACCCGGTGTCCGGCGGCCGTACCAATCAGCTCAAGGGCATGGTCTGGGAACTCGGCTACCTCGGAAATCGATCGACGTATCGCATCAAGACCGAATCGGGCAAGATCGTGACCGTGTTTGCGCAAAACGACCGCCGCACGTCGGAATGGTCGATCGATTGGAGCGATGAGGTGTATTTGACCTGGACTGCCAACTCGGCCGTGCTATTGCAACAATGATTTGATGAACGCAAGCCCTATTCTCGGAGGACCAATCGCATGCTGCGTCGCTTCAGCCGATTCCGAGTTGTAACCGCGGCGGTGTTTCTCTTGCTGTCGGCCGCCGCCGCGACCGCAGTCGCCGCCGCGACCGCAGTCGCCGCCGCGACCGCAGCGTCCGCCGCGAGCACGCGCACGGTGGTGCTGATCGTGACCGATGGTTTGCGCTGGCAGGAGGTCTTTACCGGGGCCGACCCGACCTTGCTCAATGAAAAAGACGGCGGCATCTGGGTCTCGGAAGAGGATCTGCGCAAACGCTATTGGAGCGACGATGTCACGGCGCGCCGCGAGCTGCTGTTTCCATTTCTGTGGGGAACCGTCGCCAAGAACGGCCAAATATTCGGCAATCAGACGCGCGGCAGCATCGCGCAAGTCACGAACGGCAAGGCGTTTTCATATCCCGGATACAACGAGATGACGACCGGCTATCCGAACGATGCGATCGACAGCAATGAATTCGGGCCGAATCCGAATGCGAGCGTTTTCGAGTGGCTCAACAATCAAAGCGAGTTTCGTGGCCACGTTGCGGTATATGCGACCTGGAACGCATTCGACAACATATTCAACAAGCCGCGCAGCCACCTCGTCATGCAAACGGGCTGGACCTTGCCGAAGAAGGCGCATGAGACACCGCGCGATGCGCTGCTGCGCGAGTTATTCGCCACGACGACCGAATTCGACGAGGAGGATTCGCCGAATTCGTTTCTGCAAATCCCGCTGCTCGACTACGTCAAAACCCAACAAGCGCGGGTGCTGTTCGTCGGCTACGGGGAGACCGATAATTGGGCCCACCAGGGACGCTACGATCTCGTGCTCGACAGCGCCCATCGCTTCGATTTCTTCGTCAAGCAGTTATGGGAGACGATGCAGGCGATACCGCGCTACCGCGGCCACACCACGTTCATCATTACGACCGATCATGGACGCGGCAGCGGATTGACGGAGTGGAAGGAACATGGCGTCGAGGAGAAGGGCTCGGAGAATATTTGGATCGCGGTTTTGGGTCCGGATACCAAGCCGCTCGGAGAACGCAGCAACACGCATCGCGTGACGCAGGCGCAGATCGCGGCGACCGTAGCGGCCTTCGTGGGCCGCGATTATCCCCGCGAGGTGCCGAAGGCGGCGCCGCCGCTGACCGACGTCCTGCCGGCGGCGGCCGACTAGACGGCGGGCGCTGCCCGTCGCCGATCGCGGCATCGCGCGGCGTCGATATCCTGGAAGTACCCCAAAGGCTCATTGCGGCCGTGAATCGGCTGGCCGGCGCCGTTTGCCGCGCCCCGACGATTTTTTTATATTATACTCGTAACATTATAAAAGCACGTACGCGGCGCACGAGGGATTTTGCATGCGAAAAGTCAAGACACTCGGCCTGTTGGGTACCGGCGTCATCGGCGGGGGCTGGGCGGCGCGCGCACTGCATTTCGGCATCGATGTGATCGCCGCCGACGTCAAGCCGGAAATGGAAGCGTGGATACGCGGCGCCATCGCCAACGCCGAACCCGCTTTGGCGCGTCTGACCTCGGCGCCGTTGCCGCCCAAGGGCCGGCTGTCGTTCACGACTGACCTGCGCGTGATGGCGGAGCGCGCGGATTTCATCCAGGAAAACATTCCGGAGCAATTGGAGCTCAAGCAACGCATGTTGGCCCAAGTGAGTCGCCATGCGAGCGCGGACGTCATCATTGCGTCCAGCACGTCGGGACTGACGCCGACGGATTTGCAGCGCGACATGATCGCACCCGAGCGCTTTCTGGTCGCGCATCCGTTCAATCCGGTTTATTTGCTGCCGCTCGTGGAACTCGTCGGCGGGACTAAAACGGCTGCCGCGACGATCGATGCGGCCGCGGTGTTCTTCAAGTATATCGGCATGCATGCTCTGCACGTTCGCCGCGAGGTGCCGGGTCATTTGACCGATCGGCTGCAAGAAGCGCTCTGGCGCGAGATTCTGCACATGGTCAACGACGGCGTTGCGACGACCGGCGAGCTCGACGATTCCATCATCTACGGACCGGGCTTGCGTTGGGCCGCAATGGGTACCAACATGATTTATCACCTGGCGGGCGGCGAGAGCGGCATGCGCCACATGCTCGCGCAATTCGGGCCCTGCTTGAAGTGGCCGTGGACCAAGCTCGAGGCACCGGAACTCAGCGAAACCCTCATCGATCGCATGGTCGAGGGAACTCAGGCGCAAGCGGCGGGACGCTCGATACGCGAGCTGGAACGGCTGCGCGACGATTATCTGGTCGCCATCCAGCAAGTGCTGCGCCAGTACGACATCGGCGCGGGTTCGACCTTACGTGCACTCGAAGAGCGGCTCTATATCGATGCCGGTGTGCAGGCATCGAAGGCGCGCGGCGGCGCCGGTCGAGCGCCGCGCCTGGTCACGACCGCCGTGCGCCCGGAGTGGGTCGACTACAACGGCCATATGTCGGACTTCCGCTACGTGCAGCTGTTCGGCGATGCGATGGATGTGCTCTATCGCCAAGTCGGTGTCGATGAGGCGTATCGGCGTGCGGGACACATGTTCTATACCGTCGAAAGCCATGTCGCGCACGTTGCGGAGGCGAAAGTCAGCGAGCCGATCACTGTCAGTACGCAGATCTTGAAGCTCGACGATAAGCGCCTGCACGTGTTTCACGAATTGCGCCGTGTCGACGGCGATGCGTTGATAGCCACCGGCGAGCAGCTGCATCTGCACGTCGACACGGCTGCCGCCAAGGCGGCACCCATCGATGCCGGCGTGCGCGCGAAGCTCGACGCCATCCGGCTCGCGCATTCCGGCCTGCCGGTGCCGGCCGAGGCGGGACGCCGCGTCGGCCAAGGCAAATCGTAGGCGCCGCGCTCATGCCCAAAATCGTCGATCATGCGCAGCGGCGCGATGAGATCGCTCACGTAACCTGCCAGGTGGTCGCGGAGAACGGCTTCGAGCGCACGACGGTCGCCAAGATCGCCGAAGCCGCCGGTTATACGACGGGCATGGTGGCGCATTACTACGAGTCGAAACAGGACATCATCCTCGCCGCGCTGCGCTTGATCCTGACGCGCATCGAGGAGCGACTCAATCGTCAGCATGAGCGCGGCGAGGTCAATCTGCTCGACGTGTTGAGCGAGGCGCTGCCCATCGATGCGCAACGCTTCACCGAATGCGCGTTCTGGATGGCGTTTTGGGGGCAGGTGTCGGCCGACAAGAAATTGCGCCGGCTCAACGCGTGGGTGCACCGTGAATACATGCGTTTGTTCGCGCGGTGTTTTGCCGAGCACTGGCCCGAGTCGGCGCATTGGCCCAAAGCGACACGCGATCAGGCGCTGCGCTCCGTAGTGACCTTCGTCAACGGCCTGACCGCAAGCGCGGTCACGAGTCCTAGCGATTGGCCCGCCGAGCTGCAGATCCGGCAGTTGCGCCTGCAGCTGGATCTGCTGCGCCAATGGGCCGAGGACCGGCAAGTACCGACGGCAGCGGCCGGTTAAAGGAGATTTTCGATGGATTTTTCGCTTACCGATGAGCAGCAGTTGATCGTCACATCGACGCGTGAGTTCGTCCAGAGCGAACTATATCCGCACGAGAAGGAGGTCGAAGAAACCGGTGTGCTGCGCGACGAGCTGCACCGCGAGCTCAAGGCAAAGGCCATCGATGCGGGACTATACGCGGCCAACATGCCGGCCCACGTCGGCGGCGCCGGCCTCGACACGGTCACCTGGGTGCTCTATGAGAAGGAACTCGGCAAGACCAATTACGCGTTGCACTATTCCTGCGTCGGCCGCCCGTCGAACATCCTGCTTGCCTGCGAGGGCGAGCAGCGCGAACGATATCTGCTGCCGACCGTGCGCGGGGAGCGAACTGAATGCCTCGCAATGACCGAACCCGGCGCCGGATCCGATCTGCGCAGCATGAAGACGACGGCGGTTGCGGCGGGCGGGGATTTCATCATCAATGGCACGAAGCATTTCATCAGCCACGCCGATCATTCGGATTACGTGATCCTGTTCGCCGCCTCGGGTGAGGAATCCACGGCGCACGGCACCCGAAAAAAGATGACGGCATTCTTGATCGATATGGGGCACCCGGGGTTCGAAGTGCGTCCGGGATACAAGAACGTCTCGCATCGCGGCTATACCAACAGCATTCTCGAATTCAACGATTGCCGCGTGCCGAAGAGCGCGATACTCGGGGAACTACACTGCGGTTTCGACGTGGCCAATACCTGGCTGGGCGCGACGCGCCTGCAAGTCGCTGCGACCTGCCTCGGCCGCGCGGAGCGGGCCTTGGATTTGTCGACGCAATGGGCCGTCGATCGGGTCCAATTCGGCCAGTCGATCGGCAAGTTTCAAGGCGTGAGCTTCAAGCTCGCCGACATGGCGCTCGAATTGCGGGCCGCCGAGCTGCTGGTGCTACAAGCGGCATGGCGCCACGACAACGGAATCGATACCGACACCGACATGGCGATGGCCAAGCTCAAGGCGAGCGAGATGTTGGCGATGGTGGCCGATGAAGCGCTGCAGATTCATGGCGGCATGGGCCTCATGAGCGACCTGCCCTTGGAGCGCATTTGGCGCGATGCGCGCATCGAAAGAATCTGGGACGGCACCAGCGAGGTCCAGAGACACATCATCTCACGGGCACTGCTGCGCCCCTTGGGCGGTTGATCGCGGATCAAACCCGTGGCCGGCTAGGGCACTTTCTGAATGAGCCAGAGACCCATCTTGCCTTTCGGATTCACGCCGAGGCTGATCAAGACGGCGTGATTTTCCCACAAACGCGCCAGCGGCAAGCCTTCGTTGTGTACACGTCGCGCCAAGCTCTCCGGCGACGCCGAGTTCCTTTGGGGGAGTGCGTCGTGATGCATACCCGAGCTGTCATCGAGCGCCGGACTCGCTGCGACAATCGGTCTGTGCGCTCCGAGGTTCATCGGCTGCACGGCGGTTCGGAAATCGGATTCCAGGGCGCTTTTTATCGGCTGTGTTCGATATGTCGAGGCAACCAACGACTCCAGTGCGCCGATCCGGACGTGCTCTACGGGAGCGGCCGCAAATCCATGCGCTGCAAGCGTGATCGCGCAGACCCCCAACCCCGTGCTCCACGCGGTGGTCCAAGTGAGTGGTCGCTTGACAGAGTTTTCCATGACGCTAGTTCAACACGAGCGCCAGGGATTGGGCCTCGGCCGATCGAGCAATCGATCGTAGGACAACGCCGCGTACACACCCGGACGTCGGGCTTGTCCTACAAGCATTGCGGTCATCGACTGACAGCGCACCGCCCGGCAATGCAAGGTGCCGTGATCTCGGTCGATCAGGACGCCAGATGCGAGAGCGGCAAGCGCGTCGAGTGCTTGACGGTCGCGAGAACCACGCTCGATTGGACGTCCCGGACGTTAGGTATGCGCAACAGCTTCTTCAGTACGACGTTGCTCAGGGAATCCAAGTCGGTCCCATAGACCTGCAGCATGAAGTCGTAGGCGCCGGTCAGCGCATAACAATTGGTTACTTCATCGAGCAGTGCAATTTCTTGTTCGAATCGGGTGACGGTCTCGTCGGTGTGTTCGGTCAATTTCACTTGAACCACGGCGAGTATTTCGAGCCCGATGCGCCGAGGATTCAGCACGGCCGAATAACCCTCGATCGCGCCTCCCGATTCCAAGGCTTTGATCCGCCGTCCGCAGGGTGTCGGCGACAAGCCGATGGCTTCGGCGAGTTCGACCACGGACAGACGTCCGTCGCGCTGCAGCGCCTTGAGTATGCGTACGTCATATGGATCGAGTTCGGTCATAAATCGCTCCAAAAAGATCATTTCTTAGCTAAATACACCAAAAATGATGCGAATGTAAGCGAGTTTTGGAGATTCTGAGCGGTCGCTTCGGGGTAGGCTCGTAATGGGAGTCATTCAAGGTCCGGAGGACGTGGTGGTTGCGAACCCGAATGCTGTCGCGCGCGAGTCGAAGCGGGGGGCCGTCGACTGGCGAACGGTCGTTCGCAACGTCGCGCTATCGCGCGCGCTCGACGAACTCGAAGAGTCCACGCTGCTTCCCGCGCGCAAGGTGCTCTACCAATTCTCGGCGCGCGGCCATGACGTGACCCAATCCATCTTAGGCGCGCAGCTGACGGGCCGACGAGACGGTGTCGGGGCTTACTACCGATCTCGGCCTTTGTTGCTGAGTCTGGGACTCTCCGCGGAGGAGGCGCTCGCGTCGACGATGATGCGGGTCGGCGGCATGAGCGAAGGTCGGGACATCGGTGTAGTTTTCAATTTCCCGAATCGAGACGGCGCTTGCGTGCTCCCGGTTTGCGGCGGCGTCGGCACGCAATACACCCCTGCCGTGGGTTGGGCGCAATCCCTGCGCTATCGCCGCCAGGTGCTCAAGGATTCCAGCTGCGAGCGCGGCATTGCGGTCGCGCATGGCGGCGACGCCTCGACCGCGACCAATGGATTCTGGGCAGCGCTCAACATTGTGACCACTGAAAAGCTCCCATTCCTGTTTTTCATCGAGGACAACGGCTATGGAATCTCCGTTCCCACGCCGATGCAGACGCCCGGCGGCAACATTGCAGCCAATCTTGGCGCCTTTCGCGGCCTGCGAGTTCTGGACGGCGACGGCACGAATCCCGTTGCCGCGGCTGCGCTGATCGAGGATGCGCTTGCGGGAGTGCGGGCGGGCGACGGCCCGGCGCTCCTACGCCTCACGGTTCCGCGTTTGTCGGGACATTCCGGCCAGGACACGCAGACCTACAAAGGTGCAACCGTCATTTTGGCGGAACAACGCCGCGACCCTTTTCAGCGGCTGCGCGATCAGATCGTGCCCTCGCTCATGACGAGCGCGCAATGGGATGCCGAGATCAGCGAAGCGACCACCGCGGTCGCACTAGCCCTGCAACGCGTCGAGCGGCGCGCGGCACCGGATCCACGCGGCGTCAAGCGCTACTTGTTCACGGAGTTGCGAAACGACGGGACAGTCGACGTTCAACGGCAGGGGGGGCTATTGGCCGAAGGCATCGATCCCGTGCCGGGCACCGAGCAGGCACATCCCGAAGGTCCGCGCATCAATCTGCTGACCGCCGTACGCCGTACGCTGGAACACGAGCTTAAGATCAATTCACGCGTTCTCGTCTTCGGAGAAGATGTCGGCCGCAAGGGCGGCGTGCACGCGGCGACGATGGGATTGCAGGACAAGTTTGGGGAAGCGCGCGTCTTCGATACCAGCCTCTCGGAAGAGGGAATCATTGGCCGAGCAGTGGGCATGGCGGCCGCCGGGCTCATGCCGGTGCCCGAGATTCAATTTCGCAAATACGCCGATCCCGCCGCGGAGCAGCTCAATGACTGCGGCACGATGCGTTGGCGCACGGCCAATCGGTTCGCCGCACCCATGGTCGTGCGGATCCCGGGCGGATTCTTCAAATGCGGCGATCCCTGGCATAGTCAATCGAACGAAGTTCAATGGGTGCATGGCCTCGGCTGGCGAGTCGCCATGCCGTCCAACGCGCAAGATGCGGTTGGCTTACTGCGCAGCGCGTTGCGCGGCAATGAGCCGACGATATTCTTCGAACATCGTTCGCTGCTCGATGGGAGTTGGGCGCGTCGGGCCTATCCGGGCGATGACTTCGTGGTCCCGTTCGGACGCGCGAGCCTACTGCGCACCGGAACCCAATTGACGGTGGTCAGCTGGGGCGCAATGGTCGAACGTTGCGAAGCGGCCATCGACGAGAGCGGCGTCTCAGCGGATTTGCTGGACCTGCGAACTCTTTCCCCATGGGATCGCGAGGCCACGCTGGCGTCGGTACGCAAGACTCGCCGCTGTCTGATCGTGCACGAGGACACGATCAGCGCCGGATTCGGCGCCGAAATTGCGGCGGTGCTTGCGAAAGACGCGTTCTTCGATCTGGATGCGCCGATTGAACGGCTCGCGGTGCCCGATGTGCCGAGCCCGCATAGCCCCGTGCTACTCGACGCCGTATTGCCGAGTGCCCAGAGTATTTCGGAGGCCATCGTCAATCTGGTCGCGATCTGACCATGTCGAGCGTCTCGGACGTCATCGCGCCGGCGAATCAAGAAGGCACGAAGGCCACAGTCTTGAAGTGGTGCAAATCGATCGGCGATTCGGTCGCAAGGGACGAACCCTTGATCGAACTCGAGACCGACAAGGTCACCGTTGAAATTGCCTCGCCCGCAAGCGGCATCCTGACCGACATTTTCAAGCAATCCGATCAAGAGATCATTCCCGGTGAGGTATTGGGGCGCATCACGATTGGGGCCGATACCGCGGCGGCGGCCGTGAGCGAGCGCCCGGCAATCGATACGCTTGTCGAGAAACAAAGCCCGGACCGCAAGATAGCCCTGAGTCCCTCGGTACGCAGGCTATTGGCCGAACACAATCTCACGCCGAACGACGTTCCCGGCAGTGGCCGCAACGGCAGGATCACGGCTCAAGACGTCACCCGCCGCGCGCAAACCAACGGCTCCGCGACCCCATTGGAGTCCAACGCAATCACGAGCACGCGCGTGCCGCACACGCCGATTCGCCGACGCATCGCCGAGCACATGACCAAGAGCCTGTTGGAGGCGCCCCACGTAACGACACTGTTCGAGGCGGATCTCACGCGCGTGCTCGCGCATCGCGGGCGGCACGCCGCGGACTACCATGCGCGCGGCGCACGGTTGACGCTGACCGCCTACCTCATCAGTGCATGTGTGCGCGCGCTGCGTGCGATTCCGGAGGTCAACGCGACGTTTCACGAAGATGCGCTGGAGCTGCATGGCGATGTAAACATTGGCATCGGCACGGCGCTCGGCAACAACGGACTCATCGTGCCGGTCATACACCATGCCCAGCGGCTCAATCTGTTTGGGATCGCGCGACGCCTGGGCGAGCTCGTGGAGGGGGCGCGAGCGGGCAAGTTGGCGCCGGGCGATGTGCGCGGCGGGACCTTTACGATCTCCAACCATGGCGCCGGCGGCAGTCTGCTCGCGGCGCCGATCATCATCAATCAGCCTCAGGTCGCGATCTTAGGCGTCGGCAAATTGCAGCGCAGGGTATGTGTGGTGACGGCGGACGGAGTCGAGTCCATCAGCGTGCGTTCCATGTGCTATTTGACCTTGTCGATTGATCATCGCGCATTGGACGCGTTTCAGGCAAACGCGTTCCTGTCTCATGTCGTCAAGACGCTCGAGCTCTGGTCCGAGGATATCCCCTAAATGCATTCGGTATCCCAGGATCTCGAGCCGATCGAGCGTGCCAGTGCCGATGAGTTGAAGGCACTGCAGCTCGAGCGCTTGAAATGGTCGGTCCGGCATTCGTATGAAAATGTTGGGCATTATCGGCGGGCTTTCGACGACGCGGGTGTGACGCCGGATGATTTGAGATCCCTCGAAGACCTCGCGAAATTTCCGTTCTTGACCAAGCAAGACTTTCGCAATAACTATCCCTACGGCCTTTTTGCGGTACCGCGGCAACGCGTCGCGCGCATTCACGCGTCGAGCGGCACGACCGGGAAACCGACCGTCGTCGGATACACGAGCGGGGATATCGATACTTGGGCAGGTCTTGTTGCGCGCTCCATTCGGAGTGCCGGAGGACGCGCCGGAGATATTGTTCAGGTGGCCTATGGCTACGGCTTGTTCACCGGGGGTTTGGGTGCGCACTACGGAGCGGAGCGTCTCGGCTGCACCGTAATTCCCATGTCGGGCGGCCAGACCGAGAAGCAAGTCCAGCTGATCCGTGATTTGCGTCCCGACATCATCATGGTTACGCCTTCTTACATGCTGAACCTTGCCGATGAATTCACGCGTCAGGGAATCGACCCGCACGAGTCGTCGTTGCGCATCGGCATCTTTGGTGCCGAACCTTGGACCGAGGCAATGCGCTTGGCCATCGAGGGGCGATTCGGCTTGGACGCGTTGGATATCTACGGCCTATCCGAAGTCATGGGGCCGGGGGTTGCGTGCGAGTGCATCGAATCAAAAGACGGTCCCGTCATTTGGGAAGACCATTTCCTTCCGGAGATCATCAATCCGGACACCGGCCGGGTACTGGCCGACGGCGAGGAGGGCGAGCTCGTGTTCACATCCTTGACCAAGGTCGCTCTGCCGATTATTCGCTATCGCACCCGGGATTTGACGCGGCTTCTGCCGCCAACCGCCCGTTCGATGCGGCGCATGGCCAAGATCACCGGCCGCACGGATGACATGTTGATCATTCGCGGGGTCAACGTGTTTCCTTCGCAAATCGAAGAACAGGTTTTACAGACGCCCGGATTGGCTGCGCATTATCAGTTGGAAATCGACCGAGCGGGCAATCTCGACACATTGACGATCAGCGTGGAATGCCGGTCCAGCGAATTCACGAGTCTGGAAGCGCGCGAGGCCTCGAGCCGCAGGCTCGCGCACAGCGTGAAGTCCTTGGTCGGCATTAGCGCAACGGTACGCGTGCTCGATCCCGGCGGTATCGAGCGATCGACGGGCAAGGCGATACGGATCATCGACCGCCGTCGATCATAGCCTACGGGAGGGCTATACCGCCGAAGCGCTGCATTACCGAAGCATCCACGCTCGGCAGCGGCCCGCCGATCGTCGCGGCCGTGCTGCTTAGGTGGATTTCCGAGGCAACGAATATGCGCGCATAGATATCACGGCACAACGCAGCGGCCTTCGTACCCGGCCATTGGTCCGGCAGCAGCCGCGAAGGCAGCAGCGGATCGCGCAAGTGCAGACGACGATACTCATGAATCAACAAGGTGCGAACGATGAAACAGCGCTGTGGGTCCATCGCGTGCCGTCCTCGCAAAGAGGCACGGACGGCTTCAAATCGCTGGACGAATCGGCTGTAGCGCAGGCCCAGCTCCTTGAGATCCCAGCCTAGGGCCACGAGTCGCTGCGATGCATCCTCGGCGGCGAGGCGGGCTTCAAACAGAAATGCGCTCGACAGCAGCCTCGATAAGCGCAGCTGTGGCTGAAGCGGCGGCGGCATCAGCTCCGGGTGTGCAAAGACGCCCGGAGAGACTTCACCGTATCCGGCCCACATGAGTTCCTTGCGGACTTCTTTTCGCCCTGAGCCGCGCAACACGGGTACGACGATTAGCGTCCAGCGGCCGGACCAGGCACCGCCGGGTTCGCCGTAAATGCGCTGCGTCGCATCGAGGAATTGCACGCGGCCGTCCGCCGTGAGCCGATATTCACTGAGTTTGCCGAGCCGGCGGCTTTCGAGCCAACCCTCCTGGGCCAGGCGCGCGCTCGCGGTGCGGACGAGGCGCTCATTGAGCCCGAATTGAGCCGCGAGTCCGATGAGGCTGCCGAGGGCGATCGCGCCGCCGCGAGGCAGAATGGAATCGCCGAAAATCGTCACGATCAGCGATCCTGCACGCAGCGGTCGCTGGCGCCGGAAACGCGCGACGAGCCCAGCCACGACGCTCGATGGGTCGTGAGTCATTCTGGAAGCTGCGGTAGGTCGTGCGGGTATGACACAGAAAACATTGAATCAGAATCATTTCTGTATCACAATAGGGACGCCGGCAACCTGTGGGGGCGATCATGTATACGCAAGGGCTCGATGCGCAGAATGCCGATCCCGGCGTGCCCACAGACGAAAGTGCGCTGGAGCGGCGTTTTCTCGCGCGCGTCGATGCCGAGGAGAAAATCGAACCAAAGGATTGGATGCCGGCGCGCTATCGCAATACCCTGATCCGGCAGATTTCGCAGCATGCGCATTCGGAAATCGTCGGCATGCTGCCCGAGGGCAATTGGATCACACGCGCACCCACACTCAAGCGCAAGGCGATTCTGATCGCCAAGGTTCAGGACGAGGGCGGTCACGGCGCGTATTTGTACAGCGCCGCCGAGACGCTCGGAGTCAGCCGCGATCAGTTGGTCGATCAGCTGCTGTCGGGAAAGGCCAAGTATTCGAGCATCTTCAATTATCCGACGCCGACCTGGGCCGACGTCGGTGCGATCGGCTGGTTGGTGGACGGGGCCGCGATCATGAATCAGATCCCGCTGTGCCGCTGTTCATACGGCCCTTACGCGCGGGCCATGGTGCGTGTATGCCGCGAAGAGAGCTTTCACCAACGTCAAGGCTACGACCTCATGCTGCACCTGGCCCAGGGTAGCCCTGAACAAAAGCGCATGGCGCAGGAGGCTCTTAACCGCTGGTGGTGGCCGGCATTGATGATGTTCGGTCCTTCCGACGCCGATTCGATTCATAGCAGTGAGTCGCAGCGCTGGAAGATCAAGCGCTTTTCCAATGATCAGCTGCGACAAAAGTTCGTGGACTTTACGGTGCCGCAGGCGCGGTTTTTGGGATTGACGATTCCCGATCCCTTGTTGCGCTGGAACGAAGCCGAGCAGCGCTGCGATTTCGGTCCCATCGATTGGACCGAATTCGAACGGGTGCTCAAAGGCAACGGCCCCTGCAATGCGGAGCGCCTTGCCGCACGCCGCGAGGCGCATGCCGACGGCGCCTGGGTCCGCGAGGCCGCATCCGCGTATGCGGACAAGCAACAGCGGCGCGGCACCCACCTAGCGGCCTGAATGGGCCGCGCAATCAACGGAGTACGCGATGGAAGATGATCGACAGTGGCCCTTGTACGAAGTTTTCGTTCGCGCCCGCGGTGGGCTCGACCACAAGCACGTCGGTAGTTTGCATGCATCCGATGCGCGCATGGCGATCGAGCATGCGCGGGATCTCTACACGCGGCGCGAGGAGGGAGTCAGCATTTGGGTCGCGCGATCCAAGGACATTACGGCTTCCGATCCGGGCGAATCCGAATCCTTGTTCGAGCCGGCACGCGACAAGATCTATCGACATCCGACGTTTTACGATATTCCCCCCGAGGTCAAGACCTTGTGAGCGCGGCGACGGTCGGGGTCGAAGCGAGTTCGCTGTTTCGCTACGTCTTGCGGCTCGCGGACCTGAGTCTGATATTGGGCCAGCGCCTCGGCGAATGGGTCGGCCATGCTCCGGCCCTCGAGGAAGACTTGGGATTGGCCAATGTCGCGCTCGATTTGATCGGCCAGGCGCGGCTGCTGTTCACGTATGCGGGGGAAATCGAGGGACGCGGCCGCGACGAGGATGCGATCGCATTTATGCGCGAGCATACCGAATACGTGAATCCCGTGCTCGCTGAACAGCCGAACAAGGATTTCGCTCAGACGATTGTTCGCCAGGTGCTCATTGATGCATTTCAAACGGAACTCTACGAGCGCCTGGCGGCATCATCCGACGAACGCTTGGCGGCGATTGCCGCGAAGTCCGTCAAAGAGACTCGCTATCACTTGCGATACAGCGGCGGATGGCTGATCCGACTCGGTGACGGGACTGCCGAGAGCCACGCGCGCATGCAAGCGGCGATCGACCGGCTGTGGCCTTACACAGCCGAACTATTCGCGGAAGACGAATTGGACCGCACGATGGCCGAGAACGGAATTGCGCCGCGCCTCGACGTGGTTCAGGCCGCGTGGTCGCAGCGCATCGATGCGCTATTGACAGAGGCGACTCTGGTGCGGCCGGGCGAGCGACACTATGCGTGGTTCGGCAAACACGGCCAGCACAGCGAGCACCTCGGCTACATCCTTGCGGAGATGCAGCATATGCAGCGTACCTACCCCGGCGCGCGTTGGTGAACTCACACAGCGCCGAACTGGTCGACCCGGTGCCGGTCGCGTGGAATGCACTGGCCGCCGTCGAGGACCCTGAGATACCCGCGATCAGCATCGTGGATCTCGGGCTGGTCCGCTTCGTCAGGCGGCGGCCCGATCTCACATTGGAGGTGGGGCTTTCGCCGACCTACGTCGGCTGCCCGGCAACCGAAGTGATCCGGCAATTGGTGGAAAGCGCCTTGACGGCCGCGCAAGTCGGGGAATTCGTGGTCACGCAGGTTCTAGCCCCCGCATGGACCAGCGATTGGATCAGCCCGGAAGGCCGGCGTAAGCTCGAACTGTACGGGATCGTGCCGCCGGAACGGACCACCTCATCGCTGCGGGACGTCGTACGCGCGAGTCGAGCCGTGGCGTGTCCACGTTGCCATTCCGTGGACACGGAGTCCGTCAGTGAATTCGGATCGACGCCCTGCAAGGCGCTGCACCGTTGCCGCGCCTGTCTCGAACCCTTCGAATATTTCAAATGCATCTAGTGGCTGTGCATGCTTGAGTTCCACGCGCTCAAAGTGTCCTCGATCGAACCGATCGCGGACGACGCGGTTTGCGTGACGTTCGATTTGTCACCGGCGCAGAAAAGCGCCTTTGCGTTTCATGCCGGCCAATACGTGACCGTGCGCAGAACGATCGGCGAACGCGAGGAGCGGCGGACCTATTCGATCGTCACGCCGCCGGGTGCGAGCGGGCTCAAGGTGGGCGTCAGAATCCAGGCCGGTGGCCGTATGTCCGGCGATATCGCGAATCGTCTGCGCGCCGGCGATATGCTCGATGTCGGCACGCCCATGGGTCGGTTTCGAACCCAGATCGATCCCGCACGCGCATTTTCCTATGTGGCGATCGCCGCCGGCAGCGGCATCACGCCGGTGTTGTCGTTGACCGCCGATATTCTCGAGCGCGAGCCGCATAGCCGGGTCACGCTGCTTTACGGTAACCGCAGCATGTCGCGCACGATGTTTCTCGAGCATACGCTGGCGTTGAAGAACCGGTTTGTCGACCGATTTTCGGTATATTTCGTCATGAGCCGCGAACCGCAGGCCACCGAATTGCTCAATGGCCGTATCGACGGCGACAAGCTGCGCCAATTGGCACAGCACATCGTCGAACTGAAGTCGGCCGACGAATACCTGATTTGCGGTCCGGGCGGCATGCTGGATGAGGTTCGCGATGCGATCAAATTGCTGAAACCGGATGCAACGATTCGATTCGAGCGGTTTGCGAACGCGGCACAACGTCCGGCGGCAACTCCTGCGCAAGCTGCGCCCGGCGCGGCCGCGCCGCAAGAGGTTTTGGCGACGATCACGATCGCCATGGACGGTCGACGCCGCACGTTCGAGATGGCGCCCAGTGATCCATCCGTGTTGGCGGCCGCGGAACGAGCCGGACTGAACCTGCCGTTTTCGTGTCGCTCAGGCATCTGTGCGACCTGCCGTGCGAGGATTACGCAGGGTTCGGCGACGATGACGCACAATATCGCGCTCGAACCCTGGGAAATCGACGCGGGATTCGTGCTGTGTTGCCAAGCACGGCCGACGACTGCCACGCTCGAAATCAGTTATGACGAAAAATAACCGCCGCCTGTGAATCCGCCGGGAGTCGCCATGAGCTACGAAAGCATTTTATTCAGCGTCGACGCCGGAATCGCCCGCCTGACCTTGAACCGGCCGGACAAGCTCAACAGCTTCAACGTCCAGATGCATCGTGAAGTGAAGCATGCGCTCGAGGGTCTTGCCGGCAGCGGCGCCCGGGTGCTGGTGTTGACCGGTGCCGGCCGCGGGTTCTGCGCGGGTCAGGATCTCGGCGATCGGGCGGTGGCGCCCGGCGGACAAGGCGTCGATCTCGGCGAGTCGATCGAAAAGTACTACAAGCCGCTGGTGCTGGCGCTGCAAAGCTTACCGATGCCGGTGATTGCGGCGGTCAACGGCGTCGCCGCCGGCGCGGGCGCCAACATTGCGCTCGCCTGCGACCTCGTCATTGCGGCGCGCTCGGCAAGTTTCGTGCAGGCGTTCTCCAAGCTCGGTTTGCTGCCCGATTCGGGCGGTACTTGGACGCTGCCGCGGCTGGTTGGCGGCGCGCGTGCGTTGGGACTGACGCTGTTGGGCAATAAGCTTCCCGCAGAGCAGGCGGCAGCGTGGGGAATGATCTGGCAGTGCGTCGACGACCATGAATTGGAATCGACGGTCGAGGCGCTCGCCGGGCAGTTGGCGATCGCGCCGACGCGTGGGCTCGCGTGGACCAAGGCGGCGATTCGCTTGAGCTGGCAGCATACGCTGTCCGAGCAGCTCGACGTCGAGCGCGATGCGCAGCGCGATCTCGGTCGTTCGGCCGATTATGCCGAAGGCGTCGCAGCATTCCGCGACAAGCGCGCACCCGTCTTCAAGGGCCATTGATCGTGGGTCATCAAAGCAGCGAGACTAACGACGCCGCCTTGCAATCGGCGAGGGACGCAGTCGAATCGCTGTTTCGCACCGATCGGGCGTCCCAGAGCTTCGGAATCGAAGTGATGGACGCGGCGCCGGGGCATGTCCGTGTCGCGATGACGGTGCGCCCAGACATGGTCAACGGCTTCCATATATGCCACGGAGGCATCATTTTCGCGTTTGCGGATAGCGCGTTTGCGTTTGCCTGCAACTCGTATGGCGAGCCGATGGTCGCGGCCGGCGCAAGCATCGAATTTCTAGCGCCCGCCCACAGCGGCGAACGACTGACCGCGAACGCGAGCGTTGTATCGAGAACCGAGCGCCATGGTCTTTATGACGTCGTCGTCACGAATTCATCCGACGCGGTGCTCGCCCACTTTCGCGGCCGATGCTCGCGATTACGCAAATCCCAGCAGGGCATTTAGAGGGTCTCAGCTTATGTCCGAAGCGTTCATCTGCGATGCAATTCGCACGCCGATCGGTCGGTATGGTGGCGCACTCTCGGCGCTGCGGCCCGACGACCTGGGCGCCATCGTGTTGCGTGAGTTGCTGACGCGCAATGCGACACTCGATCCCGCAGCGATCGGCGACGTCATTTTAGGATGCGCGAATCAAGCGGGCGAGGACAACCGCAATGTCGCGCGCATGAGTGCGCTGCTGGCGGGTCTGCCGGTCGGCGTACCCGGCGTCACTTTGAACCGACTCTGCGGATCCGGCCTCGATGCGGTGGCGGCCGCGTCGCGCATGATTTGGGCAGGGGAGGCGACGGTCGTTCTGGCCGGCGGCGTCGAAAGCATGAGCCGGGCTCCCTACGTCGTTTCGAAAAGCGCTACCCCCTTTGCGCGCGACGCACAAATGTTCGACTCGACGATAGGGTGGCGCTTCGTCAATGCGCTGCTCAAGGCGCAATTCGGCGTTGACTCGATGCCGGAGACCGCCGAGAACGTGGCTGCCGAGTTTCAAGTATCGCGCGGGGATCAGGATGCTTTCGCGCTTCGAAGTCAGCAGCGGGCATTGGCCGCTCAAGCCGCCGGTCTTTTCGACGCCGAAATCGTTGCGGTGACGATAGCCGCCAAAAAAGGACCGGTCAACGTGGTTCGCGCCGACGAACATCCGCGCGAGACGAGCCTCGCAGCTTTGGCGCAATTGCCGACGCCGTTTCGCGCGGGTGGAACCGTGACCGCCGGCAATTCGTCGGGCGTCAACGACGGCGCCTGCGCATTGCTGCTCGCGAGCGCCGAAGCCGTCGCGCGCTACGCGCTCAAGCCGCGCGCGAAAGTGCTCGGTACCGCGGTTGCCGGCGTGGAGCCGCGGATCATGGGTATGGGACCGATTGCGGCGACCCACAAATTGATGGACCGGCTGCGCTTGGCGATCACGGACTTCGATATCATCGAACTCAACGAGGCGTTCGCATCTCAGTCGCTGGCGGTACTGAGGGGCCTCGGGCTCGCCGATGACGCCGCGAACGTCAACGCGCTGGGCGGCGCCATCGCGCTCGGTCACCCGTTGGGGGCGAGCGGGGCGAGACTCGTGACGACCGCGTTGAATCAGCTCGAACGTGGGGGCGGTCGTCGAGCACTCTGCACGATGTGCATTGGCGTGGGGCAAGGAATCGCGATGGTCATCGAACGCACTCGATGAGCGATCAGCGTATCAATGCGGCGTCGATAACGAGCGAGCGACAGGGCGCCATCGTCGTACTCACGATCGACAATCCACCCGTCAACGCGATCTCGCAGCCCGTGCGAAGCGCGCTCCTGGAGGCCGTCCTAGCCGCCGAACAGAAGCCGGACGTTCAGGCGGTGGTCATCCGCGGCACCGGCGCGCATTTCGTGGCTGGCGCCGAATCCCTAGAATTCGATCAAGAGGCGCGCTCACCGCTGCTCAACGACGTTCTAAGGCGTATCGAAGCCTGCACGAAGCCGATCATTGCCGCGATGCACGGTTCGGTGCTCGGCGAAGGCTTCGAATTGGCGCTGGCTTGTCACACCCGAGTCGCCGCAACGACGGCGAGCTTCGGCATGCCGGAGATTCGGCTGGGTCTGTTGCCGGGTTCCGGCGGCACGCAACGCTTGCCGAGACTCATTGGCGTGCTCGAGAGCTTGAAACTGATGCTCTCCGGCGATCCGATTTCTTGCGAGCGGGCGCTCGCGCTCCGCATCGTCGATCGCGTTTGCGATGAGTCGGCGCTGTTGCCGAGCGCGCTGCAAGCGGCCCGAGAGAGCGGCGCGTCGGGCATCCTTGCGCGCCGAGTATGCGATTTGAGCGTCGTCGGGGGAGCCCCGACCCAGGACAGCGTCGAGGAGCAACGAACGATCGCGGCGCGCAAGTTCCCCGGTGTTGAGTCGCGGGAGGCGATCATCGAATGCGTAGTGGCCTCGCTGAACTTGCCGTTCGATGCCGGGCTCGCGTTGGGGCGATTGCGTTTTGAGGAGTGCCTACGCTCGAATTCCTCGCGCGCATTGCGGCACCTGTTCTTTGCGGAACGCGGCATGCGCCAGGCATCGCAGCCGCGCCCGGTTTCCACGGTGGGGGTACTCGGCGCGGGTACGATGGGCTCGGGTATCGCAATCAGTTTGGCAACGGCCGGATACGGCGTTTTGCTCGTTGATTCCAACGGCGCGGCGCTGGCGGCGGGCATGGAACGTCTGCGCTCCACGCTCGAGGGTTCGGTCACGAAGGGACGGCTGGATCGATCGGCGGCGGCAATAGTGTTGGACCGTGTAGCGAGCGGTGATCGGATCGAGGCGCTTGCCGATGTCGATCTCGTGATTGAGGCGGTTTTTGAGAATCTGGCCGTCAAGCAGCAAGTGTTTGCCGCGCTCGGGAGGATTTGCCGGCCGGGTGCGGTATTGGCCTCGAATACCTCGACGCTCGACATCGACGCGATTGCTGCGGCGTCCGGCCGGCCAAGCGACGTACTCGGCATGCATTTCTTCAGTCCCGCGAATGTCATGCGTCTGGTCGAGATCGTCCGCGGACGGGCCACGGCTCTCGATGTGATTGCGACGGTCCAAGAAGTCACGAAGCGCACGGGCAAGCTGGGAATCGTCGTCGGTAATTGCTTCGGATTCGTCGGTAATCGAATGCTGTATGCCTACGGCCGCGAAAATCAGCTGTTGATGCTCGAAGGCGCTACCCCCACGCAGGTAGACGCAGTCTTGGAACGCTTTGGCATGGCCATGGGACCGAACGCGGTCGGCGATCTGGCGGGACTCGATGTCGGCTACCGTGTGCGTCGCGAGCGCAAAGATTTGCCGGACGACCCCCGCTACTACCGTGTCGCCGATCTGCTGGTCGAATCGGGCCGCCTGGGACAAAAGACGCGCGCCGGCGCGTTCGCCTATTCGGAAGGAGCGCGGCGCCCCAGTCGTGCGCCGGAAGTGGAAGCCATGATCGAGGCGGAGGCGATTCGTCTTGGAGTCAAGCGCCGCGAGATCGCCGCGGATGAGATCAGAGACCGTTGCCTATTTGCTCTCATCAATGAAGGTGCGCAGATACTCTCCGACGGCATTGCGCGTTCATCGGGCGACATCGACGCAATCTGGTGCAATGGCTACGGGTTTCCGCGCTACCGCGGGGGACCTCTGTTTTATGCCGATTCCATTGGTCTATCGACCGTGCTCGCCGGTATCCATCAATTTGCCGGGATCCACGGCAAACGCTACTGGGTGCCATCGCCGCTGCTCATCGAACTAGTGGCCAAGGGCACGACGTTTGGCGCCTGGGGCCGGCTGACGTCCTCGGCTTAAGGGGAAATGCATGAAGTTGGAAAGCTATGTGGTCGGCAAGTGGCAAAGCGGGCGCGAGCACGGCGTGGCCTTGCGCGATGCGACGACGGGGGAGCTCATCGCCGAGGCCTCCTCATCCGGCATCGATTTTGCAAAAGTGCTCGCGCATGCGCGGCAGGTCGGCGGCCCCGCGCTTCGGCAATTGACGTTTCACGAGCGCGCAAGCCTGCTCAAGGCGATCGCCAAACATCTTGGCGCATTGAAAGGGGAGTTCTACGACCTGTCCTACCGAACGGGCGCGACAATGAGCGACTCGTGGATCGATATCGATGGCGGTATCGGCACTATATTCGGATTCGCGAGCAAGGCCTCACGCGAACTGCCGAACAGCCGTGTCTACCTCGACGGGGCGGTCGAAGGACTCTCCAAAGGCGGCAGCTTCGTCGGGCAGCATATTTACGTCTCCCGCGAAGGCGCGGCCGTACACATCAACGCGTTCAATTTCCCGGTCTGGGGCATGCTGGAGAAATTGGCCCCAACGATCCTCGCCGGAATGCCGGTCATCGTTAAGCCCGCAACCACGACCGCCTACCTGACCGAGCTCGTTGCGCGCCGGATCATCGAATCGAAGATACTGCCCGAAGGCGCGATGCAACTCGTCTGCGGAAGCGTCGGCGACCTGTTCGATCATCTGACGTGTCAGGATAGCGTCGCCTTTACCGGTTCGGCGGATACGGCGGCGCGCTTGAGGGTGCATCCCAGGATCGTGCGTCACGCCGTACCGTTCATTGCAGAAACCGATTCGCTGAATTGCAGCATTTTGGCATCTGACGCGGCGCCGGGATCACCGGAGTTCGAGCTATACGTCAAAGAAGTGGCCCGCGAAATGACCGTCAAAGCGGGGCAGAAATGCACGGCGATCCGGCGGGCTCTCGTGCCCAAGGCCGTCACGGACGATGTCGTTGCGGCGTTGCAGGCGGCGCTACAGAAGGTCACGGTCGGAGATCCCCGCGTCGAGGGCGTACGCATGGGCCCGTTGGTCAGCATGCCGCAGCGCGCCGACGTGCTCGCTCGCGTCGCGGAGTTGCGGCACGAAGCCACGATCGTGAGCGGTAGCATCGATCATTTCGAAATCAGCCACGCGGACCGCGAGCGAGGTGCATTCGTCGGGCCGCTACTCTTGCTATGCCGCGACCCCCATGCCGCGCGCGCGGTTCACGAGGTCGAGGCGTTTGGACCCGTCGCGACCGTGTTGCCGTACGAGGATATGGAGGATGCGATCGCGCTGGCGCGACGCGGCGGAGGTAGTCTCGTGGCCTCGGTATTTTCAGCCGATGACTCCTTGGCCGCTCGATTGGTGCTGGGTCTCGCGCCTTACCACGGCCGGGTATTGGTCGTGAACCGCGGCTGTGCCAAAGAGTCGACCGGTCATGGCTCACCGCTCGCGCCGCTCGTGCATGGTGGTCCGGGACGCGCGGGCGGAGGCGAGGAGATGGGTGGCATCCGCGGTGTGCTGCATTACATGCAACGCACGGCCGTACAGGGTTCCCCGGAAACCGTTACCGTAACGGGAGGCCGCTGGGTGCGGGGAAGCCGGCTTCGCGACCCGGGCGTCCACCCGTTTCGCATACCGTTCAATGAACTCGAGCTCGGAGATACCGTTCAGTCCGGCGAGCGCGTGGTGACGATCGCAGACATCGAGCAGTTTGCCGCACTCACGGGCGACACTTTCTATGCGCACATGGACGAGACGGCGGCGGCTCGAAATCCATTGTTCGGCGGGCGTGTGGCACACGGATACTTTCTCATCTCGGCGGCCGCGGGCTTGTTCGTCGAGCCGGATTATGGACCGGTGCTCGGCAACTACGGGCTCGATAATCTCCGGTTCGTCAAGCCGGTCAAGCCGCAAGATCGAATCAAAGTCCGCTTGAGTTGCGCGCACAAGAGCCTGCGCGCGGACAAGGGCTGGGGCGAAGTTGGTTGGGATACCGAAATCACCAATCAAGAAGGCGAGACCGTCGCGTCCTACACGGTGTTGACGATGGTCAGCGTACACGCGGTTCCCGACGCGATTGCACGAGGGACTTAAATATGAGCATCGACGTCGCACCCTATCAAGCAAATTTTCCCAGTCTCGAATTCTTGTCGTCGGAGGCGGAAATTCTCGAGCTCATTATCGCCAACCGGGGGAGATTGAATTCCGCGACCGAATCGATGCATCGAGACTTGGCGTCGGTGTGGCGCGCAATCGATGTTGACGAGTCGGTCCGTGTCGTCGTCGTGCGCGGCGAGGGAGCGCATTTCTCGTCGGGCGGCGATTTCGAGATGATCGAGCGCATGATCGATGACGAGGCGACGCTCATTCGCGTCTGGAAAGAGGCCAGCGATCTCGTTTACAACCTCATCAATTGCTCCAAGCCCGTGGTCTCGGCGATTCGCGGCAATGCGGTCGGGGCGGGTCTCGCGATCGCATTGCTCGCCGATGTCGCCGTAGCCGCGGAGAACGCCCGGCTCCTCGATGGCCACACGCGCTTGGGCGTTGCCGCCGGTGATCATGCAGTCATCATCTGGCCATTGCTCTGCGGACTCGCCAAAGCACGCTACCACTTGCTGACCAACACACCGTTATCGGGAATCGAGGCGGAACGCATCGGACTGGTTGCGCTATGCACTCCAGACGAGCGCGTCATCGATACGGCGTTCGAGGTCGCGCGTAAATTGGCGGCCGGCAGCCTCACGGCAACGCGCTGGACCAAACACGCGCTCAATAACTGGCTGAGGCTTGCGGGCCCGAGCTTCGATGCTTCGCTGGCACTCGAATTCCTTGGGTTCAAGTTGGCCGATGCGCGCGAGGGACTCGCGGCCGCGCGCGAAAAGCGGCCGGCTAACTTCAAATCGCAGGGACCCATCGGTTAGTGTTCTCGCTGGTCGACGTGAATTCGAATTCGAAGTCCGAAAGCGGCCGCATCTGTCTGCCGGTTTGGGCTAGATTGCACGGGGTTGAAGCGAGCGCACTCCTGCAGGCATTCTCAATGGGCGATCTATCATATGGCTCTGGTCGACGATTACGTCTTGGGAACCCACGATGTCGAGATTGCTCGACTCGGCTTACAGCACCAAGTGTGGCGGGGGCACATGTTGCAGGCGTGGATGAGGGCCGGAATGACTCGGGGGTCGAGAGTCATTGATTTCGGTGCGGGGCCGGGCTTTGCGAGCTTCGATGCCGCTGAAATCGTCGGTCCGCACGGCGGGGTAGTCGCGATCGAGCGATCGCAGCATTTTCTGAAGTTTGCGGGCCGAGAGCTCGAACGCCTCGGTGCGAACCGTGTGCGACTGGTCGAAGCCGATCTCATGCGTGATGATTTCGATTCTTCAGGGTTTGATATTGCCTGGTGCCGTTGGGTCGCCTCGTTTGTCACGAGTCCCGCGATATTGGTCGAAAAGGTCTTCGGTTCCTTGCGCGTCGGGGGCAGGGCGGTATTTCATGAATACCAAAGTTATGCGACCTGGCGCATGATTCCGACGAGTCATCGCATCGACAATTTTGTCCAGCAAGTGATGGCCAGCTGGCGAGATTCCGGCGGCGAACCGGACATCGTACCGACGCTAGTTCCCATAATGAATGAGGCCGGATTCAAGATCATCGAGCTGCGACCGTTGATCTTTGCGGTACGGCCTGCCGACTTCATGTGGCAGTGGCCCGCCGCATTCATCGAGAGCAACTCCCAGCGGCTCGTTGATCTCGGAAAGGTATCCCAGCAATGGGCTCATGACGTGCAAGCGGAATTTATCGCTTTGTCGGCGAACCCGGATGCGATCCTCGTGACCCCGGTGGTCATGGAGGTCATAGCACAGAGATTGCGCTAAGAGCGTCGGTTCCAGCGGCGTAGACGCCGTCGCATCACGACGATTAAGGCGGCGGGCCGGCTGTACCGCCCGGACTAGAGATCACTTCCGGGTCCCGTTGCTGGAACATGACGGAAGTAATTCGCGCGGCCACCAGTACGGCGAGCAGGGCAGTCAGCGCCAAGATTTCCGCCCACCCGATTGTGTGGTTGTATAGGCCGATGAATATTTCCCGCAGGATGAAAGCAATGCCCACCTCCGACAATACACGCAGACGGATGCGGTGAAATTCCAGATAATCCGTGAAGGTGCGGAACAGCTCGATCAGCACGAAGACCGACAGCACATCGATCACCAGGTCCCGCGAAACACTGTCGATCAATCCATGCGAAAGGGTGTGCGTGGGGATGCCTTCGCGCACCGCATGGTAGGCTCCAATGATGTCGAAGATCAGGCCGACGACGGCTCCCAGCAAAGTGATCACCATGATGAAGACCAGGACCGCAACGATGCTATCCAGAATCCTTCGATACATCAGCAATGATTTGCTCTTCATGAAACCGCATCCTCCATGAGCCAACAATAGCCTATCGGTGCGATTCCAGATAGCTGCGGGCGCTGTACCCAGCCCGACGTGCTCACCAACTGCCGGACGCGCCGCCGCCACCCGAACTGCCGCCGCCGCCCGAGAATCCGCCGCCGCCGGAGAAACCGCCACCGCCTCCTGACCCGCCGCCCCCTATGCTGAATCCGCCAATTGTTGCCGTGCCCTTCCATTTCAAGTCCTGCGCAGCCTTGGCATATGCAGGAGTCTGCCTCGCAATCAGCTTAGCGACCGGGAAACCCACGAGGTAGACGGCGAGCACCACGAGATGCAGTTCGATGCCGAGAAAGAGCACGGGAAATATGACCCAAAACGGGATCAAGAAGGGGTATATGAACCAACCTCCGGATCCCGGCGTCATGATTCCCAAGAACGTGAACAGCCCGAGTATGCCGATTACGAAGGCGCCGAGAAATAGGCGCATCGGCCAGGATGTGCTTTCGGCAATTCCTGCAAAGGGCAAATTCAGGCCATGGCTTGGTGCGGCGTCGGGCGCGACGTTTGCTTGGCCCTCGAGCTGCGCGATGACGGCCGTCACGCCGTCCTCGACCCCTTTGTCGTAATTGCCGGCTTTGAATTGCGGGGTCATCACATTGCGGATGATCCGGCTCGAGGCGACGTCCGTCAGCGTGCCTTCGAGGCCGTAGCCGACCTCGATGCGCATTTTCCGGTCCTGAGGCACGATCACGACCAATACCCCGTTGTCCTTGCCCTTGGTCCCGAGTTTCCAGGTCTCGAAAACTTTGGTCGCGTATTCCTCCACGCTCATGTCGCCAATCGTCGGTACCGTGAGCACGACGATCTGATCGGTAGTGTGCTGCTCATGCGCTCTGATCGCGATGGTGAGTCTGCTTCGGGTTACAGGCTGGAGGATCTCCGCATTGTCGACGACCCGTCCCGACAAGAATGGCACCTCCGCCGCGCGCGCCGGAGCGAGGTACGCCAGCACCAAGAAGATCACGCACGCCCGCATCCAATGGCTCACGCGCCCTTCTCCTCGATCAGGGACTCGGGCGGGTCGTTTTCCGCGCCAGCGGCTGCCCGGTAGCCCGTGCGCACCAGTATCTCTTCTACGGCCGCCAGACCTGCCTGCAGCGCATCCGCGGTCCGCGCCTTGCGAAGCGCCGGTTTCATCCGCTCGATGACGGTCTGCCACTCGGCATCGGCGATCGTACCGTGCAAGCCGGCATCGGCCAGGAGATGCACTCGGCGCTCGAACCGGCTGACTAGAATGAGGACCGCGTCGCGATGTGGGGTCTTGAAAAGTTCGCGTCGCAAGAACAGCGCCTGCGCATACTGGCCGACCTCTAGCTCGCATCTCGCGTCGTGGAGGAAGAGTCGCGCGAAGGCCGGAACGGAGATCGCGAGCAAAGCGGCTAGCGCGCCCGCCGTGAGCATGATGACTGTCGACAGCATTGTTGCGTGCGCCGTTTGCCATTGCGGTCGGAGGGCCTCGGCGCCGACCACCGCAAGCGCGGCGAGCGATGCACCGAGCGCAAAGGCCTTCCAAGGCAGCTCCTCGTATGTGTCGGCCTTGCCGATTTCTGCGGCGATTACCCGCACTCCTGTCGCTGCGTGGACGCGGGCGATCCGCAAATCCAGCGCATCGATCTCTGTCTTGCTGAGGAACATGAAATGGCGCCGGCGATGGCCGCTTCAGCGGGCAGCTGGTTGCCGCGTCGTCAATGCGAGGGTGCTGCAGCGATGGATCTTCGCCGCGCCTTGTCCCCGGTGCAGGCTCGAGACCATCCCGCTCGCCACGAAGTCAAATTTGGGCATCGCGCTTTTCCTCCCTGATACATCGCTCTTTTTTTTCGTGTTCTGAGCCCCCGTCAAGTGTACACCCCTGTCGCGACAGCGATCCACCTCGCAAAATGAATCGATTACGCCATGTCCCCGATGCTCTGCACCGTCAACTCAAGGCACGTGCCGCCTTGTCCGGACAGACCGCATGAAGCGTTTGCAAAGTAGCGCACGCGCTGCCGCGAACGCAGGAAGCTTTTGACCACAACCGCCGGAGCAGGCACACTGCTCGAACCCCGCAAGAGTGGGATTCCAATGATTGAATCGCGTGCCGAATTAATCGTCGATATCGCCAAGCGGTTCATGGAGCTCTTGTTACAGTTAGAGCCACAATGGAAGAAAGGCTATCTGCGCTTTAGGCTGGACCTTGAGCAATGCGGGTGCAACGCATCTTTTGACAACGATTCGCAGGTTCTGCTGATCGATGCGATCAAGAATCAGGGATTCTTCGCCCACATCAGCGCGCAAGGCCGGAAGATTCTGCAGAACCTGGGCAAGTCCAAGGGGGTCTTCATCTTGGTTGCAGATTCATCGTCCAAGTACGACTTTTACTTCGAGTTTGAAGACTTGGACCGTTGGAAGATCTCCCAGACGGACGGCGCCACGGGAGTTCCCATAGGGATCACCGAATGATTCGACGACGGTACCTAGCGCGCCAGTATTCGACCTTTGGTACCGGCCTTTATCGCGCATATCTCCCCATTCCCGCGAATTATTCCCCTCGCATTTCTATCCACATTCCCGGTGCACAACCCTGTGCATAACCGGTTCCTCATCGGGAAAACGTAATCGCGATTCAGCCGGTTACATCGCACTGATTAAATATTGACCAGCCGGAGCCCATGTGAGTGCGAGCCACGCGTGGATTTGCAATCCATCCACAGCGGAGAGCAAACTTACGCCCGGCGCTCGCGAGCTGAGTGGCTGGAGTCGATGGAGTCGCTTATGAGTAGGGCAACCGCAGGACTAATTTCGCTGCTCGCGCTGATGTGCGGACCTGCATTGGCCGCGATGTCACTGACCAGCGCCGATATTGCGCCAGGCGAACCGATCCCGACAACGCACATTTATCCCCTCTGCGGCGGAGGCAACGTTTCGCCGCAGCTGTCCTGGAGCAACGTACCCGCTGCCGCCAAGAGCTTGGTGCTGACCATGATCGACGTAGACGTGAAGCCATCGCAGTGGTCGCATTGGATTTTGATCGATCTGCCCGCGGACACCGCGTCGATATCGCGGGGCGCGACATCGCTGCCCGGCCGCACAAAATCGATCGTCACCAATTTCGGCGATGCCGGTTATGCGGGCCCATGCCCGCCCAAGGGCACCGGCGTTCATCATTATCAGTTCACGATCTGGGCGTTGCCGACCGCGTCCGTTTCATTCGCTGCCGACGAGAAGGCTACCGACGTGTTCGCGTACCTCTCGCAACGCGCGCTCGACAGCGCAACGCTGACCGCATTTGTGAAAGCGCCGGCGCGTTGATCGCGACGCCCTGCGGCAGGCCGATCCGATGCCTTCGAAATGCGCCGGACGCTCACTCGCTCGCAAGTCCCAAAGACTCCTCGAGTCGCGCAAGGCCCAGCAGGAATCCGCGTCGCTGCGCGTCGGTCATGCAGGCAAGCAATGCGCGTTCACGATCGAGCGCCAATGGAACGAGTTGCGCATAAAGCCGCCTTCCGGCGGGGCCGAGACGCAGCGAAACCTCGCGCGCATCGCTCGAACGGGCGGAGCGCTCGAGCAAATGTCGCCGCGTCAGCGAGGCGACGGCCCGGCTGACCCTGGTCTTGTGCATGCGCGCGCTGGACGCGATCCATTGCGCGGTACACTCCCGCTGTTCTCCGACCGTGACGAGAACTCGCCACTCGGGAATCGCAAGCCCGAAGCGCTCTCGATAAATCTCCGATAAATGCTCGCTGACCGCCGTCGCGAGGCGGTTAAGGCGAAAAGGGGCGAACTGCGCCAATTGCAAAGTCGGAGCCGCGGTTGCCGGATTTCGAGTCAAACCATCATTCCCGTTGACAGTTGCACGCGCAACTAACTACCATGATGGCCTGATAACTTTCGCAAGGCAAGCCGGCATGACCACAACGCGGGTAGAAGCGCCGCCCCCTTGGGAAAATCCATTGGGAACGGACGGTTTTGAATTCGTCGAGTACACGGCACCCGACACGGCCGAATTGGGGCGCCTATTCGAGATCATGGGCTTTAGCCTGTTGGCGCGGCACCGCTCAAAAGACGTCCGCCTCTATCGGCAGGGCAACATCAATTTCATCGTCAATGCGGAACCGAACAGCCTCGCGCAGAACTTCGCGCGGCAGCACGGCCCGAGCGCTTGCGCGATGGCGTTTCGCGTCAAAGATGCCGCTCGCGCGCTGCGCGATGCCGTCGCGGCGGGTGCCAAGGAGGTCAAGGGCACGATTGGACCGATGGAGCTGAACATCCCTGCGATCGAGGGTATCGGCGGCAGCCTGATCTACTTGGTCGATCGTTACGACAGCCCGACGATTTACGATATCGACTTCATCCTGGAGCCCGGGGCGCAGCGCTTCCCGCCGGGCGCCGGGCTCGCCGAGATCGACCACCTGACCCACAATGTCGGCAAAGGGCGCATGGATTTTTTCTACGATTTTTACCGTCGGGTTTTCAACTTTCGCGAACAGCAATTCTTCGATATCACGGGCGAATATACCGGATTGACCAGCCGGGCGCTGTCCGCGCCTTGCGGCAAGATTCGCATTCCGATCAACGAGTCCAAATTCGACGCAGGTAGCGGGCAGCTCGATCAGATCCAGGAATTCATCGAGCAATACCACGGCGAGGGCATTCAACACGTCGCCTTGCGCACCGACGATATATTGAAGACCTATGACGTGCTGCGAGGCAACGGATTGAAGTTCATGACGCCGCCGCCTAATACCTATTACGAGATGCTCGAGGAGCGGGTGCCGGGCCACGGCGGGCAAATCGAAGAGCTGCAGAAGCGCGGAATTCTGCTCGACGGCGTCGACGGCAAGTATCTGCTGCAGATTTTCACGCAGACCTTGATCGGGCCGATTTTCTTCGAAATCATCGAACGGCAAGGCGATGAAGGCTTTGGTCAGGGCAACTTTCGCGCATTGTTCGTGAGCATGGAGCGCGACCAGGTGCGCCGCGGCGTCCTCAAGGCGCGTTGAGGATGCCGAACCGATGACACTCGGCTATCAAACGGGCTTCGGCAACGAATTCGCGAGCGAGGCCATCGCGGGCGCGCTGCCGTTGGTGCGCAATTCCCCGCAACAATGTCCTTTCGGCCTGTACGCCGAGCAGATTTCGGGTACCGCCTTCACGGTGCCGCGGCACGCGAGCCGCAGGTCGTGGCTTTACCGGATCCGACCGGCGGTCGTTCATGGACCTTTTCATCGCATCGAGAGCGGGTCGATCGTCGGGGGCTTCGATGAGGCGTTGGTATCGCCGAATCAATTGCGATGGAGTCCGCTGCCGATTCCCACCGCAGCCACGGATTTCGTGCAAGGACTCGTGACGATCGGTGGTCACGGCTCGCCGGCCGCGCAGAGCGGTTGCGCGATTTACTGGTATGTCGCCAACCGGTCGATGCAAGATCGGTTTTTCTATGATGCCGACGGCGAGTTGCTGATCGTCCCGCAGCTTGGGAGGCTGCGGCTTGCGACCGAATTGGGGATCGTCGAACTCGGCCCCTTGGAGATTGCGGTCATTCCGCGCGGCATCCGCTTTCGAGTGGAGCTCCTCGACACGGCCGCCCGCGGCTATGTCTGCGAGAACTTCGGCGCAGCGTTGCGATTGCCCGATCTCGGCCCTATCGGCAGCAATGGACTCGCGCGTGCGCGCGATTTTCGCACGCCGGTAGCGGCATTCGAGGATCGCGGCGGCGACTTTGAACTCATCGCGAAGTTTGCCGGTGCCTTGTGGTCGGCGCATATAGACCATTCGCCGCTCGACGTCGTCGCCTGGCACGGCACGCACGTTCCTTATAAATATGATCTGCGCGATTTCAACACGATCGGCTCGATCAGCTATGATCATCCGGATCCCTCGATATTTTTGGTACTGCAATCGAGCAGCGATACGCCGGGCGCCGATAACCTCGACTTCGTGATCTTTCCGCCGCGCTGGCTCGCGATGACGAACTCGTTTCGGCCACCGTGGTTTCATCGCAATGTTGCGAGCGAGTTCATGGGTTTGATCGAGGGTGAATACGACGCGAAGCAGGCCGGCTTCCTGCCGGGCGGCGCCTCCCTGCACAACTGCATGAGCGGGCATGGCCCCGATGCGGCGACGGTCGATAAGGCGAGCAAGGCGGACACGTCGCGCCCCGAATTCCTCGCCGCGACCATGGCCTTCATGTTCGAAACGCGTGCGGTCATTTGCCCGACGCCGATTGCGCTAGGCCTGCCACAGCTGCAAGCCGACTATGCGCAGTGTTGGCAGACGCTGCCGAGGAATTTTACGGGCCGCGGCGGCAGTGACAGCGGCACTACCGGCGGGGGCGCATGAGCATCGTGCTGAATTCGACGCATGATCCGGCGCTGCGCAGTTGGGTGGCGTCGGCGAACCAATCCGATACAGAGTTTCCGATTCAAAACCTGCCTTTCGCGATCTTCCGCCGTGCCGGCAGTCCCGAAGCCTATCGCGGCGGCATCGCGATCGGCGATCAGATTCTGGACTTGCGGGCGCTGAATCTGCATGGACCGTTTTCCGGTGGCGCGGCAGAGGCGCTGAGTGCCGCCGCCGAGCCCAGTTTCAATCGGCTCATGGGCCTACCGGACAGTGTCTTGACGATCCTTCGCACGGCGCTGTCCAAGTTGCTGCGCACCGACTCGCCCTGGGCCGCAAAATTGCATGCCGAACTCGTGCCGCAATCGGCGGCCGAATACGATCTGCCGGCGCGCATCGGCAACTACACGGATTTCTATACCTCGATCCATCATGCGACATCGGTCGGCCGCCTATTCCGTCCGCAGAACCCGCTGACACCTAACTACCGGTGGATGCCGATTGCCTACCACGGTCGCGCCTCCTCGATCATCGTGTCCGAACAGGGCTTCCATCGGCCTGTGGGCCAATCCTTGCCCGCGGGCGCCGAGCGGCCGGTGTTTGGGCCGAGTCAACGCCTCGACTATGAACTCGAAGTCGGCGTGTTCGTCGGCCGCGGCAATGCGCTAGGCGAGTCGATTCCAATCAGCAGCGCCGAGCGACATATATTCGGCCTGTGTCTGCTCAACGATTGGTCGGCGCGCGATCTGCAGAGCTGGGAGGCGCAGCCTTTGGGTCCGTTTCTGGGCAAGAATTTTGCGACGACGATCTCCCCGTGGATCGTGACGCTCGAGGCGCTGGCGCCGTTTCGCGCGCCGCTGGCGCGTGCGCCCGACGATCTGGAGATGCTCGCCTATTTGGATTCCCCGGCCGTGCGGCAGTACGGTGCAATCGACATCGAACTCGAGGTGACGTTGCAGACTGCAAGTATGCGCGCGCGCGATCTGCCTCCCGAGCGGCTCTCGCGTTCGAACTTTCGGCAGGCGTATTGGAGTATTGCGCAGATGCTCGCTCACCACACGGTCGGCGGCTGCAATCTGTTGCCGGGCGACCTGCTCGGCAGCGGCACGCAATCGGGTCCGGCGCCGGCGGAGGCGGGCTCCTTATTGGAACTGAGCGCCGGGGGGACGAAACCCATGACGCTGGCTTCGGGAGAGACTCGCCGGTTTCTCGCCGACGGCGACTGCGTCACGCTGCGGGCCGCGTGTAGTCGCGACGGCTATGCGCGCATCGGTTTTGGCACCGCGAGCGCGATTGTTTTGCCGGCGCAGGTCGGCGCCGTTCAATGATCGGCCTATTCGCGCAGTGCGGCCTATTCGCGCGGTGTTGCCTATTCGCGCGGCGCGGCTTATTCGCATGGGGCGCTCTAGCCGCGCCGGCCTAGTCGCGGTAATCGACGAGCGCGTCTCCTAGCGCGTCCTTGAGGGGCCCCAGCCAAGGCTCGTAGTTTTTCCACTGATCGAGGCCCTCGCGGAACAGCGGCTGGCGCACTTGCTCCGAGCTTGCGGTGCGGATGCTGCGTTCGGTCTTGTGGAATTCCACGCAACGCGCTTCGAAATCGAGCCCGCAAAAATCGAGAATTCGCCGCACGCCGCCTTCGAGATCCTCCACGACGTCCTCGTATTGAACGCGCAATATCTGTCCCGGCAGCACCGCGTCCCAGTGCCGCATGAGCTCGAGATAGGTCCGGTAATAGCGCGCGATGTCCTCTGTGCTATAGGTGAACTCTTGCCCGGCGGCGAACAGTTGCTTCAAATTGCTGAAGCAGCAGGCCATGGGTGCGCGCCGGGCATCGATGATTTTGGCGTTCGGCAACATGAGGTGGATGAGCCCGATATGCCGGAAGTTGTTCGGCATCTTATCGACGAAGCGGGGCTTGTCGGTCCTATAGGCGCGCGTCTCGGCCAGATATTTTTCGCCGAGGCGCAGGAAGTCCTCGGGCTGCATTTCTGCGAGCACGCCCGGGTAACGCGGGTTGCCCAGGTCTGGATCCCGACCTTGCAAGTTGAGCACGATACGCTGGATGTCGGCGAGTTCCTGTGTCCCTTCG